>Ga0210389_10001846_pt1 | contig 17010 bp, 14 predicted proteins | sample IncBWH28OmetaG_FD_160127 | JGI IMG/M metagenome (GOLD analysis project Ga0210389, IMG submission 160127) | Forest soil microbial communities from Barre Woods Harvard Forest LTER site, Petersham, Massachusetts, United States - Inc-BW-H-28-O ...
TTGTCGCCCTCGTAGTCGAACCACATCGGTGTCAGGCCGATCCGGCCATCCGGCCCGATCAGGCCCAGGGTGACGGTGATCGGCCGATCGAGCAGCGCCTTGTAGATCGGATCGAGGCCCGACAGGCCATTGATCTTGACCCGGTCGCCGACGGCGAACTGGCCTTTCTGCAAGCCGTTGGCGACGTCGCGGAATTTCGCAACAGTGATGCTGTCTGGCATGTGCCCTCCCGAGCATTTTCAGGATGGTGGCACGGCTGATCCGCCGACCACAAGGCTTGCGGCAACTGCCGGCCCGTGAAAGCATTTCCCATCTCGAAGACGAATACGAGCAAGGGGAAGCGCCATGGATGTCGGCATGATGATGGTGTTCGCCAGCTATGGCTGGGAGAACTGTCCGGACGATCGCGTGTGGGACGAGGAGATCCGGCTGGCCGCGCTCGCCGCCGACTCAGGGTTCGACTGCCTGTGGTCGGCCGAGCACCACTTCAACGACTACTCCTTCGTGCCCGACAATCTCCATCTCATGACCTACCTGACGGCCCGCCATCCCGACATCGATGTCGGTACGGCAGCCGTCATCCTGCCCTGGCACGATCCGCTGCGCGTCGCGGAAAATGCCGCCGTCCTCGACATGTTGAGCAAGGGCCGGCTTCGCCTCGGCATGGGGCGCGGGCTGGCGCGGCGCGAGTTCGCCGCCTTCCGCCTCAGCATGGACGAATCGCGCGGCCGCTTCGACGAGGCCGCGCCGATGATCGTGAACGCGCTGAAGACCGGCTACATCGAGGGCGACGGCCCCTACTACAAGCAACCGCGCATCGAGATCCGTCCGCGGCCGCAGCATTCGTTCGATGGGCGCATTTACGCCGTGGCGTCGAGCGAGGATTCGGTCAATTCCGCCGCCAAGCTCGGTGCCCACATGGTGATGTTCGCCGACCGGCCATGGGAGATGCGGCTGCCGGTGATCGAGCATGGGCGGGACCTCCACCGCAAGTACCATGGCAGCGAGCCGCCCCACGTCATGCTGACCGAGTTCTGCGTCTGCGGGCCCAACCTCGCCGCGGCCGAGGACGAAGCGCGCCGATACCAGGGCAAGTTCGTCGAAAGCAACTTCTACCACTACGAATTTCTCGGCGAGCACTTCAAGACGGTGAAGGGCTACGACGCCTACCAGCAGAAGGCGGAGATCGCGCGCAAGGGCGGCCTCGAAGGCGCGGTCACCGGCTTCATGCAGGCAGCGTCCTGGGGGACGCCCGACAAGATCCTGCGCGGGATCGAGGCGCGCCGGAAACTCTTGGGCGACTTCGAGCTCAATATCGCCTTCCGCTTTGGCGGCACGCCCTATGAAGTCTCGGAGCGGGGCTTGAAACTTTTCGCCAAGGAAGTACTTCCGGTTCTGAAGTCGTGGGGGCCGGCCAGGGTCGCCCAGGCGGCCTGAGCGGCGGCTCACGCGCGCGGCGTGGGGCAGTATAGTCGAGACGTTCGAACGCGAGGCCCCATGTCCGATCGGAAACCTCTCTCCTTCCACGTGCCGGCGCCGGCGGTGCGGCCCGGCGGCACGCCCGATTTCAGCGATGTGCGGATTTCCCTGGCGGGCGAGGTGCGGCGGCCTGAGGTCGATGTCGCGCCCGAGCAGATCCGCGACCTCGCCTATTCGATCATCCGCGTGCTCGATCGCGACAGCGAGGCGGTGGGCCCGTGGGCCGGCCTGCTCGATGACGAGGCGCTGCTGAAGGGCCTGCGCCACATGATGACCCTGCGCGCCTTCGATGCGCGCATGCAGATGGCCCAGCGCCAGGGCAAGACGTCGTTCTACATGCAGCACATGGGCGAGGAGGCGGTGAGCTGCGCCTTTCGCGTGGCGCTCGAGCCCGGCGACATGAATTTCCCGACCTACCGCCAGGCCGGGCTGTTGATCGCCGGCGATTATCCGATGCTCGAGATGATGAACCAGATCTACTCCAACGAGCTCGACCCGCTGAAGGGCCGTCAGCTGCCGGTGATGTATTCGTCGCGCGAGCACGGCTTCTTCTCGATATCGGGAAATCTCGCCACGCAATTCATCCAGGCGGTCGGCTGGGCAATGGCGTCGGCGATGAAGCACGACACCCGGATCGCGGCCGGCTGGATCGGCGACGGCTCGACCGCCGAGTCGGACTTCCACGCCGCCCTGGTCTTCGCCTCGACCTACAAGGCGCCGGTTGTGCTCAACATCGTCAACAATCAATGGGCGATCTCGACCTTCCAGGGCATCGCCCGCGGCGGCTCCGGCACGTTCGCGGCGCGCGGCCTGGGCTTCGGCATCCCGGCACTCCGGGTCGACGGCAACGACTATCTCGCCGTCTATGCCGTGGCGAAATGGGCGGTCGAGCGGGCTCGGCGCAATCTCGGGCCTACCCTGGTCGAGTACGTGACCTATCGGGTGGGCGCGCATTCCACCTCGGATGATCCCTCGGCCTACCGGCCGAAGACCGAGTCCGACGCCTGGCCGCTGGGCGATCCCGTGCTGCGCCTCAAGAATCATCTGATCCGCCGCGGCGTCTGGTCGGAGGAACGCCACAAGCAGGCCGAAGCCGAGATCCTGGCCTCCGTCATCACGGTACAGAAGGAGGCCGAAAGCCACGGCACGCTGCATTCCGGTCCGCATCCTTCGGCGCGCGACATGTTCGAGGGCGTCTATGAAGAGATGCCGCCGCACCTGCGTCGCCAGCGCCAGCAGGGAGGCATCTAGGCGATGCCGCGCAAGACCATGGTCGAGGCGATCCGCGACGCCATGGATGTCGCCTTGCAGCGCGACGAGAACGTCGTCGTGTTCGGCGAGGATGTCGGTTATTTCGGCGGCGTGTTTCGTTGTACCCAGGGCCTGCAGCAGAAATACGGCGCCAGCCGCGTCTTCGATACGCCGATCAGCGAGCTTGGCATCGTGGGCGCCGCGGTCGGCATGGCGGCCTATGGCCTGCGGCCCTGCGTCGAGATCCAGTTCGCCGACTACATGTATCCGGCCTACGACCAGATCGTGTCCGAGGCGGCGCGGCTGCGCTACCGCTCCAACGGCCAGTTCACCGCGCCGCTGGTCGTGCGCATGCCGACCGGCGGCGGAATCTTCGGCGGCCAGACCCACAGCCAGAGTCCGGAGGCTTTGTTCACCCATGTCTCCGGCCTCAAGACCGTCGTGCCGTCCAATCCCTACGACGCCAAAGGGCTGCTGATCGCGGCCATCGAGGACAACGATCCGGTGATCTTTCTCGAGCCCAAGCGGCTCTACAACGGCCCGTTCGACGGCCACCACGACCGCCCCGTCACGCCGTGGGCGCGCCATCCGCAAGGCGAGGTCCCGGACGGCCACTACACCGTGCCGCTGGGCAAGGCCGCCATCCGTCGCGCGGGCGCCGCCGTCACCGTGTTGGCCTACGGCACCATGGTCTTCGTCGCCGAAGCGGCGGCGGCCGAGACCGGCATCGATGCCGAGATCATCGATCTGCGCACACTCGTTCCCTACGACCTCGACACGATCGTGACCTCGGTGGAGAAGACGGGACGCTGCGTCGTCGTGCACGAGGCGACGCTGACCTCGGGCTTCGGCGCTGAACTGAGCGCGCTCGTCCAGGAGAACTGCTTCTACCATCTCGAGGCGCCGATCGTGCGGGTCACCGGCTGGGACACGCCCTATCCGCACGCCCAGGAATGGGATTATTTCCCCGGGCCTGCCCGCATCGGCCGCGCGCTCAAGGCCGTGATGGAGGCCTGAGATGGGGACCCGCATCATCAAGCTCCCCGATGTCGGCGAGGGCGTGGCCGAGGCCGAGATCGTCGAATGGCATGTCGAGGTCGGCCAGTCGGTGCTGGAGGACCAGCTTCTGGCCGCCGTGATGACCGACAAGGCGACGGTCGAGATCCCGTCGCCCGTCGCCGGCACCGTCGTGGCGCTGGGCGCCGAGGTGGGCAGCGTCCTGGCGGTCGGCGCCGAGCTCGTCCGCCTGGAGGTCGCCGGCGAGGGCAATGAAGAAGTGGCGGCGGCCCCTCGCGAGGCGGCGGCGCCATCCGCCCCGGTCGAGCGGCCGCTTGCTGCCGTGCCGCCGGCACCCGAATCCGCCGCATCGTCTCAGCCCGCGCCCCCGGTCACCCGCGCGCCGCTCGGACCGTCACGACCGCCGCGCGAGAAACCGATCGCCTCGCCCGCCGTGCGGCGTCGCGCGCGGGAGGCCGGCGTCGACCTGCGCCAGGTGCGCGGCACCGGGCCGGCAGGGCGGATCGGCCATGCCGACCTCGATGCCTTCCTGCGCGGCGGGGCGAAGGCCGGGATCGCCACCACCCGGGTCGCCAATACCGACGTCGAGACCGTCAAGATCATCGGCCTGCGCCGGCGCATCGCCCAGAAGATGGCCGAGTCGAAACGCCGGGTCGCCCATTTCTCCTATGTTGAGGAGGTCGACGTCACCGCGCTCGAGGCGCTGCGGGCGACCCTGAATGCCGAGAACCGCCAGGATCGTCCGCACCTCACCCTGATGCCGTTCCTGATGCAGGCGCTGGTCAAGGCGATCGCCGATTTTCCCGAGATGAACGCGCTCTATGATGACGAGGCGGAGACCCTCGAACGTCATGGCGGCGTCCATATCGGCATCGCCACGCAGACGCCCGCTGGCCTCATGGTTCCCGTGGTCCGCCACTGTGAGTCGCTCAGCCTGTGGGACTGCGCCGCCGAGGTACAGCGCCTGGCCGAGGCGGCGCGCGAGGGCAGGGCGACCCGCGCCGAGCTCACGGGCTCGACCATCACGATCACCAGCCTGGGCGCGCTGGGCGGCATCGTCACCACGCCGGTGATCAACCGGCCTGAGGTGGCGATCATCGGCCCCAACAAGCAGGTCGTGCGTCCGGTCTGGCAGGGCGAGCAGTTCGTGCCGCGCACCATGATGAACCTGTCGTCGTCCTTCGATCACCGCGTCATCGACGGTTACGTCGCGGCGCGTTTCGTCCAGCGCATCAAGGGCCTGCTCGAGGCGCCGGCGACGATTTTCATAGAGGCGTGAGATGGCCGAGATCGCTGCCAAGGTACTGGTCGTGGGTGGTGGGCCCGGCGGCTATGTCTGCGCCATTCGCGCCGGCCAGCTCGGCCTCGATGTCGTGCTGGTGGAGCAGGGCGGGCTCGATGGCGGGCTGGGCGGCACCTGCCTCAATGTCGGCTGCATTCCGTCGAAGGCGCTCATTCATGCGGCCGACGCCTACGAGCGCGCGACCGAGCAGGCCAAGTCCGCGCCCTTCGGCCTCAGCGTCGAGCGTCCGACCATCGACTTTGCGCGCACGATCGAGTGGAAGAACGGCATTGTCGGCCGCCTCACCAGCGGCGTCGGCGCACTCCTGAAGAGGCATCGGGTCAAAATCTTGCAGGGACACGCCGTGATGGTCGACGGCAAGACCTGCCGGGTCGAGACCGACACCGGTCCACAGGTCGTGACCGCCGAGCATGTCGTGCTGGCCACCGGCTCGGTGCCGGCGACGCTGCCGATGCTGCCGTTCGGCGGCAGGATCATCTCTTCGACCGAAGCCTTGTCGCTGACCGCCATTCCCGAACGTCTGGCCGTGGTTGGCGCCGGTTATATCGGCCTCGAGCTCGGAACCGCGTTCGCCAAGCTCGGCGCCAAGGTCACGGTGATCGAGGCGGAGAACCGCGTCCTGCCGACCTACGACGAAGAGCTCGTTCGACCGGTCGTCCGCCACCTGAGGGCGCTGGGTGTCGAGGTCCTGACGCGCGCCCGGGCCGTCGGCCTGTCCGAAGCGGGCGATGCGTTGCGGATCGAGCAGGAAGGGGCGCCGGCGCGCAGCATCGCGGCCGACCGGATCCTCGTCGCCGCCGGACGGCGCGCCAGGATCGCGGGCTTCGGCCTGGAACGACTCGACCTCACCATGAACGGCCCCTTCGTGCAGATCGACGAGCGCTGCGCGACCTCGATGCGCAACGTCTGGGCGGTCGGCGACCTCACCGGCGAGCCGATGCTGGCCCACCGCGCGATGGCGCAGGGCGTCGTGGTCGCCGAATTGATCGCCGGTCATCGTCGCGTGTTCGACGGTGCGGTGATTCCGGCCGTGTGTTTCACCGATCCGGAGATCGTCACTGTCGGCCTCTCGCCCGAGGAAGCGCGCAAGGCCGGCCACGAGGTGCACACTGCCCAGTTCCCGTTCCAGGCCAACGGCCGGGCCTTGACCTTGAGCGCGGAGGACGGCTTCGTGCGGGTGACCGCGCGGGCCGACAATCACCTGCTTCTCGGCATCGCCGCGGTCGGCGCGGGCGTGTCGGAACTCGCCGCCGCCTTCGGTCTCGCGCTCGAGATGGGGTCGCGGCTGGAAGATATCGGCGGCACCATTCATGCCCACCCGACTCTGGGCGAGGCCTTCCACGAAGCGAGCCTGCGGGCCCTGGGCGAAGCCCTTCACATCTAGCTTCTGAGAACGGCCTTCACTTTTTCGGGCGCGAGCGGCATGTCGCGGATGCGCAATGACACGGCGTCGGCCACGGCGTTCGCCAAGGCTGCGGCGGCCGGACCCTGACCGGCCTCGCCGGTTCCGAGGAATGGCTGGCGCGGCCGATCGATGACATGGACCTCCACGCTTGCCGGCAGGGCGTCGAAGCGGACGATCGGGTAGGCGCTCCAGTCGAAGCTGCTGCGATGTGTCGTGTCGAAAGCGACGGCTTCATGGATCGTCCAGCTCAGCGACTGGACGATCGCTCCCTCGATCTGATTGCGGATGCCGTCGGGATTGACGGCTTCGCCGCTGTCGACGGCCGCCACCACGCGGCGGATTTTTATGTCTCCGCTGTCGCGGTCGACGGCGACTTCCATCGCCACGGCGCAATAGGCCGCGAGGTTCTTGTAGCGGGCAAAGGCAAAGCCGCACCCCCGGCCGCCGCCGCCTTGGGCGCGTCCGGCCCAGCCGAACCGATCGGCTGCGGTCTGCATGACCTCGCGGGCGCGGTCGTCCGCCATATGGGCGAGGCGGAAGGCCAGGGGATCGGCGCCGGCGGCTTGCGCCAGCTCGTCCATGAAGCATTCGATGGCGAAGACGTTCATATGCGCGCCGAGCGAGCGCAGGGCCGACACGCGCACCGGCATCTGCTCGATGAAGTGATAGGTCCCCTTGGCATTGGTCAGCGCATAGAGCGGATTGCCGTTGCGATGGCCGCCGCCCTCCGGCATCGGGATCGGCCTGGGGACCTGGCGCGGGAAAGGCGGATCGAGTTCGGCGCCGGCGAGCAGGCCGCCGGCGGTGACCGGCCGGGTGCTGTGCGCATTGCTCCACACGTCGTGGCGCCAGCCGGCGATGCGGCCGTCGGCAAGCGTGGCTTCCAGCTCGACCACCATCGCCGAGCCGAGCGGCTCCCAGCCGTGTTCCTGCTCCCGCATCCATTGCAGGCGCACCGGGCGGCCTGGAACGGCGCGGGCGGCAAGGGCAGCGTCGGCGGCGACATCGTCGGCGCCGTTATGGCCGTAACAGCCCGAGCCCTCGGTATGGATGCAGCGCACCTTGTCGGCCGGCAGGCGCAGCAGCTCGGCCAGGGACTTGCGCAGCGGATAGACGCCCTGGCTGTGCGTCCATACCGTGACGCCGTCATTCTCCCAAAGCGCCACGGCGCAGGACGGCCCGATCGAGCCATGCATCAGGCAGGGCCGGCTGTAGCGCGCCCTGACCACCTTGCCATCGGCGGGCGCCGGCGGCCCGGGATCGTCGAAGATCGGCACTTCGCGCGACGGCAAGCGACGGATCGCCTCGCGCATGTCTTCTGCCGGCAGCGGGGCACCCGGCCGGTCCCAGCCGGCCGACTGCAGGCGCTGCAGCGCCTTGATGGCTTGCCACTCCTGCGTCGCCAGCACGGCGGTGAAGCCGCCGTCGCGCACCACCTGCACGACTCCCGGCATCCTGGCGACGGCGTCGAAGTCGGCAGGCTTGAGCCGCGTGCCTTCGCTCGGTCCGCGCACGACGCGGGCGTGCAGCATGCCGGGCAGCCGCATATCCTGCACATAGGCAACGCCGCCCGTGACCTTGGCCGGGATATCGACGCGGGGCAGGTTCGTGCCGATCAGACGCACGCCCTTCTCGCGCCGCGCGACGTTCGGTTTGGCCTCGACGTGGAGCGACAGCATCGCCGCCAGTTCGCCGTAGCCCAGGCTGTCGCCGTTCGGCGCATGGGCCGCTCCGTCATGCAGCTCGACCTCCTCGACGGCGACGAGCCAGCGCCATGCCGCCGCCTCGGTCAGCAGGACACGCACGTTGGCGGCGGCATTGAGGATGGCCGTGCCGCTGTCCTGCAGGGAATGACTGCCCGCGGTGACGCCCTCGTCGGGCGTGCGCGCGGTATCGGCGGTGATGAGCTCGATACCGGCCGGCGGGACCGCAAGCTCGTCCGCTGCGACCTGGACCAGTGCCGTCTTCAGTCCCTGGCCGAGCTCCGCCTTGCCCGTGAACACCGTGATATGCCCGTCCGCGTCGATACGGATCCATGAGTCGAGCAGGGGGAATTTGTCGAGATCGCCGGGCAGGGTGGGCCTCTTCTCCGCGACCTGGCCCATCGCCCGGCGCGACAGGGAGAAGGCCACCACCAGCGCCCCTTGGCCGAGCAGCCGGCGTCGCGTGAGGGCGCTCACAGCGCGTCCTCCGCATCGTTGCGCACGCCGCCACCCATGGCGATGGCGGCGCGCCGCACCGCGCGCAGGACGCGCATATGGGTGCCACAGCGGCAGAGATTGGGCGCCATGTGGGCCCGCAGCTCGGCTTCGGTCGGCCGGGTGGTGCGTTCCAGCAGCGCCTGCGCACGCATGATCATGCCGGCGATGCAGTAGCCGCACTGGGCCGCCTGCTCGGCCTCGAACGCCGCCGGCAGCGCGCCGGGTTTTTCGCGGGTGCCGAGGCTCTCGATCGTGCGCACCTTGCGCTCGGCAAGGGCCGCGATCGGCAGCAGGCAGGAGAAGGCGGGCTTGTCATCGACCAGCACGGTACAGGCGCCGCACTGGCCCAGGCCGCAGCCGAACTTGGCGCCGTTGAGGCCAAGATCGTTGCGCAAGGCGTAGAGCAGCGGCGTATCGGGCGCGGCGTCGACCTGATGGGGTACGCCATTCACGGTAAGGGTGATCATTCGCTGCCTCCCTTGCGCACCCGCGCCACGGCCCCCGGCACGTCGGGCCACGGCGGCTTGTCGGTGAATCGCGCGCGCAGATACGCGGTGATCTGGGCAAGCTGCCGGTCGCTGAAGCTGTCGCCGTAGGCCGGCATGGTCGGACCGGACCGGCCGGCCGGCGGCGCCAGGCCGTGCATGATGACCTGGATCGTGTCGTTGGGCGTGCCCTCGTGCAAGGCCGTTCCCCAGGCGAGCGAGGGCCGCCCTTCCTGCATCATCGGTGCGCCGGGTCCGTGGCAAGTGGCGCAGGCGCCGGCAAAGAGCGCGGCGGCTTCCGGATGGGCCGCGTCCGCGACGTTGCCCCTGTCTGCCGGCGGCGGCCCCTGCGCGGCCGGCGCGTGCGCCATCAGCGAGGCGAAATAAACGGCGAGCGCGCGGACATCGTCTTCCGACGCCTGCGCCAGCCCGCGCGTGACGCTGGCCATCGGGCCGGCTGCGGCGGTGTGGGTCGCGCTGAGGCCGGTGCCCAGGTAGGCGAAGAGGTCTTCGGCGGTCCACGGCCGCACCGCCGGTGAAGCGGCATTGAGCGGCGGGGCGTACCAGCCTTCCGTCCAGGCGCCGTCGTAGGCATGGTCGCTTCTCTCGGCGCCCAGCTCGTTGCGCGGCGTATGGCAGCCGCCGCAATGCGCCAATCCCTCGGCCAGCGCGCGGCCGCGATTCCAGTCGGCCGACTGGCCCGGATCGTCGACGAGTGGCCCCTTGCGAAGAAAGAGCAGGTTCCAGCCCGCCACCAGCGGCCGGAAGCCGAAAGGCTCTTTCAGCCGATTAGTCGGCGCCCGCGCCTGCACGGCCGGCCGCGTCATGAGGAAAGCGTACAGCGCGTCGATGTCGGAATCGCTGGCGCGGGTGAAATGATCGTAGGGAAAGGCGGGATAGAGCAGATCGCCGTTCAGCGCCACGCCCTCGCGCAACGCGCGCACGAAGGCCTTGCGCGACCAGCGGCCGATGCCCGTCTCGGGGTCGGGCGTGATGTTGGTCGCGAACACCGTGCCGAACGGCGTCTCCAGGGGTCGTCCGCCGGCGAACGGCCGCCCGCCCTGGGCGGTGTGGCAGCCGGCGCAGTTGCCGACATGCACAAGCTGTTCTCCCCGCGCGACGAGGGCCGGATCGAAAGTGACCGCAGGACCGGCGAGCGGCGGCCATGCCGGCTGCCAACTCACGGCAAAGGCCGCCAACAGGATTGCCGCAAGCCCGATGACACTTCCCAGGAGGGTCCTTTTGATCAAATCAGGGTTCCGTGGATGTCGCGGACTGACGTCAACCCTCGGCGATCAATCGCGCCAGCGCTTCCGGCTCGGTCAACATTGGATAGTGGCCGGTGTCCAACTCGTGCCAGCGGCCTTTCAGCCGGTCGGCGGTGCGGCGCTGGTGCGCCTGGGGCGGATTCGTGCTGCGCTTGCACCAGATCACCGAGGCATTCCACGTCTCGTCCCAGAACCGTTCCAGCCGGACCGGCGTCTGCATCGCAGCGATCGGATGCATTGTGCAGCGCTCCAGCGCCCAACGCCGCATCGCGGGATCCAGATCGGCGAACAGGCGCGTCTCGAAATCCTGCTTCGACGGACCGCTGGTCAATTCGGTGTTGACAGCGGTCGGTCGCTTGACGATGTCGGGCAGGGCTTCGCCGTCGAGCAGCGCCAGGGCGTCGGCGAACACCACGCGCGCCACCCGGTCGCGCGCCCGCTCCGCGGCGCGCGCCATCACCATGCCGCCGGTGCTGGTGCCGGCCAGCACCACGTCCTTCAGGTCCTGGTAGAAAAGCAGGTCGGCGATTTCGGCGGCGTGCGTTTCGGTGGTGATGCCGGCGCGCACCTGGCCCTTGCGCTCGGCGCAGCCGTCCAGGCTCGGCGTCAGCACGAGATGGCCCTGGGAGCGCAAACGCTCGGCGACCGGCTTCCAGATCCAGCCGCCCTGGTAGGCGCCGTGGATCAGCACGAAACTCGTCATCGCTCAGTCCCCCTTCACCGTCACGCCGGCCATCCGCTCGAAGATCTTCACGATCGCCGATCCGTCCTGCTTGTTCAGCCCCTGGGCGCGGGCCATCTGGTAGACCTGCTGCGTCAGGTTGGCCAACAGCAGCGGCACGCCCAGGCGCTTGGCGAAGGCGGTCTCCAGCTCCTGGTCCTTGTAGGAAATGTCGATCGTCCCGCCCGGCGCGAAGTCGCCCGCGAGAATGCGCGGCACGCGCAGCTCCCAGGCCGCACTGGCGCCGGTCGAGACGCGCACCACCTCGTAGATCGTCTGTGGGTCGAGTCCCGCCTTGACACCCAGCACCAGGGCCTCCGCCACCGCCACGGTGTTGACCTGGACCAGCATGTTGTTGACCAGCTTCATGGCCAGGCCGCTGCCCAGCGCGCCGACATGGAACGACCGGCTGCCCATCACGGCGAACAGGTCCTCGCATTTGGTGAACACATCCGCAGCGCCGCCCGCGATCACCGAGAGATCGCCCGATTGGGCCCGCCCGGTGCCGCCGCTCACCGGCGCATCGATCATGGCGATACCGAGCGCCGCCAGGCGGTCGGCGATGCTGCGCGCGGCGAACGGGTCGATGGTCGCCATGCAGAGCACGATGTGTCCGGGCTTGGCGCCGCGAATGATGCCGTGCGCGCCGATGATCACCGATTCGGCCTGCTCGGTGGTCTCGACGATGACGATGGTGCGCTCCACCGCCGCCGCCACCGCCTGCGCCGAGGCGGCCACCTCGGCGCCCTTGGCTTTCAAGGGCTCGGTCTTTGCCGCGTCGATGTCGTTGACCACCAGCGTGAAACCGGCTTTCACGAGGTTGAGCGCCATCGGCCCGCCCATGGCGCCGAGCCCGATGAATCCGACCTTGCCCGCCATGCTTCCCTCCTCAGAACGCTACACCCCACCCGTCACGTCGATGGTGAGGCCAGTGACGAAATCGGCGTCGGCAGAGGCCAGGAAGCAGATCACGTTCGCCTGGTCGACCGCCTCGGCGACGCGGCGCAGCGGCGTGCGTTCGATCTCCTCGGCCTGCGAGCCCTGGGAGCGTTGCTCCCAATGCGGCCGGATGCGTTCGGTCAGCGTGATGCTGGGGGCGATGGCATTGACGTTGATGCCGTCGGGCCCGCGTTCGTGGGCGAGTTTGCGGGTGAAGGCGATGATGCCGCCCTTGGCCGCGGCATAGGCGCTCGAACTGTTGGCGCTCAAGCCCCGCCCGGCGATCGACGCCAGGTTGACGATCTTGCCGCTGCGCCGCCGTTTCATCACCGGGATCACCGCATGGGTGAACAGGAAGGTGCCGTCGAGGTTGAAGGCGATCAGCTTCTGCCAGTCGGCGAAACTGAGTTCCTCGGTGGTGGCCCGCGGATTGTCGATCACCGTGCTGCCGCCGACGGCGTTGACCAGGATGTCGATGCGACCATGATCGCGCTCGATCTCGGCGACCAGCCTGTCGACCGCACCGGCGTCCAGCGCGTCGACCAGCCTGCCTTCCGTCTTGCCGCCCGTCTTGCTGCCGGCCTGGCGCAGCGCCGGCACCGCCTCATCGAGCCGGCCCTGATGGTTGTCGACGGCGATCACCGTCGCGCCCTCGCGTGCCATGATCGTGGCGGTGGCCCGGCCGATGCCGTTCGCCGCCGCGCTGATCAGCGCCACCTTGTTCTTGAAGCGCATGGTTTCCTCAGCCCTTGGTCGTCGTTCTTGGTTGGGCCGATTGTGTGGCCTGGCGCAGGGGAGTCAATCACGGCGGCGATCGATCGGGCGCGCCGCGCTTGCCCGGTCCGAGCTTCCGCACGGCCTCCTCGACCGACAGGAATACGTGGTCCGCGCCGATGATTTCCACCAGGCCCGAGCGGCCTGCCTGATCCTGGGCCCGCTCCTCCGACAGTCGGGCGATGGCGATCGTGATGCCTTGTGCCTTGAGGTCGGCAACAGCCTGCTGCAGGATTTTCGCCCCGGTATAGTCGATGTCGATGATGCCACTGGCCTCGATGACCAGAAGCTTCACCGGCGGGCGCTTGGCTGCGACAGCCGAATCGATGTTGGCGCGGATGCGCTCGGCATTGGTGAAGTTGAGCGGCGCGGCGGGAGCGAAGACCAGCACGCCGGGCTCGAATTCGCCGTGCTCGACCCGGCTCGGCGGCCACCACACCGTGGTTCCCGGCACCCGCGCCAACTCCACGCAGTAAGGCCGGGCGACGTTGTAGAGGCTGTGCATGAAGGACAGCACGATGGCGAGCAGCACGCCGGTCTCGATCGGCATGACGACGACCAGTCCGGCGCTGGCCGCCACCAGGAGGATTTCGAATCCGCCTCGGCGATAGATCTGGATCATTTCGTTGAGGCGGAAGATGCGCAGCGCGATGTAGACGAGGACACCGGCAAGAGCTGCCTGCGGAAGATAGACCGTCAGACCCGATGCCAGGGCGACCAGTGCGATCATCAAGGCGACGGCGGCGAGCGAGGCGATCTGCGAGCGCCCGCCGGAGTCGCGGACGATCGCCGTGCTGGGCGGACTCGAATCGACGGGGAAAGCACCGACCAGGCCGGCCAGGATGCTGCCGGCGCCGACTCCGGCAAAGTCGCGGCTCACATCGTCGGGCTTCTTGTCGTCAGATGGGAAGGTGGAGGCCACCGCCGCCGTCTGCATGATGCAGACCATGGCGATCACCAGGGCCAGCGGCACCAGGTGGCCCAGCTCATTAGTATCGGGGAAGGCCGGCAGGGCGAGCGTCGGCAGGTGCGCCGGCAGGGCACCGAGGACGGAGACGCCGCGTGCCTCGAGATGGAACTGGGCCACGGCAAGACCCGCCGCGACCAGACCGATCAGCGCGCCCGGGACGCGGGAACTGATCTGCGCCGTGACGATGGTGGCGGCCAGCACGCCGGCGCCGATCGCCAGCGCATAGATATTGGTTTCCCCGAGACGGCCGACGATATGGACGAGGCGCAGGAGAATGTGGCCTTGCTCTTCGGAGATACCCAGAACGGTCGGCAGCTCGCCGATGATGATGTGGATGGAGATTCCGGCCAGGAACCCCGTGGTGACCGGAATCGAGAGCAGGGTGGCCAGCCAGCCGGCGCGGAACAGGCCGACGATCACGAGAACGGCACCAACCATGAGGGCAAGGAGCGTGGCCAGGTGGGCATAAGGCGCGTTGTTGGCGACCGCCATCGAGGCCAGAGCGCCGGCGAAGATCGGCGCGATGGTCGAATCCGCCTGGACCGACATGAACCGGTTGGCGCCGAAGGCGGCGAAAGCGAGCGATCCGGCGGCAAAGGCATAGAGTCCGGTCTCGGGCGGCATTCCCGCCAGCCGGGCGGTGGCGAGCTGGCCCGGGATGGCAATCGCCGCCAGCATGAGCCCGGCGACCAAATCGCTCGGCAGCCATCCCATCCGATAGCCGCGCAGCGAGGCGAAAAGCCAGTGAAGCATGGCGGCGCCGCTAGCCAGCGAGATGCAGGAAGGGTTTGATCGCCTGCCAGAAGCCTTCGGGATCCTGGATATGCGGCGAGTGCCCGCACTGCGGCAGTTCGACCAGCGCAGCGCCGGGAATGCCGGCGGCAAGTTCGTGGGAGAGGGCAGGTGGCGTCGCCGTGTCACGCAGGCCGACCACGACCAGCGTGGGATTGCGAATCGTGCCGAGCTCGGCGCGTCGATCGAACTTGGCGAGCGCGCGGCAAGCAGCGGCGAAGTATTCCGGCTTTGCGGCCCGCAGGCTCGCCTTGCGTTCCTCGGCGATTGCCGGATGTGCGGCAAGGAAGTCGTCGGGAAACATTCGCTGCAGCGCGGTGGCGAGAACGGCTTCCATGCCGCCATTCTCGACCTTTTCGGCCATGGTGCGAAAGGCGCCTTTGCCTTGCAGCGGAATGGCGGCGCCGGTGTCGACCAGGACCAGACGGTCGAATAGCCCGCCGTGCCGGACGGCCAGCGCCACCGAGACGAAGCCGCCGAAGCCGTTGCCGAGCAGGTCGGAATCGCCGGACAGGCCGAGCTTCGGCAGTTGCTGGGCGATGCGATCGGCCATCTGCTCGAGCCCGGGCCCGGCCGGCGCCGAAGTGCCGAAACCGGGCAGATTGACCAGCCAGACGCGCCGCTCGGCGGCCAGACGCGGCGCGATGCGATCGAAGGCGGTGCGGTCCGAAAGCAGCGAGTGCAGCAGCACCAGATTACGTCCCTTGCCCATCTGCACGACGTCGAGCGGGGAATTGTCGGAGGTCATTTCGCGCGGGCTCATCACAAAATCGAGATAGGCCAGGACCGGCAGCCCGTGACATTATTACTGTGCGCGCAACGACGTGCACAACGGTCCGGCGGACAATGGTCCGAGGGGGACCGCCAAGAAGAACGTTCGGGGGAGACATCCAATGGCGTCAGCGGTGAATACCGGCGCGCGGCTCGACCGGCTGCCGATATCCTCGTTTCACTATCGCATCTTCTGGCTGATCGGCGCCGGCATGTTCTTCGACGGCTACGACCTTTATGTCGGCGCTTCGGTGCTGGGCGCCGCGGTGCAGACGAAATTTGCCGTGCTGGCCCAGGTGCCGCAGTTCATCTCCTGGACCTTCGTCGGCATGACCATCGGATCGGTGGTTGCCGGCTTCCTGGGCGATCGCTTCGGGCGACGCTTCACCTACCAGTTCAACCTGGTCGTTTTCGGTCTCGCGTCCTTTGCTGCCGCGGCGGCGCCCAGCATGGATTGGCTGATCGCCGCCCGCTTCGTGATGGGCCTGGGCCTCGGCGCCGAGATCGTGGTCGGCTATTCCACCATGACCGAATTCGTGCCGCCCGCCTCGCGCGGCCGCTGGATGGCTTTCATGGCCTTCATCGTCGTTGCCGGCTTTCCCGCCACGTCGATCATCAGCACGCTCGTCATCCCGGACTTCGGCTGGCGGCCGATGTTCGCCATCGCCGGCGTCGGCGCCCTGATCGTCTGGTATCTGCGCAAGAAATTGCCCGAGAGCCCGCGCTGGCTCGAGAGCAATGGCAAGACGGCCGAGGCGGAAGCGCTGATGCAGGCGATCGAGCGCGAGGTCTCGGATGGCGGGCCCTTGCCGGCGCCGGCTGCCGCCGTGCCGACGCCCGATTGGACCTTCGCCTCGCTGTTCAGCCCCGCCCTGTTGCCGCGGCTGGTCGTCGGCTGCGTCGTGCTGATCACCGTCAACACGCTGATCTTCGGCTTCGTCAACTGGCTGCCGACTTTCTTCGGGCAGCAGGGAATCGGCATCACCAAGTCGCTGACCTATACGATGGTGCTGGCCGGCGGCTCGCTGGTGGGCTGCGCCGTCGGCGCCTGGTGCGCCGACCGCTTCGGCCGCAAGCCGACGATCATCGGGGCTTCCGTGCTGACCATCGTGGCCGGCGCCGTCTATCCCTATATGGTCGATCCCACGCTGTTGCTGGCCGTGGGCTTCGTCCTGATCGTCGGCATCTATGTCCTGACCGCCGTCCTGTATGGCGTCTACACCACGGAGCTGTTCCCGACCGAGGTGCGGCTGCGCGCCAACGGCCTCTGCAACATGCTGGGTCGTGGCGCCACGGTCGTCTCGCCCTTCATCGTCCTGGCGTTGTTCAAGAGCAACGGCGTCGCCGGCGTGCTCGGTCTCATGATCGGCCTGCTCGTGGTCCAGATCGTCGTCGTGGCGATCTGGGGCATCGAGACCCGCCGTCGTGGCCTGGAAGAGCTGGAGGCCTCGCCGCGACCGGCATGAGCGGCAGCAAACCCGATCAGGCCTTCGACGGCGCCCAGCCGTAGACCCGCTGCAGCGTGCCGCCCATCAGGGCCGCCCGGTCGCTGTCGGAGAGGCGGTCGGTGACGCGAAACGCCTCCACGCCCTCTTTGTAGCTCAGCAAGGCGACCGCGCGGGTCCAGTCGGTTC
>Ga0210389_10001847_pt1 | contig 17006 bp, 10 predicted proteins | sample IncBWH28OmetaG_FD_160127 | JGI IMG/M metagenome (GOLD analysis project Ga0210389, IMG submission 160127) | Forest soil microbial communities from Barre Woods Harvard Forest LTER site, Petersham, Massachusetts, United States - Inc-BW-H-28-O ...
CGCGAGCGCACCGGTGATGACGAGTGCTTTCGACGCGACGCCAATTGCGATGTAAATCAACTGCGCCGTGAGCAGCGCGAGCGACATCAGCAGCAGATACCATTTGAGCTGCCGCGGATTTTTCAGCATGTAGAACTTGTGGATCACATTCGGCTGGCCGAGTGATCCGACGCTGAACACAAAGAAGAACGAGAGTGCGGTGATCGGGCCGGCGCTCCCCCAGGGCCCGAGGAACTTCGCGTCGGCGGCCATGATCGTCTCGGAGATGTGGTGCAGTCCGCCGCCGGCTTTCAGCGCGACCGCGACGACGATCACCGATGACAGCGCCATCACCGAACCTTGAAACACATCTGTGTAAATGCCGGCCAGAATTCCACCGGCAACGGAGTACGCGAGAATGATCGCCGTGCCAATCCAGATCCCGCCCGCCAGCCCCGTTCCGAAAATCGCGTCGATCACGATTCCGAGCGCGAGCAAATTCGTTGCCATGTAGCCGATGACGGCGATGAGAACGCCAACCGCGGCGAGTCCCTGCGCAGCCGGTGAACGGTAGCGCGCGCCGATCGCTGCAGGGACGGTCAGCAGTCCGCGTGCCTCACCGAGCAGGCGAAGTTTCTTGGCGAGCACCCACGCACCGAGCGCGTTGGACAGCGCGCCCGGCAGAATGATGAAGACGCCGGCGAGTCCGATCGTGTAGACGAGCCCCGGTCCGCCGACGAACGAAAAGCCAGAGAGCGACGCCGCCATCTTTGCGATCGCGAGCGTCCAGAGTCCGACGCCCGCGCCGCCAACGAAAAAGTCGCGCTCGGTTTTTGTTTTGCGCGTTGCCCACGTCGCAATGATGGCGACGATCGCGAAATAAAGCAGCGCAACGGTGACGATCAGCGGCTGCGTCATGCGGGGGAGCGAGGCCTGCAGCAGCGGGTGCAGCAGCGCGATCACTTCGTACCGTGCCTGCGGACGTCGTTCGCGCGCGCCATCACTGCCTGAGCTTCACGCAGCTTCTTCAGGTCATCTTCGCTGAGCATCGACGAATCGAACGTCAGTGCCCACGCCAGCGGAAAGACGAGGATCGGAACGATCGCCACGCCGAGCAGCACGATCGTCGAGCGGAGCGGAAAGCCGAAGATGAGCGTTCCGCCAGCACCCTCGTTCGGCAGCATCGCGAGTGCTACGCAAAAGCAGCCGGCGCAAAAGAGGAACATCGCGACGAACACCACGCGCAGCACCGGCGTGATATGGCCGCGGCGCACGGAGCCGAGGGCCATGAGTGACATGAGCGCGCCGCAGGTGCCGATGGCGAGGCACCAGGGGGACCAACTCGCGCCGGCGAAGGAGCCGGCGTAGCCGGTGGCTACTGTGAGGAGCGAGAGGAAGACCAGGGCGAGGACTTTGGATTTTAGCACAGAACTAACATAGCGCCCGTGCGGCTGGGCAAACATTTCGCAAAGGAAGACTTACAGCGAGTAATCCGTAGTTGGTCATTGGTTATAAGTAATTCGCCCCGGCATCTGGACTCGTCGAAGCAAGTCAGCTGCCGGGGCAAATTACCAAAGACCTAGGACCAACGACGGATTACTCGTCGTTTGAAGTCTCGTTACGGCACAATCCTATTATCGACCTTGCTCCCCCCAACAATCGCATTGAACAGCAGTTTGAACGTCGCCGCCGGCTGTGCCCTGAACGTGATCTCAGGCCCGTACAGATACACCGTTCCCTGCCCAACCTTTGCCTCCGCCATCGCGACTCCACCGTCCAAATAATTCTGCCCCCACGCCCAGCCGCTGCGCAGCGGCGTTCCATTCTCGAACCACGCGATCGGCTTCACACCCTTCGCTTCTGCATCCGGCCCGAGGCGCATCACGGGGCTGTTGTCGAAAAACACAATCCCGTGCGTTTCTTCGCCGCGCGTCGCATCGAGCGTCGTGTCGTACGCGACCTCGAGCAGCGAGCCCGGCACATAATACTTCTCCGCCGGAAGCGGCGAGCCGGCCGAGCCTGTTGGCGTGCGTTCGACCAGATGATTGGTGACCGGCAGCCCGAGCTGCTGCGCGATGTTGATCGACGACGGTCCGATCGCAACAATACGACCGCCGGCGTTCAGGAATTCCCTGAGCTTCGGAATCGTCGCGGCAGAAACGTTGCCGGTCCACGAGCGATACTCAGCGGGGAGCGACGTCGTGTCCTGGCCGCGACCGCCGCCTCCGCCACCACCACCACCGCCGCGTCCGCCACGACCGCCGCCAACTCCCGGAATTGAGTTCTCGGGGAAGATCAGCACGTCGAATTTTGCACGCAGATTTCCCGCGTCGAGTTCCTGCGGATACACCACACGGAACGGCAGCTCATACTGCTCCATCAGCCAGCGCATCTGACCGCTCGGCATCGAGCCGCCGAAACGATCCCACAAACCAATGCGAAGCGGCGGAAGTTTCTCGCTCACGCTCGCAAGATCGGCCGATGATTCGAACGTGACGCCGATGTCTTTCGCGGATTTCTGCACGACCGGCGTGCTCTTTGCGCTGGCGGGGATGTACAGCGTGCCCGCCGCGTACATCTTGCCGCCGATATTCGCCGAATGCTGCAGACGATATACATCGGCGCCCGCGGCCCAGAGACGGCTCAGCGCGTGATACGAATCATTCACTTTCGGCGAGAGTGTCCAGCCGGCGCCCGTCGTCGCAACGGCGGTTGCTGTCGGCGTGATGCGATCCTTCAGCGGATCGAGCTTCACGAACGGCCCGTCGAAGCCGTCGAGAATGCGATCGAACTTCACGCCCATCTGAAGCGCGAGCGTCCACCCAGCGTTGTCATACGGCCGTGTCGGCGGCGCGCCCGGATATTTGAAATCGTTCGGGTGATCCTGCGGCTCGAACATGTCGAGCACGTCGGCGCGATATGCCTGCGCCGACTTCACCACGTACGATCCCGCCGGATACGTCTTCCCTGCGACCGTGAACTGCGCGCTCGCGCGATGCACGATGAGGCCGACCTTCTGCAGTGCGACGAGGAATTTTTCCGCAGTGAGAAAATCCGGCTGGTTCGCGGGAATGATATATCCACGCGGCATCCGCGCTTCGGGCTTCTTGAAATCCGCGTAGAGTGCGGCCGGCGCCGTGCCGCCGCCGAACTGCGCCGCGAGATCCGGATTCACGTCACCCGGTGCACCCGCCGGCGAACCGCCGCCGCGGCCACCGCGACCTGCACCCGACGCCGCCGCCGCTGCCGCGGCCTTCGCCTCGACATCGGCAAGCACGTGCGGCGTGACGATCCAGTTGTCTTCGCTCCCCCATTTGATTTCGTCGTGTCCCATCTTCCACGTGTTGAACAGCCAGGTCTCACGATTGCGCTGGAGCAGGTCGAGCAGCGCGCGGTTCGCGGTGACCGAGTAATCGATCGACTGCTTGAAATGCCACGTCTGCAACGGCGCGAGCGGCAGCACTTCGTCCGCAAAGCGCAGCAGGCGCTCGGGCACGAAAGGAATCGTCATCGGCGTCGGGTTGCCGATCGCTTCGGTAAGAATGCCGACCATGTTGTGGAAGTACGCTTCGGTGCGCAGGCCGCCGTTCCACCAGGTGGAATACGACGAGAGCGAGCGATCGACGACGCCCGGCTTGTCCTCGCGCACCATGCGGTCCTTGATCGCCGCGCCGACCATGTCGAGGCCGGTGATCATCCCCGGATGGAAGAAATAATTCGCGGGATCGCGGAATGGCGGCGCGAACATGACTGCGCCCGCAGGGCCGGTCTGGTGATGGTTGTACACGATCTGCGGATACCACTCGAGGTACATCCGCTTGTTGATGTTCGTCGATTCATTCTGATTCGACATGTAGAAGTCGCGATTGTCGTCGTGTCCGATGTACTTCTGGTACAGGACAGGGACGTTCATGTTCTTCTTTGCCGGATCGGGCTCTTTGTTGTACCAGTTCGCGATCAGCTCCATGCCGTCCGGATTCGCGTGCACGAAGACGATGATCACATCCTTCAGGATGCGCTGTGTTTCCTCGTCGTTCATCGTGAGGAAATCGTAGTTGGTCTGAATCAGCTGGTTGGCGCCGAGCACTTCGCTCGCGTGCAGGCCGCCGTCGATCCACATCACCGCTTTGCCTTCTTTGGCGAGCGCGTGCGCTTCGGCCTCGGTGATCTCAGCGTAGGAGAGCTTCTTCGCGATTTCCTTGTAGCGCGCGAGATTCTTGATGTTCTCGGGGCTCGACACGACCATGCTCAGCTGCGGCCGCCCTTCGGCGGTCATGCCGATCGTATCGAGATGGGCGCGCGGAGACTGCTTCGCGATTTTCTGCCAATAGGCGAGGAACTGCGTGTAGTTCGGAAGCCAGTAGTCGTCGCCGATGTTATGGCCGAAGAACTCTTTCGGCGAGGTGACCTGCGCCGCGGCCGGTGCGGACGCGCCGGCAATCAGCGCGAGACCTAGCGCGACGACCGGCAATTTCGAAATCAATCGCATGATGGGGGACTCCAAGAGGATACTCATTTACGGTGATGATTTTGTCACCGTTGATATAATGCCTTTCCGTACCGTCGATCAATGCGAAGTTGTCGTGCCTTTCAAAATACCGTCGCGAATTCGCTTTGCCTTTTCGGTCGCGGCGGGATCGCCTTCGAGCTTCCTGTCTATCAACGTCGCAAATTTGACCGGTGGGTTGAGCGTGACAGTCTTGCCGTCACGGTCGAGCTTGATCTCGATCGGTGCGCCTTCGCGCGTCGCGAATTTTTGGCGCCACCCTTCCCATGCGGGATTGTTGGTCGAAGTCCCATCGATCGAGGTGACGACGTCACCCGGCCGGATCCCGGCGCTGGCCGCCATGCTCCCCGGCTCGACGAGCACCACGAGCAATCCCGCGCTGTCTTTCTGAAAACTCACGCCCATGCGCGGCTGATGGATCGTGTCAGTGTGAATTCTCCATCCCGCCTTGGATAGCCACCGATCCCACGGATAGGACTCGCGCCCGTCGACGTATTTATCGTTGAACTCCTTCATGCTCGCGCCTTTCGCCGCGCGCGAAACCGCGCCCCACCAATCGGTCGCCGAAAAGCCTTTGCCGGTCTTGTAGTCCGCGGTGTAGAGCAACCGCATCACGCCGTCGAGACTCGCGGCGTTGTCCGTTGCATCGCGGATCATGATGTCGAGCGCGAGGCCCGCGAGCGAACCTTTGTCGTAATAGATGTCTGACGTCCCGTCGGTCATGTGGATCCACGCCTCCATCGACGCATCCGTCAGCGCGATCGGCGCGGTTTTGTCGACGTGCTCCATCTTGCCATTGGTCTTGCCGAGGAACTCCGCGGCGTTGATCACACCGCCCCGTACAAGGGCGAGATCGGCATAGTAGTCGGTGATTCCCTCGCTCACCCATAACCAGGGCGTCGCCTGCATTGCCGCGTAGTTGTAGGGATACATGTCGGTCGGCCGGAGCCGCTTCACGTTCCATGAGTGAAAGATCTCGTGCGCGTACACCGACGGCACGAAGTCTTCATCCATGTAGCCGTTGCCGATCACGCCGACGTTCGAGTTCTCATGCTCCAACGCGCTCATCCCCGGCGCCATCGAGTCTGCGAGCTGCATGATGTCGTAGTGCGCCCACGGGCGATCGGCAAAGACCGTGACTTCAGTCGGGATCGCGCGCGCCATCTGGTCGAGCAGCCGCTTGCTCTGCGCCGGCTTCACCGAGCCGGACGGATACGATGAAAACCGCATCCAGACGTCCGCGACTTTCGCGCTGTCGACGTCGAACTTCCCGACAAAAAACGGATGGTCGACGAGCTCGTGATAATTCTGCGCTGTCCATGAACGCGGCCCCGTCTGCGTCATCCCCGTGATGACACGCCATGAATCCTCGGTCTGCACGGTCACGCTCGCGGGGAAATCCATTCCGCGCCCCTCGGGATACAAAAACAGATTCGTTCCGTTGAAGAGCAGAAAGTCCTCGCGCGTCCAGCTCTGCGCGTTGTCGAGCGAATCGGCGCGATAGTGAAATGCCACCACGACCGGTCCGCCGTTCTCGGTCACAATCCGCCAGGTGCTCGGGCCGGACTTGTCCCATACCAGCGCCTTGCCGCGCGAGGTCGCCGTGAACTGGGAGACGTTACGCGCGTAGTAGCTGACCTCGTAGTCGCCCGGCGTCCAGATCGGGAGCGAAAGGAGGACGGGATCTTTGCCGGTGGCCGAGAAGGACATCGAGATGTCGACGCCGCGCTCAATGCCTTGGAGGGCTTTGAAGGTGACCGCGTATTTGATGTCCGTAATGGGCGCGGAGCGCGCACCGGCAGCGGGGGTTTGCGCGGCGGCTATCAACGGCGCGACGAGCAGGGCAACTAACCGCGGGTAAACAGTCATTGGTCGTTGGTTGTTGGTATTGAGCATTAACTAACCACGGGAGGGCCCAGTTCGCATATTCAGGCCATGTCCAGCCCTCATGAACCGTACATCGCGGCCGATAAATCTCTCACCGAGATAACCATCGGCGCTGTCATCCTCGGGTGCGCCCTCGGCCTGGTCTTCGCCGCGTCGAGCGTGTACCTCGCGCTGAAGGTCGGACTTACCGTCAGCGCGTCGATCCCGATCGCCGTGCTGTCGATCACGATCTTCCGCAGCATCACACGGGCGATGGGAAATACCGAGCCCCAGATCCTGCGCAACAACATCGTGCAGACGACCGGGTCGGCGGGCGAATCGGTGGCGGCTGGCGTCGTCTTCACACTCCCTGCGCTGCTGCTACTCGGCTACGCGCTCCCGTGGTCCAAGGTTGCTGCGATCGCGGTCGTCGGCGGACTGTTGGGCGTGCTGCTGATGATCCCGCTGCGCCGCTCGCTCATCGTGAAAGAGCACGACACGCTGAAGTACCCTGAAGGAACCGCTTGCGCTGAAGTTCTAATAGTGGGCGAAGAACGCGGGGTGCAGGCGCGAACCGTGTTCATGGGCTTCGGGCTCGGCGCACTCTACAAGTTTCTCAACGGCGGTGTGCACCTCTGGGCCGAAGTTCCGGTGAAGCTGTTTCAGCGGATGCTGCCCGCCGGAAAAACGGAATTGATCGGTGAGATTCAGGCCGAAATCAGCCCGGAGCTGACGGGCGTTGGTTATATCATTGGACCACGAGTCGGCGGATATCTGTTCGGCGGCGGCATGCTGTCGTTCTTCGTTTTGATTCCGGCGATCAAGCTGTTCGGTGCCGGACTTACGGAGCCGATTTTCCCGGCGACGAAGCTGATCAGCTCGATGTCGCCGATGCAGATCCGCGCGAATTATGTGTTTTACATCGGCGCGGGCGCAGTCACCGCGGCGGGGCTCATCTCGCTGGCGCGCGCGATGCCGATGATCTGGCAGGCGATGGTCCTCGGGTTTGGTGATATCAAGGGCGCGGCGAGCGCATCGTCGGTGAAACGCACTGAGCGAGAGATCCCGATGGTGTACGTGGTCGGCGGCGTGGTCGCGCTCGTGATCGCGATGGTGACGCTGCCGCAGATCGGAATCAATCTGGCCGGTGCGATTCTCGCGGTGATTTTTGCTTTTCTCTTCGTTTCGGTTTCGAGCCGCATCTGCGGACAGATCGGAGCGTCGTCGAATCCGATTTCCGGGATGACCGTTGCCGCCGTGCTGATGACATCGCTGATCTTTCTGGCGGTCGGCTGGACGGGAATCGAACATCGCGTGCTCGCGCTCTCGATCGGCGGCGTGGTGTGCATCGCGGCAGCGGTCGGCGCAGCGACGTCGCAGGATCTGAAGACCGGCTACCTCGTGGGCGCGACGCCGATGCGCCAGCAGGTCGCGCTGCTCTTTGGTGTCACGACATCGGCGATCATGATCGGCGGCATGATCGCCTTTCTCAACAACGCGAAGACGACGATCGTCGCCCGCGATTACCCCGGCGTGCAGGTTGCGAACTTCGAGAGCGATCCGATGACGATCGCAGGCAAGTCGTACAAAGTCGGCCATCTGTTTGAGCGCACGGGTGATGCACCGGCCGGACGTTATCTCGTCAGTGATGCAGGGGCGATCGCGTATTACGTCGATCCGGGCATCGGCGGCCGCGAAGCAACCGACTACACCGGCCGTCACGTAGACAAATTCGATTCGCCCAAAGCGCAGATCATGGCGCTCGTCGTCGACGGGATCCTCACGCAGAAACTGCCGTGGGGGCTGATTCTGATCGGCGCGTTTATCGCGGTCGTCATGGAAATTTTAGGGATCCCGTCGCTCGCATTCGCCGTCGGCACCTACCTGCCGATCTCGACCTCTGCGACAATTTTCATGGGCGGCGTCGTGCGCTGGCTGGTGGAGCGACGCTCTGCGTCGTCGAACACGCCCGCTGACACGAGCGATTCCGGCCCCGGCGTTCTCTTTTCATCGGGACTCATTGCGGGCGGCGCGATTCTCGGAGTTGGGATCGCGGCTCTGCAGGCGCTACGCAAGGATGAGTTCATGAACATCACGCACTGGCTGGGCGATGGCGTGACTTCGGTCACGGAGAATCCGATCGTCGCGATCGCTATGTACGTGCTCCTGCTCGCCGTGCCACTTTATCGCGTCGCGAGACGCCCTGCCCCGAAATAGCGAGACACAGAACCGTGACCGCACCATCAACCCGCATTCGCCAAGCACAATCCCGCCGCGTCCATCTCGTCATGCGAGATGGCACGATGGTCGAAGGCCATATCATGATCGGCGAAGATCAGGCACTCGTTCCGTATCTCAATGGCCGTCGCGGCGGATGGATGAACGTCACACGCGCGCACCGGCCGAAGCTGAACGAGCAGCCGGGCCACGTGATCGTGCAGTCGGAGCATATCATTCTCGCAACCGCGCCGGATCACGATGTGCAGATCGCGACCGCGCCGCCCTCGGGAATGGAAGAGCGCAATGTCGAGGTCGTGCTGATCGGCGGGAAAACCGTGCACGGATTCGTCAGCGCCGCCGCGCAGCAGCGGCTAAGCGATTACATCAGCGCGCAGACCGGAAAGTTCATGTGGCTGCAGCGCGCATCGCTCATGCCCGATGGCCGCGCACTAGGCGACCTCGCACTGCACATGGGCGCGATCGAAATCTTGAAGGACCTCCGCGCCAACGCTCCTATCGAAGAAGGCTCGTCGGCCATGGAGCCGCTCGGATAAAGAGTCAGTTCGCCGCCGTCCGCCGTCCGCCGTCTGCCGTCCCCCTAGGCCATTCATCGACATGAGATCGACCAGGATATTCGCCGCCCTCGCCACGATCATTGCGGGCCGTTCCGCTTTCGCCCAGCTCCACCCGATTGAACAGGGCAACAAGGGCGCCGTGATTTCGTATGAAATCTCGTTCCCCAACATCGTGCATCATGAGGCTGAGGTAAAAGCGGTGTTTACGGCGGTGCCGCCGGGCCCGCTGCATGCGCGGATGGCGCGGAGTTCCACCGGCCGGTACGCGCTGCACGAGTTTGCAAAAAACGTGTACTCGCTGAAGGCGGTCGATTCGAAAGGACGCGAACTCGTCGTGACGCGTCCCGACCCATACGGCTGGGATGTCTCCGGCCATGATGGCACGGTGACATTCACCTACACGCTCTTCGCCGATCGCGCCGACGGCACCTATCCAGGGTTCGACGCGGTTCAGGCGCACATCCAGCCGCAGGGGACGTTTCTGTACGCGCGCGGATTCGAACAGCGCCCGGTGAGCGTGAAGATTCACCGGCCGAACCCCGCGTGGACGATTGCGACGCAGCTCGTGCCGACCGCCGATCCGGAAACGTTCACCGGCCCGGGAATGCAGTATCTGTTCGACAGCCCGACGCACGTCGGCCCGATCCAGTGGCGTGAGTGGACTGAGACGAGCGGCGGACGCACGCTGAAGTTCCGCGCGGCGGTGGATGATCCCGCTCCATCGGCGACGATCGACGAATACGCGGAGGGTGCGAAGAAAATCACGCGCGAGGCCGCCGCGGTGTTTGGCGAGTTCCCGGCGTATGACTTCGGCACCTACACGTTTGTCGCCTGCTATCGGCCAAGCTGCAACGGCGACGGCATGGAACACCGCAACTCGACTAGCGTCACCGGGAATGCCAGCATGGGGACGAGCGCACTGCGCGAGCTGGGCACGGTCGCGCACGAGTTCTTCCACTCGTGGAACGTCAAGCGCATCCGGCCGGCGACACTCGAGCCGTTCGACTACGATCGGGTGAATCTCTCGGGCGAGTTGTGGATCGCAGAAGGCTTCACGCAGTACTACGGACCGTTGCTCGAGGCGCGGTCGGGTGTGACGCCGGGCAGTGCGTTTGTGCGCAGCTTGAACGGAATCGTCAATGCCATGACGAACTCGCCGGGGCGCCGCTACTTCGGGCCGATCGGCATGAGCCAGCAGGCGCCGTTCACCGACGCGGCGGTATCGATCGATCCGCAGAATCGCGCGAATATTTTCATCTCGTATTACACCTACGGTGCAGGTGTCGCGCTCGCGATTGACCTCTCGCTGCGCGCACGCGGCGGCAAGACGCTCGACGATTTCATGCGCACGATGTGGAAGAATCATGGCAAGCCGGAAGTGCCCTACACGCTCGACGACGCACGGCGCGCACTCGCGACGGCATCAGGCGATTCGGCGTGGGCGTGGGATTTCTGGAAGCACTACATCGCCGGACATGAGCTGCCGGATTATCCCGCGCTGCTCGCGAACGCCGGCATTATTGTTCGCAAAGCGCAGCCGGGCGTCGCGTGGATCGGCGACTATCAGTTCCGTCCGCTGCTGCCGCCGCAGGGCGCGGCGCAGGGCGGAGGCCGTGGTGCGCCGGCGCAGACGGTCGCGCCGCTCACGATCAATTCAAATGTGCTGGTTGGGTCGCCGCTCTACGACGCAGGGCTCGAGCGCGGCGATCGAATCATATCGCTCGATGGAAAGGACCTCGCGAACGAAACCGATTTCCGCGCTGCGGTCGCCGCGCACAAACCGGGCGACAAAATTGCAATCGCGTTCGAAGGCCGCGCAGGCCGCCGCGACGCGAGCATGACGATCGCGGAAAATCCGGCGTTGCAGATCGCGGCGTTTGAGGAAGTCGGAATGAATCCGACTGACGCCCAGCTCGCGTTCCGTGCGAAATGGCTGAGCACGCGGCAGCAGTAGCCACCTAGCAGTCAACTAACGGAGACGCAATCATGACGGACCCCATCAGCCGCTTGTTCGACGACTTCGACGGCGGGAAAATCTCCCGCCGGCAACTCTTGCAAGCACTCGCAGCCGCCGCCGTCGCGATTCCGGCGGCGTCATTCGCTCAGGGAACTCAAGGAACTCAGGGAACGCCCGGGCGCGGAAACGTTCCGCGCGACACGACGCCGCTTGTCATGCCTTTCGAGCCCACCGGATGGCGAACCGTCTGGCTCGACCATCTCAATTACCAGTGCGTCGACTACGAGAAGGCAGCCGCATTCTACTCGGCCCTGATGGGTTGGAAAGTTCGCAGCGACGACGGCAAGCAGGCCGTGCTCGATATTGGCGAGAACTCCGGCGGCATCATCATTCGTGGCGGGCTCACCATGCCGCCGCCGGCCGCGATCACCGACGCGGGGCTAGGCGTCGCGCGCCCACCAATCCAGGCCGTGTTCGACGGATTCGCATGGGGGATCGATCCGTGGGACACCAACAAAGTCGAGGCCGAGTTGAAGAAGCGCGGATTGAATCCGGTCGCCGATCATCACGGCTCCGATTACAAGAGTTTCCGCGTGAAGGATCCCGACGGTTTTGATCTCGCGATCACGAACGGCACGAAGGCGAATCGCCGAAAGGGACCGGCGAACGCGAAACTGAAAGCACCCGCTCCGTTCGAGCCCACCGGATGGAACACGCTGTACGTCGATCACATCTCGTTTGAGGTGCCCGACTACCGGCGGAGCGCGGCGTTCTATCAGGCGCTCTTGAACTGGACGCCAGGACGGCCGGGCGGCGGAGGCGGCGGACAGACGACTGTGCAGATCGGTGATGTCGCGGGCGCGATCATTCGCGGCAATGCTGCGGCGCGGACCGCGACATCGGTTGCCGCCGTCGCCGCCGGACGCGGAAGCCACAATGATTCCGTCGCTGCGGCTGCTCCACCACCACCGCCGCCTCCGAACGGTGTGACCGCCGCGATCGGACACATCAGCTTCGGCATCGAGAATTGGGATTCTCAGCGTGTTCACGATGAACTCATGAAGCGCGACGTCGCTTATACCACGCGCGATGGAAAACGCGAGCCGCGCGTCGACAACACCGGCACGCTGCTGAGTTGGCACGTACCGGATGCGATGGGGTGGGATCTGCAGATCGGCAATAAGATCAAACCCGGACCGTGAACGGCGGGCCGGTTTGATGCGAGCCGCCCGCGCGATCGCTGCGAGCACGATGCTCGCAGCGTCCACTGCGTTCGCACAGGAGCGCGCATTCGAGATTCCCGCTTGGGCGTTCCCCACGCTGCCGGCGGAAGCGCAGTCTTCGGTCCGCGGCACCGACGCGTTCACAAGAACACTCACGCACAGCAGCCGGTCGTTCACCGGCGCGCAACTCACGGACGCGATCAATCCGCCCGATTGGCATCCCGAATCACATCCGGCGGCACCGGATATCGTCCTGCACGCGCGCAAGGAAATGAAGTACGCGTGCGGTCTCTGCCATCTTCCCGATGGCCAGGGGCGCTCTGAGAACGCCACCGTTGCGGGGCTGCCGGAGAGTTACATCCGTCAGCAGCTCGCTGATTTCCGCTCGGGCGCGCGCACGGCTGCCGTCGAGTTCACAGCATCGACGCGAATGAGGGACGTTGCCGTCGCGGCGACCGACGCAGAGCTCGCGGCCGCCGCCAAATATTTCGCCGGCTTGCACCCGCACAGACAGTATCTCGTTGTAGAGTCCACTGAAGTGCCGCGCACCTATCAAGCCGGCGGACTCTATGCGCTGCGGCCCGGTGAGCAAACCGAACCGCTGGGCGCGCGGATGATGGAAATATCCGACAACATCGAACATCACGAGATGCGCGATCCCATGGAGACGTTTACGGTCTACGTGCAGCCCGGTACGCTCGCCAAAGGACGTAAGCTCGCCGTGAGTGCGCGGCTCGACAGCCCGACGCGCTGCGCGACCTGCCACGGCCCGGAGCTGCGCGGTGGCACGACCGGTACGATCGGTCCGCCGATCGCGGGGAAGTCTCCCCTCTATCTGCTGCGGCAGCTCATCGGGTTCCGCACTAACGCGCGCAAAGGGACGACCGCCGCGCCGATGCAAATCGTCACGCATAGATTGTCACTCGACGATATGATCGCGGCGGCCGCATACGCCGGATCCCGCGCTCCGTAGTGATTCGCCCGGACTTCAAGACTCAGCATTCATGGAGCACACGATGACACGCAGCCACGCGCTCACGATTGCAGTCACTCTCTCGTCGCTGGTCGCAAGCGCCGCGTGCACCGGCGGCGAGAAACCTGGAGCGACAGTCTCCGCCGCCGCGACCGACAGCGCGTCGCAGGCCATCACCAGCGCCGGTCTCCTTCAGCACATCAAGGATCTCTCAGCTGACTCGATGGAAGGGCGCGCACCCGGCACGCCGGGTGAGGTGAAGACCATCGCGTATCTCCAGGCACAGTACAAGGCGCTCGGGCTAAAACCCGGAAATCCTGACGGCACGTATCTGCAGAACGTCGATCTGATCGGCTACACCGCGCACCCGACCGCGTCGTACGTCGCGGGCGGCAAGACGATCTCGTTCAAATATCCCGACGACTTCATCGCGAACTCGCGCCACGATCGCACGGAGACGAAAGTCGAAAATTCCGATGTCGTTTTTGTCGGATATGGAATCGTCGCGCCCGAGTACGGCTGGGACGATTACAAGGGAATGGACATGACGGGCAAGACCATTCTCATGCTCGTGAACGATCCGCAGGTCCGCGTGCCGAACGACACCGCGCTCGACACGACGATGTTCAAGGGCAAGGCGATGACGTACTACGGCCGCTGGACGTACAAGTACGAGATCGCCTCGCTGAAGCACGCGGCCGCGGCAATCATCATCCACGAGACTGGCCCCGCCGGGTATCCGTACGGGGTCGTGCGCGGCAGCAATTCGCAGGAAGGGTTCGACGTGATTTCACCGGACGCGGAAAAGCGCGTGCCCGTTGAAGGCTGGGTCACCCTCGAAAAGGCAAAAGAAATTCTCTCCGCCGCCGGCCAGAACTTTGACGCGCTCAAAGCCGCGGCGACGAAGAAAGATTTCAAGCCCGTCGCATTGAATGCCAAGGCGACGTACGATGTGAAGATCAACGTTCGGAAGATTCAGTCACACAATGTGGTCGCGCTGCTCGAAGGGACGGACAAGAAAGACGAATACCTGATCTACACCGCGCACTGGGATCACCTCGGCAAGGACACGACGCTCAAGGGCGACCAGATCTACAACGGCGCGATCGACAACGCGTCGGGAAGTTCCGCGGTTCTCGACATCGCAAAGGCGTTCACGAAGCTCCCCGTTCGCCCGCGGCGCTCCATCCTGTTCCTCGCGGTGACGGCGGAGGAAAAAGGACTGCTCGGCGCGAAGTACTACGCCACGCATCCGCTCTACCCGCTCGATAAAACCGTCGCAAATATCAACGTCGACGGGATCAATCAGTGGGGAAAGACGAGCGACTTCACCGTGATCGGACTCGGCAACTCCACGCTCGACGACAACCTGCTCGCCGAACTGAAAGCGCAGGGCCGCACCGTGCGTCCTGACGCCGAGCCGGAGAAGGGATTCTACTTCCGCTCGGACCACTTTGAGTTCGCCAAGCAAGGCGTGCCTGCGCTCGATACCGATTCAGGAATCGAGTACGTCGGCAAACCGCCCGAGTACGGCATGAAGAAGCGCGAAGAGTACACCAGCAAGGACTATCACAACGTCTCCGACGAAGTGAAGCCCGACTGGGATCTCAGTGGCGGCGTTCAGGACATGCAGACGCTGTTCAAGGTCGGCGTTTCCGTTGCGAACGCAAACGACACGCCGCAATGGAAGCCGGGAACCGAGTTCAAGGCGAAACGCGACTCGACCGTGATGAAGCCCTGAGCAGGACTAGGGCTGCACGCGCGCGCGGCGTTTCATGAGCGCTTCGATCTCGTCCATTTCCCGCGGTGCTGTGCTGATGCGCTGGAGTCCCTTGTCAGTGATGACGTAATCGTCTTCGACCCGGACTCCGGTGTTCTGATAGCGCAGCACCGCGGCGCGCACCTTGGTGATGAACTCGCGATTCTTCGGTGTGTCCGGAAGCACGTCGAGCGCGTGCGTGCTGATGTAAATCCCCGGCTCGATCGTGAACGCGTCGCCGATCTTGTACACGCCGTCACCGTACGACGCCTGAACGAGATCGTGCACGGCCAGGCCAAGACCGTGCGAAATTCCATGAATCATCCACAGATTCGACTGCTTGCACTGCGCGGGCTGCGCTTTGCAGTCGACCGGCCACGGCGGATCGAAGGACGCTTCCGTGCTCTCGATGAGCCCGAGCTTCGCGAGCCCCTCCGCACGAATGATCACCGACGAATCCTGCGCGACTTTCGGCGACATCCCGGGCTTTGAGTTCCGCTCGGCCACATCCTGCGCGGCGCGAACGAGCTGATAAATCTGCCGCTGCTCCGGCGTGTATGTCCCGCTGACGGGAATCGTGCGCGTGATGTCTGCCGCGTACCCGTGATACTCACCGGCCGCATCCATCACCACGAGATCACCGGGTTTGACCGGATCGGTGTCCTTCATGTAGTGCAGCTGTGTGCCGTTCGCGCCGGATCCAACAATCGATCCGTATGCCACGCGCTCTGCGCCGAGCTTCGTGAAGGTGTACTCGAGCGCGGCGCGCAGTTCGTACTCGTGCGACGGATTCGCCGTCAGCATCGCCGCGCGATGTCCTTCGGAGCTGAGATCGGCCGCCTTTTGGAGCAGCGCGAGTTCGCCGGAGCTCTTGTGCGCGCGGAGCTGATCGACCACGGGCATCGCGTTGCGAACCGCGACGGCCGGATGCTTCGCGGCAAACTCCTTCATGAAGAGCTGCCCGCGCGTCAGCGAATCGGCGCGCGCGAAATCGGCGTCTTCAAAATCGCCCATCGAGTAAAACGGCAATCCCAGCGCCGCGAGCGAATCGACGACGGCAGCCAGCGAAGAAAACGGGCGGCCGCGTATGCCATAACGCTGCAGCGTCATCGACGAATCTGCGCGGCGGCCATAGTAGAACGCCGTGCGCGCGTTGATCGGCGAGACGAACAGGATGCTCTCACCGCGCTTGCGGCGCGCGACCATCACATACGCCGCGTCGGGCTCGTCGAAGTTGGTGAGATAGTGAAACGCCGGCAGCTGGAAGAAGGTGCCGAAGTCCTGGACGAGCGTGCGCCCGCCGAAGGCAATCACGACTCCGCTGTCGATGCGCGCAGCGAGCGAGTCGCGGCGCGCGGCGAATTCAGCGGCGGGGATCTGCGCGGAAAGCGCTGACGAAATCGCGAGCGTCGCGATGGCAAAAACAATGCGGCGGGAGATCAGCATGGGATACCGGGCTTCGCCGCGGTCACCTTCGCGAGGACTTCGCTGAGCGCTTGCGGCACGATGGGTTTACTCACGTAGTCATCCATGCCGCCAAGAATACAGCGTTCTCGATCGCCCTGCATCGCGTGCGCGGTCATCGCGACGATCGGGACGTGCCGCCCGGTCAGTCGCTCGGCCCCGCGAATTACTTCCGTGACTTCAAACCCGTCGAGCTCCGGCATTTGCACGTCCATGAAAATCAAGTCGAACGGATGCGTTGTCTCCGCCTGGCTCCACGCCGCGATCGCCGCGCGGCCGTCGTCCGCAATCGTGACGTGATGGCCCGCCTTCTCGAGCATCTTCGTGGCGATGATCTGATTGACCGGATTGTCCTCTGCCAGAAGAACTCGCAGTGCCATGCGGTCTTCCACTATCGAGTCGCGCGTGACGAGCGCGCGTGCCGGAACGACGGCTTCGGCTGGTGCGAGCGTCGCAAGCACGGCGTGCAGCAGCTCGGAGCGT
>Ga0210389_10001848_pt1 | contig 17005 bp, 12 predicted proteins | sample IncBWH28OmetaG_FD_160127 | JGI IMG/M metagenome (GOLD analysis project Ga0210389, IMG submission 160127) | Forest soil microbial communities from Barre Woods Harvard Forest LTER site, Petersham, Massachusetts, United States - Inc-BW-H-28-O ...
GTTGGAGTCCTATGGATCCAGCACGCAACCTTCATCGTCCGGCTCCCGGTCCGTTGCCAAAATGGGCGGACTCGGATTACGTCAATCGCAACATCGCGGAATTCCGGCGCACCGGCTTTCACGGGGGCTTGAACTACTACCGCGCCGCCGAACCATATTTTTATCTATCTGCCGCTTTCAAGGGCGCGAAGATCACTCAACCTTCTTTCTTCATTTGGGGGAAGTCGGAGGGAATGAAAGAACTCTATCCGCTTACCATAAACCAAATGCGCGCCGGCCTTCCCGGTCTCGTAGGAGGGCTCGAACTCGACAATGTCGGCCACTGGGTACAACACGAAGCTTCTGCTGAGGTCAGTGACCAACTCGTCAAGTTTCTGAGCGACGTGAACCGAACCTAAGGTACAGCTACTTTGCGGCGGCGTGCCGGACGCATCCGCCCGCCTCAACGCCGAAACAGCCGCGGCGCGAGCATCCCGGTTCGTGCCATGTAGGCAGCGTACTGCTCCGGGAATTGCTGCAGCAGGAGGCTTTCCTCGCGTCGAGCGCTGTAGATGAAGTACCCGCCGACCGGCAGCAGCATCAGCGCCCAGGAGACGTTGACACCGATCGCGGAACCGAGCATCGCCAGAATCAGGCCCGCGTAGATCGGATGACGAATAAATGCGTAGGGCCCGCTGGTGACCAGTTCGGGCTGCTCCTTTCGAGACATCGGCATGCCCCAATTGCGCCCGAGGTGCCACCGCGCGCTGATCGCCAGACCAAAGCCAAGCACACACAGCGCGACGCCGGTCCAGCCGAGCAGACTCGAATGGCTGGCAGAACGCTGGGTTTCCGCGAGAAACCCTCGCAGCGATGGCGACCGCACCACCACGGCGATCGTCAAGATCAGGAGCAGACGCAGGCCAATTCCCCCGCGCCACATAAGCCCGCTAGCGTTGCGCTTCGCGCCCACAGCGGCGACTGCCCAGTAGACCACAAACAGCAGCCACAGCCCTGCGATGATCGACCGGTATACACTCATTCTGGACTTAAGTTTCGCCCCTCGTCGCAGAAGACACAAATCCGGTGTCGATATCGACATACGGGGAACCGGCGAGTGGCGGCGCGAGGGAAGCTACGCAGTCGCAATTCGCGGGTCATGAGTGTCCCTGAGACCGATTGTGCATCCTTATCGAATGCCCGAATCCCGCCAAAAAATCCCCTACAAACTTGCTAACCGCCAATCCAAAACCCTGTCTAAAGTACTGAATGGAAGAGAACGAGCACTCAATCATCCGGGCGGTTCTGTCCGGAAACAAGGAAGCCTATGGCGCACTGGTGGTACGCCACAGCCAGACCATCTTCCGAGTGGCGTTCCGCATCACCGGCAACGAAGCTGACGCGGACGACGTCGTTCAGGAAGCCTTCCTCATCGGCTATCAGAAGCTCCAAAGCTTCGAGTCGCGCGCCAAATTTTCGACCTGGATCTACCGTATTGCTGTCAATTGCGCTCTGAATATGAAGAATAAACGCAAACCCGAAGCCGCCTACCAGATCGCCGACGACCCCGATGCCACGCAGCACCAGGTTCAGGTGGCGGACACCGCTGCCAATCCGGAGCGGCTCCTCCTCAGCCAGGAGATTGACGCCCTCCACGCCTGCGCCATGCAGAAGCTCACCGCCACCGAGCGCACCGCGTTCGTCCTCCGTCACATGGAAGCCTGTACCACCGAAGAGATCGCCGCCACGCTTCGCATCGCTCCCAACGCCGCGAAACAAGCGGTTTTCCGTGCGGTCCAGAAACTCCGTCGCGATCTCGCACCCCTCAAGGTGAACGCATGAACCATCTCACCGAAGAACAACTCATCGAGCACTATTACGAGGAGTCGCCGCAGCCCGCGCGCATCGCCCGCCACTTGCGCGAGTGCAACGGTTGCGCCGAAACCTACGCCGTACTGCGCAGCGAGCTCGACGCCATCGAGCCCATCGCGGCGCCGGCTCGCGATGCCGGCCACGGCGAACAGGTCTGGCGGTCAATCCGCAACGTCGTTCCGATATACCAACAGAAACAGCAGCGCATCCCGCTGCGTTTCAGCAATCTGAAAGGCCTAAGCTTCGCGACGGCCTGCAGCCTTCTCATCGCTGTCGCCTTCCTTGCCGGACGCCAATGGGAGAATTATCAGCGCCCGCCCCAAATCAAGATGGCAGGCAACAACCCGACCCGCCAACCCATCGTCCTCGTGGTCCTGGGCGACCACCTGGGTCGCTCTGAGCGCTTTCTGGTCGCACTCAGGCACGGCGATTCCGGCGAATCAACCGCGTTGGTCAAGGCTGAGGCGCAGGATCTTCTCTCCGCCAACCGGCTCTACCGCGAGAGCGCAATCAAATCAGGCGATCCCGCCTTTGCCGCAGCCCTCGATCGTCTCGAGCGCATCCTCGTCGAGGTCGCCAACGAACCCGATGACGCAAGCCCGGCTCGGCTCGCCGAACTGCAAAAAGAATTGAACACCGACGGCCTCCTTTTCGAAGTCCGCGTCCTGCGCTCCCACGTGCAGGACGAACAAGCGGAGCAGCAACCCGCGGCCGTCAGAACGCTAGGAGTACTCATATGAAAACCACATCATTCTTTCTCATCGCCGTCCTGACCTCGTGCATATTTGCGCCGGGAGTCCACTCGGCCGAAGCCGTCAAGCCGGAACCGGCCGCCTCCGCGTCCGTTGCCGACAAGGATGCCACCCTCTACTCCGAGGGGACTCGCGCCATCAATGAAGGCCGCTGGTCTGACGCGGCCGGCCTTTTCAACAGGGTCGTCCAGCAGCACGGCCAGCGGGCTGAAGGCGCTCTTTATTGGAAAGCGTACGCAGAAAACAAAGAAGGCCAGCCCGCGCGCGCCATCAACACCTGCGCCGAACTCCGCCACACCTTTCCCAAGAGCGAATGGCTCGACGAGTGCGGGGCGCTCGAGATCGAGATCCGCGGACACAGTGCCCAACCCGTTCAGCCGCAAGCCGAGCAGGACGAAGACCTCAAGCTCCTTGCCCTCAACGCCATCATGCAGCAAGACGAGGCCCGTGCCATCGCCGCCATCCAGCAAATCCTCAACGGCAACGGTTCCGACAAGCTCAAGGAGCGCGCCCTCTTCGTGCTCTCCCAGAGCAACTCGAAACAAGCCCAGGACCTCATCGGCCAGATCGCGCGCGGCGGATCGAATCCTGCCCTGCAAGTCAAAGCGATCCACATGCTCTCCATCCGCGGCAAACAATCCGTCGATCTCCTCGCCGACATCTACCAGCACAGCAGCGACGACACCGTAAAGAAGGCGATCCTCCAGTCCTATCTCGTCACCGGAAGCCCCGACAAACTTGCCGAGGCCGCACGCAGCGAATCCAACCCACAACTCATCAAGGCGGCCGCGCAATCGCTCGGAGCGATGGGGGCAACTGTGCAGCTGCAGACCCTTTACAAGGAGTCAAAAAGCGGCGAGGTCAAGGAGCAGATCATCAACAGCCTCATCGCCGCCGGACCCAAAGGCGCCGAAGTCCTCGGAACCATCGCGGCCACCGAGCAGGATCCTGACCTTCGCCGCAGAGCCATCCGCAACCTTGGCATCAGCGGAGGCCCGGACCTCGCGCCGAAGCTGGTCTCCACCTACCAGAACAACAAGGACCCCGATACCAAAAAGGCCGCCGTCGAGGCCCTCTTCCTGGCAGGAGATGCACACGACCTCGTCATGCTGGCAAAGGGCGAAAAAGATCCCGCCATGAAGCAAAAAATCGTGCAACAGCTCAGCATCATGCACAGCGCGGAAGCCACCGCCTACATGGTTGAAATCCTCAACAAATAGCCGCCGCCCGTCGTCCCCAAACGGTCGCCAGGAGGAATCTCTCGTGAAACAGGTCGCTCTTGCTCTCGCCCTTATCCTCGGCGCGTCCATCGTCGCCGCGCAGCAACCCAAAGTCGTCACTACGCAGTTCAACACTGAGCCCGCAGGCGGAGGACTTTCTGCGACGGTGGCGCGGCTGCAGCGCTCAAGTCAACCCCTATGGCTTGGATACGAAGTGCCGGCTCTTCCACGAGCGAATTTCACTTCATGTTCATATTTTGAGGATGCACGACAGTCTGAAGAGGGATGCTGCGGTGAATACGAACTCGAGTCCCCAAGCCCCGGTTTCACGCAAGACAGTCCGAGCAGCGCTCAGAAGCCCTCGCCCGCGAGCATGTACGTCCTGCTGCGCCTCGATCACGGCGCCATCATCAAGGTCCGTCCCGCCAATGCGGGGTGCCGGCTCAACGCAGGTGGCATCCCCTTCACCTGGCTTACCGACGTCGAACCCAACGAAAGCGTAGCTTTCCTCGCTAAACTAGCCGCCCGGCCCGAAGACTCTGCGGGCAACCGTGTAACCGAAGACGCTCTGGTAACGTTAGCCATGCACGCCAGTCGCGCGGCGACTACCGCGCTGGCATCGCTTGCTGAACCGTCCAACCCACCACGCCTGCGCGAAAAGTCTGCCTTCTGGCTCGGCGCCCAACGCGGCCACGAAGGCTTCCAAGTCCTTCAACAACTGCTCACTGAAGAGCAAGACCCCAGGCTCCGCGAAAAACTGGCTTTCGATCTCTCTATCAACTCCGACCCCGCCGCCATCGACGAGCTTCTCAAGATGGCCCATTCCGATGCCAGCCCACAAGTTCGCGGGCAAGCCATTTTCTGGCTAGCCCAGAAAGCCGGCAAGAAAGCGAGTGCCTCCATCACTGCCGCCATAGAAAACGATTCCGACATGCAAGTCAAAAAGAAGGCCGTCTTCGCTCTCAGCCAACTTCCTCGAGATGAAGCCGTCCCCCAGCTCATGCATGTAGCCGACAGCAACTCCAATCCCGCCGTCCGCAAGGAGGCCATCTTCTGGCTAGGTCAATCTAGAGACCCTCGTGCCCTCGAATACCTCGAAGCCATCCTCAAACGGTAAGCGATCTTCTTCGTCGGCCGGACCATTCACAGCGGCCATGAAAACAAGTGCGCTCCACAACCATCCGCCCACGATGGTGCGGGCGAATCACGTCGTGATGAGCGGCTCGCCCGCTGCTTTTAGCTGCGCATTGAGTTCCACCAGGTCGTGATTCAGAAGTGTCTGCCAGTCGGACAGTGCGGCAGTCAGCATGCGCGAGAGCGTTGCAAAGGAAGCCCGCACATCCGACCCCGGGTCGGCATCGGCGCCGTCGGCGGCCTCTTCGAGCTTGTCCAGATCAGCTGCGAGGGTTCTCAAGCTGTCGGTGCGCAGGGGTGGGGTGTTGCGCGATGCCGAGTGCGGCGGGACACCCGAAACGCTCCAAGCCTTCGCCCTCAGACGCACCATGTCTTCGTCAGGTGCCGTGGATTGAGCCAGCCGCGACTCGAGAGCTTCCAGCAGCCGGGTCGCCTGCTGCAACGCGCTCGATGCGCGCGCCGACGCCTGCTCAATCTGCTGCGTCAGCGAGAATTCCCGCAGCAAGGCAGCCTGCGAGATGGTCACGCGCGGATCCTCCTTGACCTCGAGCGGTTGGCGGAAATTCTTTCCGGCGACGTTCAGCGCGATCTCGTATCGCCCGGGTGGCGCCCAAGCTCCCTGCGGTGACGGCCGATCCGCGGTGGCCGGTTCTGCGCCAGCGTAGCGCAGATCCCAGACGAAACGATGCATTCCCGGCGTGGTGGAGAGCACCATTGGCGGTGGTATCCATTCGGCTGCGAACTTGAGCTTGGACGGGTCAGGAGATTTCTTGATGTCCGTGCTGCTGAAACGGCGCACAAGGTTGTCGTGTGCATCGCGGATGGTCAGCGTCACGGGACCCGGAACGGCTGCGGGCAGCGAGTAATCGATCATCGCACCGTCCGGAGGATTGGCCGCCAAGGGCTCATCCTTGGGCATGGGCGTGCCGGTGAATTTGGATGGGCGCACACGGATGGCGGTCGCCGGTTTGAACAATGCGGCCTCATCCGAGTGCAGCGTGCGCATCTGCCGCAGCGCCGATACGTCGTCCATGATCCAGAAGCCACGGCCATGCGTGGCAATGACCAAGTCATCGCCGTGGACATCGATATCGCGCACAGAAGTCATGGGTAGATTTTGTTGCAGCGGCTGCCAATGCGCTCCGTCGTCCAGCGACATGAACATCCCGCGCTCGGTGCCGGCATAGAGCAGACCCTTCGCCGCCGGGTCCTGACGTATGACGTTGACAAAGCTGTCGCGCGGAATGCCCGCATCGATTCGCACCCACTCCTTGCCGCCGTCCTGCGTCCGATAGATGTAGGGCTCATCGTCGTCCAGGCGGTGCCGGTCGATCGCCAGATAGGCGACCGCGGAGTCGAAGGGCGAGAGTTCGATGCCCGCCACTTTCGACCAGGGCGTGAGCGCCCGAGGAGTGACTTCGCGCCAGTGTGCACCCGCATCGTCGGAACGCCAGACGAGCCCATCATCGGTTCCGACCCAGAGCGCTGCGGCGGAGAACGTCGAGGGCGCGATGGTATAGATCACCCCTCGGCGCTTGTCGACGTGATCATCGTCTGCGGCAGTTGGGGCGTCGAGGTTCGAAGGAATTCCTGCATCCGGACGCGTCAGATCCGGACTGATCGGCGTCCAATGATCGCCGCCGTCCAGCGTCCTGTAGAGGCGCTGGTCGGCGAAGTACAGCGCTCTCTTGCCGCGTCGGGAGAACGCGAGCGGCAGTGTCCAGGCGCCGCGATGATGGATCTCGGGATAAGCGAGCGTGGGATCGACATTGCGGGTCTGGCCGGTGCGAGTATCGAGCTTGTCGACCTTCTCACCGTAGACGATGTTCGGATGGTCGGGGTCCGGCGCGATCATGCCGCTCTCGCCTCCGGCGCTGAGTTCGCGAAACTGCTGCAGGGTGATGCCGTCGACGCTGTCGGTCCGACTCGGCAGAGCCACCGCACCAGAGTCCTGCTGGGCACCGTAGAGCCAGTACGGAAAGCGATTGTCCGTGCTGACGTGATAAATCTGTGCGGTCGGCTGGTTGTACCAGCTGCTCCAGGTCGTGCCGCCGTCGAGCGTGATCAGAGCGCCCTGGTCGACACCGAGAATCTGGCGCTCGGAATTGGTGGGGTCGATCCACAGGGCGTGGAAGTCATCGCCGGTGGGATCCCCCTTCAGCGCGATGAAATTCTGGCCTCCGTCCTCCGAGCGCAGCACGATCGTGTTCATGACGTAGAGGTGCTCGGCGTTCTTTGGATCCACCGTCAGGCTGCAAAAGTACCAGCCACGACCGAAGATGCGCGAATCGGCGGATACATGATTCCAGTGCACGCCGCCATCGTCGGATCGATACAGGCCACCCTCCTCTCGGGGAGCAGCATCGACGAGCGCAAACAGCCGTTCCGGCTGAGTCGGTGCCACGGCGAGTCCTATTCGTCCCGGATGCGCCGGAAAGCCGTTGCCAATGACGGGACTCCAATGATCGCCGCCATCGTGGGAGACGTAAAGGCCACTCCCAGGACCGCTCGACGGTGGATAGACACTCCAGGGCGGACGCCTCGTCTGCCACAGCGCCGCATAGATGGTATCCGGTGCGCCGGGTTTGAAGGCAAGATCGATGGCGCCGGTGTCCGGATTCTCGAACAGCACTTTGCTCCAGTGCGCACCGCCATCCTTCGAACGGAACACACCCCGCTCGGCATTCGGGCCATACGCATGCCCGAGAGCCGCGACGAATACCACCTCGGGATCGCGCGGATCGACCAAAATGCGGCCGATCTGCCGGGTGTCGGAGAGTCCGAGGAAGGACCAATGTTTACCCGCATCGACGGATTTGTACATACCCGCGCCGTGCGCGATGTCGGAGCGCATGTCCGCCTCGCCGGTGCCCACGTAGAGAGTGGCGGGCGCGGACGGCGCCACCGCCAGCGCACCGATCGAGGCCGCCGGCTCGCTGTCGAAAATCGGCTGCCAGGTCCGGCCGGCATCTTCGGTTGACCACACTCCGCCGTCCACCGCGCCGAAATAGAAATGCCGGCTATCCCCGGAAATCCCCGTCACGGCGAGCACCCGGCCCCCGCGGAAAGGGCCGACGAGGCGCCACTGCAGCGCCTGAAGCATTGAGGGATCGACTGCCGCCTGAGCACCCAGCGCACTCAGGGCGCTCATCACACCCAACCAGACCGAAACAAGCAAACCGGATCCGCGGCGCACTGGTCGTCTCCTATTTTTTTGCATCGGGCTAAAGGTCCCGCCGCTTTGCGATTCGATAGAATACTGCAGCCGCGGGGTGCATTCCGGATTTTCCGTCATCCGCGCAGAAGCGGGAGCCTCCGGCGTCGTCGCCCTCAAATCTATATGAAGTAGTCTTCGGCGCGGAACCGATCGTTAGCCGCGCAATCCTGGCGAGAAGATCGGAATCCTGACAGTCAACAACGGTGGCCAACATCCCAAAGTGCGACAGGACAATCCACGCCAAAGCAGTTGCAAACGGGCTCGTACCCGGCCGTCCCGCTTCTTACCGCCGCATTTGCTTCTCCGCGCCGTTGGCCGAATACTCTTGGTCTCACCGGCTGCACCGAGAGCGAGTGCAAGAGGAGTTTATGCCTAAGATTGCCGTATACCGATTTACTTGGCGGGACAGGGAAACCGGCGAGAGTGTCGAAAATCCGCGCTTTGCGACCTTGAAGGCCATCAAGCTTCACGATGGCAGGAATATTGAGCAGTCACGGCGAATCGTCGACGACAGCAACTTAGACGAGAAGGGATTCCTCAAGGACAGCAATCGTTAAAAGCCCGGCGATCTAGAGCGGGTCAAGTTCCCGCGCGTTAGTCATCGATGGACCGACCGCTTACCGGTAGCGCGTGAGGACAGTTTACTGTCGGGCGCGGTCGAGATAAAGAAGAGTGCGGCAGATGCTCCCAAAGGCGGTGGGAAGGGATTCCGCCACCCTTTGTCGGGAAAAGAGCTGCCGCACTCTGAAAAACGGATTGTTTGAACGATGCCTCTTTGGTCAGCACTGATCGTGACATTTGCTCGGAATTTGCCTCAAGCGTCTTCAACCTATCCGCTCAGCCAGAGGATTTCTGTGCGGTACCTCGCTTATACCCGCTAATTTTGCGTTTCGAGCGGTCTTTCCCCGATGATCTGGACCTGTCGTCCGATGATCAGAGTCTCAAGTTGGATTCTGCATTTTTAGAAAGTCCAACAGAGCCGTGGTCACTTCATGGTCCTCCTTGCCGGCGATAAAGAGCGCGGGTTGGTGGATGAGAGCTCCCGCCCAGGGCGCCAACAGCTGCCAATTGCGATCAATGTTGCGGTAGTAGTTGAGCGGATTGCGAAAGCCATTTTTTCTTCAATTCCGAGGCCATATAGTCTAGATCGCTCTCGGTCAACCACGGAGGCAGGTGTTCAGGTTCGAGCCGGAACGGCAAATAGACCTAAGCACCTCACTCCCCATCCGCGCGAGGCAAAAAGAGTCGGCACCGGCTCTGCCGGACTCGCGTTATGCTGCTAGCCGGAATAAGCGCTGCGCCGCCGGGAGAGTTCCATGGATCCAACCCATTTGTTCGAACTGATCATCGCAATGTTTTTGGCGATCATCGCGCTGTATTATCTTGCCCAAAGACTCGGACTGCCCCCGTCGGTGGGATTGATCGTCGGTGGCGCACTGCTCGCGTTCATCCCGGGTTTGCGCGCGATTACGGTCGACCCCGGTTTGGTGCTCGTGATCTTCCTGCCGCCGCTGTTGCTCGATGGCGCCTGGACATTTCCTCTTACCCGCTTGCGCCGTCACATGATTGGCATCACCTCGCTGGCCGTAGGCGCGGTATTTTTCACATGCGCAGTCGTCGCGTGGGTCACCCATCTGGTGTTTCCATCGCTCCCGTGGGCCGCTTGTGCCGCGCTCGGGGCGATCGTCTCGCCACCCGACGCCGTGTCTGCTCGGTCGGTGCTGCAGCGAGTCAAGTTGCCAACGCGTCTGCAAATTCTGCTCGAAGGCGAAAGTCTGCTCAACGACGCGAGCGGTTTAGTGCTGTTCCGGTTTGCGATTGCCGCCGGCGTGACGGGGATGTTCAGCGCGACCGCCGCAATTGGAGATCTTTTCTTGTTGGCCTTGGGCGGCGCGTTGGTTGGAATCGTCGTCGGCTCCGCCTGGGTCGTGTTGGTACGTCGTCTGCGCGATGAATACCTCATGATCGCCGCCACGACATTGTTGTGCTGGACATCCTATTTGCTCGGGGAATTCGCCCACGTCTCTGGCGTGATCGCCACGGTGACGACGGGGCTCATCGCCAGTTGGAACCACAGCACCGTTCTTTCCGCCTCAACGCGCATGCGCGGCTCATCGTTCTGGACGGTCATGGTATTCCTGATGGAGGCCGCGGTCTTCATTCTGATAGGGCTGTCGTTGCGTGGCGTGGTGGAACGCGGCGGCGGCCTAAGCGTCGTGCTTGCCACCGAGGGCAGGCAGATGCTCGCGGTACTGGCGGCGATTACCCTCGCCCGTTTTGCGTGGATATTCGGATCTGACATCGCAATCAAGATGGGCAATTTGATGGGGCTTAAGCGCTATAAGCCGCTCGGCATCGCCGGCTCGACGGTGCTTAGCTGGGCTGGGGTCCGCGGCGTTGTAACCCTGGCCTTGGCACTGAGCGTGCCCGAAGGCTTCCCCGGTCGCGATCTCATTCTGGTCACCTCGTTTGCGGTCATCCTCGTCACCGTGTTGGTCCAGGGGACATCATTGGGACTTGTGATCAACTGGGCACGATTGACCGAACCGGCCGAAGAGATGCCGCATCTGAACCTCAACCAGGCAGAAGCCGTCATGGCGCAAGCGCAATTGATAACCATCGAGAAGCTAGCCTACGATGATGCAGGCACACTCATTCATCCAATGTTGCTGGATCGCTATCAGCGCAGGGCCACGGCGATCAACAAGTACGTAGAGAAAATCGACGACATGCGGCCACTGCTCCACGCTCACTTCGATGTGGTCCTGGAGGCCGTTGCCACCGGACGTCGCGAACTGATCCGCCTGCATCGCACCGGTGAGATCGATGACGCAACGATGCGCGAATTGGAACGCGACCTCGATCTTGAAGAGCTGAGTGCCATTTCCGCGAAAGCTTAAAAAGACGATGTGACGCTCCTGGTGCGTCACTTCCTTCGTCGGCTGGGGCCGTTCGGGCAGAGTATCACCCGTCCTCACCCTCGCCCGGCACCGGCGAGTCATAGGAGCGACTCTAGCTCGCCTCGCGTACTTTCATCCGCGCCGTTTCAAGTCCATTGCGACTCCCTCACGGTGTGAAATCGCGCACCCGCTTGACCGTGGCACTGTCGAGGCGCTTGACGAGCGCAACGACCAGATCGACCGTTCGGTCAAAATCGTACCGATCCATGACGCCGTTATGCGCGTGCGTATAGCGGACCGGTACCACGATATTCACGACAGGCACGCCGCCGTTCGATGCTTGAATAGCGGATGAATCGTCGCCGTAGCCACTGACTAGATCAAACTGCATGGGGATTTTTTCAGCCTTCCCCGTCTCCTTGATGAGACTCACAAGTCGGCGATTCGGCTGTTCGGAAAAGTCATAGAGAAAGATGCCGGGTCCCGCTCCTAAGCGCGCTTGAGTTTCCTCTGGGTGCGCACCGGGAACGTCGCCCGCGACACCGCCCTCAATGGCGATCCCAATATCCGGATGAACCACATCGGCGGCTGTATGGGCTCCTCGCACGCCCGTCTCCTCTTGAGTGGTGGCGGCGACGATCAAAATGTTGGGGTGGCCTTCCGCGACGAGGCGGCGCATAACTTCGATCACGACCGCGCAGCCCACCCGGTCGTCCCAGGCTTTTCCGAGATAGCGTTGAGAGCCGTTCAGCACCGCAAATGGTGAATCCGGCGCTATGGGGTCCCCCGGCTCGATCCCGAGTGCCGCCACGTCGGCAGCGTTTTTGGCCCCCACATCCAAAAAAATGTCGTTACGCGGGAATACCTTCGTTCTCTCGTCCGGCGGCAGCACATGAATGTCCCGGATACCGGTCACGGCATGCACCGTGCCTTTCGAGCCCAGGATCACCCACCGTTGACCCAACAATGCCTGATCGAGCCAACCGCCGACCATCTGCATCGACAGGAAGCCCTCGGGCGTAATGCGGCGGACGATTCCGCCGAGTTCGTCCATGTGAGCATCCAACATGATTCTTGGACCTTTCGTTCCATGCTGCGCAAGCACAGAGCCGAGACCGTCGTAGGTGATCTGTGTCGAGAGGGGCTTGAGCTCCCGCACCATGATCGCCCGGACCTCCTCCTCATAGCCGGACGGCCCGGGGGCGTCCGCCAAGGTTTGCAGCAGTGTCTCCACCCGATCGCGGCCGATCGCCGCCGGCGCCACAGCACTCGCGCACGCGCAGATCGCCCACGAGACGATGAATGAAATTCGACAAGAATTCCGCGTGTACATAACTCCCCATTGATTATGTATTGTGAGATTTAAGTTCCAGTGTACGCCTGGAGGTACCAGGCTGACTCGCCTCCCGGACCGCTGCCTAAATAGCGGTCACTTCAACCCAAACACGTACAGCACGCGGTCCGCGCTGATCGCGATGTATTGGCGCCCGTCGATGCTGTAGCTGATTGGATTCGATGAAATACCCGATCCCGTCTGCATGTGCCACAGCGAGCGGCCGGTCGCCGCGTCGAGCGCAATAAAGTCGCCCTCGGCGGATCCCGTGAACACCAATCCGCCTGCCGTCGACAGCACGCCCGAGCTTGCCGGCGAAAGCAGCGGAAAACTCCAGCGCAAGTCGCCGGTGAGCGCATCCATTGCACGCACTTCGCCCGAAGCGTCGATCTCGGGCGTCTCATTCTCGCCGCCGCCGGGAAAGTAGCGGCCCGGCCGATAGTCCATGGAGCGTTTGAAATAAGTGGCTGCCCGCTTGCGCACGGGCACATAGATCCAGTGCCGCATGGGATCAAATGATGGACTGAACCAGATGGTGGCCCCATTCGCATTCGGCCAGAGGAACGTGCCTTTGTCGCTCGGCGCTGTATTAGAGAGCACGATCGGCCGTCCCTTGGCATCGAGTCCTTTCGCCCAAGTCTGTTTGCCGTACTCCTGGCCTCTTAGAAATTCGCCGGTGACACGGTCGAGCACGTAATAGAAACCATTGCGGTTGGCGTTCACGATGAGATGGCGCGAATGCCCATTCACGTCGGAGTCGATCAACACCGGCACGTGACCAGCGTCCCAATCGTGCGTATCGTGAGGGGTGAACTGAAAATGCCAGCGCAACTTTCCGGTATCGCTGTCCAGGGCAATAAAGCTGTCTGTGTAGAGATTGTCGCCCGGCCGTCCATCGCCATTCCAATCTGGACTGGGATTACCGACACCCCAGTAGATGAGCTTGAGCTTAGGATCGTACGCGCCGGTGACCCATGTTGGTCCGCCTCCGGACTTGGCGCTGTCGCCTCCCCAGGTTTTAAAGGCTGCCTTGTCCTCGGGTCCGGGTATGGTCCAAAACCGCCAAAGGCGCTGGCCGCTTTTCGCATCGTACGCGTCAAGAAATCCACGAATACCGGCCTCGCCGCCGGCTACGCCCGCGATGACCTTGCCTTCGATAGCCAGGGGTGCTCCGGTCATTCCATAACCCATGGAGTAATCGACTACTTTGGTGGCCCAACGCTCGCTGCCGCTCTTGATATCCAGAGCGACCAGATAGCAATCCAGCGTGGTCACGAAAAGTGTATCGCCCAGCACAGCAGCCCCGCGGTTTGCGCCGGCGAACTGCAGGAGGTGGAAATCCGGAGGCATCGGCCGATTCCAGGTCCATAGCGGCCGTCCGGTGCGGGCATCGAGTGCGGTCGCGGAGTTGGGGCCGGTGAGATACATGATGCCATCCACGACGAGCGGAGACGTCTCGTTGTTGGAATCGGGCATCTGGTAGGCCCACTGCACCTTGAGACCCTGGACGTTGGACGCGTTCAGTTCAGACAACGGCGAGAAGCGTTGTCCCGTGTAATCGCGCGAATAAGTCATCCAATTCTGGGGTTCCTGGTCAGCCTGCAAGATGCGCTCGAAGGGAACATCGGCGTGCACGCCTGCCCCAATGGCGCATAGGATGCATAGGCCGGCGATTTCGCGTATGCGGCGATTCAAGGAGCGGGCCTTGGTGCAAGCAGATAGGCCACGAGATCCTGGATATCGGCCGGCGGTAAATTCTTGTATGACGGCATGGGCGTCCTGCCCCTAAGCCGTTCCTGAGATTGAAGCTCGGCCTTTTCGAAGCTGCGAATGTTTCCGGCAGCATCTTTCAACTGGATGCTGTAGTTGTCCTCGTTGATACGGATGCCCTCAGTGATCTCGCCCGCTTTTGTGGTCACCCGAACCATCAGAAATTCAGCCGGCAGGCGCGAAGAAGGGTCAAGCAACACTTCGCGAACGTAGGTTGCGCTTCTGCGATCGCCGAGATCCGTGAGTTCCGGACCGAGCGCACTCCCAAAGCCTGAGAGAATGTGGCAGGAGGAGCAGCCATTGCCCGCGAAGACGCGCGCGCCGCGCGCAGGATCACCTGCTATCGCAGCCGCCGCCGATACTTTAAGCGAACTCACGAAGGCCACGAGCGCCCTGACTTCCACGTCTGTCAGAAATGCGCCGGCTGGCATCTCGGGCGGAATGCCGGTTTCGATCAGCTCGCACAGCGCGGCGTCGTTGGGAGCGCGGGCGATGTGAGCCCGCCGCAGATTGGGGCCGCGGCCGCCGCTTGCATCCATGCCGTGGCACACCGCGCAGTTGCTCTCGAAGGCTTGCCGGCCCTGATCTATCTGCTGCTCGTGCGAGGGAGTCGTGGATTCACCTGCATAAGGCTTGAGGGCATCGCAGGCGCCCTGCGCCAGACCCGACGCAAGCAACAGCGAAACAGCGATACCCCAAGCGTGTGCGCATGAAAACATGAGCGTTCTTATAGCATGCCTGCTTTCTTTGCGGCCCTTTTGCTCGTCCTTCTTCGCGTGGTCGAGCTGTTCGTGACACCAACCCATCCGTGGCTAGACGCGAGCGGCATCAGCTCAACAACACGGTTTTCCCGCTGCGGGCGGAATCTTTCGCCGCTTCGAGAATGCGCATCGCCGTCATATTCAGTCCCAGCGCGGATAAATCTACCGGCGCGACCTTGATCGTCCCGCGGACTACCTCGGCCAGATAAGTGAACGGGCTGTCCTGGGGCGGAGTCAGTTTCCGCATGGGTATAGTTTGTACCGCTTCTTCGCCCTTGCGCAGCGTCAACGATTCGCGGTCGGCGCGGATGGCGCCCGTGGCGCCGTAGATCTCGATGTCCTTTCTGCCGTAAGGCCAGTTCCAGGATGCCTGGATGATGCCCTGCGTCTTGGGATAGGTCACGATGATCGTCGCTTCATCGTCCACCTTGGGATAGACCGACGGCTTGAGTTGCTGCGTGATTGCGGTGACGCTGTCGGGCGCCGCGCCTTTCATAAACCAAGTGAGCAGGTTCGCCCCGTAGCAGCCGAAATCCATCAGGGCGCCGCCGCCGTTTTTGACTGGATCGGTGAGCCATTCCAGAAACTCCTGGCTGCAACCAATCTCTTTTGGACCCGAGTGGCCGTCGTGCACGACGAGCTTGCGCAGTTCGCCGATCGATCCGGTCTCGTCGATCAGCCGTTTAGCCTCGTAATGGCTCGCATACCAGGTCGTCTCATAGTTGGTCAGCAGATGAATGCCATGCTTTTCGGCGAGTGCTTGCATCTTCCGCGCGTGTTCCAGACTGACCGCCAGTGGTTTTTCGACCATGACGTGAACGCCGCGCGGCGCGCACTTCTCCACGACTTCGAAATGCTCCGCCGTACTGTTGAAAACCCAGACGGCCTCAGGCTTGACCCGGTCGAGCATCTCATCCAGGGACGCATGCAGGAGTGCTTGATCTAGGTGGTATTGCTGCCGGTACCGTTGCGCCAGTTCGCGGTTTGACTCGGCGATGCCGACAAGCTTGAATCCGCTCGGGTTTACGGTTTGCAGGATGCCGTGAACGTGGTCGTGAGTCAGTCCAGCGATGCCGACGCGCATGGGTTTCTCAGTCGACGCCGACGCCTGTGTTGCAGCCGCGGCCGGATTCACCCTGGCGGCGACGCCAATGAGCGGCAGTGCCAATAGCGAGTGTATGAGAGTACTGCTGAACGCACGCCTTGATTGTATCTCCGCAACGTCGCTCTCGCTCGGGGTCCTCTTCACAGCGAGCCTCCAACAGATGCCTGATTTGAAATTCCTGAACCACACTTTGTCGCCGAGCAATAATCTTCGTCGGCCGGGCCGTTCGGGCTCACTGGCGCAATCCCTTTAAGCCGTCGAGAAATAGCGTCACCGCCTTGTCCGCCCAAAGTTCGAGTTCAACTGCTGTCATTGGCGTACCGAATCCGCTGGCACGACGCTGCGGGACTGCCACCACCATGTAAATGAACTGCTGTGCGGCGAACACTTGGGTCTCGGGACTCAATATGACCTTCGGTAATTCCCGCTCCAGCAATCCTGCGATGAGTGCCGTGGCTTCTGCCTGGGCGCCGTCATTCTCGACGGCGCTGGCAAGTTCCGGGAAACGACTCGATTCGCCGGTGACCAATCGGTGCAGGGCGATCGCAGGAGGGGATAGCGTTGCCTTTAAAATCAGGCCCGCGAGACGACGCAGGATTTCAGATAAGTTCGCCCCGGCGAGCAAGGGCACGTTTGGCGGCGGCCGGATGGTATCGACTATCCCATGCACCACGGCTGCAAACAGTGCCGCCTTGTCATCGAATCGGTCATAAAACGTGCGCTTCGAGACGCCCGCAAGAGCCGCAACCGATTCGATCGAAGTGGAACCGTAACCGTGTTCCAGGAATAACTGGGTTGCGACGCGCAGAATGTGCTCTCGCAACTTGAGCGCGTCCTCCCGTGGAGGACGACCACCCTTTCTGACGCCCTTGAGTCTCTTGGCGGGACTTCTTCTACCGTCGGGGATACGTGTTGCCACCCGCGCGATAATACCCGCGCCCGTAGTAACCGGGGTGCGGCGC
>Ga0210389_10001849_pt1 | contig 16985 bp, 8 predicted proteins | sample IncBWH28OmetaG_FD_160127 | JGI IMG/M metagenome (GOLD analysis project Ga0210389, IMG submission 160127) | Forest soil microbial communities from Barre Woods Harvard Forest LTER site, Petersham, Massachusetts, United States - Inc-BW-H-28-O ...
AAAACTCGCCAACTTGGTCGGTTGGAATATCGAGCCCCCTGACAGCGACGCTTTTGACGCCGTTCTGGTCGTATTTGGCAAGAATTGTCGAGGTCCCCGAGACGACCCGAAGCATTTCCAGACTTAACGCAGGCATCATGTGACCCTGCGCCTGCAATATCATCGGCACCCGGCGGATGATGCCGTCACGCTCGGGAACGATCGTCACCAGTCCGCGGCCCGCGGCAACCTTTTCGAGAACCGGGACGTTGCGCAACAGGCCGGGAAACTCAAAGAAGCTCGGCTCCGCTCCCGCTTTGTCGCCAAGCGTCGCAAAGCCCGTGAAGGGAAGGTCGTTGTCGATTTCCGAAATTACCTTGTCGAGGCCGGTCTCGCCGAGCACCACGCGCGCACGCCTGACGGCATCGGCCAGGGTTTGGTCGTTACTCGGCAGTCCGCGCAACCGGCTTCGGGTCAGTTCATCCAGATAGCGCATGTTGTCGGCGAGGACGTCCGGGTTGAGCCGGTCGGGCTCGGAAAATACCACGTCGAACGCAATGACAACCGCGCCGAGATTGGCAAGGTTGATGACCATGTCCGCCAGGCGCGTGCGCGGCCATGGCCACTGGCCGAATTTCTTCAGGCTAGCTTCGTCGATATCAACGATGGTGACAGGGCGCGCGGTCTTCACGCGAGGAACAAAGCGCTGGTAGAAATCGAAAGTCCTGACCCGAAGTTCTTCGATCGGCGCAAAATCGGCGATGCGCAGCGCCGCGATGCCGACGAGCAGGAAAACGCACACCAGCCGCGAAAAGCCGAACCTCCGCCCGAACCAGCGACGGATGATTTTGAGACGGATCATGCCTGCAAATAGGGTTGGAGCAATGTCGTCAGGTCCGCTGGCGATCGTGGCAGGCGCATTTCAAACACGAAAAATCCTGACACGACAAGTCCGCAAGGCTCCGAACGGGTGGATGCCGTAGCCAATCCCTCGCCCGCGCACCGGCTTGACGCCGGGACATCGGCCTCCCGAGAACGGCGAGGAGACCGCGTCGCCGCCGTGCGAGGCTTACACGAAATGGAAGTCAGCGGCGTGCAGATGCGCCTTGGCGAAAGCGCTCAGACCGACATGATCCTGGCCGTCGGCCCCCAAGGGCATATTGGAGTGACCCTGGTCGGGAGCGCCGTTCGAGCCGGTGTGCAGATTGGTCAACATCGAACCACCAGGCGGGAGCGTCTCCACGTCCGGATGGTAATCCACCGTCGGGGGATGGTTGTGCCCGGCAAAATTGAACACAAAGCCGTCGGTACCGGCGCTGCCGGTCGAATTCTGGTTCGACGCCACCGTCGTATTGGCCGGTGTTTGAGCGTTGTTGTTCACCGGCGGATCGACAATCAGCGTACCGCCATCACCGTCATTCTCGATGGTGAAATTCGCCAACTGATAATTGCCGTCGAAGTTGATGCTGTCGAGCGCCTGGCCGCTCGCATTGTACAGCGTCAGCGTTCCCGTGCCGTTGCCGTGATCCGTATAGGTCGTCTTGTTCATCGCGACATCCGCGATGTTGACGTCGGTGACGTCGATCAGATCCGAATTCGCCGTCGTGCCGTCACCGGTGAAGCCGTTGATGGCTCCGCTGAAGTCCTTGGAGTCATCCAGCACGAGTTCGCCGGTGTTGCCGCTGCTGTTGGTGAAGTTCACCGTCGCCGAACTCGCGGCCCCGATTTCCAGTGTCTGGTTGCTGTCGACCGCTACGTCACCGCTCGTCGGCGGGTCGCTGAGCAGTACCCCGCCATGTCCGTCCGAGGAAACCTCAAACGAGCCCGACGAGCTTCCGGAAAGGTTGAGTGTGACGGAATCAACCGGGTGACCAAAGAAGTCACTGACGGTAACCGTCACTTTTTCGCCAGGCCCATTACTGCCACTGGCATGAACGGATAGACGTTCCAGCCCCGGGATATAATTCAGATCCCTGAGGTCGACCTGATTCTCCAAGCTCTCGTTGTTATTTTCCACGAGACCGGAAATCGTGCCATGGAAGTCGTGAGAATCGTCGAGGATAAGCAGGCCGTTGGTCGCCACCGATCCGCCGGGCGCACCGAAAGTCACGGTCTGGCCCGAGGTAACCGAGCCGCCGATCTCGACCGTCGAGTTGTTGAAAATCTCGATCGATCCCGTGCCCGAGATATTTCCGGTGACATCCACATAAGCGCTCGACTGAGCGCCCGGGGTGCCGGATTCGATCAACCCGTTGTTGAGAACGTTGTCGTCGATCAGCAGAGTGTGGCCGGCGGAAGCTTCGAGCACGCCGCCAACATTGTTCGTCACCTGAAGATTGCCGACAAGGCCGCCGGAGGTGAAGGAGTTGGCGCCGGTATCGATGGTCAACGCATGCGACCCCGTGGCGTCGATCGTGCCGCTGTTTGACAGCGTCAGGTGACTGTCGCCGATTACGCCCGAACCGGAGATCGTATCGGAGTTGGAGAGTGTGGCTGCCGACCCGTCGCTAACAATGGTGCTAAAAAAGTCGCTGCTCATCGTCACGGCGCCGCCGCCGATCAGCGAGACATTGCCGGAAATCTGAGCGCTGTGAGATGGCCCGAGGCTCCCAGTGCGATCGTGCCAGCATCGGTGATGGTGCCCACGAGGTCCAGCGCGGTGCCGTCGGCCACATCGACCGTCGTGCCGCTGGCGATGGTGACGCCGTCGAGTCTGTTGAGGGCGCTTGCGGTGACGATCGTCCCATCGCCGCCAAGCGTACCGCCATCGATCGTGGCGTTAATCAGTTCGATCGTGCCGGTCGTGGCGTCGATCTCGCCGTGATCGTTGATCGTTCCGGTCAGTTCCAGTGTACCGGCCGAAGCGGCGATCTTGGTGTGGGTCGCAATCGTGACATTCTTCAAGAAGCTGAAGACATTCAAGCTGTCGGTCGCGATGATGCCGGTACCGCCCAGCGTGCCGCCGGTAACATCGGCATTATGCAGGTGAAGCGTGCCGGTGGTGGCGTCGATTTCGCCGTTATTGGTGGTAATCCCGGTCAGGTCCAGCGTGCCGACGGCCGCCGTCATCGTGCTGCCGCTGGCAATGGTGACGCCGCTTAGAACGCTGTCGGAGTTACCGCTCGCCGTGGCGATCGTCCCGTGCCCGCCGAATGTGCCGCCATTAACCGTCGCGTTATCGAGATCGACCGCGCCGGCGGTGGCGTCGATCTCACCGTTGTTGAAGATGGTGCCGGTCAATTCCAGCACACCGACGGCGGCCGTCACCAGGCTGCCGAACGCCAGGGTAAGACCGTTCAGTGTACTAGAGGTGTTGCCGGTGGCGGTCGCAATCTTTCCGCTCAGCGTACCCTTATTGATGGTGCTGTTCACCAGATCAAGCACGCCGTTGCCGATCGTCTTGAACGTACCGTTGGTATTGGTGACCGTGGCGCCGGAAAGCGTCAGCGCGGCGCCATCGGCCTTCACGGTGCCGCTATTGACGAAGCTGAAGGTATTATTGATCGAGCTGGCAGCGGTAACGTCAATGGCGCCGCTATTGCTGACGATACCGCCGGTAATGCTGGAGCTTTCGAGCGTCAGCGTACCGTTCTGGTCGATCTGAAGCGTGCCGTTGGTCGGGACGTTGTTGACAGTGCCGCTGTTGGTGAAGAGTTCTTCACTGAACGTCACGGAACTCTGGACATCGAACAGGCCGAGATTCGTGAACGGCGTCGGATCGATGGCGAGTGTACCGCTGACAATATGAATATTGCCGAAGTTGGTGATCGAGGCGCCGCTGATCGAGCTGGTGCCGTTGGTATCGAGATCGCCGACGACGTCGATCGAGCCGCCAGTGATGGCCGCGCTGTTGAGCGTCACCGTATCGTCGATCGTCAGCGTACCGGCGTTGGTCACGGTGCCCGACACCGTCACGCCGTCCAGCGTCACGGTCGCCAAGGTCAGAGTACCACCGACAACCGTAATATTGCCGCCGCCGTTGACCGTCGCGTTCTCGATCTCGCTCGAGGCGCTGACCGACAGCGTACCGGTATCGTCAATCGTGCCGCCGTTGAGGGTGGCGCCGTTGAGCGTCACCGTGTCATCAATCGTCAGCGCGTCCGAATTCGTGAAGCTGCCCGCCAGCGTGACACCGTCCAGCGTGACCTTGGAGAGCGTCAGCGTACCGCTGGTGACCGTGAGGTCGCCGCCGCCATTGACCGTGGCGTTCTCGATCTCGCTTGAGGCACTGACCGAGAGCGTGCCGGTATCGTCAATCGTGCCGCCGTTGAGGGTAGCGCCATTGAGCGTGACCGTGTCGTCGATCGTCAGCTTGTCCGCGTTGGTGAAGCTGCCCGCCAGCGTGACACCGTCCAGCGTGACCTTGGAGAGCGTCAGCGTACCGCTGGTGACCGTGAGGTCGCCGCCGCCGTTGACCGTGGCGTTCTCGATCTCGCTCGACGCAGTGACCAACAGCGTGCCCAGGTCGTCGATCGTACCGCCGGAGATCGTGGCGCCGTTGAGCGTCACCGTGTCGTCGATCGTCAGCGTGTCCGAATTCGTGAAGCTACCCGCCAGCGTGACATCGTCCAGCGTCACTTCCGAGAGCGTCAGCGTGCCGCTGGTGACCGTGAGATCGCCGCCGCCATTGACCGTGGCGTTCTCGATCTCGCTCGACGCCGTGACCAACAGCGTGCCCAGGTCGTCGATCGTACCGCCGGAGATCGTGGCGCCGTTGAGCGTCACCGTGTCGTCGATCGTCAGCTTGTCCGCGTTGGTGAAGCTGCCGGCCAGCGTCACATCGTCCAGCGTCACCTTTGAGAGCGTCAGCGTACCGCCGGTGACCGTCAGGTCGCCGCCACCGTTGACCGTGGCGTTCTCGATCTCGCTCGACGCCGTGACCAACAGCGTGCCTAGGTCGTCGATCGTACCGCCGGAGATCGTGGCGCCGTTGAGCGTCACGGTATCGTCGATCGTCAGCTTGTCAGAATTGGTGAAGCTGCCCGCCAGCGTCACGTCGTCCAGCGTCACTTCCGAGAGCGTCAGCGTGCCGCTGGTGACCGTGAGATCGCCGCCGCCGTTGACCGTAGCGTTCTCGATCTCGCTCGAGGCACTGACCGAGAGCGTGCCGGCGTCGTCAATGGTGCCGCCGGAGATCGTCGTGCCACCCTCCAGCGTCAGCGTCGCACCGCCGTCGACCTTCAGAAGATTGTTGTTTGTAACCGTGACATCATCGAACGTCGCTCCACCCGCCCCGATCTCGACGATACCCTCGGCGGTGCTGTGGGGATCGTGAATCAGCAAGGTGCCATCGGTTATGGTCGTGCCGCCGTCGAGCACGAGCGTGACCGTCGCGGGCGCAGCCGCGCCGTCCACCTGAATGGTCCCGGAATTCGTCACATTGACGCCGTCGAGCCTCGCGCCTTGGCTGCTCTCGATGTCGAGCGTATTGCCGCTGTCGACGATCAGGTTGCCATTGGTGATCGTGGTGCCGTCATCCAGCGTGAGCACCGTTCCGGTCGTCGTCGTGGTCCCGACTTCGATCGTGCTGGCCGCAACCGAGAGCGTCGCATTGGCGCCCGTGACGTTGACGCCATCCAGCGTGGCGCCGCTGGTCGTGATGTCCACGGCGCTGCCGCCGGAGATCGTCAGATTGCCGTTCTCGATGCTTGTGCCGTCATCCAGCAGGAGGATCGCGGCAGCTGTCGCGCCGACCTCAATAAGGCTGGCGGCAACCGAATTCGTTTTATTCGTGCCGATGACTTGCACGCCATCCAGCGTTGCGCCGTGGCTACTTTCGATATCGAGCGTGCCACCACCCGCAATCGTCAGCGTGCCGCTGGAAATGGTCGTGCCGATGGAACTCGTCGATCCATCCGAGTTCACGATGAAGCCGTCGGTGATTTCCAGCACCGCTCCATTATCAACCTGAAGAGTGCCGCCGGAATTGTCGATGCCGGCCGCCACATCAAGCGTGCCGCCGGCGACCTCGATCGTTCCGGAGTTTGTGACGCTGTTCAGAATGGATCCGGTGTTCGAGACGACGCTCTGTTCGACAAAATTGCCGCCATTGTCGAAAATGATGGTGTTGGAATTCGCAACGGTGCTCAGATCTTCAAAATTGCCCGCTTCGGTGAACGTGATCGTGCCGGAATTCGTAACGCTGCTCTGATCGCCAAAAACGCCACCCTCGGCGAGAGTAATCGTGCCGAAATTGTCCAGGACGCTATGCTTCAAGAGCGTCGCAATGCCACCGACGCTAAGAGTTCCAAAATTCTTGATGATCGATTCGGCGGTCAGAGGAGAGCCAGAATCTGTACTGGTATCCATGTTAAGCGCGTCGACGATCGTCAGCGAACCGGTCGACAGGATATCCAGCTCTGGGATCGAACTCCCGAAGTCGGTGAAATAATCCATGGTCAGCGACTTGGCGGCTTCCGCGTCGTTGACCGTTGCCGGAAACACCGGCGTCCCCGGCAGCACCTGGTCCGTGCCAATGATCACGTCATCGGTGCCCAGAGTGCTCGGTGCCCGGTCGCCCTCCCAATTCGAAGCCGTGCTCCACAGCGCCACTCCGCCCTCAGGGATCGGGGTGGTGTTGACCCAGACCACGGCGGCCCCTTGGTTGCCGCCAATCGTCACCACGATGTCCTGGGTGGAGGTCGCGGGTGGCGTTGCCGAGTCCGTGACGGTGACGACGTAAGTGAGGACCAGCGACTCGCCGTTGGGAATAAGATCCGCCAGATAGACCTGAAGATTCGCCAGCGTCCACTCAATCGTCCCGGCGCCGGTCAAGGTGCTATCGTGGCCGCCATTCGACGAGATGCTGGCTGTCACTGCAGCCGCAAGTTCGTTGATGACGCTTTGGCCAACCGTGTTCGAGAGAGGCTGTCCGTTCAGCAACGCGCTCGCCATCTTGACGGCGACCGTATGGGTATCGGTGAGATCGGCATCGGCGAAGTTCAGCGTGCCCTGGGTCGCGGTGTTCGGGATCAGTTCGCCGCCTTTGGTATCCGTGCCGGCCGAGACGAAGCTGACGTTTTGCTGCGGGCTGGTAATCATCGGCGCGTCGTTGGTGCCGGTGATCGTGATCGTGATCGTCTGCGTTCCGGTCTGGTCGAGCGGCTGATAATTATTATCGACGGTTGCCGTATAGGTCAGCGTCAGCGTCTCGCCGGCGGCAAGGAAATCAAAGGCCTTGTCTGCAACGTTGTACGTCCAGTTCGCGGTCCCGCTCCCGATCCCGTTCGGACCGGTATTCTCGGACACGGTGATGGCAGCTTCGACTTTCGCAATGTCCGCAAGCTGCAGGCTGTTCAACGAACCGGTGACATCCTGCCCCTTCGCATTTTGGTAAGTGAACGAAGAGAACTTCACCGACACCGTGTCGTGATCGGTCGTATTGATATCGAAGTATTGGAATTGACCCGTCGCCGTATCGAACCCCGTGCTGTTGGTGACGTGGGGCGTTTCTGTAATCTTGCCGATTTGATCACCGAAGAAATTCGGCGCTTGCGCGATGTGACCGATGGTGGCGGCAGAAGGCGCGGCCGGACCGGACCCAGCCGGCGGCGGCGGCAGCGCGGCGAAAGTCGACAGATTGCCGTTTACGAGCGCGAAATTGACCTGCCCGAACACGTTCGGGACAATCGAATCGGTAAAATGCTCGATCGACTTGGTGTTCGTGCTGTCGGAAAATTTCAGCGAGAACACATCCGTGATGAGCTTCTGGATCTCAGGCGACAGCGGAGCGAGCGTCTGGCTCATGACGCCGTTCGAGACGTTGATCTGCATCCCGGCCTTGTCGACCACGGCCAGCGGCGTGAGCGTCGTCTTGTCGAACAGGATGTAGGAGCCCGTCGTGCCGTCCGGCTCGACCAGAACCTGGAATTTCGCGTCCGGCGTGGTGCCGGGCACCGAGAAGTCGATCTCGACCAGCACGGCCGTGCCGCGGATGCCCATGGTCGCAACCGGCGTATCGACTTTCATGTCGCCGTGCTTGGCGGTTTCGCCGGCGACGAAGGTGATGGTGCCGGCCACCAGGCTCAGCAGCGACGAATTGTTCGACCCGTTGGGGTCGTAGACCATTTCGTTCAACACCATCCGCGCATTCGACGACAGGCCGAACACGGTGCCGTCGATGAAGGTGATGCCGACCGTCGAATCCGATCCGGAGGCGACCACGTCGCCTTTTTCGACGTTGTCGCCGTTGTTGAGGATGATCGAGACACCGTTGCGGATCGCGGTCGCGGTGCCGGCGAGCTTGGTCACATGGCCAATGACCTGGCCAGCCGCCGCATTGCCGCCGGCTTGCGCAATTTGAACCTGGCCGGCAAGCGCGTTGACGAGATCGCCGGTGAGATGAGCGCCGTCCGGCGAGGCCAGCGGCGCATGTTTCTCGCCCTTGAAGTAATCATGCAGAACGAATTCGCGGCCGTCGCCGGAAAGAACGAGATCAACGCCTGCGCGCTTGAACTCACCGCCAAACAGCAACTGAGCGTCGGGAACAACAATGGCATCCGACGGAACGTGGGAGGCGTGAACCGTTTCTGAAAAAAGGTGACCGCCCGGGTGTTTGCCCAGCGCATCGGAAACCGTGGCATCAAATTTGCCGGAGTAATTCACCCGCCCACCGCAATGGTTAATAAGTATATAATTTCAAAGATCTAAGCTTCCTTATCACCGGCGGGCTGATCGCGAAACCATCTATTGCTTGTAAATGGACGATTCCGTCCCCGCCGGCGCGGATTTCCGTGATACCTATACTCAACATGTTCCCCGTAAATCTCCGAAAACCTTTATCGATCAGGTATTCGATGCGTATTATCGAGCGTCATAAAGTCATCGCATGTATTTGCGTGTATAATTTGCTTTATCTGTACTTTGAATAGCCGCCCGTCGCCTTCCCCCGGCGAATACTGCGTCAATTCCTGCCCCGGGAATGTGAACTAGATTACAAAATTAACAACTTTCATCGAATTAGTCATATCAGGCACAAAAAGGTTCTGTCCGCGCCTGTGCTCCCTTTGCCACAGCATTTTAAGCAAGAGGGTAAGGCGCCCTTCAGCCTGTTTGGGACAAACCCTGAGCCCGGGCACCCTCTTTAAGCAGAATAAAAGCCGCCCGACCGATCATCCTCGGCAAAACGATCCGGTCACGCGCGGCTGACAAAAGCCCCGCCGATGCCCGGACGAAGGGGTGTCAAATGGGTTATTTCAGTCATCGGCCGAGCTGGCGTGCCGCCGTCCTGGCTTCCGTCTTCGCCTGGGGCCTGGTCGGCTTCGGACCTATGGCCAACGCCGGTACGTTGATTTCGCCGGGCACGCTGGGCGTGATCCGCAAATCCGCCGAGCCTTTCGGGCTATTCGCGACACGATTGTCCGGCGGCGGCCTGCTCGACAAATGGGAAGGCGTCGAACGCAAGCTCGAGGACGAAATGGTGCAACTTGCGCTCTGTGACGGCGATCGCGAGCGCTGTGTGTCCCCCGCTGCTCTGCAATTCCTCGCCATTGTGGACGGCGCACGGGCCCGCGAAGGCCGCGCCCGCTTCGGCGAGATCAACCGCGCGATCAACCTGGCGATCAGGTCGGTGAGCGATATGGCTCAATTTGGCCAGATCGACGTCTGGAGTTCACCGCTCGATACTTTTGCCTCCGGCGCTGGCGATTGCGAGGACTATGCCATCGCAAAATTCGCAGCACTGCGGATGGCGGGCGTGTCGCCCGACGATATCAGGATCGTCGTCTTGCGCGATTTGCTCCATGGCGAGGATCACGCGGCCGTGCTGGCGCGGCTCGACGGCCACTGGTTGATGCTCGACAACCGGCGCATGGCGATGATCGAGGACATCGACGTCAGAAATCACCGGCCGCTGTTCGTCATCGATGACAGTGGCGTCATGCGTTACGAGGATCAGTCCCCGTCCGCCAGTGCGGAGCGCCAGGACTCCGCTCCGGCCGTAGCCGTGAATCTCGTCACGCCGGCCGACTTCGCCTCAAACGCCAACTGAGTGCCGACAAGCGCCGCCCCGGCACTTCAGGCGCGACCGACCGGGGCTGGGCATCACTTTTCGAGGCATTCGTTGACATAGGCGGCGCGATCTCTGCGCGGCACGCTGGCCACGTCGGCCTTCTTCGAGCATTCGAACAGCTTGATCTGTTCGGCGCGCCGCTTCTCCGCCGCGGCGCGGTATTCCGGCGCGACTTTGTTCGGATCGACCAGGCTCTGGGCCGTGCTCGCGCCCGACCACGTCGCAGAGATCAGGGCAATACCGAGCTGCAAAACAAATCCAACGGATAGTCCCCGCAGCAATCCAGCAGGCTGCAATGTCATGGCTTTAAATCCCATCCCTTCAAAAATGGCCGCATCCAAACAAGAAATGCGGGAATGACGGCCCGCAGCCCCGGCAATAGAACCACGGTAGCATTAGCCGCAGCCTGCATCAAACAGGCGCCGGCTGCGACGCCGGGGTCAAACAATTTCATTTCACCGCGACGGCCAAGAAGCTACGATAGCTGAAATCGTCTGGCTTTTCGCTTCGGGGGATCGGGATGCGGGCATTTGCGTTAGCAGTTGTGGTGATGGGAATCGGGCTGGCTCAGCCGGCGCATGCCGACAATGCGGCCGATTCTAATCCCTCGATTACCGATATCCTGCCTTTGTTCGTCAAGAATCATTGCGAGGAAACCAAGGTCCCGGCAGACCAGCTTTTCTGCGGCGATCCTGAACTCAACGCGGCCGGCGTTAAACTCAACAAGGCCATCGCCGACCGCCTGAACAGGCTTCCGAACCGGCGCCTCGCCATCGAGGAGAATGCCGAGTGGGTTAGAGATCGGAATTCCAGTTGCGGAATTCTCGGGCGGCAGCCCATCAGGAGTGCGGACATCAAGCCGGTCAGGGACTGTCTGTTAAAGGAAACCGAAGAGCGGATCGTCATCTTGACCGACCCGAATTTCGATTGCCTCGCTGCCAATACCACCGCCGGCCTGTTGATTTGCAGCGACCCCTCGCTGGCACTGGCCAAGGCGGAACTCAATGAGCGGGTGATGGGCGTGATCACCAGGCTGAAGGACAACGAGGAGCGGGATGCGTTCGGGGAGTTCGAGCGATGGACCAGGGAGCGCGACCGTAAATGCGGCCTTGAGAACAAGGATAATGTTCCGCTTCGGGAGCTTTCGTCCTCGGAGGGCTGCCTGTCCGATTATTTCGACCGAAAGATAGCGGAAGTCACTGCGGCCAAAGGCGATCCGAAGAAGCTGTTCGGGACCCAGCATATGTCGCCCGTGCCGAACGCCGATGCAGTCGACCTGTGCGTTGCGCAGATCCACGCAACACAGACGTGTGGGGATTTCCTCGCGGTGAACCGGATCTTTCAGATCGACAGCAAGCAGAGCGAGGACAATGCCGAGGTGACCACCGCAATCGAAATGGTCGTCCTCTCGCCGTTCACAGCCTGTAGCCCCATTGCATCGGGCTGCACAGGCACCTGCTGGGATTTGAAATCGGGAAGACCGAAGTCCGCGGCCGGAAGCCGCGAACAGTTGCAGGTTGGATATCGCTTGCGCATCGAAAAGTCGTTTGCATTTCGGAAGAGCGGCAGCAGTTGGCAATGCAACGCGACGGCCATGCAGCCGGTGGAAGTCGGCATCGCCTTGAGCGGGCCGTAACGCAACGAGCGTCTGCTTTCCAGCGTTCGCTTCGCCGATCAAATTTCGAACAGCAGAACCGGCCCACGCTTATTTCGTGTGGCGGAAGAAGTCGCGACACAAGTTTCATCTTCCTCTCATCACCTTTGATTGACGACGCGCTTCGCCGAAGCATACGATTGCGGCAGATCCGCTAGAGATCAAAATGGGAGGAACAGATGATACGCTGGACGTATACCGACTCTGCTCGCCGTTTTTTCCCTACTGCCATCGTCAAACTATCCAGCCCACAACGTCTGACGCGCAGGGCCGTCGCGATCGGCGTCGGTCTTGCTATTTCGGGCGGCGTCGCGCTCGCCCAGAAGATGGAAAAAGGATCGGCGGATCACATCAAGGCTGTAACTTCAGCCGTTGACGCCAACTTCATCAAGGCCAACACACCGACATCGAAAGATTGGCCTACGATCGGACTCGATTACGCCGAGACCCGTTTCAGCAAGCTCAACCAGATCAATGCCGGCAACGTCAAAAATCTCGGCCTGAAGTGGACCTACAATCTCGAATCGATCCGCGGCGTCGAGGCGACGCCGCTGGTGGTCGACGGCATCATGTATGTCAGCGCGTCGTGGAGCGTCGTTCACGCGATCGATGCCCGCACCGGAAAGCGGCTCTGGAGCTACGATCCCGGCGTCAACCGCGAGATCGGATACAAAGGCTGTTGCGACGTCGTCAATCGCGGCGTCGCTCTTTACAAGGGCAAGGTCTATGTCGGCGCCTATGACGGGCGTCTCGTCGCCATCGACGCGGTGACGGGCAAGAAGGTCTGGGAAAAAGATACCCTGATCGATCACACGCACTCCTACACCATCACGGGCGCCCCCCGTGTCGTGAAGGGCAAGGTACTAATCGGCAATGGCGGCGCCGAATTCGGCGCACGCGGCTATCTCACCGCCTATGACGCCGAGAACGGCGAACAGGCATGGCGCTGGTTCGTGGTCCCCGGCGATCCCTCCAAGCCGTTCGAAGATGAATCGATGGAAAAGGCGGCGGCGACCTGGGATCCCGCCGGCAAGTGGTGGGTCAACGGCGGCGGCGGCACGCCGTGGGATACGATGACCTACGACTCTGACCTGAACCTGATCTATATCGGCACCGGCAACGGCGCACCGTGGAATCGCAACCTGCGAAGCCCGGCCGGCGGCGACAATCTCTACCTTGCGTCGCTGGTGGCGCTGAATGCCGATACCGGCAAATACGTCTGGCATTATCAGGAAACGCCCGGCGATAACTGGGACTACACCTCGACCCAGCCGATGATCCTGGCCGATATCAATATCGACGGGAAGCCGCGCAAGGTGATCCTGCATGCACCGAAGAACGGCTTCTTCTTCGTCATCGATCGCACCAATGGCAAATTCATTTCGGCGAAGAACTTCGTCGATGTGAACTGGGCGACCGGCTACGACGCCGACGGGCGGCCCATCGAGGTGACCGCCGCGCGCTCACCGGACCAATCCTTCGACAGCGTTCCTGGCCCGTTCGGCGCGCATAATTGGCACCCAATGTCCTACAATCCCCAGACCGGCCTCGTCTATCTGCCGGCGCAGGGCGTACCGTTGAACCTCACCGGCGAGAAGGCGCTGGCGCAGAATGCGCCCGCCCCCTTCAAGTTCGGCGCCACCACGGGATGGAACGTCGGCTTCACGCTGAACGCCGTCCCGCCGAAGAATCCGGCCTTCGGACGGTTGATTGCGTGGGATCCAGTAAAGCAGAAGGAGGCCTGGCACGCGGAATACGTAGCGCCATGGAATGGCGGTACGTTGACGACCGCCGGCAACCTCGTGTTCCAGGGCACGGCCGACGCGCGCTTCATCGCCTATAACGCCACGACAGGCGAAAAACTCTGGGAGACGCCAACCGGCACCGGCGCGGTTGCCGCGGCCGCGACCTATCTGATCGACGGCGTGCAATATGTATCGATTGCGGTCGGCTGGGGAGGCGTGTTCGGCATCACGCAGCACGTCGCCGACAAGGAAGGACCAGGCACGGTCTACACCTTTGCCATTGGTGGAAAGGCGCCGCTGCCGGAATTCACCAAATATCAGCTCGGCAATCTGCTCTCGGGCGTCAAATACGATCCCAATGACGTGCCGGACGGCACCGCGCTGTATGTCGAGGCCTGCGCCACCTGTCACGGGGTGCCCGGCGTCGACAAGGGCGGCAACGTCAAGAACCTCGGTTATACGACGACGGAGAACATCACCAACCTGAAAGACATGGTCTTCAAGGGTCCCTACATTGACAAGGGCATGCCGGACTTCACCGGCAAGCTGACCGATGCCGACGTCGTCAAAATTCAGGCTTTCATCCAGGGAACAGCGGACGCCGTGCGTCCAAAGCCTGCGGATGCCGCAACCCAGGGCGCAAATACGGCACCACAGAAGTAGTGCTCGAGTAAAGAAGATGCGCGCGAGCCAGCTTGCGCGCATCTTGCATTTTGGCTCCTCGATTCACCCGGCCGAAACAGTTTTCAGTCCATGGTCCGTTCGGCTGTAACGAGGATCTCCTGGGATCATGGCTTTCGATCAATCGGCCCTCGAGTTGCGAGGGTTAACAAAGCGTTTTGACCGTCCGGCCGTCGATACGCTCGATCTCACCGTTCGTTCCGGCGAATTCTATGCCCTGCTCGGCCCGAACGGAGCCGGCAAGACGACGACGTTGCGCATGGTCGCCGGCCTGTTGCGGCCTGATGCCGGTTCTATCTCGATCATGGGTATCGATGCGCTCAAAGATCCGGTCGCGGCCAAGCAGGTCACGGCATGGGTATCGGATGAGCCGATGATCTACGACAAGCTGACGCCGCTCGAATATCTCGAATTCGTCGCTGGTCTCTGGGGTGTCGATCCGTCGCCGGCCGAACGCTCGGCGCACGAGTTGCTCGTCTCGCTCGGGCTCGAAGCAAATTTGCACGAACGCTGCGAAGGATTTTCCAAAGGCATGCGCCAGAAGGTCGCGCTGGCGGGAGCGCTGGTTCACAATCCGCGCCTGATTATTCTCGACGAGCCTCTGACCGGTCTCGATGCCGTGTCCGCTCGCCACGTCAAGGGACTGCTCGGCGAGCGCGTGCGCAGTGGATGCACGGTCATCATGACCACGCATATTCTGGAAGTGGCCGAGCGTATGGCCGATCGTATCGGCGTGATTACTTCGGGGCGGCTGGTCGCCGAAGGGACATTGACTGAACTGCGGCAGCAGAACGGCAGAGGCGACACCAGCCTCGAAGACGTGTTCATCGCGCTTGTCGACAGCGAAGCAGCGGCGGCATGACGACAGCCGCAGTAAGCTGGTTTGCCCGGCACGAAATCCGGCTGGCCTGGCGGGAATGGCTGGCGATCATGACCGGCGGACGGCGCGGGCGCCGCCGCGCCGTGATCATTGGCCTGCTGGTCTTTGGAGCGTTGTTACATGTGCCGGCCTACGCCGTGATCGGCCGATATGCCACGCTTCAGGAATCGCCCGACAAATCGACGCTGATCGTCATCACTGCGACCATCTTCCTGGCCTGGGCGTTGATGCTGTCGCAGGCGATCGAATCCGTGACGCGGGTGTTTTACGCCCGCGCCGATCTCGATCTCATCATGTCTTCGCCGGCCGCGATTACCCAGGTGTTTTCGATACGGCTTGCCGCTATCGCAGTTTCGATCACCGCGATGGCGACGTTGCTCGCAACACCCTTCATCGATGTTCTGGTGTTTGGCGGCGGCCCGCGCTGGCTGGCGGCCTACGGCCTGGTCATCGCCATCGGCCTTTCCGCGGCCGCCGTCGCCATCGCCGTGACCATTCTGCTGTTTCGGATGATCGGCCCACGCCGAACCCGGCTGGTCGCCCAGATCGTCGCGGCCGTGATCGGCGCCGGCTTCGTCATCGCACTACAGATCGCGGCGATCCTGTCTTACGGCACGCTGTCGCGATTTGCAGTCCTGACTTCGGACGCCGCAGCGGCATTTGCCCCCGGCCCCGACAGCGTGCTCTGGTGGCCTGCACGCGCGGCGCTTGGCGATGGTGAAGCGCTGTTACTGTTGCTGGCGAGCGGTCTTCTGCTGCTCGGAAGTGTCATGGTGACCTTTTCGGCCGGGTTTGCGGACACGGCCGTCCGCGCCTCGACAGGCACTGTCGCCGCCCGCCGCAGTTCACGCTCACGCGCTTTCCGGTCGGGATCGCGGCAACAAGCGCTGCGGCGAAAAGAACTCCTGCTGCTGCGCCGCGACCCCTGGCTGGTATCGCAAAGCCTGATGCAACTGCTCTATCTCGTGCCGCCCGCGGTGCTGCTGTGGCGAAGCTTTAGCGACAGTTCAGTTGCCATCTTCCTGATCACGCCCGTGATCGTCATGGCGGCCGGGCAACTCGCCGGCGGCCTCGGATGGCTCACGATCTCCGGCGAAGACGCACCCGATCTCGTGACCGCCGCGCCATTACCTCCCTCGCAGCTGATCCGCGCAAAGATCGAGGTGGTGCTGCTGGTGATCGGCGTCTTGTTCGCGCCGCTCGTGATGGCGCTGCTGTTTGCCTCGCCGCAACAGGCCGCTGTCACTGCGGCGGGTATCATCGTCGCGGCCGCCTCCGCCACCGCGATCCAGCTCTGGTTCCGCGTGCAGGTCCGCCGTAGCCAATTCCGCCGCCGCCAGACCTCATCGCGGCTTGCGACTTTCGCGGAAGCCTTTTCGTCGATCGGATGGGCGGCAACCACAGCGTTAGTGCTTTCGCTGCCCATGGCTGCGCTGATCACGGGATTGATGACCATGGCCATCCTGGCCGCGACCTGGAAGTGCAGCCCGCGGCGGGATTGAAGCGTTTTCAAGCGAAGTGGGCACCGATTCGCGTGAAGAAAACGCGTCAAAACAAAAATTAGAGTACGGCTCTGGTCCCATCAAAACAAGGCTCCGCCGCTCTACGTCTTGATCAGCTCCATCACCGCCGCCGCAAAGGCTTCCGGCTCCTCCTGCGGCAGGTTGTGGCCGGCATGCGGGACCACGTGATGGGCGCGGCGGTTGCTGAATTTCGCCGCAGACGACGAACCATCGGTTGGTGGGGCAACACCATCCGCATCGCCATCGAGCGTGATCGCGGGGACCGTGATCACCGGCTGCGCCGCCAGACGCCGTTCGAGCTCGGCATAGCGCGGATCGCCATCCGCGAGGCCGTAGCGATGGCGATAGCTGTGAATCACCACATCGACATAGTCGGGATTGTCGAAAGCCTGTGCGGTCCGCTCGAAGGTCGCATCGTCGAAGTGCCAGTTCGGCGACCACTGCCGCCACAGGATCTTCGCAATCTCGCGCCGGTTGGCGGCCAGGCCCGCCCGGCCACGTTCGATCTGGAAGT
>Ga0210389_10001850_pt1 | contig 16979 bp, 18 predicted proteins | sample IncBWH28OmetaG_FD_160127 | JGI IMG/M metagenome (GOLD analysis project Ga0210389, IMG submission 160127) | Forest soil microbial communities from Barre Woods Harvard Forest LTER site, Petersham, Massachusetts, United States - Inc-BW-H-28-O ...
CGCCCCGCCGTCAAGCTTGATCGCGCCGCAATGGGTCTCTTTCAAAATCCTCACCGCCGAATGAAATGCCTGCTCCTTCGAGGCCTCGTAGGAACCGAAGGGCATATCGACGACGACAAGCGCATGCTTTGAGCCGCGCATCACCGCATGCCCCTGCAGGATCATCATGTCGAGCGTCACCGGCACGGTGGTCTCAAAGCCGTGCATGACATTGCCCAGGGAATCCCCGACCAGGATGACGTCGCAATAGCGGTCGACCAGGGCTGCGGTATGGGCATGATACGACGTCAGCATCACGATCGGCTCGCCCTTCTTGAGCGCGCGGATATCGGGTGCGGTTTTGCGCTTGATCGCGGCCTGCACTGACATCTTTCAAACTCCTATGACGGGAACGCCGATCACGACGGGATGGAACGCGAAAGCCAGCGCCAGATAAACGACGACGCCGACCGCAACCGCAATCGCATCGTTACTCCAGCCGCCGACCGGAATTGACGGACCTCCGGCATCGGTCCGGCGCTTGAGCGAGATGCGGTCGAACACCGCCCAGCCCAGGAATGAGCCGAACAGGATGATCGAACCGAGATCGCCGTTGGCGAGCAAATGCGCCGCCGCCCACAACTTCACCCCGGCCAGCATCGGGTGCTTGAGCGCGGTGTAGATGTGACCGCGCATGAAGGCGGCTACCACCAGAATGACCGCCGGCAACATCAGGGCGGTGGTGATGTGCTTGAGCGTCTTCGGCGGATTCCACACATCGATCCAGCCGGTCGCGCGATAATGCGCGAATCCCCAGGCGATCAGCACGATCCCAAGCACCGAGACGAGCGCGTAGCCGGCCTTGTACCCGCCCTCACCCGTGAAGGCGATGAGGCGGGCGCGCAGCTCGCGCCGAGCCGGCAGGGTATGGACGCCGAGAAACAGAGCGAGGCCCAAAACCATCACCGCCAGTCCCATGATCTTCCACCCTCCCGGGAACCCTTGGGCATCGCCTACACGTTTAGGAGCCAGCCGGCAATGCGGGAGTTAGGGAGCGCGGACGGAGGATATCGCGTCCTGTGCGACGCCGCTCACGGCGTCGCCTTTTCCTTGTCGAGGTTGCGATTGTCGACATAGCGGATCGCGATCGGCCGGCCCGCGACGGCGCCGCCGAGACCGCCCGTGAATTTAAAGGGCATGCAGGAGTCGAGCGAGGTGTTGATCGCTTTTAAGTAGGTATCTCGAACGTCGGCCGGGACGCCAGCCGTGGCGAAGGTCATGCGCGGCGGACCGATCAAATCGCCGGACCGCTTGAAACTGAAGCGTACCGTCATCTGCATGCCCTCTTTGGCGGAATCCGCCCCGGGCGGGGTCCAGCAGGAACGCAGCGCCGCAAAGAGATCACCGATATTATCGAGGTCGTGGTCGGGCTTCTGGTACTTTGGCGCATCATCCTTCGAGGGCACGCTCTCGACCGTGACTTGCAGGTTCTCGCCATAGGGATAGTCAATTTCGGGAACACATGGGCCGTGGTTGAATACGCTGCAGAAATATGGCGTGCATGGCCGCTGCGACAAAACACTGCAAGGCGCGTGGAAGAAGGGAGCAACAAAGACACGGTTCTGCCTGCGCGCCTCCGCGGGCGCCATGGCGGCCAAGGCGACGCTTGCGATGATCAGACCGACGGCGATGCGACGGAGCATGAGAGGCTCTCGGAAGGAAGAAACACACGCAATGTAGTGCGAAACTGATCGGGAACATGCTCTCTCCCGTTCACATCCTCGCGCGCGGACCGCAAACGGCAGCCGTCAGGCCCTCTTCTTCACATCCTTGATGCTGGAGAAAACGATGCCTTCGGCACGCTCACGGGTATAGCCAAGATAGAATTCATTCTTGGCGAGGAAAACCGGGGCGCCGTCGACGTCGTCGGCCACGCCCGAGCCGTTGGCGGCAATGAAGGCATCGAGCTTCTTGCGGTCCTCGGAGGAAATCCAGCGAGCCAACTGGAACTCGGAGATCTCGAATTCCACCGGCAGCGCGTATTCTGCCTCAAGCCGCGCCTTGAGCACGTCGAGTTGCAGCGGACCGACCACGCCGACCAGGGCCGGCGCGCCATCGCGCGGCCGAAATACCTGAACGACCCCCTCCTCCGACATCTGCTGCAACGCCTCCTTGAGCTTCTTGGCCTTCATGGCGTCCGTCAGCCGCACGCGGCGAACGATTTCCGGCGCGAAACTCGGAACGCCCACAAAGGTAAGGTCCTCGCCCTCGGTCAGGGTATCGCCGATCCGCAAAGTGCCGTGGTTAGGAATTCCGACGACATCGCCGGCGAAGGCCTCATCCGCCAGTGCGCGATCCTGGGCGAAAAAGAACTGCGGGCTGGAAAGCGACATGTTCTTTCCGGTGCGCACGAGCTTCGCCTTCATGCCGCGCGTCAGCTTGCCCGAACACAGCCGCGCAAAGGCGATACGATCGCGGTGATTGGGATCCATATTGGCCTGGATCTTGAACACGAAGGCGCTCATGCGCGGCTCGGCTGCTTCCACTTTGCGCAGATTGCCTTCCTGCGCGCGCGGTGGAGGCGCAAAACGGCCGAGGCCCTCCAGGAGGTCGCCGACCCCGAAATTGCGCAACGCGCTGCCGAAATAGACCGGCGTCAGATGGCCCTCGCGAAACGCCTCGAGCTCGAACGGCTTGCAGGCTTCGGATACCAGTGCGAGTTCTTCCTTGACCTCGGCGACATCGAGATTGGCGTTGTGCCCGGCAAGTTCAGCAATATCGATCTGCTGGGCTGCGCCGGTCTTGGCGCCACCGCCTTCCAGAAGGCGGACGCCGCCGCTGGCAAGATCGTAGGTGCCGAGGAAATCACGGCCCCGGCCGACCGGCCAGGTCATCGGCGTGGTGTCGAGCGCGAGCGTCTTTTCGATTTCGTCCAGCAGCTCGAACGTATCGCGGCTCTCGCGGTCCATCTTGTTGATGAAGGTGATGATCGGAATGTCGCGAAGGCGGCAGACCTCAAACAGCTTGCGCGTGCGCGCCTCGATCCCCTTGGCCGCGTCGATCACCATCACCGCGGAATCGACCGCGGTCAGCGTGCGGTAAGTATCCTCAGAGAAATCCTCGTGGCCGGGCGTATCCAGAAGATTGAAAACGAGGCCCTCGAATTCGAAGGTCATGACCGACGTGACCACGGAGATCCCACGCTCGCGTTCGATCTTCATCCAGTCGGAACGGGTGTTGCGACGTTCGCCCTTGGCTTTAACCTGCCCCGCCAGATTGATCGCACCACCGAACAGCAGCAGTTTTTCGGTCAGCGTCGTCTTGCCGGCGTCGGGGTGGGAGATAATTGCAAAGGTACGCCGGCGCGCCACTTCGGTGGCGAGCGGCGACAGGGAAGAATCAGCGCTGAGGGCGAGGTCGGACATGAGGCGATGCGTTTGGCAGGGAAACCCGGCTGGATCAAGGAGAACAGACGCCTATCCATATAGGGAGGAGACGGGTCAACTCCAATCAAAGCCGCAGGCTAACGGAACAGCAGCACCGCCCAATAGGCCAGGGCTGCGACACCGGCGGCAGCCGGGATCGTGATCACCCAGGCATAGACGATCGAACTCGCCACGTTCCACCGTACCGCCGAGACGCGCCGCGCGGCGCCGACCCCTACAATGGCGCCGGTGATGGTGTGGGTCGTCGATACCGGTACCCCGAGCCACGTGGCGATGAACAAGGTCACGGCGCCGCCGGTTTCGGCGCAAAATCCCTGCATCGGTGTCAGCTTGGTGATCCTCAGCCCCATGGTTCGGACGATCCGCCAGCCGCCCATCAGGGTGCCCAACGCCATCGCAGCCTGGCAGGACAGCACCACCCAGAAGGGTACGTAGAATTCCGTGCCGAGCTTGCCTTGCGAAAACAACAGGACCGCGATGATGCCCATGGTCTTTTGCGCGTCGTTGCCACCGTGGCCAAGCGAATAAAGCGAGGCAGAAGCAAACTGCAAGATCCGGAATGCCCGGTCGACTGCGAACGGCGTCGAGCGGACCGAGGCCCATGACACTATCGCGACCAGCGCGAGAGCCAGCAGAAATCCGACTAACGGCGACAGCACGATTGCCAGCAGCGTCTTGGATAGGCCGCTCCAGACCGCAGCCGAAAGGCCGGCTTTCGCCATGCCGCCGCCGACCAATCCGCCGATCAATGCGTGCGAACTTGAGGAAGGAATCCCCAGTCCCCAGGTAATCAGGTTCCAGACGATCGCGCCGATCAGGGCGGCAAAAATCACCTGCACGTCGATCACGTTGGGGTCGATGATCCCGGTCCCGATGGTCTGGGCAACGTTGAGCCCGAACACCAGGAACGCCACGAAATTGAAAAATGCGGCCCAGAACACGGCATATTGCGGCCGCAGCACGCGCGTCGATACGATCGTCGCGATCGAGTTGGCGGCGTCATGCAATCCGTTGAGAAAATCGAACAGGAGCGCGACCGCGATCAATCCGACCAGGACCGGAAAACCCAGCGTGGCATCCACTTCTTAGGCCCTGCCCTATACCTGTTCGATCACGATGCTGTTGATTTCGTTTGCGACGTCGTCGAAACGGTCGGCGACTTTTTCCAGATGGTCGTAGATTTCTGCGCCGACGATGAAGTCCATCGCATTGGCGTCACGGTGCTTGAGGAAGAGCTCCTTCAGCCCGATATCCTGCAGATCGTCGACGCGGCCCTCGAGCTTGGTCAGCTCCTCGGTGATCGCCGTCAGCATCGAGACGTTGCTGCCGATCGATTGCAACAGCGGCAACGCGCGGCCGACAAGATTGGCGCACTCGACAATCAGCGTCCCCATCTCGCGCATCGGAGGTTCAAAACTGCGGACCTCGAACAGCACGACCGCCTTTGCGGTCTGTTGCATCTGGTCGATGGCGTCGTCCATCGCCGTGATCAGGTTCTTGATGTCGCCCCGATCGAACGGCGTGATGAACGTGCGCCGCACCGCGGTCAACACCTCGCGCGTGATGTTGTCGGCGTCGTTCTCAAACTGATTGACGCGCTGGCAGAAAACCGGCGTTTCCTCGCCTCCCCGCAGCATACCCTGCAATGCAAGCGCGCCCTGCAAAACGGCCTGGGAGTGCTTGGCGAACAGATCGAAAAACCGCTCTTCCTTGGGCAGGAAAACGCGAAACCACCGCATCAACATCAGCGTGCTCACAATTACAGAATTGGCCGGCCAATGCGGCTGTCACAAATATGTCATATAGCATTTTGCGGTAAGTCACGCGAACGGCGGGCAACTGACCCAGGTCATCCACGGCTTTGTAGGGCCGTGGCAAGCGAAAACCGCGCATTTTAGAGCGAACGGCGGAAATAATGGGCGATTTCACCAACGATGCCGCGGCGGAACGTCAGCACGCAGGTCACGAAAATCCCGCCCTGGATCACCGTCACCCACGAGCCGAACCCGGCCAGATACTGCTGCGTCGCGACGATAATAAACGCGCCGATCACCGGGCCAAAGACCGTTCCGAGACCGCCGACCAGCGTCATCAGAACGATAAGCCCGGACATCCCCACCTCGACGTCGGACAATGAGGCATTCTGCACGACGAACACCTTCAGCGAACCGGCAAATCCCGCCAGCGTCCCCGACAGGATAAAGGCGAGCAGCTTGTATTGATCGGTCTTGTAGCCCAGCGAAATGGCGCGCTGTTCATTCTCGCGGATCGATTTCAACACCTCGCCGAACGGCGAGTTGATGGCGCGAAATATGACGAGAAAGCCGAACAGGAAGGCTGCGACGATGACGTAATAAAGCACCGTCGGACTGGCGAGGTTGAGGACGCCGAACAGATGACCTTGCGGGATGCCCTGAATACCATCCTCGCCGTGCGTGAACGGCGCTTGCAGATAGATGAAAAACATAAGCTGCGACAGTGCCAGCGTAATCATGGCGAAGTAGATGCCCTGACGGCGGATCGCAACTGCTCCGGTGATGACGCCAAGCGCGGCGGACGCCACTATGCCGGCGAGAATCCCGAGTTCGGGCGGCATGCCCCATACCTTCAAGGCATGCGCCGTCACATAGCCACCGGTGCCAAGAAACATCGCGTGCCCGAATGACAACAGGCCGCCATAGCCGATCAGGAGGTTGAAAGCGCAAGCGAGCAAAGCGAAACAAAGCGCCTGCATCACGAAGAAAGGATAGAGGCCGGTCAATGGCACGATCAACAGCCCCACGGTCAGAATCGCGAGCGCAATCATTTCGTCGCGGATCGCTCGCGGAGTTACCGGTAACGTATCGTTGGTGAGTGCCGTCATGTTAGGTCGCCCGCCCCGTCAGTCCCGTTGGCTTCACCAGCAACACCAGCACCATCAGAACAAATACGACGGTGTTGGAGGCTTCCGGATAGAAATACTTCGTCAGCCCTTCGATCACGCCCAATGCAAAGCCGGTGATGATCGACCCCATGATCGAGCCCATGCCGCCGATCACCACGACCGCGAACACGACGATGATGATATTCTCGCCCATCAGCGGGCGGACCTGATTGATCGGCGCCGACAGCACGCCCGCAAGCGCGGCCAGACCGACGCCCAGGCCATAGGTCAGCGTGATCATCCGCGGCACATTGATGCCGAAGGCCCGGACAAGCGTCGGGTTTTCCGTTGCGGCCCGCAGGTAGGCGCCAAGCCGGGTGCGCTCGATCAGATACCAGGTACCGATACAGACGATGAGCGAGAACACGACCACCCAACCGCGATAGATCGGCAAGTACATGAATCCGAGATTGACGCCGCCCTGCAACCCGTTGAAGTCGCCGATTTTCGGATAGTCGGGGATCGCATAGGGCAATCCCGAAGAGCCGAAATAATTCTGGAAGACCCCCTGCACGATCAGCGCGATGCCGAAGGTCAGCAACAAGCCGTAGAGATGGTCGAGGCCGGAGAGCCACTGCAGCATGGTCCGCTCCAGAACCATCCCGAAAATGCCGACGACGATCGGCGCGATAATCAGCGCCCACCAATATCCGATGCCTGTCAGATTGAGCAGAAAGTAGGCGCAGAACGCACCCATCATATAGAGCGCGCCGTGCGCGAAATTGATGATGTTGAGCATGCCGAAAATCACGGCAAGCCCAAGGCTGAGCAGCGCATAGAATGAGCCGTTGATCAATCCAACCAGGAGCTGTGCGTAGAGGGCTTGCATATCGATCGATCTTTCAACTCAAACCGTTGATGTCATGCAAGGCAGCCTCGCTTGGGCGAAGCCGCCGAATTCACCGGCTATTTCTTCAAGAGCGGGCACTTGCTTTCCGAAAGCGGCGTAAACGCCTGATCACCCGGAACCATGCCGATCAGCTTGTAGAAATCCCACGGCGCCTTCGATTCCGACGGCTTCTTCACTTCGAACAGATAGGCCGAATGGATGGTACGGCCGTTCGGCTGGATCTCGCCTTTGCCAAACAATGGATCATCGGTCGGCATCGACTTCATTTTATCCACGACCTTGACGCCGTCATGCGGATTGGCGCCCAGCGCATCGAGTGCCTTGAAGTAATGCAGCAGGCCCGAGTAGACGCCGGCCTGCACCATGGACGGCGGCGCGCCGTTCTTCATCCGTGCAGCAAATTTCTTGGAGAATTCGCGGGTCTTGTCGTTCATGTCCCAATAGAACGTCTCGGTGAAGTTGAGCCCCTGCGCGGTTTCAAGGCCGATGGCCTTGACGTCGGTGATGAACAACAAGAGCGCGGCGAGCTTCTGGCCTCCCTTGACGATGCCGAATTCAGCCGCTTGCTTGATGCTGTTGGTGGTGTCGCCGCCCGCATTGGCAAGGCCGATGATCTTGGCCTTCGAGGCCTGCGCTTGCAGCAGGAACGACGAGAAATCCGCAGTGTTCAAGGGGTGCTTGACGCTGCCGACGACCTTGCCGCCATTGGCCGTGATCACGGCGGTGGTGTCGCGCTCCAGTGCCGCACCGAAGGCGTAATCGGCAGTGAGGAAAAACCAGGTGTCGCCGCCGGCTTTTACCAGCGCCTGACCGGTCGTGTGGGCGAGCATGTAGGTGTCGTAGGTCCAATGCACGGTATTGGGCGTGCATTGCGCGTTGGTGAGGTCGGAGGTCGCGGCACCCGAGTTGATATAGACGGCGTTCTTTTCCTTGACGACGTTGTTGACGGCGAGCGCGACGCCGGAATTGGGAACATCAACGATGGCGTCGACCTTCTCGACATCGAACCATTGCCGCGCGATGGAGGTGCCGATATCCGGCTTGTTTTGATGATCGCCGGAGATGACGTCGATCTTCCAGCCCTTGGCGATCAGGCCCGAATCCTCGATCGCCATCTGGGCAGCAAGTGTCGAGCCGGCACCGCCGAGATCGGCATAAAGACCCGACTGGTCGGACAACGCGCCGATCTTCACGGTCTTGTCCTGCGCACTGGCGATGCTCGCAGCCGAAAAGCTCAAGGCCGTACCGAGCAGCAGCGAAGCTAAAATTCTGGTCTTCATGGCGATCTCTCCTTGAATATTCCTGCTTTTTTTCAGACGCCGAGATAGGTGTGGAGCTTGTCCATATTGGCTTGCAGCTCCGCGTTCGCGAAGCCGTCGATGATCTTGCCGTGCTCGACGATATAGTAACGATCTGCGACAGTGGCGGCGAACCGGAAGTTCTGTTCGACCAGCAGGATGGTGAACCCCTCGTTCTTGAGGCGTTTGATGGTTTGGCCGATCTGCTGGATAATGACGGGAGCAAGCCCCTCGGTCGGTTCGTCCAGCATCAGAAAGCGCGCCCCGGTACGCAGGATTCGTCCGATCGCCAGCATCTGCTGCTCGCCGCCGGACAACTTGGTGCCCTGGCTGTTCAAACGCTCCTTGAGATTCGGGAACAGTTCGAAGATCTGATCGAGCGACAGACCTCCGCTGCGCACCGCCGGCGGCAGCAACAAGTTTTCGCGGACGTCCAGGCTCGCGAAAATTCCGCGTTCTTCCGGGCAGAAGGCAACGCCGAGGCGCGCGATCCTGTCCGACGAAGCGCGGATGATGTCACGCCCATCGAAGCGAACCGAACCGCTGCGTTTGCCGATAATTCCCATCACCGACTTCAGCGTGGTCGTCTTGCCGGCGCCGTTGCGGCCGAGCAGGGTTACGACCTCGCCGGGATTCACGTGGAAATTGATGCCATGAAGGATATGCGACTCGCCGTACCAGGCTTCGAGATTCTGGACCGACAATAGCGCTGCGCTGGAAGCGGATTGCAGCTCTGTGCCATTGGCCATTTTCACATCAACCATGGCCTGCCCCCAGATAGGCTTCTTTCACGCGTTCGTCTTTCGACAGATCGGCGTAGTTGCCTTCCGCCAGCACGTGGCCGCGCGTCAACACGGTGATGATGTCGGACAGGTTGGCAACGACGGAAAGATTATGCTCGACCATCAGGATCGTGTACTTCGCGGAGATCCGCTTGATCAGCGCGGCGATCTTGTCGATGTCCTCATGTCCCATGCCCGCCATCGGCTCATCGAGCAGCATCATTTCCGGATCGAGCGCAAGCGTGGTTGCAATTTCGAGCGCGCGCTTGCGGCCATAGGGCATTTCGACCGCGGGCGTCTTTGCAAACTCGCTTAAGCCCACATCGTCGAGCAGTTCATGAGCGCGAGCGTTGAAGCGGTCGAGCACAGTCTTGGAACGCCAGAAATCGAAGGAGTGCCCGTGCTGTCGCTGGAGGGCCACCCGCACGTTCTCCAGTGCCGTCAGGTGCGGGAACACGGCCGAAATCTGGAACGAACGGACGAGGCCAAGGCGCGCAACGTCTGCCGGCGCCATCGCCGTGATGTCCTGCCCTTTGTAAAGGATCTGTCCCGCCGATGGCTTGAGGAACTTGGTCAAGAGATTGAAACAGGTGGTTTTGCCGGCGCCGTTCGGGCCGATCAACGCGTGGATGCTGCCACGCCGTACCCTGAGGCCAACGTCCCGAACCGCGAAGAAACCCGCGAATTCCTTGGTCAATCCGTGGGTTTCAAGAATGAACTCATCAGCCAATCAAATTCCCCCACAAGCCATCGCGGCGACTCCCGTCGCGCGTGGTCGATGTTTTCCTTACGGCAGGCTCCCCCGGGTGCCCTGAAAGTTTCGCGTCTTGGAATTCGCGCCTTGGAATTCGTCCCGGGACCCACCGCCTCCGGCCCGGAATATGCCGTCAACGCCCCTCCTTGTGCAAGGCGGAAAGCGGGCCGGCACCGCGCTTAGCCATTGGTCTAATGGTATTTTCGGCCAAGCGGTGACGATTTGAGAGCGCGCCCCCACGGGCGTCCCACCGCAAGCAAACGTTAACGGTGTTTCGCCGCGAGCACCGCCTTTCACCAAATATTGTGGGCTTCAGCCGATGCTTCGATGCCTTTACCGAAACGGGATCGGTGACATTGGATTTCGAAAGCGCCAACCCGACGGTTATCAAATCGATCAAGCAGCGTGATCTCCTGAACACGTGGCTGCGGCTTTATGCCCCCGCACGGCGCCTGCCGCGTGTCGAGAAATTCCAACCGGCAAGGATCGAAGACGAACTCCCCGACCTGGTATTTTTGACCGTCGAGAAGGCCGAGCCGCCGCGACTGACCATCGACAGCGACGGCACCCGCATGTCCATCGCCTACGGCCACAGCGGCAAGGGCCGGTATCTCGACGAGTATCTCGGAGCACGGCTGGCGCCGCTCGTCATGCCGATCTACCACCAATGCCTCGAACGCGCCCTTCCGGTCTTTACAATCTCCAACGTCGAAGACTCCTGTGGCCGCATCGTCGCCTATGAACGCCTGCTGCTGCCCTTTTCGGAAGGCCATGGCGTGACGCACGTCATCGCGTCGCTGAAAACGATCAGTGAAGACGGCAGTTTCGATATCCGCAACCTGATGCGGGGCAACGACAACCTGCCGACAACGATTTGCCGGGCCGTGATCGACCGCGAGCTGTTCCACCGCTCGCCCGGCCGCATTCCGTCCGCCGACGTGATCGAGTTCATCTAGTGCGCTCTTTCCGAAGTTCGTAATACGTCGCAACACCCTCTTGCACGAACTTCGGAAAGCAAGGGCACTGGAACTCTGCGCCTCTAGTGCCGCTTTCGATCTGAAGTCCCTGGTACGGACTCGCCGCTTGCGGTGCAGGGACTTCAGATCGGCGGTACTAGCAACAATCGCTCGCGTCAGGCCCTGGCGCGACGGGACGCTGCGGACGCCTTCACTTCGCTGGCGTAGATCTCCGGCTTAAATCCGACGAGTATTTTTCCGCCGATATCGAGTACCGGGCGCTTGATCATCGACGGCTGCGCCAGCATCAGCGCCAGCGCCTTGCGTTCGTTCAATCCTTCCTTGTCGGCATCGGGCAGATTGCGAAACGTGGTGCCGGCACGATTGAGCAGGGTTTCCCATCCGAGTTCGTCGCACCACGCCTTAAGCTTGTCCTTCGGCGCGCCTGCGGCCTTGTAATCATGAAATTCATAAGCCACGCCCTGGCCGTCGAGCCAGGCGCGGGCCTTCTTCATGGTGTCGCAGTTCTTGATGCCATAGATGGTGATGGATTTTGCCGTCATTTGCCCCTCGCGTACTGATCGAAGGCGCTGAGAACCGCGAATGTCATCGCTTCAACGCCGGTTTCAATGGTTGGCTTGGGCACCGGCGCAAGCTGCGGCGAATGGTTGGACGCCAGTTGCGGCCCGGTGCCGGCGCGCGCCGCGGCGACACGCTCGGGCTCGTAGACGCCGATGTTGAAAAACATCGACGGCACACCGGCATTGATGAATTCGGAGAAGTCTTCGCTGGCCGTGACCGGCGGCGAGGTGCTCCGCCGCTCGCCGAAAGCGGCTTTCATTACCTTTGCTGCGGTCTCGACAACCGCAGCATTGTTCATCACAGCCTTGGCGCCCTCGGTGATCTTGATATCCGGCGCGGGTGCATCCGACATGGCGGCCGCCACCTTGGCCGTCCGTTCAATTCCCGCCAGCATCTTGGCGCGAACCTCCGGCTTGAAGGTGCGGATAGTCCCGCGAAGCAGGACATCGTCCGGGATGATGTTTTCGGCCGTGCCGCCATGGATCGCCCCGATGCTGAGCACGCCGAATTCGGTCGGATCCTTCTCGCGGCTGATCACGCTCTGTACATCCACAATGAAGCGCGCCGCGATCATCACGGGATCGATGGTCCGCTGCGGCGCCGCACCATGACCGCCCCGACCATGAAACGTCACCTCGAGACTGTCGGAATTGGACGACCCGACCCCGGCGCGATAGTTGAGGGTGCCGTAAGCGAAGGGACCGTCGTGCAGGGCAAAACCGAAATCTGGCTTCTTGAATCGCGTGAATAGGCCGTCGTTCAACATCGCCCTCGCCCCCGACACGGTTTCCTCGGCAGGCTGCGCGATGAACATCAGGGTGCCGTGCCACTGCTCCTTCAGGCCAACGAGCGTCTTGGCCGCTCCCACCCAGCTTGCCATGTGGATATCATGGCCGCAGCTATGGGCGACAAAGGTATCCTGCCCGTTCCAATTGGTCTTGTCGTGGCTCGCATAGGCAAGGCCGGTCTTTTCTTCCATCGGCAGCGCTTCGAGCTCGGTCCGCACCAGAATGGTCGGACCTTCGCCGTTGTTGTAGATCGCAACCAATCCGGTCTTGCCGATCTTTTCGGTGACATCAAAGCCAAGCGCGCGCATCTCGGCGGCGAGCCTGGCTGCCGTCTTCACCTCCTGAAAGGCGACCTCCGGATGGGCGTGGATATCCTTGTAGAGCGCGTCGAGCTTCGGGTAGTCAGCTTCGACCGACGTTTCGATCGAGATCTTGAGTTTGGCGACATCAAGCTCGGCCCGCGCCGGCGAAGCGCCGACCACCGCGCAAAACGCGGTCGACATCAGCAAGGTCCTGGTCGTCTTCGTCATGGCAGCAACGCCCCCTTTTCCACGCCTCGCCGCCAGAATAGACCATCGTGGCGCAGCGCCGCCACGATGAACCGCGCTGCGCATTCGGGCGAAATCCGCATAGCTGATCAAGACCAGGAACGAGGGCAAATCCCCTACCCGCGCGACTTCGCCGGCCACCTCAGGAAGGCCGCTTCGGAATCTCCACGCCCCGTTGGACCGCCGGCCGCGCCAGGCCGCGATCGAGCCAGGCCGAGACATTCCCGAAGCTATCGAACGCGACCAGCTCGCGCGCGCCGTAAAATCCGATGAGATTGCGTACCCAGCCGAGCATCGAGATGTCAGCGATGGTGTAATCGTCATCCATGATCCACTGCCGTCCAGCAAGACGGGAATCAATGACTCCCAGCAAGCGCTTTGATTCCGTGACGTAACGCTCGAGCGGCCGCTTGTCGGCAATCTCTTTGCCCGCGAATTTGTGGAAATAGCCGACCTGGCCGAACATCGGCCCGATGCCGCCCATCTGGAAGTGCACCCATTGAATGGTCCCATAGCGGCGCGCGGGATCGGCCGGCATCAGCTTGCCGGTTTTGTCGGCAAGATATTGCAGGATCGCACCGGACTCGAACAAGCCGAGCGGTTTGCCACCGGGTCCGTTCGGGTCGATGATCGCCGGAATCTTGCCGTTCGGATTGAGCGACAGGAATTCCGGCGTCTTCTGGTCGTCCTTGTTGAAATCGACCGCATGCGCTTCGTACGGCAAGCCGATCTCCTCCAGCATGATCGAAACCTTGACACCGTTCGGCGTCGGCAACGAATAGAGCTGAAGCCGGTCCGGATGTTTCGCGGGCCAGCGTTTGGTGATCGGAAAAGCGGAAAGATCAGACATCAATAGCTCACTCTCTGCACGGGCTGGACCCGCATCTTATTTGCCGTCGTCGAAGCTGACGATCACGGCGGCGTTGGCGATGAGGATAGGGTCGTTACCGCTCTCGGATGGGATTTCGAGACCGCCTTTGACCGCCGTCACCTTTTTGGTTCCGTACGGCAACTCTTTCGCCACCGCCTCGGTATCGACGGCCTCAGGGTTTGGCACCGCAATGGTGACATCGACGAACATGTCGTTGGCGGTCTTGCCCAGCATACGGAAGAAACCGAGGCTGGAGTGACGGATCGCATCGGATACCGCGCGCTTGGCTGCTTTCGTCGCGTCCTTGCCGTGGACGTCGACGCCCATGCCCATTTCAGTCACACAGCGCACACTGTCATCGTTCCCTCGTTCGGGTGAAAACTCGCCGCTGGATATTGGTTTCATGCGGTACAAGTCAACTGCAATCACCCGCGACCCTGCTATCGGGCGCCAGCATCAGTTCCGCATCGTCCACAATGTAACGCGCATAGCGATAGTCGCGTATGAAACTGATGCGGCTGTTTCGCCATTCGAGCCACAGGAAGTAGCTGGGCCCGGCGGCAGCGCTATCCTCGAACACCGCGATCACTTCCCGGCCCTCGACCCAGGCCGGCGCGAGCCGCACGCCTTCGAACTTGGCATAAATCGTAAAGAACAGGCCGACATCGGCGGCTCCGGTGCGAACCGGATAGGTCGACTGATGGAGCCTGACATCGTCGGCCAGCAACGCCCGCAGGCCGTCCCAATTCCGCGCATTGAAGAGCGCCACATAACGCGCGGTCGCAGCGGACGCTGGCCTCGCCGCGGGCAACGTAGCCGCCTGCGCGTTGATCTCGCGAAGACGCGCCCGCCCACGCGCCAGATGGGCCTTCACGGCATCCACCGTCAGGTCGAGGAGATCGGCGATATCTTTCAGTGACTCGTCAAGCACATCCTTGAGGATGATGACGCTTCGCTGAATGAGAGGAAGTTCCGCAAAGCGCGATACCGCGGTCTCGACCGCTTCCTGACGCATCAAGACCTCCACCGGGTCCGGGTTGGCTTCGTCGGCAGTATCGAAAGCGGCTTCAATCGGCTCCGTCTTCCGCACGATTCGGCTGCGCAACAGATCGAGCGCGCGGTTGTGCGCAATTTTGAACAGCCACGGACGGAGTGGCGGGACATCCTCGATTTCCCCAAGCGCCACCAGCGCCCGGGCCATCGTATCCTGCACGACATCTTCGCCGTCGATCACCGATCCCATGAGACGCGCGCAGTAACGATGCAGTTCTGGACGCAACTCGGCCGTCAGAGCCAGCAACTCCGCGCGTCGGTCTTGGTCCGATGAGCTTGGGCTCGCGTTCAAGCCGCCGTTCCCTCCAGCATGGTTATTCCGGTGTCACCCTTGAGCCCGAAGGCTACGCCGTCAGCGTAGGTCGGGTCTTCGAGCACGGAAACAACTTTCTCGCCGAATTCCCTCGGCGGCATTGGTACACCGAAGCGTGCCAGGAATTCGTCGCGTCCGATGCCCATCGCGCGCGCATAGGCGTTCGCGCCGGCGTCGCCGACTCCGGTATTCCCGACTATCTGCAGCGGCACGATCGCCTGAAAGTGGATTCCGAGCTTGTTCTGCACCGACACTCCATTGGCGTATTTCGCCATCAACCACAGCATCCGCTTGGCGCCGGCATAACCGCCCGAAAGCGGCGATCCGTCTCTAGCCGCGCCGCTCGATCCGACGAGGACGCGGCTGCCGGACTTCAGTGGCGTCTTCAACGCCGCCTGCATCCAATAGAGACCGGCCTTGACGTCGGTCTCCCACGTTGCACTGAAATCCGCCCAGTTCAACTGATCCAGCCGGCCCATCCGTGGCTTCGCCCCGGCATTCAGCACCACGACGTCGGGATTGACCTCGGACAGAATACGGTGGGCTGCGGTCTCGTCGGTGACGTCGACAGAGATCGCACCGACATCGAGTCTGGCGCGGACCGAGGCGAGCGCATCACCGTCACGGGCAACGACCGTCACCCTGGCGCCACGTGCAACGAGCGCTTCGACCAGTCCGAGGCCGAGGCCGCGGCTTCCGCCGGTAACGACGACTTTCTTGTCTTTCAGGTTCATCGCTTCTGCTCCATTGTTGATGTAGCTAGAACGATCGAGGCCTGGGAAAAGAGTCGCGACGGCGCCTCGTCAGCAATGCTGGGCGACGTTTCGTCGCCGTGAAATCAGCTTCAGCCATGGGGCCAAATGAAAGACGCCCATCAGCAGGTACATCGGCGCCATTCCGCCGGGCCATAAACTACCAGTGGCCGAGCAGAGCCCGTTCGGCGCGCTACTATCGAAAGCAATCGCGAGCAGCGCCATGATCGCAAAGGTCGGCGCCGCCGCAAGACGTAGCCATTTGGCCATGACTGACGCGGCCGCGACGCGCTCGTTATCAATGCGCGCAGTGCCGCTCGCACTAGTCGCCGTCATGCCTTGGCGCCTGCGTCGCGTTTGCGGAAGGCAGCCTCGCCGGCGTCCGACACCTCTACCCATTTGGGGTCAGGCGCGGCATTGGGAACGTAACTCTCGTTCCAGTTCCACCACTTGTACGGTCGGCTCTGCGGATAGCCTTTCGGAGAATCCTCCCATGTCTCCTGACGGCCGAGCGCCGTCATGTCGAGGTAGCTCCAGACGGTGCCCATCGCCTCATCGCCGCGGCTATTGATCAGGTAAGTCCGGAACACGCGTTCGCCGTCGCGGGTGAACGCGTTGTGGCCGTGCCATTCGTCGACACCGAAGTCGACATCGAAGCTATCGGTGATGGTGTACCAGGGGATCTTCTCCCAACCCATTCGCGCCTTGAGGCGCGCGATGTCGGCTTGCGGCGCGCGTGAGGCGTATGCAAGCGTCGTGTCGCGGGCGTTCAGGTGCGCAAGATTGGAGACCTGGTCAGCCCCCAGCGAACATCCAATGCAGGCATGCTCCGGCCAGCCATGGACGCCGGGTTCAAAGAAGGCGCGGTAGACGATCAACTGGTGGCGGCCCTCGAACAAGTCGAGCAGGCCCACCTTGCCCGCAGGCCCGTCGAACTCATACGCCTTCTCGACAGCCGTCCACGGCATCCGCCGACGTTCGGCAGCCAATGCGTCCCGGGCGCGGGTCAAGGCCTTCTCCTTCACGAGCAATTGCTCCCGTGCGGCCTCCCATTGCTGGGTGGACACGATCCGCGGTGCGTTCA
>Ga0210389_10001851_pt1 | contig 16968 bp, 17 predicted proteins | sample IncBWH28OmetaG_FD_160127 | JGI IMG/M metagenome (GOLD analysis project Ga0210389, IMG submission 160127) | Forest soil microbial communities from Barre Woods Harvard Forest LTER site, Petersham, Massachusetts, United States - Inc-BW-H-28-O ...
CGGTACGACAACCGCGGCGGCACCAGAGCGCCGCAGCACGAACTCCATCTCCCTGGCGCCGTAGATCATCACGACCGGCAGCAGGACCGCGCCGCACATGCCCACGGCGGTCTGAATGACCGCCCCCTCGTAGGACCCGGGCAGCTGGACAACGACCACGTCGCCTGGGCCGATGCCCCGGGCCTGCAACGCCGCGGCGACCTTCTCCGCGTCGCTGACCAGGGCGCCGAGTGTCGTCGCGTGCTCACCGTCGCCGGCCACGAAAACCAGCGGGCAGCGGTCGTGCGCCGCGGCTCCCGCCGTGATGTGCGCGGACAGCGTCAGCACCGGCAACGCTCCTCAAGGTCGTGCGGGACAGGAGCCCCCACGCTAGCGCGTGGTCCTGCCCGCAATCTAACCCGTCAGCAGGCCATACGCCTAGCGATATCGAGCACTTATTGAGAACAGCTAACTAAAATGCTAACCTCGGGAGCGTGCCTGGGCGGCGGCGCCGGAGCCCTGCCCGTCCTTTGCTGGCGGAGGCTGCCGTGGTCGCGGAGAAGAAGGTCGCGTTCATCACCGGGATTGCCCGGGGTCAAGGACGCGCGCACGCGGTGAAGCTCGCGTCCAAGGGCATGAACATCGTCGGACTCGACATCTGCGCGGATATCCCCTCGATGGACTACCCCAACGCGAGCGAGGACGACCTGCGGGCAACCGCCAAGCGCGTGGAAGCGGCCGGGGGCGAGATCATCGCCGCGAAGGGTGACGTGCGCAGCTACGACGACCTGCGCCGGGTGCTGCAGCTCGGCCTCGACCGCTTCGGCCGCGTGGACGCGCTGATCGCCAACGCCGGCATCATCCGGCTCTCGCCCGGCGGCGACCGCGACCGCACCTGGTCGGACATCATCGACGTCAACCTGACCGGAGTGTGGCGCACCATCGAGGTGGTGCTCCCGGCGATCCGGGCAGGCGGCCGCGGCGGGTCCATCGTGATCACCAGCTCGTCGGCGGGCCTCAAGGGAACGGCCAGCGAGAAGGCAGGCGCCCAGGCCTATACGGCGGCGAAACGCGGCCTTGTCGGCCTTATGCAGGTGCTCGCCAACGAGTACGCCGGCGAGATGATCCGGGTCAACACCATCCACCCGACCGGGGTCGTGTCGGGCATGACGCAGAACCCGGCCATGGAGGCGCTCATCGCGCAGGCGGCCGCGGGCGGCAAGAACAGCATCAGCCAGATGCAGAACGCCCTTCCGATCGAGATCCTCCAGCCGGAGAACATCGCCGACGCGGTCGCCTGGCTGGTGTCCGACGAGGCGGCCTACGTCACCGGCGTGCAGCTTCCGCTCGACGCGGGGTTCGCCGTCCGCTGACGGCGGCTGCCCGCACCTGAAAATGCAGAGGACAACATGACTGTCACCGCGCCCCGCGTCCAGCTCCGCTACGGGGACAAGGTTCTCGACTCCGGCTCTGGCGGGGTCCACCCGCACCTCAACCCCTTCAGCGGCCAGGTGCAGGCGGAGATACCGCTCGCCGGCACCGCCGAGGTAGACGAGGCCGTCGAGTTCGCCGCCGCGCAGGCCGAGTCGTGGCGCCGCTGGGCACCGGAACGGCGCAGGGACGTGCTGATGCGATTCGCCGGCCTGCTCGATGAGCACCGGGCCGAGTTCGCCGCGCTGCAGGCCCTCGACGGCGGTACTCCGACCCACTTCGGAGAGCGCATTATCGGCAACTCGATCAACTGGACCCGCTACTACGCGGGGTGGTGCGACAAGCTGTCGGGAGAACTGATCTCGACGCTCGACACCCGCGGCTACTTCTCCTACACCGCGCCTGAGCCGTACGGTGTCATCGGCGCGATCGTCACCTGGAACGGCCCGGTCGTCTCGCTTGGCATGAAGGTCATCCCGGCCCTGGCCGCGGGCAACTGCGTGGTGACCAAGCCGTCGGAGTTCACGCCGTTCGCTCCCGACCTGTACGGGCGGCTGCTGCTTGAGGCCGGCGTGCCTGCCGGCGTATGCAGCATCCTCGCCGGCGGACCGGAGGCGGGCGCCGCGCTCGTCCGCAACCCGAAGGTGGAGAAAGTCAGCTTCACCGGCGGCCCGGCAGCGGCCAGGCAGATCGCGCACGTCTGCGCTGAGCAGCTCAAGCCCGCCGTGCTCGAACTCGGCGGCAAGACCGGCAGCATCGTGTTCCCGGACGCCGGCGACCTGCGGAACGTGGCGGAGCGCGCGGTCAGGGACAGCATCGGGGTGCTCGCCGGCCAGGGCTGCGTCGTGCCGACCCGCCTCATCGTGCACGCGGACATCTACGACGAGATGGCCGCGCTCGTCACCGCGGCCGCCGCGTCGTACAAGGTGGGGGACCCGTTCGACCCTGAGGTCAAGGTGGGGCCGCTGATCAACGCGGCCGCGGTCGAGCGCGTCTGCGCGATGCTTGACCGGGCGAGGCGGGACAACGCGGGCCGGATCGTGCTCGGCGGCAAGCGGGCAGGCGGGGACCTCGCGGACAAGAACTTCGTCGAGCCCACGGTCATCGTCGACGCCGATCCGCGGCACGAGATCGCGCAGACCGAGATCTTCGGCCCGGTGCTGCTGGTGTTCAGGTTCTCGACCGAGGACGAGGCGGTCGAACTGGCCAACAGCACACCCTACGGTCTTGGAGCGAACATCCAGTCAACGAACCTGACCCTGGTCCACCGGCTGGCGGAGCGGCTCAAGGCGGGCGGCGTGTACGTCAACGGCGCGCGGCAGAACCTGCCGCACACGCCGTTCGGCGGGCTCGGCATCAGCGGGTACGGGAAAGAGGGCGGCCGCGCCGGCATCGACGAGTTCCTGCGCTACAAGACCGTCTCGATCATCGAGCCGGAGTGACCGACCGCCACCGCGGGATCGCGCGGGGCGGGACGAAGGCACCAGAAGTCGTTCGGGATAATCCTCTTTGTGCCTTCGCTGCCGGACGCCCTAGCCGGACGCCCTGGCCGGACGGCCTAGCCGGACGCTGATTGCAAGGGGCGGACCGGCAGTTCGATGAGCAGGTGCGTTCCCTCGCCACGGCGGCTTTCCACCGTGAACGTGCCGCCGGTGGCCTCCACCCGGTCCTTGAGGCCGATCAGGCCTGAGCCGCGTGCCGGATCGGCGCCGCCGACGCCGTTGTCGCGGATGTCGAGTCGCAGCACGCCGCCGGCCATGTCGGCCCGGACGTGAACGGCGGACGCCTTCGCGTGCTTGGCGGCGTTCGTCAGCGCCTCCGATAGCACGTAGTAGGCAGTGACCTCGATATGTTCCGGCAGCCGGGCACGTGCTCGCATGTCGAGTGTCACCGGGATCGATGAGCGCCGCGCGAGCGTCTGGAGCGCGGGCGCGAGGCCATCCGTGCCGACGATGGCCGGGTGTATGCCTCGCGCGAACTCGCGCAGCTCGTCGAGCGTGCTCGACAGGCCTACCGCGACGTGGTCGAGTTCGGCGGTGAGCTGGTCGAGCTGGGCAGGGACCTTGGCCTGCGCCGCCCGTATCTGGAGCGCGAGCGTGACCAGTCGCTGCTGCGCGCCGTCGTGCAGGTCACGCTCGATGCGGCGCCTGGTCTGGTCGGCGGTGGCGACGATGCGGGTGCGGGACGCCTTCAGCTCAGCGTTCGCCTCGGCATTGGCAATCGCGGTGGCGACGAGCTCGGTGAACCCAGTGAGCCGCGCCTCCGTGTCCGCGGGCAGCGGCTCATCGGACGTGGACATTACCACCACCAGGCCCCACAGCCGCCCCTCGACGCTGATCGGCGCGCCCACGGCCGAGTGCAACCCGGCGGAGCGCCAGGCGCGCGTGCCCAGGCCCGCGTCGTTCCTGAAGCCGTCGATGCGCGCCGACCGGCCGGTCTCGAACACAAGGCTGCCGACGTTCCGGCCGCCGAGCCGCGCCCGGCCGCCCCTGGGGATTGGCTGCGGAGTCCTGCTCCACTCGCCGATCCTGGTTACGTAGCCGTCGGGGTCGTAACGGCACAGCACCGTGACGTCGGCCGGGAGCAGCCGGCCGACCTCCTCGGTGACGGCGTCGAACACCGCCTCCGACGGCGCCCCCTGGGCGACGAGCGTCGCCACTCGCCGCAACGCGGCCTGCTCGTCGGCGACACGCCGCAACTCTTCACGCGCCTCGGCGTTGGCGATAGCCGTCGCGACGAGTTCGGTGAAGTCGGCCAGGCGGGCCTCGGTGTTCGGCGGCAACTGCTGCCCGTGGATGGCGGCCGCGACCATGATGCCCCACAGGCGGCCCTCGACGCTGATCGGCGCGCCGACCGACGAACTGATGCCCCGGCCGCGCGCGTCGGCGGCGGCGTCGCCTGAGGCGTCCGCGTAGCTGTCGAGCCGCGCGGGGCGCCCGGTCTTGCGTACCATCTCGGTGACGTTCCGCCCGCCCAGGCTCACCCGGTCGCGGGTCGGCACGGGCTTTCCGCTGGCGCTCCACCCTGCGACGCCGGTCACCACGCCTTCCTCGTAGCGGCCGATGAGGGTGAGGTCGGCGGGAAGCAGCAGGCCGACCTCCTGCGCCACCGCCGCGAACACCCCGCGGGGCGGCTCGCCGCGGGCGACGAGCGTCGCCACTCGCCGCAGCGCCGCCTGCTCGTCGGCGAGGGCACTCACTTCCTGCCGCGCCTGGGTGTTCGCGATCGTGGTCGCTGCCAGCTTGGTGAACTCGGCCAACTGGTACTCCGTGCCGGGCGGAAGGGCGTGCTCCCGTGTCGACGCGACGATCATCACCCCCCACAGGCGGCCGTCCACGCTGATCGGCGCGCCGGCCGACGAACGCATGCCGATCTCCCTGGCGGCCGTGGTGAGGGGCTCGGCGCCTTCGACGAGGTGGTCATCGACTCGGGCCGGCCCGTTGCGCTCGAAGACGAGCGTGCTGACGTTCTGGCCGCCGAGCGGGGACCGCCGGCCGACGAGCACCGGGCTGGCCGCCCGGCTCCATCCGCCGACGACCTTGACGCTGTCGTCGTGACCGTAACGGGCCACCATCGCGAAGTCCGCCGCGGGCAACACGTTCCCGACTTCCTGGGCGACCGCCGCGAACACCTCGCCGGGCAGGGCGCCCCGGGCGACCAGGGTCGCGACTCGCCGCAGCGCCGCCTGCTCCCGCGCGAGCCGCTCGACCTCCTCACGGGCGGCGCGCTCGTGATCAAGGAGCCTGAGCATCGTCATCGTCATCGCCGCGACGCGCGCCATCCCGCCCAGGAGAGCGGTTTCCTGGCGCGTCAGGCCGTCACGCCGCGCGAGTACCAGCGTCGCGCCCGCCGGATACGCGAGGCCGGCCACGGCGGCCGCGCACCAGCCGACGCCTGGAACCTCCAGCCGGGCGTCGGGATCGCCTGGCCGTATGCGCTTGAGCTCGTCGAGGGGCTCGGTGCCTTCCGGGTAACCCACGGCCGCGAGAAGCTCGCCGCCGGCCATGATCGCCGCCACGTCCGCGTCGAGGACCTCGGCCGCGCGCTCGACCGCCGCCCGGGCCGCGGCCGCCTCGGTCGTGCAGGGCGAGACGCTCGCGACGAACTCCGCGAGCTGCTGGGGCCACCACGCAGAAGAGTCCATCTCAGCCGATCGACAGGAGCACGAGAGTCTGGTTGTGGAAGCCGCGGACACCGCGGGTCCTGGCGATCTCGCCGTAGGTGTAGCACCCGGCCACGGGCGCGCCCGACGCCATCGCGGTAAGCCGGCCGATCTCGCTCTTGATGCCGCTCTCGCCGAGGACGGCGCGCCGGGCGATGCAGTCGAAGGCGATCAGGCCAAGCGGGGGACGCCCGCCAAGCGCGGCGAGGGAGTCGCCGCACGCGGCATCGGTGGCCTCGAGTACCGACCGGGCATCGCCCTCCATGATCCACACGAGGGCGCCTTGCGGGACCTCGGCGATGCAGGACAGCGACCGTTCGGCGAAGTCTCCGCCGCCGATGAACCGGACCTGGTCCTCGCCGTTCGAGCGGCTCAGGCCGAGCGGATGGGTGAGCGCCAGCCGAGCCAGCGCCTCCTGATCCGGGCGCGCCGGCCCGGTGACGCCGAGATGCTTGAGGTAGGCGTCAAGCGCGGGCCGGTCGTCGAGGGTGTACACACGGTTGCTCCTGCTGGAAGTGACGAGCATCGGTTCGCCGACCCTCCGCCAGCCGTGACGGACGCCGACGCCGAGCGGCGCGTCGGATGCGATGCCGGCCGCGACCACCGAGTCGGTCAGCACGCGGTCGTCGTAGAACTGGAATGTCCGGCTCATCTGGAGGTCGTCGCCGGCGCAGCCGCCGACGAGCGGCACCGCCGCTCCGAGAACGCCGTGCGCGCCGCGGACGATTTCCTGCTGGTCGCCTGCCAGCCCGTCGCTCAGCAGCAGCACCACCCGGTGCGGGAGGTCCGCGCGATCGGGCAGGCTCCGCGCCACGCAAGCTCCCGCCTCCCGCAGGTTCCGCGACGCCCCCGCGGCGACGGTCGTCCGCACCGCGAAGCCCTTGCCGCCCAGGGCCGCCACGACCACGCCCCCGTCGCTCGGGCCGCCGGTGGCGATTTGCCCGGCGGTCGTGCAGCCGATCAAGGGCACGTCGCCCGCGCGCCCGCGGATCTGCCGCAGCAGTTGCCGAAGATTGTGTGCCCGCGAGCAGAAAACGATCAGCAGCTTCGGGTCGTCGTGAACGAGTGCGTCGTCGGCGGCACTGGCCCCCGCCCCTCGCGCACCCTCACAGAACCCGACCCCGAACCAGCGATCAGGCGGCATCCGACCCCCCCAACAAGGTTGGTGCCTACCGACGCTACTCGCGTGACGCAACGCTCACAACCAGGCAATATAGCGATCAGCCGGATACGGCCGCCCATACCACCTTGCCGGGGGTGCCGTCGTCGACCGTGTACCAGCCCGACCGGCTGCTCACGGCCTCGACCAGTAGCAGCCCGCGCCCGTCCTCGTGCTCGTCGCCCGCGTTCCTCGGCTCAGGGGTGCTTGGGCAGTAATCGTGAACGGACAGAGCCAGTTCGCCATGCTCGAGGGTGAGGATCAGCCGGATGAAGGGACGGTCAAGGCGGCGCGAGGCGAGCATCGCGTTGGTGGTCAACTCGGAGACGATGAGCTCGGCCGTGTCCGACAGGACAGACAACTGCCATTCCCGCAGGACCTGACGGGTCCAGGCGCGGGCGCAGCTCGGCGCGGTGGACACCGCGCCCAAGTCGAGCACCGCCCGCGGCGGGCGGTCCTGGGGCAGCCGCGGCGGGCGCGGACGGTGCTGCACAGCGTTCCTTCTCGTTGCGGCGCTGCGGGCCATCGGTGCCTCCGGAGGTAATGCTGAGGGTGCCCCGGGCCGCGGGGCAGGCCGCAGGGGAGGCGGCGGGGTCGGCCCGGGGCTGCTATCCCGCCCCGGGTGCAGTCCCCGGAGCGGAGCTCTCTGTTACGTGGTGGCCTGTGCGGGCTCGTGCCCCGGGTCAGGCGGCCGTGCGGAACATGTCCGTCACCGTGCCGCCGGGACGGGGGTCGAGTGCCCGGCCGTCAGGGAGCAGGGCGCCGGCGTCATCGAACACCACGACACCGTTACAGAGCAGGCTCCACCCTTGCTCAGGATGGCCGGCCACGACGTGCGCCGCCATGCGGTCTGGCGCTAGTGGGCCCGCGCACCGGGGCTGGTGTTCGCACATGATGACCTCTCGCTGATCGCCTTCACATAAGTCCGACGATCCCCGACGGGCGCGGCGCAGTCGACCGGGGTGACTCCAAACCCTTATTCCGGCTAGCCCCAATAGGGGACTGGAGCTAGCAGGAACCGTGAACGGAAGCTGGCCCTGATGAAAACGGCCAGCTGCGGGGCCATCCTTTTCTCAACGCTCTGGCCGGCCGCGGACCACGTAGGAGCCGGCCAGGGCGACAACACCGGAGAACATGCCGCGGCCCAGGTCGCGGCGGACAGGAAGGCGATGGAGCGTACCGACTGGCTAGATCAGGCCTATGACTCGGCCGAGGCCCGGTTCCTCATGCTGACGGCGATCACGCATCACCGGTTCGACTCCCCGGTCTGGGGCCAGGACGAGGTGCGCAAGCTTCATCTCGAACTTACCGAGATCGACATGCTGACCACGCAGGCCGCTGTCGAGCACGCCGCGGGACGGGCCAGGCGCCGCCTGGAGAGCGCCACCAGGCGGCTCGTCGGCGAGGTCAGTTAAAGCGTCTTCAGAAAGGTGAGGACGGCGAGCACGCGCCGGTGCATATCGTCGGTTTCCGGCAGGCGAAGCTTCGTCATGATGCTGCCGATGTGCTTCTCCACGGTCCCTTCGGTCACCCACAGTTTCTGTGCGATTCCGCTGTTTGAGCGGCCTTCCGCCATCAGCGCGAGAACTTCGCGCTCCCTGGGGGACAGCACGTCGAGCTGGTCGTCGGCGCGGCGGGCGGTGACCAGCTCGGCGACAACAGCCGGGTCGACCACCGAGGCGCCCCGCACCAGGCGCTTCAGCGTGTCGACGAAGTCGTCGACGTTGATGACCCGGCTCTTCAGCAGGTACCCGCTGCGCTGGCCGCTGGACAGCAGACCCATGGCGTGCTCGACCTCGACATGCGCGGAAAGGACAAGAATCGCGATGTCAGGAAATTCCGCACGGATCTGGCGGGCCGCGTCGAGGCCTTCTGTGGAATGACCGGGAGGCATCCGGATGTCCACGATCACCAGTTCCGGCCGCTGCTCGCGCACAAGTGCGAGCAGCAGCGGCGCGGCCGCGCACTGCCCCACGACATCGAAGCCCGAGCGCTCAAGCAGACTCGCGAGCCCTTCGCGCAGCAGGACGTCGTCGTCCGCCAGCGCGACCCGGATCCGGTCCTCGGTCACCTTTACGATTATGGCCCCTTTCCAGGACCGCAGGCGTCGCAGCTAGAGGCGACAGGCGCGCGGACCCGGGTAGGTGCTCCGTCAGCGGCCCGTCCAGCGCGGCGCGCGCTTCTCGAAGAAGGCCGCGACCCCTTCCCTGAGGTCGTCGCTCGCCTTCACCCGCTCGACCGCCCGGGCCGTGACCTCCCAGCCCGCGGCGTCCGCGGCGTCATGCTGCGCGGTGATCGCCGACAGGCTGGTGCTGACCGAGACGGGGGAGGAGGCGCAGATGTCGCCGGCCAGCTCGAGCGCCACGGCGAGTGCCTCGCCCGGGCCGGTGACCCGGTTGACGAAGCCGATCTGGTAGCCGCGGTCCGCGTCGAGCACGGCGCCGGTGATCAAAAGCTCCTTGGCCACGTTGAGCGGCAGGGCCCGCATGGCTCGGAACAGGGCGCCAGACGAGGCGATCACCCCGCGGCGGCTCTCCGGCAGCGCGAAGCGCGCGGTACGTGAGGCGACGACCAGGTCGCAGGCGAGCGCGATCTCGAACCCGCCGCCGAACGCCGGGCCCTCGACCGCGGCGATGAGCGGCTTGCTCCTGCGGCGCCTGATCACACCGTATTCGCCGCCGCGCTCGGTGGGACCGCCTGTACCGTCCCTCAGGTCGCTGCCTGCCGAGAACACCGCCGTCGTGCCGGTGATGATGCCGGCCCACAGCTGATCGTCGTCCTCGAGCAGGTTGAGCGCCTCGTCGATGCCGCGGGCGGTGGCGCGGTCGATGGCGTTTCGCTTGGCCGCGCGCTCGATGCGGACCACAAGGACCCTGCCCCGCCGCTCGCGGCGCACGGTGGATTCATCGGACGGCATGGTCCCCCCGCGGCTTCGGCCGCCGGCGCCCGGCCTCGCAACGCCGAATGCGTCAGGCGAACAGGTCGACGACCGGCTTGGTCTTGAGGTCGTCCTTCAGCAGGTACTGCGCGGCGCCCTCCATGTGCGAGCGCCAGTGCCGCTCGGCCGCGGCCGCGTTCCCGGCCTTGACGAGGCTGATCAGCTTCGTGTACGAGCGGATGACGCGCTGGAACCGCTCGTCGGTGTCGTTGTCATCGCGCTGCGCGATCTTGGTGCGCAGGTGGGTGGCGACGATGTCTTGCAGCACGGCGCCCTGCACGGCCATGGTCTTGTTGCCGCAGCCCTCCATGATCAGCTCGTGGAAGCGGTAGGTCAGGGTGGACCAGATGTACGGGTCGGGGATGAACGGCTTGCGCGCGGATACCTCGGCCTTGAGCTCGTCCACCACCTGGGTCAGCTTCTCGATGTCCTCGTCGGTGCGGTGCATCGCGAGCAGCCGGGCACACGGCGGCTCGGAGATCATCCGGGCCTCGTAGACGTCGTTGATCGTGGCGCCCTGCATCTGCAGCAGCAGGCCGACGTAACGCGCGGCCACCGAGGCGTCGGGAGCGACCACCCTGGCGCCGCCGCGGCTCCCGCGCCGGACGCTGATGAGGGTCTCGGCTTCGAGGATGCGGAACGCCTCGCGCAGGGTCGGACGTGACACCCCGTACTGCTCCATGAGCTGGCTCTCGGCGGGCAGCGTCTCGCCCGGCCGCAGTTCACCGCGCACGATCTGGCGGCGTAGGTGGGTAGCGATCAGCTCGCCGGTCTTGGGGGCCCGGACGACCGTCCCTATCCTGGCGGCCGGGCTGCTTACCGTAGTCACGTTATTAATCATATCTGTCACTTCATTAAAAGAACGAACCCATCAGATTAATTGCGCGAACGTGTCCCCCGCCGCTACTTGCCGCCCTTCGCCGTGAAGCGCAGCGCGCCGTCGAGGCGGATCGTCTCGCCGTTGAGGTAGACGTTCTCGGCGATGTGCCTGGCCAGCTTGGCATATTCATCGGCCCGCCCCATGCGCTTGGGGAACGGCACCACCGCGCCCCAGTAAGCGTCGAGCTGTTCCGGGTCGGCGTTGCGGAAGGCGGGGGTGAGGAACGTGCCGGGGGCGATGGTCACCACCCGGATCCCGACCGGGGCCAGGTCGCGGGCGAGCGGAAGCGTCATGGAGACGATGCCGCCCTTGGCCGCCGCGTAGGCGGCCTGCCCGATCGTGCCGTCGTAGGCGGCGATGGAGGCGGTGTTGATGATGACGCCGCGCTCGCCGTGCTCGAGCGGGTCGGCCTCGGCGATGGCGGCCGCGGCGAGGCGGTCGATGTTGTAGGTGGCACTCAGGAAGACGTCGATCACCTTCGTGAAAGACTGCTGCGGCGCTGGCTGGCTCTCCTTGTCCAGCGTGCGCGGGCCGCCGCCCCCGCCGTGCGCGACGACGGCGATCCGCAGCGGGCCGAGCTGAGCGGCCGCGTCGATGGCCTGGAGCACGCTTTCCTCGTCGGTCACGTCGGTCCGCACGAACAGGGCTCCGTCGCCCAGCTCGTCGGCCACTGCCTTGCCCTTGGCCTCATCGAGGTCACTGACGACGACCCGTGCGCCGGCCGCGTGCAGCTGGCGGGCGGTGGCGGCACCGAAGCCCCCGCCGCCTCCAGCGATGAGCGCCACTGCTCCCTTGATGTCCATCGTTCGCCTTTCGACTGGGGGCCGACGTGTGTACCGCTGTGCCCGATGGAGGTATCATAGTTCAATAATTACACTATACTAACTGCCGTGAGAGACCAGGGCGAGGCGCGATGAGCGTTGGCTACAGCGCGGAACACGACGAGCTGCGACAGGTCGTCCGCCGGTTCCTCGGGGAAAGGTCGCCGAGCCATGAGGTGCGCCGCCTGATGGAGGCAGGGGAGAGCCGCGACGACCAGGCGTGGTCGCTGCTCGCCGGCCAGCTCGGGCTGACCGGGATCGCCGTGCCTGAACGGTACGGCGGAGCCGGGTACGGGCCGGTCGAGCTGGGGATCGTGCTCGAGGAGATGGGCGGTGCCCTGCTGGTGGCGCCGTACTTCGCCACCGTCGCCCTGGCCGGACAGCTCCTGGCCGCCTCCGGCGACGAGGACGCGATGGCGCGCTGGCTGCCCGGCATCGCCGACGGCTCGCTCACCGGCGCCCTCGCGGTAGCCGAGGATTCCGGGTCGTGGGACCTGGCCGAAGTCGCCGCGACCGCCGAGCCGGCCGGCGACAGCTGGGCCGTTACCGGGACCAAGCTCTTCGTCATCGACGGCCACACCGCTGACCTGCTGCTTGTCGTAGCGCACGCGCCTGACGGGCCCGGCGTCTTCGCGATCGAACCCGATACCGAAGGTACCGAACGGCAGCGGCTTGACTCACTCGACCTCACGCGTGCCCTCGCCGCCGTCACCCTGCACGGGGCGCGCGCCACCCGGGTTGGCGCTGGGCGCGACGCGGCGGCGTGGCTGGCGGAGGTGCGCGACCTGGTGCTCGCCGCGCTGGCCGCCGAACAGCTCGGCGGCGCCGCCCGCTGCCTGGACATGTCGGTCGAGTACGCAAAGGTCCGCGAGCAGTTCGGCCGGCCGATCGGCACGTTCCAGGCGATCAAGCACAAGTGCGCGAACCTGCTGGTTGAGGTCGAGTGCGGCCGGTCCGCGGTGTACCACGCGAGCGAGGCCGTCGCCGGCGGGCAGCCAGACGCGCCGCTGGCCGCGGCGCTCGCCTACGCTTACTGCTCGCGCGCCTTCACCCGTGCCGCCAAGGAGTGCATCCAGATCCACGGCGGCATCGGCTACACCTGGGAGCACGACGCGCACCTGTACCTGCGGCGGGCGAAGTCGTCGGAGCTGCTGTTTGGCCCGCCCGCCAGGCAGCGGGCGCGGCTGGCCGCGCTGGCCGGGATCTGAAGGACGCCGATGACCCTGGAACGAGAAGCACCCGCCGCAGTGGCGGAACCCGACGGTGTCTTCCGCGACCGGCTGCGGGAGTTCTTCACCGCCCGTCACCCCGGGCGGCCGCCGAAAGAACCGCGCGAGCGCCTGGCCTGGACCAAGGCGTGGCTGGCGACCCTGTTCGACTGCGGCTACGCCGGCCCCAGCTGGCCGCGCGAGTTCGGCGGCATGGAACTGCCGTTCGCGCATCAGGTGATCTACCACGAGGAAGCCGCCCGTGCCCGGCTGCCTGGACCGCTCGGCACCGGCCTGAACATCGCCGCGCCCACCATCATCAAGTACGGCACCAAGGAGCAGAAGCAGCGGTGGCTCGCCCCGATGCTCCGCGGCGACACGATATGGGCGCAGGGCTACTCGGAACCTGAGGCCGGCTCGGACCTGCCCAGCCTGCGCACCACCGCCCGCGCCGAAGGCGACGAGTACGTCGTCAACGGGCAGAAGGTATGGACGTCGCACGCGGGTGACGCCGACATCTTCTTCTCGCTCGTCCGCACGGGAACCAGGGAGAGCAGGCACAAGGGCATCACCTACCTCGTCATCGACGCGCACGCGCCGGGTGTGCAGGTGCGGCCGCTGCGGGACCTGACCGGGGGGTACCTGTTCGCCGAGGTGTTCTTCGACGACGTGCGGGTGCCGGCCGCGAACCGGATCGGGGAGGAAAACGACGGCTGGCGGCTGGCCCGCACCAGCCTCGGGCACGAGCGGGCGGCGGGCGCGCTGAACCAGGCGGCGATGTACCGCCGCGTCCTGAGCGAACTGGAAGAACTCGCCCGCGAACGCGGTCAGCTGGCCGATCCGCTGGTCCGCGACCAGTTCGTCGACCTGGAGATCCGGGTCAGGATCATCCGTTACAACGCCGAGCGGACCATCGGCGGCATCCTCACCCGGGGCGAGGCCGGCGCCGCCTCCTCCGTCTCACGGCTGCTGATCACCGCGTTCGAACAGGACATCCACGAGATCGCGGTCGACCTGCTCGGCCCGGCCGGGCTGCTCGGCAAGTCCGCGCCGCAGGCGGTGCAGCGGTCCCGCTGGCTGGTCGGCTTCCTGCGCACCCGGGCTTCCACCATCGGCGCCGGGACAACGGAAATCCAGCTGAACACGGTCGCCGAGCAGGTGCTCGGGCTACCGCACGACCCCGGCATGCCGCCGCGGTGACCCGACCCACCCAGGAGAACCCCCATGCGGTTTGACTACAGCCAAGAACTGGAGGACTACCGGGCCGAGGTCCGGGCCTTCATCGCGCGGCACGGGCCTGGCGCGCGCAAGCACGTGGGGGTGCGGGCACCGGAACCCGGGCAGGTACCGGCGCTGCGCGCCTGGGTGGCGTCGCTTTATGCCGCCGGGTATCTCGGGCAGACGTGGCCCGTCGAGTACGGCGGCCGTCCCGGTGCCACCATCGAGCACACGTTCATCGTCGCCGAGGAGATTGCCAGGGCCAGGACCTGGGGCGAGATCGGCGCCGGGGCGCTCGCCGCGGGCGCCATCCTGGCCTTCGGCAGCGAGCGGCAGCGTCAGCGTTACCTGCCGCGGATCCGCTCGGGCGAGGACCTGTGGTGCCAGCTGTTCAGCGAGCCAGGCGCGGGCAGCGACCTGGCCAGCCTGAAGACCCGGGCGGTGCGCGACGGGGACCATTACGTCGTCAACGGCCAGAAGGTGTGGACCACCAACGGCCACCACGCCGATCTCGGCTACCTGCTGGCGCGCACCAACCCCGACGTCGCCAAGCAGGCGGGCATCACCGCGTTCGCCGTCGACATGCCTACGCCGGGCGTAGACGTCCGGCCGCTGCGCGAGATCACCGGGACCAGTGACTTCAACGAGGTCTTCCTCGACGACGTGCGCATCCCGGCCGACCAGGTGATCGGCGAGGTCGGGGGCGGCTGGCGGGTCGCCAACGCCAGCCTGGGCCACGAGCGCAGCGGCGTCGGGGCACGCGCGGTGGAACTCTACGCGCAGCTCGACGACCTGGTAGAGCTCGCGCGCCGCACCACCACCGCGGCCGGCCGGCCCGCCATCGCCGACGGTGCCACCCGGCAGCGGATCGGCCAGCTCGCGGCCCTCGCGCACGTCACCGACGTGATGAGCAAGTCCGTGCAGTCCAGGATCGCGAACGGCACAGAAGACGCCGCCGACGGCCCGCTTGCCAAGGTCTTCTACAGCGAGGTCAACCTGGCGATGACCGAGTTCGGGGTCGCGCTGCAGGGAGTCGACGGCCTGGCCGTCGAGGGCGACGGCCGGGCCTACGCCGACGGCTGGTGGCAGGACGCCTTCCTGTACGCCCGGGCCTACACGATCGCGGGCGGGGCCAACGAGGTGCTCAAGACGGTGGTCGCCGAGCGCGCCCTCGGCCTTCCCAGGGACAAGCGGTGACCTCACCGGGCAGGCGGTACGGCCTGCCCTGGCGCGGACGTGAGGTGGCCCGCACCGCCGAGGCGGCCGGCGTCACCGCGTTCTGCAGCGGTGAGTTCGTCGACCACGAGGCGTACTCGACGCTGGCGGAGATGGCGCTGTAGACCGAGCGGGCGCAGGTCGGGCCCGGAATCGCGTACGCGTTCGCCCGCACCCCGTACGCCCACGCGGCCGGCGTCCGCGGCGCCTGGCGGCACGCACCCGGGCGGGTCTTCCTCGGCCTCGGGTCCGGCGCTTACAAGATCAACCGCGACTGGTTCGGCGTCGCCGCCGACCGGCCGGCCGCGCGCATGGCCGACCTGGCCGGCGCCGTACGCGCCTGGCTGCAGGCCGAGAACGGGCAGCGCGTCCGCCACGACGGGGAGTTCTATCACATCGACGCGGTGGTCGGCGCGCCGGTGCTCGGCCGCATCGACGCGCCGATCCTGCTCGGCGCGTTCAACAAGCTGATGGCGTCGGCCGCCGGCCGGACCGCCGACGGGATCATCGGCCACGGCCTGTTCACCCGGGCCTGGTGGGAGGACGTGATCCGGCCCGCGATGGCCAAGGGCGCCGCCAGGGCCGAGCACGACGGCGTTCCCCAGGAGCACGGCTGGGTCATCACCGCCGTCGACGACGACGACCCGGAGCGCGCGGTCATGGACGCCCGCAGGATGATCGCCTTCTACCTGACCGTGAAGACCTACGACCCCTACGTCGAGCATCACGGCTGGACCGCCCAGACCGCCGCCATCCGGCAGGCCTTCGCCGCGCGGGACACCGACGCCATGAGCAGGGCGGTCACCGACGACATGCTGGAGGCGATCGCCGTGTGCGGCACCACCGCCGACGCCCGGGCCGCGCTGGCCCGCCGCGCCGGGTCGCTGCCGCGCGACGTCGCCTACCTCGCCCCGCCGTCCTTCATGGTCAGCGAACGCCGCGGCCAGCGGTACGCGCTGGCCAGCCTCGCGCTGCTTGGGGACAGCACTTCCTGAAGGACAGCGGCCGACGGGGCTGCCCGTCGCGGAAGGAGCACCATGAAATTCACCGTGGACTACCCCATCGTCACCGCCGGCTACGACCCGGCGCTGGTCACCGCGGCGGGAATGACCCGCGTCGCCCAGGCGGCCGAGGAGTGCGGCTACGACGCCATCTCGTTCAGCGAGCACCCCGCCCCCTCGCACAAGTGGCTCAACGCGGGCGGCCACGAGTCGCTCGACCAGACCTCGGCCCTCGCCTTCTGCGCCGCCGTCACCAGCCGGCTGCGGCTGATGACCTACCTGCTGGTGCTGCCCTACCACAACCCCTTCCTCGCGGCTAAGGCGCTGACCACGGTCGACGTACTGTCCGGCGGGCGCCTCACGGTGGTCGCGGGCACCGGGTACCTGCGCTCGGAGTTCCTCGCGCTCAACGTCGACATGAGCGTCCGCAACGAGCTTTTCGACGAGTCGCTCGAGGTGCTGCGCGGCGTATGGAACGAGGTCCCCTTCGCCTACCAGGGCAAGCACTTCACCGCACGCGGCGTGGCCTCCCTGCCCGCGCCGGCGCAGCGCGGCGGGCCGCCGGTGCTGATCGGCGGCAACAGCGCGCTCGCCCGTGCCCGCGCCGCCCGCAACCAGGGCTGGAGCCCGCTGATGGTGAGCCCGGAGGTGGCACGCACATCGCGCACACCCGGCATCGCCACCGTCGCCGAGCTTGCGGCCCAGATCAAGGAGGTACGGGAGGCCGCGGCCCGACTCAGCGGCGACGGGGCCGCGCTGACCATCCAGGTGCACACTCCCCAGGCAGGGTTCATCCAGCGGTGCGGGTCGGCCGAGGAGCACCGTGACCACCTCGGCCAGCTCGCCGACGCCGGAGTGGACTCGTTCGTCCTGCGCCCGCCCGGCGACAGCATCGACCGCACCGTGGAGGCGCTGCACCGGTACGCGGAGACCTTCCTGAAGGAGTGACTCTGTCT
>Ga0210389_10001852_pt1 | contig 16943 bp, 4 predicted proteins | sample IncBWH28OmetaG_FD_160127 | JGI IMG/M metagenome (GOLD analysis project Ga0210389, IMG submission 160127) | Forest soil microbial communities from Barre Woods Harvard Forest LTER site, Petersham, Massachusetts, United States - Inc-BW-H-28-O ...
GACGACGAGGTGGGGGGCGACCACACTGCGCCCGACGACGAGGTGGGGGGCGACCACACTGCGCCCGACGACGAGGTGGGGGGCGACCACACTGCGCCCGATAAGGGCGGCGACCACACTCCGCGCCACAGGAGCGGCCGACACTCACGCAATTTCGGGCGACACAGAGGAGCTACATGACCACCGGACAGTCGACGCCCCGGGTCCCGGGCGATCGTCCCAGCCAGCGCGTCCTGGTGATCATCCCCACCTTCAACGAGCGGGAGAACCTGCCGTTGATCCATAGACGGTTGAAGGAAGCGTGTCCCGATGTGCACGTGCTCGTCGTGGACGACAGCAGCCCAGATGGCACCGGCCAACTCGCCGATGAACTGGCAGCAGCCGATCCCGGTCGCACGCACGTGTTGCACCGCACCGTCAAGAACGGCTTGGGTGCGGCATACCTGGAGGGCTTCGCCTGGGGGTTGAGCCGCGATTACTCAGTTCTTGTCGAGATGGACGCGGACGGCAGCCACGCGCCCGAACAGCTCTACTGCCTGCTGGATGCCGTTGACGCCGGAGCCGACCTGGCCATCGGTTCCCGCTATGTCGATGGCGGCGCGGTGCGGAACTGGCCCTGGCGGCGCTGGGCCCTATCCTGGACGGCCAACAGCTACGCGCGATTGGCTCTCGGCATCGGCATCCACGACATCACCGCCGGCTACCGCGCCTACAGACGCGAAGTGCTCGAGGCGATCGACCTGGACAGCGTGGACTCCAAGGGCTATTGCTTCCAGATCGACCTGACCTGGCGCACGATCAACAACGGGTTCGTCGTCGTCGAAGTGCCCATTACCTTCACCGAGCGCGAAATCGGCGTGTCCAAAATGAACGGATCCAATATCCGCGAGGCGTTGGTCAAAGTCGCTCGATGGGGTATCGAGGGGCGATTCACCGGCGCCCGAAACGCACGCACTCACGACCGCGCATGACCGCTCGGGGTGCGGGGAGCATGCGGGTCAGCCGCGGCGGCGCGCCCTGATGATCTCGAGGCGTTCCTTGAGCAGCTCGTCAAGTTCTTCGACCGAGCGGCGCTCCAGCAGCATGTCCCAGTGCGTGCGCGGTGGCTTGACCTTCTTGGGCTCGGGCAGGTCACCCTCGATCAGGGTGCCTTCCATGCCGTTGCGGCACAGCCAGGTGCCGGGGATGTCGGCGTCGTCGGCGAAGGGGACCTCGAACTCCTCGCCGTTGTCGGTGCGGTACCGCGCTATCTGACGTGGCGCCAGGTCGTGGTTGCGGTCAGTCTCGTAGCTCACCGCTCCGAGGCGACTGCCTCTCAGGACGCGATCAGCCATAGGTGTTACTCCTTTGGGTCCTGTGAGCTCTTGGGCTCTCCCGTAGTGGCAAATCTCTTCGGTTGGCAAACGTTACGGCGGGCTGCGTTAGTTCCCGGGCCGACATGCGATGCACGCGAAGCGACCACTAATTATACGCGGTGTCGCGGGCTCAAAAAGACTCGAGTGAACTAAAGTCGGCGAGCGTGAGTCGTCGCGCGGGGCCACAGCCGTGCCGCTGGTGTGGTCGAGACGTCACCGATATCGGGATGGGCCGTCGTCGCCAGTACTGTCGGCAGTCTTGCCGCCAACGGGCATACGAGCAACGGGCCATGATCAACCGGGGTGAGGCTGGGGCCGTGCCGGCGCTGCCCGCCGATGCGGTTGTGCTGTCGGCCGACGATGCGGCCGATCTATCGGATCGTGTTTACCAGGTGCGATGCGCAGCGGAGGACGTCGCAACCGCGCTCGACGAAGGAGCCGGGGCAACAGAACTGCGCGAATTGTGTGATGCGCTGATTCGGGCGGCCAGGGCTGCCGACGGCTGGCGACGAGTCGGTGTCTAACCGCGTCATAGATGCGCTTGACCATCACCGATGGGTAGCCGGGTACAGTCGCGCCATGGGCGGCAGGGCAGGTGTAAAGAGTGCACCCAGCACCTCCGGGCGCGGCGTCGGATCCTTATGGCCAAGCTGTTGCTCGGATAGACGCCGTTGCTCTTGTAGAAGCCGGGAGTATCGGACGTTTTGAAATCCTGCCAGAGTTGGCCATACTCACCAGCGACATTCTTGGGCCGGCGAGTGGGACGACGCTGGTCGAAAAAAATCTGAGGTCGGTCCGTGCAGCAACTTCCGTGACTCGGCGAGAGCCGCGTCCGGCGGTCACAGACGGCCAGTGTTAGGCGAGGATTAGGCGAGGCTAGTGATGGTTGATCAACTCCAGCACGCGACCGAAGCGTTGCGGAAAGCGTTGGTCCAGGTTGAACGCCTGAAGCGCACCAACCGTGCGCTGCTGGAGCGGTCGAATGAGCCGATCGCCATCGTCGGTATGTCGTGCCGCTTCCCGGGTGGGGTTGATTCCCCGGAGGGCCTGTGGCAGATGGTCTCTGAAGGCCGGGACGTGATGTCAGAGTTTCCGACCGATCGTGGGTGGGATCTTCCCGGGTTATTCGACCCGGATCCCGACGCGCGGCATAAGTCGTATGCGCACACTGGCGGCTTCGTGGACGGCGTGGCGGACTTCGACGCCGCCTTCTTTGGCATCGCGCCGAGTGAGGCGCTGGCGATGGATCCTCAGCACCGGATGTTGCTGGAGCTGTCGTGGGAGGCGCTGGAGCGGGCCGGGATTGATCCCGGCGGGCTGCGCGGCAGCGCGACCGGGGTGTTCGCCGGACTCATCGTCCAGGGCTACGGCATGTTGGCCGAGGAAATCGAGGGCTACCGGCTGACCGGCATGACGTCCAGCGTCGCGTCGGGGCGGGTGTCGTATGTGCTCGGGCTGGAGGGCCCGGCGGTGTCGGTGGACACGGCGTGCTCGTCGTCGTTGGTGGCCTTGCACATGGCGGTGCAGTCGCTGCGCTCGGGAGAGTGCGACCTGGCCCTGGCCGGCGGCGCGACCGTGAATGCCACGCCGACGGTCTTCGTGGAATTCAGCCGGCACCGGGGGCTGGCGCCGGATGGCCGGTGCAAGGCGTACGCGGGCGCGGCCGACGGGGTTGGCTGGTCCGAGGGCGGGGCGATCCTGGTGGTGGAGCGCTTGTCGGATGCGCAGCGGTTGGGTCATCCGGTGTTGGCGGTGGTGCGGGGTTCGGCGGTCAATCAGGATGGTGCGTCGAATGGGTTGACCGCGCCCAATGGGCCGTCCCAGCAGCGGGTGGTGCGCGCGGCGCTGGCTAATGCGGGGTTGTCGGCGGCCGAGGTGGATGTGGTCGAGGGCCACGGCACCGGGACCACGTTGGGCGATCCCATTGAGGCTCAGGCGTTGTTGGCGAGCTACGGGCAGGACCGTGGTTCGGCCGAGCCGCTGTGGTTGGGGTCGATCAAGTCGAACATGGGTCACACGCAGGCCGCCGCGGGGGTGGCCGGTGTGATCAAGCTGGTGCAGGCGATTCGCCATGAGATGTTGCCGGCCACGTTGCATGTGGATGTGCCCAGCCCGCATGTGGATTGGTCGGCCGGCTCGGTGTCGTTGTTGACCGAGGCGCGGCCGTGGCCGGATGACGGTCGTATTCGTCGGGCCGGGGTGTCGTCGTTTGGGATTAGTGGCACCAACGCGCATGTGATTGTGGAGGCTGCGCCGGCGGTCGAGCCGGCACCGGCGCACCCGGCACCCGCGGTGGTGCCGTGGGTGGTTTCGGCGAAGTCGTTGGCGGCGTTGGGGTCTCAGGCGGCCCGGTTGGCCAAGCACGTGCGCGAGTATCCGGACCTTGATGTTGCCGACGTGGGGTGGTCGCTGGCGGGCCGTTCGACCTTTGAACATCGGGCGGTCGTTGTGGGCGGTGATCGAGACCGGTTGCTGGCCGGGCTGGACGAGCTGGCCAACGATGAAGTCGTCTCGGTTATCCGGGGCACCGCGACACCCGCCCGCAAGACCGTGTTCGTCTTCCCCGGCCAGGGCTCCCAATGGGTCGGCATGGGTGTCGAATTATTGGATACCGCACCGGTATTCGCGCAACAGATCGACGCCTGCGCCGAAGCCTTTTCCGAATTCGTGGACTGGTCGCTGACCGATGTACTGCGCGGCGTGCCGGGCGCTCCGGGCATGGATCGCGTGGATGTGGTGCAGCCGGTGCTATTCGCTGTGATGGTGTCGCTCGCCGAACTGTGGAAGTCGGTCGGAGTAACTGCGGATGCCGTGATCGGGCATTCGCAGGGTGAAATTGCCGCCGCGTACGTCGCCGGTGCGTTGTCGTTGCGGGATGCCGCACGGGTGGTCACGCTGCGCAGCAAGCTGCTGAGATCGCTGGCCGGCCCCGGAGGCATGGTGTCCATCGCATGCAGCACCGATCGGGCACGGGAGTTACTGGCGCCCTATGGTGATCGGGTCGGCATCGCTGCCGTCAACGGCCGGTCGGCGGTCGTGGTGTCGGGTGAAGTGGCCGCGCTGGAGGAACTCGTCGGCTTCTGCGGCGAGCTGGAGCTGCGCACCCGCCGGATCGACGTTGACTATGCGTCGCACTCGGTTGAGGTCGAGGCGATTCGAGCCGAGCTCGGCGAGGTTCTGGCGGGGATCGAGCCGCGTTCCTCGCGTACCGTCTTTTTCTCCACTGTGACCGGGAGCCGTTTGGACACAGCAAGTTTGGATCCCGGTTATTGGTATCGCAATATCCGGCAGACGGTGCAGTTCGATCAGGCGGTGCGCAGCGCCTGCGCGCAGGGCTACCGCACCTTCATCGAATCTAGTCCCCATCCCGCGTTGATCGCGGGTATCGAAGACACCGCCAACGACTGTGTCGAGGGCAATGCCGAGGCTATCGTCGTTCCTACCCTGGGCCGCGAAGACGGCGGGCTTGAGCGATTCCTGATGTCGGCCGCCTCCACCTTTGTCGCGGGTCTCGCCGTGGATTGGCGCAGCGTGCTGGGTGGAGCGGGCTTTGTCGAGCTGCCGACGTATGCCTTTGACCGGCACCGGTTTTGGCTATCCGGCGAAGGTGTGGGAGCCGATGCCGCGGGCCTGGGCCTGGGAGCCAGCGAGCACGCCCTGCTGGGCGCGGTGGTGGACCTGCCGGCCTCGGGCGGGGTGATGATGACGGGTCGGTTGTCGCCCAGCGTGCAAGGGTGGCTGGCCGATCACGCTGTGTCCGGGGTGGTGGTGTTCCCGGGCGCGGGGTTTGTGGAGTTGGCGATTCGCGCCGGCGACGAAGTCGGCTGTTCGGTGCTCGACGAATTGACGTTGCAGGCGCCATTGATCTTGTCAGCGTCGGGCTCCGTTGCCGTGCAAGTGGTCGTCGGGCCTGCGGAAGAATCGGGCCGGCGCAGTCTGTCGCTCTTTTCGCGCGCCGATGCCGGTTCCGGCTGGGTGTGCCACGCCGAGGGAACGCTGAGCCCCGACTCGCTCGAGCCAAGTGCTGATCTGTCGGTGTGGCCGCCGCCGGGTGCGGTCGCGGTGGATGTGGGTGACGGCTACGAGCGGTTGGCGGCCCGCGGGTACGGCTACGGGCCGGCGTTCAGGGGCCTGACCTCCGCCTGGGTCCGCGGCGATGAGGTGTTCGCCGAGGTGCGGTTGCCGGACGCGGCCGGAGGTGTCCGCGGGTTCGGGGTGCACCCGGCGTTACTTGACGCGGCGATGCACGCCGTCGTCATGGCCAACCAAATGGCCGACCAGGCCGTCGAAGTGGTGTTGCCGTTCTCCTGGCAGGGCGTATCGCTGCATGCCGCGGGTGCTTCAGCGGTACGGGCGCGGATCGCGCCGGCGGTCCCGACTAATACTTCAGCGGTCTCGATCGAGCTTGCCGACGGGTTGGGGTTGCCGGTGTTGTCGGTTGGCGCGATGGTGGCCCGCCCGGTCAGCGAGCAGCAGTTGCGCGCGGTGGTGTCGGATGCCGGCCCGGACCGGCTGTTTGAGGTGATCTGGTCGCCGGCGTCTAGGGTTTCGGGACGGGGCGCGACGCCGCCTTACGAAGTCTTTGAATCCGTTGCGGCTGACGAAGATCCAGTGACGGGGAGCTATGAGCGCACGCACCAGGCGCTGGCTGCCGTCCAGTCTTGGCTGACCGAGCGGGACGCGGGTGTGCTGGTGGTGGCCACCCAAGGCGCAATGGGTTTGGCGGGGGAGGACGTCACCGATTTGGCCGGCGCGGCAGTGTGGGGGCTGGTGCGGTCGGCGCAGACCGAGCATCCGGGCCGGATCGTGCTGGTTGACTCCGATGCGCCCCTTGAAGATGGTGCGGTAGCCGCGGTTTTGGCGGTCGGCGAGCCGCAGGTGTTGCTGCGCGGTGGACAGGTTTACACCGCGAGGGTGCATGGCAGCCGCGCGGTTGACGGCGTCTTGGTGCCTCCTGCTGATGGACCCTGGCGGTTGGGTATCAGCAGCGCGGGCACCTTCGAGAACCTGCGGCTCGAACCGGTTCCCAACGCCGACGCGCCGTTGGAGCCCGGCCAGGTTCGGGTGGCTCTGCGCGCCATCGCGGCCAACTTCCGCGACATCATGATCACCCTGGGCATGTTCACCCACGACGCGCTGCTCGGCGGTGAGGGTGCCGGTGTGGTGGCCGAGGTCGGCCCCGGCGTCACCGAGTTCGCGGTCGGTGATTCGGTGTACGGGTTCTTCCCGGACGGCAGTGGCACACTGGTGGCCGGCGATGTCCGGTTGTTGCTGCCGATGCCTGCAGACTGGTCATACGCCGAAGCCGCCGCCATATCAGCCGTATTCACCACCGCCTACATGGCGTTCGTACATCTGGCCGATGTCAAGCCGGGCCAGCGGGTGTTGGTGCATGCCGCCGCGGGTGGGGTGGGCATGGCTGCGGTGCAGCTGGCACGGCACCTTGGGCTTGAGGTGTTCGCCACCGCCAGCCGGGCCAAGTGGGACACGTTGCGGGCCATGGGCTTTGACGAGGAGCATATCTCTGACTCGCGCAGCCTGGAGTTTGAGGACAAATTCCGGACGGTCACCGGTGGCCGTGGCATGGATGTGGTCTTGGACTCCCTCGCCGGTGAATTCGTCGATGCCTCATTGCGTCTGGTCGCTCACGGCGGAGTGTTCTTGGAGATGGGCAAGACCGACATCCGCGATCCCGGCGTGATCGCCCAGGAATACCCCGGGGTCCGGTACCGCGCCTTCGACCTCTTCGAGCCCGGTCGTCCCCGCATGCATCAGTGGATGCTCGACCTCGCCGAGCTATTCGACGCCGGAGTGCTGCGGCCTTTGCCGGCGACGACGTTTGACGTGCGGCGCGCACCCGCGGCGTTGCGGTATCTGAGTCAGGCCCGCCACACCGGCAAGGTCGTGATGATGATGCCGGATGCGTGGGCAGCGGGCACGGTGCTGATCACAGGTGGTACCGGTATGGCAGGTTCGGCGTTGGCACGTCACCTGGTGACCCGCCACGGAGTCCGGAACCTGGTGTTGGTGAGCCGGCGTGGCCCCGATGCACCGGGGGCCGTGGAGTTGGTGGCCGAGTTGACCGCTGCCGGCGCCCGGGTGCAGGCGGTCGCTTGCGATGCGGCCGACCGGGAGGCGTTGGCCGAGGTGATTGCCGCTATTCCGGTGCAGCGGCCGTTGTCGGGCGTAATCCACGCGGCCGGTGTGCTTGACGACGCGGTGGTCACATCGCTGACGCCCGAGCGAGTGGATGCGGTGCTGCGGGCCAAGGTGGATGCGGCATGGAACCTGCACGAGTTGACCCGCAATCTGGATGTGTCGGCGTTCGTGATGTTTTCATCGATGGCCGGGCTGGTGGGGTCGTCGGGCCAGGGTAACTACGCGGCGGCCAACTCTTTCCTGGATGGGTTGGCCGCTCATCGTCGGGCTCACGGGTTGCCGGCGATCTCGCTGGGGTGGGGGCTGTGGGATCAGGCCAGCGCGATGACCGGCGGACTGGACACCGCCGACCTCGCCCGGCTGGGCCGCGACGGCATCGTGGCGTTGTCCTCGGACGAGGCGATGGAATTGTTCGACACCGCATTGATTGTCGACGAACCATTCATGGCATCCGCCCGCATCGACCTGACCGCGCTGCGGGCCCACGCGGTGGCGGTGCCGCCGATGTTCACCGACCTGGTCAACGCGCCGAGCCGGCGACGGGTCGACGACTCGCTGGCTGCCGCGAAATCGAAATCGGCTCTGGCGCACCGTCTGCATGGGCTGCCCGAGCCCGAACAGCACGCCGTCCTGCTGGACCTGGTGCGCTCGCACATCGCCACGGTGTTGGGCAATATCTCTCCGGAGGAGGTCGACCCCGACAAGGCGTTCCAGGAGTTGGGCTTTGACTCGCTGACCGCGGTCGAAATGCGTAACCGGCTTAAAGCCGCTACGGGACTGGCGCTTTCACCCACACTCATCTTCGACTACCCGACACCCAACGGCCTCGCCAGTTACATCCGCACAGAACTCGCCGGGATCCCACAAGAAATCAAGCACGCCCCGGCGGTTCGTGCCACGGGCGACGATCCGATCGCGATCGTTGGCATGTCGTGCCGCTACCCGGGTGGGGTGAATTCCCCCGACGATCTTTGGGACATGCTGACCGAGCGCCGTGATGTGCTCTCCGAATTCCCGAGCGACCGCGGCTGGAATCTGGCCGGCCTATACAACCCAGATCCCGACGTTCCGGGCGCGTGCTACACCCGCACCGGCGGCTTCGTGGATGGTGTCGCTGACTTCGACCCCGCGTTCTTTGGCATAGCGCCGAGCGAGGCGCTGGCGATGGACCCGCAGCAGCGGATGTTCCTCGACCTGTCCTGGGAAGCGTTGGAGCGAGCTGGAATTGAACCCGGAGGCCTGCGTGGCAGCGCCACCGGCGTGTTCGCCGGGGTGTACACCCAGGGCTACGGCATGGGCGCCGCCGAAGCGATGGAGGGCTTCCGGCTGACCGGGCAGTCGTCGAGTGTGGCGTCGGGGCGGGTGTCGTATGTGCTCGGGTTGGAGGGCCCGGCGGTGTCGGTGGACACGGCGTGTTCGTCGTCGCTGGTGGCGTTGCATATGGCGGTGCAGTCGCTGCGCTCGGGGGAGTGCGATCTGGCGCTGGCCGGCGGCGTCACCGTCAACGCCACACCCGACATCTTTGTGGAGTTCAGCCGCATGCGCGGGTTGTCTCCGGATGGCCGGTGCAAGGCCTACGCGGGGGCCGCCGATGGTACCGGATTCTCTGAGGGCGGCGGAATGCTGGTGGTGGAGCGGTTGTCGGATGCGAAGCGGTTGGGGCATCCGGTGTTGGCGGTGGTGCGCGGTTCGGCGGTCAATCAGGACGGTGCCTCGAATGGGTTGACCGCGCCTAATGGCCCGTCGCAGCAGCGGGTGGTGCGGGCGGCGTTGGCCAATGCGGGTCTCAGCGCGGCCGAGGTCGATGTGGTTGAAGGCCACGGGACCGGTACCACGTTGGGCGATCCGATTGAGGCCCAGGCGTTGTTGGCGACGTATGGCCAGGGCCGCGGTTCGGCCGAGCCGCTGTGGCTGGGGTCGATCAAGTCGAATATGGGTCACACCCAGGCCGCAGCCGGTGTTGCCGGTGTGATCAAGATGGTGCAGGCGATGCGCCACGAGATGTTGCCGGCGACGTTACACGTGGATGTGCCGAGCCCGCATGTGGATTGGTCGGCGGGGTCGGTGTCGTTGCTGACCGACGCGCGGCCCTGGCCGGCCGAGCCGGCGAACGGTCGGGTGCGAAGGGCGGGGGTGTCGTCGTTTGGCATTAGCGGCACCAACGCGCATGTGATCGTGGAGGCAGCCCCAGCTGAGTCGGCAGGGGAAGCCGGCCCGCCGCAGCCGGTGCTGCCGTGGGTGGTTTCGGCGAAGTCGGCGGCGGCGTTGGGGGCACAGGCTGCGCGGTTGGCCGAGCATGTGCGCGCCCATGGTGGGCTTGATGTTGCCGACGTGGGGTGGTCGTTGGCGGGCCGCTCGGCCTTTGAGCATCGGGGGGTCGTTGTTGGTGGTGATCGAGACGGGTTGCTGACCGGGCTGGTTGAGCTGGTTGATGATGACCTGGGTGGCTCGGTCATTCGGGGGACGGCGACGCCGGCGGGCAAGACCGTGTTCGTCTTCCCCGGTCAAGGCTCGCAAATGCTGGGCATGGGCATGGGATTGCATGCCGGATACCCGGTATTCGCCGAGGCGTTCAACACCGTCGTGGGTGAACTGGATCGGCACCTGCTGCGCCCACTGCGCGAAGTGATGTGGGGCCACGACGAAACCCTGTTGAACACAACAGAATTCGCGCAACCGGCTTTGTTCGCGGTGGAAGTGGCATTGTTCCGGTTGCTGGAATCCTGGGGGGTGCATCCCGATTTCGTGATGGGCCACTCGGTCGGTGAGTTGTCCGCCGCACACGTCGCCGGCGTGCTCTCGCTGGAAAACGCTGCGGTACTGGTGGCCGCCCGGGGCCGGTTCATGCAGGCTCTGCCGCCGGGCGGGTCGATGTTCGCCGTGCACGCCACCGAAGAAGAAGTGCGGCCGCTGCTGGGCGCCGACGTTGGCATCGCCGCGATCAACGGGCCTGCCTCGGTAGTGATTTCGGGTGAGCACCACGCGGCGATGGCCATCGCCAACCAGCTCCGCGCAGACGGCCGCAGAGTGCACCAGCTGGCTGTCTCGCACGCGTTTCATTCCCCGTTGATGGAACCCATGATCGACGAATTCGGGACGGCCGCTGCCGGGCTCGCCATCGGACAGCCCAGCATCCCGATTGTGTCGAACGTGACCGGACAGCTGGCGGGAGACGACTTCGCGTCGGCAGCGTACTGGAAGCGGCACGTTCGCGAGGCGGTGCGGTTCGCCGACAGCATCCGCTTCGCGCACTCAGCCGGTGCAAACCGATTCTTCGAGGTCGGACCGAGCAGCGGCCTGATCGCATCCATCGAGGAATCGCTGCCAGACGCGCCCGTGCTGACAATGTCGGCATTGCGGAAGGACCGCCCAGAGCCGGCAACCCTGATGAACGCGGTCGCGCACGGGTTTGTCGCCGGCATGGATGTGGACTGGCGTGGCGTACTCGGCAAGGCCAATTTCGTGGAACTGCCCACGTATGCCTTCGAGCGGCGGCGGTTTTGGCTCTCCGGCGCCTCTACCGCGGCCGACGCAGCCGGCTTGGGGTTGAAGGCCAGCGAGCATCCGTTGCTAGGCGCCGTGGTGGAGCTGCCGGCCACGGGCGGGGTGGTGCTGACGGGCCGGTTGTCGCCCAGCGCGCAGGGCTGGTTAGCCGACCACGCCGTCGGTGGGGTGGTGCTGTTCCCGGGGGCTGGGTTTGTGGAGTTGGCGATCCGCGCCGGCGACGAGGTGGGCTGCGGAGTCGTTGACGAGCTGAATCTGGCTGCGCCGCTGGTGTTGTCTGCCTCGGGTTCGGTGGCGGTGCAGGTAGTGGTCGGTGGCCCGGACGAGCAGGGTGCGCGCGCGATATCGGTGTTTTCGCGTGCTGAGGCTGGTTCGCCCTGGCTTTTGCATGCCGAGGGCGCGCTGAGCGCGGGGTCGGTACAGCCGACCGCGGATTTGTCGGTGTGGCCGCCGGTGGGTGCGGTCGCGGTGGACATCGGCGACGGGTACGAGCGGCTCGCCGAGCGGGGGTATGGGTATGGTCCTGCGTTCCAAGGATTGACCGCGATGTGGCGTCGCGGCGATGAAGTGTTCGCCGAGGTGACTTTGCCCGCGGACGCCGGGGTGTCGGCGGCCGGGTTCGGGGTCCACCCGGTGATGTTGGATGCGGCCTTGCACGCGGTGATGCTTGCCCCCGAGACAGGACTGGCCGGGACGGCGGGGCTTACCGAGGGGTCGGTGCTGGTGCCGTTTTCCTGGCAGCACCTGTCTTTGCATGCCGCAGGCGCTTCGGCGGCACGTGCTCGGATTGCGCCGACGGGTCCGTCCGCGGTCTCTATCGAGCTTGCTGATGGTTTGGGGTTGCCGGTGCTGTCGGTGGCGTCAATGGTCGCCCGGCCGGTGAGCGAGCGGCAGCTGAAGGCTGCGCTGTCCGGCTCGGGCCGGGACCGGCTGTTCGAAGTGATCTGGTCGCCGGCGACCGGGATACCGGCCGGCTCCGCGGTTGATGCCGCCCCGACGTATGAGGTTTTCGAGTCGGAACCCGCCGCTGGTGATGCCGTGGCCGGGGCGTATGCGGCGACGCACAAAGCGCTGGCCGTCGTGCAGTCGTGGTTGACCGAGCGTGACTCGGGGGTCTTGCTGGTAGCGACGCGGGGCGCGGTGGCGTTGCCCGGCGAGGACGTCACCGATTTGGCGGGCGCGGCGGTGTGGGGTTTGGTGCGGTCGGCGCAGACCGAGCATCCCGGCCGGATCGTGCTGGTCGACGTTGACGGGCCCCTGGATGTTGAAGGGGCCGACGCGGTTTTGGCGGCGAGTGAACCGCAGGTGTTGCTGCGGGGCGGGCAAGCGTACACCGCGCGGGTGCATGGCAGCCGCGCCGTTCACGGCGTGCTGGTGCCCCCGGATGGTGTGCCGTGGCGGTTGGGTATGAGCAGCACGGGCACGTTCGAGAATCTCCGCCTGGAGCCGATTCCCGACGCCGATGCGCCGTTGCCGCCGGGACAGGTGCGCGTTGCGACCCGCGCCATGGCCGCCAATTTCCGCGACGTCATGATCGCGTTAGGTCTCTATCCCGATGAGGACGCGGCCATGGGTGTTGAGGCGTCCGGAGTCGTTCTCGAAACCGCTTCTGGGGATGGCCGTTTCGCAGTGGGCGACCCGGTAACCGGTCTGTTCCCCGAAGGGACCGGCGCCATCGCGGTCACCGACGAGCGGCTGATGATCAAACTGCCCGCGGGTTGGTCCTACGCCGACGCCGCCACGGCCCCCGTCGTTTTCACGACGGCCTATTACGCGTTGTCCGCCCTGGCCGAGGTGAAGGCCGGGCAGCGGGTGCTCGTGCACGCTGCCGCTGGTGGGGTGGGCATGGCGGCGGTCCAGCTGGCCAGGCACTGGGGCCTGGAGGTGTTCGCCACCGCCAGCCGGGGTAAGTGGGACACGTTGCAGGCCATGGGCTTTGACGACGACCACATCGCCGATTCGCGTACTCTCGAGTTCGAGGACAAGTTCCGGGCGGTCACCGATGGGCGCGGCGTGGATGTGGTGCTCGACTCGCTGGCGGGCGACTTCGTGGATGCCTCGCTGCGATTGGTCGCACCGGGTGGGATCTTTCTGGAGATGGGCAAGACCGACATCCGTGATCCTGGTGTGGTCGCCGAACAACATGCGGGCGTGCGCTACCGCGCCTTTGACCTTTTCGAGGCGGGGCCGGACCACATCCAGAGGATGCTCGCCGATCTGGCTGCGCTGTTCGGCGAAGACGTATTGCGGCCGTTGCCGGTCACCACGTTTGATGTGCGGCGGGCGCCTGCGGCCCTGCGGTATTTGAGTCAGGCGCGTCATGTCGGCAAGGTCGTGATGATGATGCCGGACGCATGGGCGGCAGGCACCGTGCTCATCACCGGTGCTACCGGTATGGCGGGTTCGGCGCTGGCCCGCCATGTGGTGGCCCGCCACGGGGTACGCCACCTGGTGTTGGTGAGTCGACGTGGTCTGGATACACCGGGTTCCGCGGAGTTGGGCGCCGAACTGGCTGCGGTCGGTGCCCAGGTGCAGGTGGTGGCCTGCGATGCCGCGGATCGTGAGGCGCTGGCCAAGGTGATCGCCGATATCCCGGTGCAGCATCCACTGTCGGCGGTGATGCACGCCGCCGGGGTGCTCGACGACGCGGTGGTGACCTCGCTGACTCCGGAGCGGGTTGATGCGGTGCTACGGGCCAAGGTGGATGCGGCGTGGAACCTGCACGAGCTGACGCGGGACCTGGATGTGGCTGCGTTTGTGTTGTTTTCGTCGATGGCCGGGCTGGTGGGGTCCTCGGGTCAGGCCAACTACGCGGCCGCCAACTCGTTCCTGGACGCGCTGGCCACTCATCGGCAGGCCCACGGCTTGCCGGCAATCTCGCTGGCGTGGGGGCTGTGGGATCAGGCCAGCGACATGACCGGCGCCTTGGCGAGTGTCGATTTCGCCCGGTTCGCCCGCGACGGCATCGTGGCGATGTCCTCCCATGAAGCACTCGAATTGCTCGACACCGCGATGATTGTCGACGAACCGTTCGTGCTGCCCGCCCACATCGATTCGGTCGCTCTGCGAGCCAAGTTCGACGGCGGCACATTGCCGCCGATGTTCGTCGACCTGATCAATGCGCCGGCGCGGCGTCAAGTCGACGACTCGCTGGCCGCGGCGAAGTCGAAATCGGCACTCCTGCAACGCCTGGAAGGGTTGCCCGAAGACGAACAGCATGCCATCCTGTTGGATCTGGTGCGTTCCCACATCGCCACGGTGCTGGGCACCTCGAGCCCTGAGGCCATCGACCCCGACCGGGCGTTCCAGGAGCTGGGCTTTGATTCGCTGACCGCGGTCGAGATGCGCAACCGCCTCAAAGCCGCTACCGGCCTCGCGCTTTCACCAACCCTCATTTTCGACTATCCGAACTCCGCGGCGCTGGCCGGCTACTTCCACAAGGAACTCCTCGGCACAACAGGCCAGGACAGGCAGCAAGCTGCGCCCGGCGAAGCGGAACTCCAACGCGTCGTGGCGTCCATTCCGGTCAGGCGACTTCGGCAGGCGGGGGTGTTGGACCTGTTGCTCACGTTGGCAAATGAAGCCGATGGCGGTGTACATGGGGGTCAGGTGGCAGCTCCCGAAGCTACCGCAGAAAGAGACATCGCGGACATGGACCTCGACGACCTGGTCAACGCGGCGTTCATGAACGACGACGAGTAGGCATACGCATTAGCGAGGACACTCAGTGAGGATCGCGGTCACCGGGGCCAGCGGAGTGCTCGGCCGCGGCCTTGCGGCCAGATTGCTCAGCAAAGGCCACGACGTCACCGGGATCGCTCGCCACCGACCTGAAAGCTGGCCGGGTGCAGCCGATTTCGTCGCTGCGGATATCCGCGACGCTGCCGCGGTCCGCCGTATCGTCGCCGGCGCCGATGTCGTCGCGCATTGCGCGTGGGCCCACAGCCCGGGCCCCGACGATCGGATCAGTCGTCACGTCAATATCGGGGGCACCGTCAACGTCCTTGAGGCGATGGTCGAGACCGGAACCGAACGCATTGCTTTCGTTTCGTCGGCACACGTCTACGGTGCCGCGGACGCGGCAATGATGACCGAGCGTGACGCGATGGCTCCCGTACGCGCCGACGGCCTGCACAAGGCCCGCATCGAAGAGATGCTGGCGGCCTCCGGCGCGCAATGGGTCGCGATCCGCTCGGCACTCATCCTCGGCCGAGGCATCGACAACTGGGTCCGCCGGCTGCTGGCGTTGCCGGCGTATCCCGGCGGGTCCGCCGACCGCGGTGTGCAAGTGGTCCATCTCGACGACGCGCTGCGGTTGTTGGTCCGCGCGGTCTTGGACACCGAAATCGACAGCGGCCCGGTCAATCTCGCCGCCACGGGCGCGCCGACGTTTCGTCAGATCGCCTCCGCGCTCGGGCGGCCCCCCGTGCCGCTGGGCAGCGCGTTTGGGCGGCTCGGGCTGTCGGGAGCAGCCGAGCTGGAATTGATACGGAGCGCGCCATGGATGGATACCTCGCGGCTGCGCGAGGAGTGGGGATTCCTGCCGGCCTGGAGCGCCGATGAATGCATCGAAGATTTCGCCCTGGCCGTGCGCGGCCGGGTCACTCTGGGTAAGCGGGTGATATCGCTGCCTTGGCGGCTGGCCAGCATCACAGACCTGCCCGCCGTCGACGTACCGGCCGACGACGGAGTGGTGCCCAGATTGGCTGGCCCAGAAGGGGCTAACGGCGAGTTCGACACCCCGATCGACCCCCGTTTCCCGACCTATCTGGCCACGAATTTGTCGGAGGCGCTGCCCGGCCCGTTCTCACCGTCATCGGCATCGGTGACCGTGCGGGGCCTGCGCGCCGGCGGCGCTCGCATCGCCGAGCGGCTCCGGCCCGGCGGGATGATTCAGCGTGAAATCGCGATGCGCACGGTAGCCGTGTTCGCCCACCGGCTGTACGGGGCGATCACGTCGGCGCATTTCATGGCCGAAACGGTGCCGTTCGCCAAGCCCGCGACGATTGTCAGCAACAGCGGATTCTTCGGCCCCAGCATGGCCTCCCTGCCTATCTTCGGTGCGGAGCGTCCACCCGAATTCACCCACGCCCGAAGGCTTCTGCGCAATATCCGCAACATCGGGGTATTTGGCGTCAACCTGGTGGGGCTGAGCGCGGGCTCGCCCCGCGACACCGACGATTTCATCGCCGATGTTGACCGGCTGGAGCGCCTGGCCGGCGGCGACGTCACGCAGCTGGACGATCGCCGGCTACTCAGCCTGATCTTGTTGGCGCGCGACCACGTCGTACACGGCTGGCTGCTGGCCTCGGGGTCATTCATGCTGTGCGCCGCGTTCAACGTGTTGTTGCGAGGCTTGTGCGGGCGCGACACCGCCCCGCCGGCTGGGCCGGAATTGGTCAGTGCACGATCGGTCGAGGCGGTGCAGCGGCTGGTGGTCGCGGCGCGGCGGGACGCAGGCGTGACTCGTCTGCTGGCCGAACCCGGCAAGCGTCTTGATGCGCTGGCCGAACAGGCGCCGGAATTTCACGGGGCGCTGCTGGCCGAGCTGGCGCTTATCGGGCACCGCGGTCCGGCGGAGGTCGAGATGTGCTCGACCAGCTACGCCGACGATCCGGAGTTGCTGGTCCGGATGGTGGGCAAAGCCTTGAGCGCGCCCGCCGCGCCGACACCGAGGCATCCGCAGATTCCGTTGCGGGCCAAGCCCGTTGCATCGCTGGCCACACGCCAACTGCGCGACCGCGAAGCCCGCCGCGACAAAATGGTTCGGGCCATCTGGGTGCTGCGCGGTCTGCTGCGTGAGTACGGGCGCAGGCTGACCGGTGCCGGAGTCTTCGACAAGGCCGATGACGTGTTCTATCTGCTGGTCGACGAGCTGGATGCGTTACCTGCAGACGTGCAAAAGCTGGTGGCCCATCGGCGGGC
>Ga0210389_10001858_pt1 | contig 16918 bp, 14 predicted proteins | sample IncBWH28OmetaG_FD_160127 | JGI IMG/M metagenome (GOLD analysis project Ga0210389, IMG submission 160127) | Forest soil microbial communities from Barre Woods Harvard Forest LTER site, Petersham, Massachusetts, United States - Inc-BW-H-28-O ...
CAACCCCATAGGCGTTTGGGTAACATTCGTTAGTTCGAAAAATTCAAGGATACCCTGAGGTAATAATAAGCTGACAAGTGTTTCGTAAGTGGTCTGCAAGGGATGTTCGTTTGTGTTAAAATATCCCGCAAAGAAAATATTTATTTCATCTTCCCCCAAGTTTTCCTACTGATCCCATTTTGCCTTATAAAAAGGACTAAAAATGCGCCCGGTGCTTTCCGGGCTTTTTTATTTAACGATATTGCACCCCGGATTGAATGTTGCCCGATTGACCCCGGTTTTGCTTCACTTTCTACCATTTTAACAAAATTTAACATTTAAGTGCCGATTTTTTGTGGTAAAAAAATCGTTAACTCTTTAGTTTTGCCCATCCAAAATAAAAATGATAAATGGAAGATATAAATAGTAATACCGCAACACAAGCTTCTAACGATGCGTTGGCCGGTACCGCATCCTATTCGGCTGATATCAGGGCAATTAATGAAATGATACAGCGCGAAAGCGCCTTTGTCGACCTGCTTAAAATGGAGATGGATAAAGTGATCGTCGGCCAGAAATACATGGTTGAGCGCTTGTTGATCGGCCTGCTGGCAGATGGACATATCTTGCTGGAAGGCGTGCCGGGTCTTGCCAAAACATTGGCCATCAATACGCTCTCAAAAACGATTGACGCCGCTTTTAGCCGCATCCAGTTTACACCCGATTTGCTGCCCGCGGATTTAGTGGGCACCATGATCTATAACCAGAAAAAAGAAGATTTTTTGGTGAAGAAAGGCCCGATCTTTTCAAACTTTATCCTTGCCGACGAAATTAACCGGGCGCCGGCCAAAGTGCAAAGCGCTTTGTTAGAGGCGATGCAGGAAAAACAGGTAACTATTGGCGATACAACTTTCGCCCTGCCAAACCCTTTCCTGGTGCTGGCTACCCAAAACCCGATAGAGCAGGAGGGAACCTACCCGCTGCCCGAGGCGCAGGTTGACCGTTTTATGTTAAAAGTGGTAATCGGTTATCCAACTAAAGAGGAAGAAAAGCGCATTATCCGTTCCAATGTAGCGCCGCAGGGTATGTTAAAGCCCAACGCTGTGGTGAAGCCGGAAGAGATCATACGTGCGCGCAAAGTGGTACGGGAAGTGTACATGGATGAAAAGATAGAGCAATATATTATCGACATCGTTTTTGCGACGCGTAACCCCGAGCAATATAAGCTGGCTAATTACAAAAACCTCATCAGTTTTGGCGCCTCGCCCCGTGCAAGCATTAACCTTGGCCTGGCTGCAAAAGCCTATGCCTTTATTAAAAGGAGAGGATATGTGATCCCCGAAGATGTGCGCGCCATCTGCCACGATGTGATGCGCCATCGCATTGGCCTCACTTATGAAGCCGAAGCGGAGAACATGACTACGGAAAATATTATTACAGGGATATTAAATGCGGTAGTAGTACCATGACTGTTGATATGAGATGTGAGATATGAGATTTGAGACAGAAAAGTTGGTTGCTTTTTAATCTCACATCTCATATCTCATATCTCATATCTCACATCTAAAAAAATGGCAAGAGACACCAAAGAGCTGCTAAAAAAAGTAAGAAAGATTGAGATAAAAACCCGGGGGCTGAGCAATCACCTGTTTTCGGGAGAATATCATTCAGCTTTTAAAGGCAGGGGTATGGCTTTTAGCGAGGTGCGCGAATACCAGGTAGGCGATGAGATCAGAACCATCGACTGGAATGTTACGGCGCGTTTTAACCACCCTTACGTAAAGGTTTTTGACGAAGAGCGCGAGTTGACTGTGATGTTGCTGATGGATGTAAGTGCTTCGGAAAATTTTGGTACCATCGTACAACAAAAACAAGATCTGGCCACCGAGATATGCGCCGTACTCGCTTTTTCGGCCATTCAGAATAATGATAAAGTCGGCGTAATATTTTTCAGTGATAAGATCGAGAAGTTCATTCCGCCAAAAAAAGGCCGGAGCCATATTTTGATGATCATCAGGGAACTGATCGACTTTAAGCCGGAAAATAAAGGCACCAGCGTAGCCGAAGCGCTGAAATACTTTACCAGCGCCATTAAAAAGAAGTGCACTGCGTTTATTATCTCGGATTTTATGAGCCCGGATTTCGAAACTGAGTTGAAGATCGCCAATAAAAAGCACGATATAATCGCCTTAAGGCTTTTCGACAAACATGAAGAAGAATTTCCCGACCTGGGTTTGATACCGGTGAAGGACGAGGAAAGCGGCCAGGTAAGTTGGGTAAACACCGGGGATAAAAAAGTCCGGGATGCTTTTAAGATAGACGCACTTAGAAGAAAAGCCTGGCTAAAAGACATTTTCAGTAAATCAGGCGTGGACACGGCCGATATTGGTACCCATGAATCATATGTTAAACCATTAATGACCTTATTTAAAAAACGGGAGAAAAGAAGGTGACAAATATGAAGAACCGGTTTTTTAAACTCATACTGGCTTTGCTTTGTTTAACCTGTTTCAGTATAAAAACAAACGCACAAGCAATACAAGCCGAAGCAAAACTGCAGCAATACACTATCCGGATAGGCGACCAGACCAAACTATTCCTTTCGGTGCGGCAACCTGTCAAAGCGCATGTAAATTTTCCGAAACTTACAGACACCGTTGTCGGTAAAGTTCAGGTGGTAAGCATCAACAAGCCGGATACCGCTTATGATCAAACTGATAAAAGCGCCATCACGGTAACGCAAAGCTATACCATTACTTCCTTTGACGCTGGAACTTATACCATACCGGCCTTTTCAATAGGCTCGGAAAACGGCCTTGTAAAAACAAACGAACTAACCCTGCAGGTAGAAACGGTTAAAGTGGATACCACAAAATCCATTTATGACATAAAACAGCCACTGGCGGTTTCGTACACATGGCTGGATTGGCTGCACGACAACTGGTATTGGATAGCGGGAGGGCTGGTATTGATTGGCATCTTAGTCGGAGCGATCATCTATTTCCGCAAACGACCGAAGCCCGTTCCCTTGGTAAAAATTGTTGAGCCACTTGTGCCGCCGCACATTGTTGCAATAAATAAGCTGAAGGAGCTGCGCGATAAAAAATTATGGCAGCAGGAACAGGTTAAACAATATTATATCGAGCTGAGTGATATTGTTCGCGAATACCTTGAAAAAAGGTATATCATTAAAACGCACGAAAAAACTACGGACGAGATATTGGCTGGCCTGAGACATATGGATATTGCCGATACCAGCCGCAACAACCTGAAGCAGTTGCTGGTATTGTCGGATTTGGTAAAATTTGCAAAAGAAAAACCGCTGCCTGCAGAAAATGAGGAAAGCCTGGATAGTGCCATTGATTTTGTGAGCAGCACCCGCCAGGTTGATAAACCGGTAAATACGGAAGGGGGGACGCAGCATGTTTAAAGACATCGAGTTTGCCTATCCGGAATTTTTCTGGCTGTTCATTATTATCCCGCTGATGGTTGGCTGGTATATCTGGCGCGAGCAGAAGCTGCAGGGGAGTTTAAGCGTATCGGCGGCAAAAGCGTTTTCGCTGCCGGTTAAAAGTATATTGCCGGGCCTTCGCCATTCGGGCATTGTATTGCGTTCGCTGGCGGTTGCGGCTTTAATCCTTGCATTGGCAAGGCCACAGTCGTCATTAAGCTGGCAGGATTCAACAACTGAGGGCATCGATATCATGATTGCATCAGACATTTCAGGCAGTATGCTGGCCGAAGATTTCCAGCCGAACCGCCTGGAAGCCGGCAAAAACATTGCGATCGATTTTATCAAAAGCCGGCCGAACGACCGCATCGGCCTGGTGATTTTCAGCGGCGAAAGCTTTACACAATGCCCGCTCACCATCGATCATGATGTGCTGATCAACCTGTATAAGGATGTTCACTATGGTATGATAGCCGATATGACGGCGATAGGTGATGGCCTGGCTACAGCGGTAAATCGGCTGAAGGATAGCGAGGCAAAAAGCAAGGTAATCATTTTGCTGACCGATGGCTCGAATAATACCGGGGCTATAGCGCCGCTAACTGCCGCGCAAATCGCCAAAACGTTTGGTATCAGGGTGTACACGGTGGGTATCGGTACGCACGGTTATGCGCCCATTCCGGTACAAACCGCATTTGGCGTACAATACCAAAAGATGCCGGTTGATATCGACGAAGGTACTTTGACAAAAATTGCCGGTATCACCGGCGGTAAATACTTCAGGGCTACCGATAACCACGCGCTGCAAAATATTTACAGCCAGATTGACAAGCTGGAGAAAGCGAAGATACAGGTGACACAATACCACAAAAAAACGGAGCTGTTTTTGCCTTTTGCGCTGGCTGCATTGCTGCTTTTAACCTTGGAGTTTATTTCGAAAAACACATGGCTGAGGGGGGCTTTAACTTAAAGGCATGATACGTTTTGCAAATAGTGAATATTTATGGGGGCTGCTCATCATCCCGCTTTTTGTACTGCTGTTTTTAGTGGTTGATCGTTGGAAAAAGCGTGCTTTCGCTGCTTTTGGGGATAAAAAAGTTGTAGCAGCAATGATCCCCGAGGTTTCCTTTTCGAGGCCATGGATCAAGTTTATACTTTTTATGGCGGCTTATGCCTTTTTGATTATTGGCGCTGCCGATCCGCAGATCGGCTCGAGAATGGAAGAAGAAAAGAAAAAAGGCGCTGACCTGATGATCCTGCTGGATGTATCAAACAGCATGCTCTCGCAGGATATGCCGCCCAACCGGCTGGAGAACGCGAAACAAGCCATCGCGCAGTTGGTCGACAACCTGCATGACGACCGCATCGGCATCATCGTTTTCGCCGGCGAGGCGTATGTGCAACTGCCGATGACCACTGATTATTCCGCGGCTAAGCTATTTTTAAATACCATAAGTACGGACATGGTCCCCACGCAGGGCACCGCCATAGGCGCCGCAATTGATATGGGCATGAATTCGTTCGATTTTAAGGACGGTACCGGGAAAGCGATGATCATCATCACCGATGGCGAAAACCACGAGGATGATGCGGTGGTGGCAGCAAAAGAGGCTGCGAGCAAGGATGTAATGGTAAATGTGATCGGGATGGGATCAGCAAATGGTTCGCCAATACCCATTTATCAAAATGGGAAACAGGTTGGGTTTCATACGGACAGCGCCGGCCATACCGTTATCAGCAAACTGGACGAGGGCATGTGCAAGGAAATCACAGCAGCAGGCCAGGGCGCTTATGTACGGGCCACAAACGCTAACGTGGGGCTTAATATTATTATGGACCAGATTGGCAAGGTGCAGCGCAAAACTTATGACAGCAAGAGTTTTAAAGATTTTGAGGACCGCTTTCAGTTCCTGCTGGTCAACGCACTGGTACTGTTGATTATTGAATTTTTTATATCGAACCGGAAAAGTTTAAAACTTGCCGGCTTGAAGCTTTTTGAGGTGAAAAAGATATGAGGCAGTTAACCATCGTTATCGTATTTTTATTTGCAGCTACCGGTGTTTTCGCGCAGCAAAAAAAATATATCCATAAAGGGAACGAACTTTATAAAGAACAGAAATTTAAGGATGCTGAGGACGACTACCGTAAAGCGGTGGACAATAAGGCTCCGGACACGGTCGGCAGCTTTAACCTGGGTGATGCGCTGTATAAGCAAAAGAAATTTGCAGATGCCGGCGATCAGTTTAATAAGCTGGCCTCTTCAACAAAAAACAAAGCTTTAACTGCGGCAGCCTACCATAACATGGGTAACTCCCTGCTGGAAAATAAAAAACTGGAAGAGAGCATCGAAGCATACAAAAAAGCGCTGTTGAATAATCCTAAAGACGATGAAACCCGGTATAACCTGGCCTATGCGCAGGAGAAATTGAAAAAGCAGCAACAGCAGAATAAGCAAAATCAAAACAATAAAAACCAGCAAGACCAAAAGAACAAAGACAACAAGAACCAAAACGATAAAAATAAGGACAATAAAGATCAGAATAAACAAAACCAGGATAAGCAAAACCAGGATAAGAAGGATCAGCAACAACAGCCGAACCAGATATCAAAAGAAGACGCCCAGCACATGCTGGATGCTTTGAACAACCAGGAGAAACAAACCCAGGATAAACTGAAGAATAAGAAATTCCAGGGGACGAAGAAGAATATTACGAAGGATTGGTAGAGCAGAGCGAGACTTAGTTTTTAAAACTTCGTAAGTCTTCCTCCCGTCAACCCAATCAACTTAAAAAATGAAGATCAAATACCTCATATTAACTCTCTTTTTGATCGTTGGCGGAAAAGCATTCGGCCAGCAACCGAAGTTTACTGCCTCAGTAAATAAGAGTACTGTAGGCACGGGGGAAGTATTTGAAGTCACTTTTTCGGTGAACGGAAACGGCGGCAATTTTACGCCACCGGATTTTCGGGGCTTCCGGGTAGTCGGCGGGCCGAACGAGTCGCAAAGCATGGAGATCATCAACGGCAGCGCATCTGCCAGCATTTCCATCGGCTATGACCTGATGGCAGTAAGGGAGGGTGACTTTACCATCGGTGCAGCGACGATTGACGTCAACGGGCATAACTTAACCACCAGCCCTATAAAAATCACAGTCGTTAAAGGTAAGCCCATGCCGCAAAATGGGCAGGCCCAATCCCAAAGCAGCGCTCCTGACAACGGGATTCAACAGGCAAGCCCTTCAGATCTGTCTAAATTGCTTTTTATAAAGGCTATTGTTGATAAAACCAACGTTTACCTGGGACAGCAGATAACTGTAACCTACCGGATTTATAACAGGGTCACCATAGAACAAAACCTGGGTGAGACCGTTCCGGAGCTAAATGGTTTTTGGAGCGAGGACATTAAACCGCAGGGAGGGCAGGTGCCTATGCACATTGAAGTGTACAAAGGTGTGCGATACGAGGTGGCTGACCTAAAAAAAACTATACTTTTTCCTGAGCGGTCCGGCGACCTAATAGTAGATCCCCTGGGGATGACTTTGATGGTTAGTGTACCCATACAATCCTCGGACCCATTAGCGCAATTTTTCCAGGACACAAGGCAGGAAAAATACGAGGCGAAGAGCTCGCCGGTGGCCATTCATGTAAAACCGCTGCCGGACGCGGGAAAACCCGCCAGTTTCACGGGAGCCGTTGGCAGCTTTAATATCGAGAGCTCGGTTGATAAGGCAGAGCTAAAGACTAACGACGCTTTAAATTATAAGGTAAAAGTTACCGGTTCGGGTAACATTAAATTATTAAAAACGCTCAGCACCAATTTCCCGGCTGATTTCGAAAAGTACGACCCTAAAACAACCGATACCGTAACCGAAAATGAAAACGGCGTATCGGGCAGCAGGTTTTATAATTATCTGCTGATACCGCGGCGCCAGGGAGATTACGCGATCGACCCGCTTCAATTCTCATACTTCAATCCGGCAACCAATCGCTATGTTACTTTATCGACAAAAGGATTTCACATAAAGGTTGACAAAGGTGCTAATGAAAGCAATGTGACCGCTTTTTCGGATGCCGAAAAGCAGGATATTAAAATGCTGAGCAAGGACATCCGGTACATTAAGACGGAAGATAATAGCCTGGCAAAAAACGGCGACACGTTTTTTGGCTCGATAGGCTACTGGCTGCTGCTGTTGGTTGGTCCGGTGCTGTGTTATGGGGCATATGTTTATCGTAATAAACTGATTGAACAAAACAGCGACCTGGTAAAAGTCAAAAGCCGCAAAGCGGGTAAAATTGCCGCCAAACACCTGGCAAGTGCGCAAATACAGTTGACCGCCGGTAACGCTGCGGCATTTTACGAAGATGTGTTCACCGGCTTATATGGCTACCTGAGTGATAAGCTGAATATTCAGTATGCCGACCTGAATAAAGAACGCATTGAATCTGCCCTGAAGGATAAAAAAGTAAGCGATCAATTGAGAGATCGGCTGCTCGAGACGCTTGATTTGTGCGAAATGGCGCGATACGCACCGGTAACGCATATCTCTAAGCAAGAAGTTTTTGAAAAAGCAAAAGGCATTATTAACGATATTGAAAATGAAATTTGATATGCTGAAGCGTTGGTTTTATTTAATGATAATATTGGTGTTACCGATGTTGTCGTTTGGCGGTGATGGAACAAATGCACTGTTTTCAAAAGGGAATGCACTTTATGCCAAAGGGCAATATAAAGAAGCCCTCGCAAGCTATCAGCAGTTAATTGACCAGGGTTATCAATCAGCCGCCGTTTATTTTAACATGGGCAATGCGAGCTATAAAAACGATGACATTGCCTCTGCGGTGCTGTATTACGAAAAGGCGCATAAACTTGCCCCCGGCGACGATGATATCAATTATAATCTCAAATACGTCAACCTGAAAACCACTGATAAAATTGAGGAAGTACCCGAATTCTTTGTAACCCGTTGGTGGCGTGGTTTCATCCTGAGTTTTTCAACGCAGGCCTTAGCCATTTGGAGTATAATTTTTGTTTTGCTGGGATCGGCTATATTGGCACTGTATTTTTTTGCAGGATCTGTATCCGCCAAAAGAGCCTCGTTTTACGGGTATATCCTGTTTTTCTTTATGGGGGCGCTCACAATATTTGTCGCGGACAGGCAACTCAGCTATTTTCAAGATCATCGCGAAGCGGTCGTTTTCAGCGCCTCGGTAAATGTAAAAAGCGGCCCGGTTGAGCAGTCAAACACTTTGTTTGTTATTCACGACGGTACCAAGGTAAATGTACTGGATAACACCGGTGGCTGGACGAAGATAAGCCTGGCCAATGGGAATGAAGGGTGGATAAAACAGGGGGATGTGAAGGAGATATAACCTACTTCAGCATCTCAAAATACAACCCATTGCTAACCTGCTTTTGCCCGATGATGGTGACAGAAGCCGGTTTAAGTCCATCCGCCTGTACAGTTAGCAAAATATCACCAGGCATTCGGCTGGCTTGTATTACGGCAAATACATGGCCGTTAAAGGCCTTGCGATTGTTGAGTTTGAAGGAACTATCGTCCCTGGAGTTGCCATTATCAACGCCAAGGATAATTCCTGTTCCTGCGATGGTAAAACTAACCTGGTTATCCGCATCCGGAACTACATTACCGGCGTCATCTACGATGTCGGCATGAACCAATGCAACGTCACCGGTAGAGACCGCAGAAGAATCAACGCTCAGCCGTAATGCAGCTGGTTTGCCGGTAGTTTTAATTTCCTGCACTATCTCCTTGCCGTTTCTCCGGCCAACTGCCTTGATTGTGCCGGGTTCATAGGCCACATCCCAGCTTAAATGCAGGTCGGCGGTGGTTACGGGAACATAGGGCTTTGCATACTTGTTCCACGCGCCGGAGTGGCCCTGGTGCGGGAATTCCTGCATTTTGGCGCCGTATGATTTTCCGTTAACAAAAAGCTCCACGGTATCACAATTGGTGTAGGCTACTACCGGGATGATCTGCCCCTCGCGGCCGGGCCAGTTCCAATGAGGGAATAGATGCAGCACGGGTTTGTCCGTCCATTGGCTTTGACAAAAGTAATAACCATCTTTTGGCAGGTTAATGGTACTGATCTGCCCTGAGGACGATGATTTGCCGGGCCAGAAGGACTCACCGAGATAATCGATGCCAGTCCACATAAAATCGCCGATCACATAATCGTGCACATCAACAAATTCCCAAAGCTGTTCGGCCTCTATCATTCCCGAGGCATAGTTGGCTTTTACTTTGGCTATATCAGTGCCTAACGAATAAAACGGCACATTCCTTACCGGGCCGCTTTCTGTGCCGATCATTTTCCAGTTGGGGTGATCCTGGTGATCAAGTGAATAATAAAGTTCCCGGCGCTCATGCCAGCGGTTAGCATAGTTATAACCGACGATATTTTCAGCCTCCATAAAAGGTAGTTTGGTTGAGCCGTTATCGGCGGCAATATCATCGTTTGCCGTAGTAACCGGCCGGGTAGGATCTTCCTGGTGATAAACGGCCAGTATGCTCTTCAGCAGGTCGACGCCTTTATCTTTGGTTTGATCGGGTATTTCGTTGCCGGCGCTCCATAATACTATTGAAGGGTGATTCCGGTCGCGATGCACCTGGTCGGTAACATCGCGCTGCCACCATGCGTCAAAGTAAAGGTGGTAATCATTCGCTACTTTTTTAGTCTCCCAGGCGTCAAATGCTTCGTCCATCACCAGGAAGCCCATTTTGTCGCACAGGTCCAAAAACTCAGGCGCAACCGGGTTGTGGGAGGTGCGTATCGCATTGCAACCCATTTCTTTCAGCAGCTTTAGCCGGGTTTCCCAAATTTTTAGGGGAACGGCCGCGCCAACCAGGCCGCCATCATGGTGAATGCAAACACCGTTCATTTTTAGGTGTTTGCCATTCAATAAAAAGCCTTTGGTATTGCTGTATTCCAGTGTCCGGATGCCGAAAGTGCTGCTAAGCTCATCCACTATTTTTTTGCCTGATAAAATAGTGGAATGTACTGTATACAAATGCGGCGCGTCAACCGACCACAACAAAGGTGCACTTACGGTTACCGACTGCTGCAATTCGTCAGAGGCCGCCGCCTTTACCGACAAAGGCAATTCGTTTTTCGCAACTTCTTTGCCGGTTTCGTCAGTGATGGAAGAGAGTAAGGTTGCGTTTGATATATCCTCACCCTTATTTTCAATTTTGGTTTTGATATTGACAGTGGCGGAGGCCGAATCGACTTTTGGCGTGGTGATATAAGTGCCCCAATGGGCAATATGCAGCGGGTTGGTAATATCCAGCCAAACATGGCGGTAAATCCCCGAGCCGGAATACCAACGTGAATTAGGCTGCTCCGAATTATCCACCCGTACCGCTATGATGTTTTTGCCGTTAACCAGATATGGCGTCAGGTCATAATAAAAGCTGATATATCCGTTTGGCCGTTTGCCCAGGTCATGGCCGTTTATCCAAACCTCGCTGTTCATATAGACACCATCAAATTGTATGCTGATCTGTTTACCACGAACAGATGCCGGAAGCGAAAATTCCTTGCGGTACCAGCCGATGCCTGTTTGTACATAGCCTCCGCCTCCGCCGGTCGGGGCGTCTTTTTTAAATTCGCCTTCTATACTCCAGTCGTGAGGCAAATCAAGCACCCGCCAGCTTTTGTCATTAAAAATAATTTTTGAAGCGGTTGAATCATCGCCCAAAAAGAATTTCCAGCTGCGGTCCATTAATAAATGGTAACGGCTCGCTTTCGGCGGTTTTGCGTTGACAATGGCCCCGGTTAAAACAGCAAGAATGACGACTATCAATGTTTTTTTCATAACAGATCAAGGTTCAAGCGTAACGGATTCTACTTCAATGCCAAAAGGTTTGTTGAATTCATCAGGACTTAACCCATCCCCGGCGGCAACTTCCAGTTTATCCAATTCGGGAATTTTCAAGCCGGTAAATGAAGATGCTTTAAACCACAAAGGTTGAAAACCGGGATACGGTCTTGGCAATAGCAGACTCGAATCCGCTTTAAATTCCGACAATGGGATTTCAATATTGGTAACCTGCCCGGTTAAATCGATGGCGCCGGAATAAGCTGAAGCATCGTTGTTGATTAAGGTTATTTTTAATTTTCCGGCCTGTCCACTTTGTAGCCTTGCCCTGACCGCTATTTTGCTATACCCAGAAACTTCGGGCAGGCGGCATTTTACCTTGTCGCCAATATAAAGCTGGAAACCCATCACCTGGCCTTGTTTGATCGCCGGCGACGAAGCCCGGAAGGTCAGTTCGCCGGTTTCTTCGCCCGCTGTAAACTGAGCGCCGCCGTTGCGTGTAAATACCGGGAAATAAGTGTTTGTGCGTCCACGGTCTGCTGCGGCGTTAAACAGGCTCAGCTTGCCGCCGGGCGAGGCCACAAATGTTTGCCAGCTATCATTGTTGATGTTATCCCATGCATAAGGATCGCCCTCATGCCCACCGGGGAAAGAAATATTTTTATCGCCGTCCTTAATAAGGATGCGATAGCTTAAAAGGCCGCTGCTAACCTGGGTGGCGGGAATCACCGCTGAAAAATCATAGGGTGTCGTTTTTTCCATCTGGATCACGGCCGGAGGGCCGAACCCCCGATTCACCGTAAGCGTAACTTTCGCGTCGGCGCTGATATTGATGATCTTCGCGGCAACTGTTAATGCTTTGCCGGCACTAACTTCGACCGGCGGCGCGTAGCTCAGATAAGGCTCTTTGGATACCGGCTGTGGCGCTACAAACTCATCCAGGCCAATATTGCCAACCATTTTTTCGTTTGTCCATTTCGTAGTCGACTTGCCGTTTTTAACCAACAGGTAGGTTCCCGGCTTTATAGTAAATGTACCGTTTGCTGCTTTGGTTTGGTAAGTATTGTTTTGGTTGATCCCTTTTATGTCGAAATCCGCGCCAATATCCGGAAGGCTGATTTGCATGGGTTCGTCTGCCCAGGCGATATGCACTACTTCTTTTGATGGCGAGGCTTTTTCAAAGGGATCGCGTATGGTAATCGCATCCGGCATAACTTCCAGCCGCCAAACGCCATTTTCCAATTTATCTAAAAAGTACGCGCCATAGCCTTTGTAACTAACAACCGCAGAACTGCCGGTACCCGCTAAATGTTCCAGTTTCTTTTCATCGGCAGGCGTTGTCGTTGTATTGCTGGTATAGTAAAACTCTTTAGTGGTATTCATTTCGCTGAGATTCTCATTATAGCTTAAATGAAATGCATCGAAAACGCTATCAGCAGGGTAGGAGCCATAGTCTTTTCGCGGCAGCAAATGAAAAACGCGGTTGGCTATTAAAAAACTGATGGCTTTGGCGGGTGTATAAGCAAGATTTAGAAAGTGTGTTTGGTATTCGGTGTTGGCATAGGCAGTAGCCAGCGGGTCGTAGGCAAACTGCGTTACCCACTGAAAGCCGGCCAGTTTAAAACTTTTTGCAACCGCCGGGTATAGGTAAGGCTGCAGCACATCCGCGGTTTCAAATTCATAAACCATCCGCGCCTTGTTGTGAAATTCCGGGATGGTATCATATGGGATGGCATACCGATCAACATTCGGCAGGGAATTGCCTTTCTGCTCATGCCCGGCCACTAAACCGGTAGGATACCATTGAAAACTAAAGCCGTTAACAGTGGATTTGGCAACTGCATCGGCATAATAAGGTGATTGGCTGATATTATAAAATAAAGGCTTGGTCCAGCCCGCTCCTCTTGCGGCCGCGGCCAACCGGTTGATATATTCGGTCACTTTAGCTTTTGGCCCGCTGTGGCTGGGTTCGTTGTTTAGCTCGGCAGCAATAATATCCGGGTCGTCGCGGTAATTTAGCTTGGTATAAGTGTTGACGTGCAGCAATAACTGTTTCATGTAGTTTTCCTGCGCTTTGATTGCATTTTCGTTGGCGGTAGCTTGCCCCTTGTTGTATTTGGACGAAAAACCGGCTGTTTTCTCATCCCGTTGCGGGTAGCCGTTGCCCCAAAAAGCGATAGGGGTAATGATGATCTTTATATTCCGCTGTTTTAATTTGTAGATCAGGTAATCAAACAACTTTAAATGCTCGTTTTCCAACAGGTTGCCGGATGTATCGGATATTTCAGTATCCCAGATATGCACCCTGAATGCATCGGCGCCCATGCGGGCCAGGTGGTAAACGTCTTCGTCAATTTCCTGCTGAATATCTTTGTTTAACGCTTTTAAGGACCGGTAGCCATAGGCAAAGGGTACGGTATAATTAACGCCGAACAGGTATACCTCGGTATTGTCACGTTGCCAGCGCATGCGGCCTTGCTGGTCGATATAAACTTCATTTTTGCCGGATTGGGCCGTCGATCTTAAAGAAAGACAAACACAGGCCAGGGACATTATCAGCGTAAAAATATATTTCATTAGTTTTTTGGTTTATTTGAGACGGGAAAACGCGGTTGATTGACGACCGCTGACCAAAGTTATAAATGTAAATATATAAAATGTATATTTAACAGTTATTTTACAAACAGTCGTTACCCTCTTCTAAATTAAGAAATATGACAAAGAAATTTTGGCTGATCACTTTTTTAATTTGCAGCGTTTATGGCGCCATGGCCCAGGATATAATACCCAAAGAGATACCGCTATGGCCGGGCGGCGCGCCTGGCTCGGAAGGGAAGACGGGGATGGAAAGTATGCGTATAACCGACCAGGGCGATCATGTAATTACCAACGTTAATAATCCGTCGGTTACACCTTATCTCCCAACCGGGAAAAACTCCGGGGTGTCTATAATTGTCATTCCCGGCGGCGGACATAGCGAGCTATGGATCACACACGAGGGATACAACCCCGCAAAATGGTTTGCTGCACAGGGTATTACTTGTTTTGTACTTAAATACCGCCTGGCAAAAGCAAAAAACTCCACCTATACGGTTGATGGGGACGAGGTGGCCGATATTCAGCGTGCCATCCGCCTGGTAAAAAGCAGGGCTGCGGAGTGGCATATCGATACGGCAAAGATCGGCGTAATGGGTTTTTCTGCCGGCGGGGAACTGGCTGCATTATCCGCTATGCGGTTCACGGCAGGCAATCTGGCTGCAGCGGATGTGATCGAACAGCAAAATGACCGGCCCGCTTTCCAGGTGCTGATGTACCCGGGCAACATCAGCCGGTTTGAAGTATCCAAAAATTCACCGCCGGTTTTTATTGCCGGCGGAAATGATGACCGGCAGGACATATCAGAGGGCGTGGCTCAGCTTTATTTAAAATATAAACAGGCAGGTGTTACTGCTGAACTCCATATTTATGCAAAAGTTGGGCATGGCTTTGGCATCAGGGCCACTAATACGGGCGCTGTTACCGCCTGGCCGCAAGAGCTTATGCTTTGGCTGAAAGATATAAAAATGTATTTGGACTGACGCATGTTTATTTGCATGATGAATAGTTTTACCGCAAAGGTTTTCGCAAAGGTCGCAAAGAGAAAATTGACAGGCTCAATAATGTTGGCGAAAATCCCGGAGACCTTATTATTAGACTAAACAAAACAGGAATTTTTCGCCGAACGGATGAAGTGAAAAATTGAAAGGCTTTGTGCACTTAGCGAAAACCTTAGCGCTCTTTGCGGTTAAAAATCCTGATCTTTCATCATAAATAATTTGCAAAATAAAGCCATTCGGTTTATATTAGTTGCCCCATGACAAAGGCAGAACGCACCCGCAAACTTATTATTGAAAAAGCCGCGCCTATTTTTAATAAAAAAGGCATAGCAGGCACCGCAATAAGTGATATTATGAAGGCTACGAAATTAGCCAAGGGCGGTGTTTATGGCAATTTTGCGAGTAAGGACGAGATATGCCTCGAGTCGTTCGATTATTTGAACCAGTCCATCGCTGCCGCAATAGATCAAACCATCGAAGATCAGATGGGTGCAAAGGATAAGCTTTTTGCATTGCTTGATTTTTACCGCGACCGGCTTTTTAACAGCAATCGCGGCGGCTGCCCCATCCTAAATTTTGGCACCGAGGCGGATGATACGCATCCTGCCATTAAGCAAAAGGTTAAAGACGCGATCGGCGTGTCGCAAGGCCGGATTGCCAAACTGGTACACCTGGGTAAAATAAACGACGAGTTTAAACGCACGTTTGATTCGGATGTTTTTGCTATCAGGATGTTCACGCTAATTGAAGGCGCTATTATGATCAGCCGTATCCAGGGAAATGACCGCCAGATCAAACTTATTACGGATATGCTGAAGGCGGAAATTCAGCAGAATTGTGTTTAATGGTTGTTCTAAAAGTCATTTTTTATAATTCTTCATGTTGATGTCGCTGACGCTGGACACTTCTTTTCCATTTTTGAACTTTTTTAGGCTCACTAACCAGTCAGCCTTTTCAAGTTCAAGCATCGGGGGTAACCCGGATTTGAGCCAAACTTCATAGACGGCTATTTGCTGGATTTTGCCGTTTTCATCATACTCTATGTTGTGTATTGTATAATCGTGAACTCCCTTTCTATGTGGTTCAAACAGTTCAAGCTTTTTTCTCCATCTAAAAACGATCTTTTTATAACCATTTTCCAGGTATTCGATTCGGCGTCTGCCGGTTTGGTTGATTTTTAAATGGCCGTTTGGGTAGTACTCCGTGATTTTATGAATGTTGTTTATTGTAGTTTCCTTTAGTTTTATACTTCCATCGGGAAAGAACTCGGTTGATTTATACTTGCCGTTTTGATCGCGTTCGATGCTGGTGCGCCTCGAAAGAGAATCAAACTCTTCAAAGTCGGCTTCTTTTTTGAATATCCTTTCCCTTGACTTTAACCCGCCGTTCGCATAATACCTAACTAAACTATCCTTTGGATATCCCGAGACAAAATCGCCTCTTATCATAATTTTTCCGTTCGGATAGAAGGCCTCAAAATAGCCGTTTATCAAATTTCGGCAGTTTTTGTAAACAGGCGCCCGGTCCAAGCCACCACTATAAAGTGCAAAGTCAGGTTCCCTATAACGGAAAACAAATAGCCCAGTGTCCCTTATATCAATTGTCGTGTCAGCAAAAGGCCCCTCCATAAAATAGATCCTGTATTTTCCAATACCGGGAAGATAAACAATGCCTTTTTTTGGAAAAACCCCCGTATCAAACCTATATGGGGCTTTAAACAACGAGTAGGCCGTATCAAGCTGTTCTACGGTTGTGCAGGGGCCTGTCCGGTATAGTTGAAACCTTACACCCTGGCCAAAGCAGAAGGCCCAACTAAACACAAAAACCAAAACCGTGAGGTATTTCATAGCATTTTTAATACAAGATGCAAGATATACCTGGTTTTCATAACGCGACAACAATTATAAATTTCGCTATTGACGATTGAGGTCCTAAAATATAATTTTTTTCACCGACACTAACCCCCGCTTCACCGAGAAAACCCTTTCCTACGCCTAATAGAGGCCTTTTTGCTGTAACGGATCTGTCGTGGAGTCGTCTTATTGGTGTATT
>Ga0210389_10001859_pt1 | contig 16913 bp, 18 predicted proteins | sample IncBWH28OmetaG_FD_160127 | JGI IMG/M metagenome (GOLD analysis project Ga0210389, IMG submission 160127) | Forest soil microbial communities from Barre Woods Harvard Forest LTER site, Petersham, Massachusetts, United States - Inc-BW-H-28-O ...
GGAACCGCTTTCGCTCGAAACGCCGGTCGGTGATGAAGAGGGTTCACATCTCGGCGATTTCATCGAGGACAAGAACGCGATCCTCCCCATTGATGCGGCGATCCAGTCCAACCTGCGCGAGACCACGACGCGCGTGCTCGCCTCGCTCACCCCGCGCGAAGAGCGCGTGCTGCGTATGCGCTTTGGCATCGGCATGAACACCGACCACACGCTGGAAGAAGTCGGCCAGCAGTTCTCGGTGACCCGCGAACGTATTCGCCAGATCGAAGCCAAGGCGCTGCGCAAGCTGAAGCATCCGTCGAGGTCAAGGAAGCTGCGATCGTTCCTGGATAACTAGTTCAGTCGTCATGGCCGGGCTTGCCCCGGCCATCCACGTCTTCAGTCAAAACAAAGCGGCGGGCCCAAAGCCCGCCGTTTGTTTTGGCGGACCAGGCTCGCGACGGTGGGGGCGTTCAGGCCTCAATTCCTCGCAAGATTACTTCTTCTTCGCGCCGACGCGGCTGATGCTCTTGATCTCGAGGGCGGGTCGCCCGGATTTCTCGGCGATTTCGCGATCCTGCTCGTGGATGAATGCCCGCGCAGGTTCGTCACCATCCAGGCCGCCGAGAAGTTCGGAAGGCACGCGGCGGTTGGAGCGCTGGGAGCCGTCTTCATAGAAGACGTTGAAAAAGGCGAATTCGCCTTTGGGATTGGTTCCGGGCTTTTTCGGCATCCGCGGCTTTTCTCCGATCAGGAGGCCGCTGTCAAAATAAATTACGCTCCGCTAGGCTCCAGTTCCGGAAGGCCAGCCCATTGCCTTTTCGAAAAACGAAGGCTGGCCCAAAAAGGGAGAAGAAAAGATGTTCCGTCTTGCCGCCGTTGCTTCCGTTTGCCTGGTGTCGTCGTTGTTCGCGCCTGCCGCGTTGGCGCAGGCCCCCGAGCCGCATCGTATCGTGCTGAAAACCGCCGACCTTACCGGCACCGACAAGGAGATCATCATCGCCGTTCTGGAGGTGCCTCCGGGCACCACGATCGCGCGGCATACCCATCCGGGCGAAGAAGCCGTCTACGTGCTGGAGGGCGCCAGGTTGCAGATGCCCGACGGCAAGGAAATCGATCGTCCGCCAGGACAGGCGGGGGTGAATGTCCGCGACGTGCCGCATGCCGGCTACAAGGTGGTCGGCGACAAGACGTTGAAGCTGTTGACGGTGCACATCGTCGACAAGGGCAAGCCGATGACGGTGCCAGCGCCGTAGGGGTTCGCGTCGGACTGATCCCAAACCAAGAAGGAGAAAATCCATGGCAGCAGTCCAATACAAGGCGGCCAGCGTCGACGGCTTCAAGGTGTTCTATCGGGAAGCGGGCCGCAAAGGCGCGCCGAAGCTTTTGCTGCTTCACGGCTATCCGAGTTCAGGCCACATGTTCCGCGATTTGATCCCGCTTCTGAGCGACGATTTCCATATCGTCGCGCCGGATCTGCCCGGCTTCGGCCAGTCCGACATGCCGTCACGTGAGACGTTCAAATATACCTTCGATCACCTCGCCGATGTCATCGGACGCTTCACTGAAGTGATCGGCTTCGATCGTTTCGCGGTCTATGTCTTCGATTACGGCGCGCCGACCGGTTTCCGGCTCGCCATGCGGCACCCGGAGCGGATCACCGCGATCATTTCGCAAAACGGCAATGCCTATGAGGAAGGCCTGAGCGATGGCTGGAAGCCGCTTCGCGATTATTGGCAGGATCCGTCGCTGGAAAATCGCAAGGCGATGCGTGTGCTTCTGTTGCCGGAAACGACGCGCTGGCAATATACCCACGGCGTCACGGACGAGACGGCGGTATCGCCCGACGGTTACAGCCTCGACGACTTCTATCTGGCGCGCCCTGGCGCGGACGAAATACAGCTGGACCTGATGGGCGACTACAAGAGCAACATCGCGCTCTATCCGGCCTTCCAGGAGTACTTCCGCAAACATAAACCGCCGTTTCTCGCGGTGTGGGGCAAGAACGATCCGTTCTTCATTCCACCGGGCGCCGAAGCATTCAAGCGCGACATCCCCAATGCGGTCGTGCGCTTCTTCGATACCGGCCATTTCGCGTTGGAAACGCATGCTCGCGAGATCGGAGAGGCGATCCGCGAGTTTCTGAAGCGCTGAAGGCACGGGCCGAGAGGTATCGGGGCAAGCGGCCGGCGAAGGCCCGCCGTTGTCGTTGTTGCGTCATCGCAAATACATCTGGAACGGCCTAGACCACAGCCCATGTTGCGCTAAGCTGACCGGGGCAGAGATCACGCAATGTCAGGAATTTTTCCAATGAGCCACGGCAAAGGATTGACCGCCGCATTCTCCACGCTGGCGATGCTTGTCTGCTTGAACTCTCACGCGCTTGCCGCGCAATGCGGCAACGGGCCCGGCGGGTACGAGGCCTGGAAACAGCAATTCGCAGGCGAAGCCCGTGCCAAGGGCGTCGGTGGCGCCGGTATCGCGGCTCTCCAGCAGACGACGTATGCGAGCGCGACCATCGCGGCCGATCGCAGCCTGCACAGTTTCAAGCTTTCGCTCGATCAGTTTCTCGCCAAGCGCGGCGCGCCGGCCATCGTGGCGCGCGGCCGCGCCATGAAGCAGAGGAACGCGGCGCTGTTCGCCTCGATCGAGCAGCGCTACGGCGTGCCGGCCGGGCCGCTGATCGCGATCTGGGGCATGGAGACCGGATTCGGCAGCCAGCACGGCAACCAGAACATGCTGTCCTCGATCGCAACGCTCGCCTATGACTGCCGGCGGCCGGAATATTTCACCGACCAGCTTTATGCCGCGCTGAAACTGATCGATCGTGGCACGCTATCGGGAAGCCAGCGCGGCTCGATGCATGGCGAGATCGGCCAGACGCAGTTCCTGCCCAAGACGATGCTGGAATATGGCGTCGGCAATCTCGAAACCTCGTCTGGTGCGCTGACTTCCACGGCGAATTTCCTCAAAGCCCATGGCTGGCGCGCGGGCGCAGGCTACCAGCCGGGCGAACCGAATTTCGCGGCGATCGAGGAATGGAATGCGGCCCAAGTCTATCAGAAGGCAATCGCGCTGATGGGCCGGCAGATCGACGGCGGGGAGTGAGGGAGAGTGCGACGCGTGGCTATTAGCGGCGACTAGTAATTCCGTCGTCATGCCCGGGCTTGACCCGGGCATCCACGCCTGATCTTCCTATTATTTGCAGCAAAGTCGTCATGGCCGGGACAAGCCCGGCCATGACGACACTTATCGCATGATGTGCAGGGAACAAATGCGAATACATCGTCTCATCATTTTATCTTTTGCCCTCATTGTATCCGCACCCGCTTACGCCGCCCGCTGCGGCGGTGACTTCAACACCTTCGTGCAGAACATGTCGGCCGAAGCGGCATCCGCCGGCATCTCGCAGGCCACGATCGCACAGGCGCTGGGCGGCGTGCAGCAGGATTTTGGCGTGCTCGCCTTCGACCGCCGCCAGCGCGGTACCTTCACCAAAACCTTCGAGCAATATGTTTCCACCCGCGTAGGCTCCGGCCGCATCAATGGCGGGCGGGCGATGCTGCGACGCTACGCGGATCTCCTGTCGAGCATCGAGGCCAAATACGGCGTGCCACGGCAGATTGTGGTCGCGATCTGGGGACTGGAAAGCGATTTCGGCAAAGGCGACATGGGTAAACTGCCGGTGTTTCGCGTGCTCGCGACCATGTCGCATGATTGCCGCCGCACCGAACTGTTCCAGGGTGAATTGCTCGCGGCGCTGCAAATCCTGCAGCGCGGCGATCTGCCGTTGCGCGAGATGATCGGCGCCTATGCCGGCGAGATCGGGCAGACGCAATTCCTGCCGTCGTCCTACATCAAATACGGCGTCGATTTCGACGGCGACGGCCGCGTCGATCTGCGCCACAGCGTCGCCGACGTGCTCGCTTCCACCGCCAATCTCCTGCACACCAACGGTTTCAAGATGGGCGCGCCTTACGGCGAGGGCTCGGCGAATTTCGAGGCGATGCGCGAGTGGAATCACGCGGTGATCTATCGCAAGACCATCGCCTATTTCGCCGATCAACTCGTGGGGCGGTGAACGCTTATCCCTCCCCCGCGGAACGCGCGGGGAGGGTGGCTCATCGAAATACCTATAAATACCCCACCCCGCTCGCTTCACTCGCCTTCCCTCCCCGCAAGGGGGGAGGGATTGGACCGTGCACGAGCGTGCTTACGAGCAACTAACTCTTCCGCTTCGACGCCTTCTCAATCCGCTTCGCCATCACGTTCCAGTAGGTGGCGGGGCGGAAGCGCTGCAGGATGTCCATGAAGCGGGCGTCACCGCCGATCAGGATGCGCGGCTCGTTCTTCTCGATGCCCTTGATGATCCGAAGCGCCGCATCCTTCGCCGAAGTCTGGGCGATGGCGTCGAACCGCTCGATCGACTGCACCCGCCGCTCGTTGTCGGTGACGCCGGTGCCGGCGCGCGAATTGCGCACGATGTTGGTCTTGATGCCGCCGGGATGCACGACCGAGAGGCGGATCGGGCTTTTCGCCATCTGCAACTCGTGGCGGAGCGCTTCCGAAAAACCGCGGACGGCGAATTTCGCCGCTGAATAGGCGGTCTGGCCGGGCGGGGCGACGATGCCGAAAATCGAGGAGAGGTTGACGATGTGGGACGCCGGCTGGCTCGCGAGATGCGGCAGAAAGGCGCGCGTCGCATGCACCGCGCCCCAGAAATTGATGTTGAACAGCCACTCCATCTGCGCCTGGTCGATCTCATGAAACTGGCCAAGCAGCGCGACGCCGGCATTGTTGATGACAATGTTCAGCGCCGGGTGGGCGGCGATCGCTTCGCGCGCAAAGGCTGCGACCGCTTCGCTGTCGCCGATATCGAGGCGGTGAAGGCTGACTTTTCGCGCCGAGCCCGTTCGTGTGGAACTGGTGGCGATTTCGCCTGCGACCGATTGCAGGCCCGCCTCGTCGCGATCGGCAAGCGCCAGATCGGCCCCGCGCGCGGCAAGTTCGATGGCAAGTGCCCGGCCGATGCCGCTCGCAGCACCCGTGACGGCCACGGCGGCTCCTGGAATTGCGGTCATCTGATCATCCTTTGGCGTGAGGGGCTTTCACAGAAAGCGGATCGCAAAGGCAGGATCAAGCCAAGAATCAAAAAAGGCGAGCCTTTGGCCCGCCACTTCATCATCCGAACTGGTGCCCGGGCAGAGCGAGACTCCACCCGGGCTTTCGAAGTTACTTCTTCTTCGACTTCTTGGCCTTTTTCGCCTTCTTTGCCTTCTTCGCTTTCTTAGCCATAGCATCCTCATTTGAGTTAATGGATTGAAACGCGACACGAGGCATGCTCGGCGGAGGGCCAGCCTCGCAATATCCTCGAAGCATAATCGAGCAGATTCGCGAGCGTCTGCCCCGCGTTGTCACGCTTGTGTCATCACGTTATCCACAGAAGTTACGCCTTTTGGCGTGTTTTTGGCGCGAAGCTTTCGCTTCGCGCGTTTCGGATCGCCTCATACGAACGAACGAGTGCTTGCGGCGACGCCTCTCAACCGTGGTGACTCCTGGGTTAACGCCGCGCCATCCGGCGACCATCGCGACATCGTGCATCGCCTTCAGCATTTCACAACCACACCGCGGATTTGGTGACCGAGGTGAGACTCCGTTAATCGCCGCGGTCGCATGTTACTCCGCAGGACTACGGGGATAGTCGTTGGCCAAGCGACTTGAAAACGGGGAGACGGGGCGTTGGGCGCTCTGAACCTTTAAATGTTGAACGTACCGACGCTGTGGACGGCGTTCGTTATCAATTTTCTCGCGCTCGGTCTGATCTGGGCGTACATCCTGCACAGCTATCCGAGCCTCAAGGCGGCGCGGTACTGGACCGGCTCGGCTTTGGGCTTGGCCGCCGGCTCGTTGATCGCGACGTTGATGCTGGTCACGGACTCGCTGATCCCGCTGCTGCTCGGCGGTACGACGGTGGTTTTCGCAAGCTGCCTCACGGCGATGGGTATCCGGCGGTTTTACGGCGAGCCGGTGCTCTGGCGGCAGACGGTGGCGCTGACGGCGCTGACCTTCGCCGGCCTTTCGATTTTCATATTCGGTTATGACAGTGCGACCGCGCGAATCTTGATCTTTTCCGTGGCGCAGGCGCTGCCGCTGGCTCTTCCGCTAAAATTACTGCTGTCGAAACAGAATGGCCGGGTCAATGCCGGCGCTCGGCTCGCCGGCGGCGTCGCAATCGTCATGATCGCCATCTGCGTGTTCCGCGCGCTGAGCAAGCTGTTCCAGATCGGCACGGACTTTTCGTTCGTCCATTTCAACGCGCCGCAATCGGTCATGATCCTGGCGCTGTTGTTCCTGTCCATGGTCTGCAACTTCGGTTTTCTGCTGATGGCGATGGACCGGCTGCGCAACGAGGTCGCCGATCTGGCGCTGATGGACGATCTCACTGGCGTCGGCAACCGCCGGCAATTGCTGCAACGCCTGACCGACGAATGTGCCAGGTCGGACCGCAACGGCCAGCCGTTTGCGCTGCTGGTGGTCGATCTCGACAACTTCAAGACCATTAACGACACCCACGGCCATGCCGCGGGCGACGCCTGCCTGCAGCATTTCACGCTGATGGCGCAGACGCGGCTGCGGCCCGGCGATCTCCTGGCGCGCACCGGCGGCGACGAATTCTGCATCATGCTGCCGGCCTCCACGCTGCGCGAGGGTGCGATGATCGCGCGCCGCATCGTGGATGTGTGCCGCGAGGATGCCGCCGGTTGTGTCGGCAACGAGGTTCCGCTCTCGGTCTCGATCGGGGTCGCGCAATGGACTGATGATATCGGGATCTTGCCGGATCGGCTGATCGCGGCCGCCGACCACGCGCTCTATGTCGCCAAGAAAGAGGGCCGGAACCGCTATTCGGTCTACGACCTGTCGCCGCCCTTGGCGCCCGAACCGGAAGCCATTTCCCGAGAGCCGTTGCGCCGCCACGCCTGATGCAATAGTCGGCAGGCTTGCCGCTTGATCCCTACGGCTGGCGCCCGGCATAGTGCCGTATATGGCTTTTCGTTTTCTCCTGATCGCAATTTGCGCGGTAATGCTTTCGGTCCAAGTTCTTTCGGCCCAAGCTCAGGCCGAGGGGCCCTCGATCGAGGCGATCGCGCGCTCGTCCGGCACGCCGGAAATTCCGGGCTTGAAGATGGTCTGGCTCGCGCCATGGGGTGATGTCGCCCGCGCCCATCCCTGGCGCAACATCATCGTTCATCAGACCGAGGGACCGGCCGGCTCGGCGCGCGGCGGCGCGCAAGAACAGGCGAAAAATCCGACGCGCCGCGGCGTCATGGTGTGGGTCGAGACCGACGGCACGGTCTACTGGGCGGTAGCGGACAATCTCGTCCCCACCCACACCGACGGCGCCGACCGCAACGACAACAAATACATCGACAACGCGAAGACCTATCACCAGGTCAACAAGGACACCTCGATCGGGGTGGAGTTCGCCGGCAATTATCCCGACGTCACTCGGGGCGCGACGGAGCAGCAAATCGCGGCCTGGCGCGTCCTGGTGAAGGTATTGCGCGCGCGTTATCGCATTCCGCTCGACCACGTCTATGCGCACAACTGGATCGACTTCAAGGATGCGCGTTACTGCGAGGGCTGCGCGCTCGCGACTCTTGCAAGAGAGTGGGTGGAGTAGCAGGGATCCGGATTCTTCCGCAGGATACGGCACCGGCGGCCGAAACCGCCGGTGCCGGAAGATATTCACGAGTGACCACAGTCCACTTTCCTATGTCCACCGGGCCTTCCATCGTCAAGAGAACGCCTTCGGAAGGTCGGCAGAAGGCTTCGTGACAATCTGATGCGCATCGCGCCAGATCACCTCACGCTCGCGCGACGTTGCGATTGTACGTACCGGCAGGCCACCTTCCTCAAGCAGCCAGGCGCAGTAGCGCGCGCGGCTGACCGCTTCGCGGGCTTGGGGATCGAACCAGCAAATACCCCAGATCGAATCGCGCCGCTTGAAGTGACGTGCGATGCGGCCCGGAATCGGCAAATGCTGCGCAAACCATTTGAACTGGTCTGAGAGCTCCTGCCGAATCCAGTCGGGACAAGCGTTTTGGTGAATATACCAAGACGCACGAAAGAAGCCGCTCTCCACGCGGCTCTGCGGGTGGATGAGCGGTGTAACGAACCGCAAATACATGACGACACGGCGCAATGCCGTGTTGCATCACGCCCCTCGTAATCAGATGGATAAACAGGAGAACAGCCGCGAAGCGGCGTTCAGCTCAGCACCGATCGCCGGTCACCGATGGGGCGGGGCGGTCAGAATGTATCGATCTAAACTTCATGCCGCCTCCCTGAGTGCGTCGAACAAAAAAGCGCGATATCGCGCCGGGGCCGCAGCACATACACCAGCAGACATCTTGAGACAAGCGTGATTTGATGTGAGATTGATTGACCAGCGAAGGCTGCGCGCTCGCGACTCTTGCAAGAGAGCGGGGGTAGCGGAGCGCGAACGGATTTCGGTTCAACACAATGTTGGCCCACTGTTGGTGGCGTAATAGCCGAGGCAACGCGAGAGGTTAAGGCAGGAACTACAATGTCGGGATCGAGTATTATCTGGCCGGTCGTGTCAGACCATCGGCATACATTTCGGCTCCGCGGCATCAGAGCCTTGCGGCTGTCGCCGGCTATGGCGCTGTTGCTCTCCGCTGCGGTTTCGTCCGCCGTCGAGGAGCCAAGCAAGCCGTTTCTGGAAAAGAACAGCTTCTATTTGTCGTCCGCCGGTTTTCGTATCCAGTTCGCCAACGATCCCGCCGGGCAAAAAGCGCTGCGTGCGCTGCCGGCGCACCGCTTCGTCACAAATGGGGCCGGCGACGCCATGCGTTATCTTTATGCCGAGCCGCAGCACTGCGTCTGCATCTTCGTCGGCACCCAACAGGCCTATGACCGCTACCGCGAACTCCTCAGCCAGCCGCTGAAGCCGACGGACAATGTGCCTGCCGATTACAAGACCCAGTCCGGCATCTTGTTGAGTAACCAGCCGCTGCGGCAGAGCACGCGTGGCGATCCCACCACGCTGTCGGATTACCTCAGCATCCTTCGTTGAAGTAAACCTCGCTGGCGATGCTGGCCCGCGAGTGGGGGACGAATAAATTCGTCAGACCGGTTGCGCCATCCAGCGCAGGAAGCGGCGGACCAGTCCAAGGCTGCCTTGACTAAGGCCGCCCCGGCCAAGGCGGCCGCGGCGCAGTTTCAACAGCGGCCGAATGTCTTCCTCGGCGGTACAGAGTTTCAGGAAATAGTCCAGGAACACCATGTCGTTCGGCTCGGTCAGGGTGAAATGCTCCCCGTCGATGAACACGGTGTAGTCGTAGAAGAACGTGCCGACGACATGACGCGTCGATGGTGAGGCGGAATCTTTCGAGATCACGAATTTCGAGGGCTCCAGCCCGTGGGCGATCATCGCCTTTTCGAGCATCGGAAGCTCGTGCATGAATTCGGCGGAGAAGCCGACGCTGGATTGCAGGATGATGGACATCGCTTGAAGACCCGGTTGCCTGCGGACTGGCGTTACCGATTTGCTGACGCCAGCCCGCCCTCGATTGGTCGGTCTCCGATGCCAGCCGGTTCACGCCGGGCGCCGTCGTGAGTCTTGGTTTCAGCCCAACAAAAAAGCCGGCGTTACCGCCGGCTTCCTTGTCTTTCGTTTTCGATCCGCCTTGGTCGATTAGGCGTGCGCGGCCTCAAGGGCTGCGGCTTCCGCCTTCGCAATCGTGCCTTTCACGGCCGACTGCACCTTCTCGAAAGCGCGAACCTCGATCTGCCGCACGCGTTCACGCGACACGCCGAATTCGGCGGCGAGATCTTCCAGCGTCATCGGCTCTTCCGCCAAACGCCGCGCCTCGAAGATGCGGCGTTCGCGCGCGTTGAGCACGCCGATCGCACCGGTCAGCGCCTGGTGGCGATGATCGAACTCCTCGTGCTCCGCCATGATGGCTTCCTGGTTGGGCGAGTTATCGACCAGCCAGTCCTGCCATTCGCCGGCTTCGCCGTCGTCGCGGATCGGGGCGTTGAGCGAGGCATCGCCGCCGAGCCGGCGGTTCATGTCGATCACGTCCTGATCGGTCACGCCGAGGCGCTTGGCGATCACCTTCACCTGGTCAGGACGCAGATCACCCTCGTCGAGCGCGGAGATCTTGCTCTTGGCCTTGCGCAGGTTGAAGAACAGCTTCTTCTGGTTCGCGGTGGTGCCCATTTTCACGAGCGACCAGGAACGCAGGATGTACTCTTGTATGGAGGCTTTGATCCACCACATAGCGTAGGTAGCGAGCCGGAACCCCTTTTCGGGTTCGAACCGCTTCACCGCCTGCATCAGGCCAACATTGCCTTCCGAGACGACCTCGGAGATCGGCAATCCGTAGCCGCGATAGCCCATGGCTATCTTGGCCACGAGCCTGAGATGGCTGGTGACAAGTTGACCTGCCGCGTCGCGATCATCGTGCTCGCGCAAACGCTTCGCGAGCATGTATTCCTGCTGGGGTTCCAGCATCGGAAACTTGCGGATCTCGGCGAGGTAACGGGAAAGACCGGATTCTCCGTTGAGAATCGGTAGGGTAGCTGTGCGGGCCATTCGTGCGCCCTCCACTTGGTTCAGGCCCCCGATAGCGGCGGGCCAGGCAGGTGACTTCTTTGTTAAAGCCAGTCGCTCTGCGATGTTCCGCGTTGGGTATTCAACGCACGTGCAACATACACCAAGCGGAGCCGGTTTTGGAAGTTAAACCCCCGTCACGTTACGGTGTGGCTGCCATAACCTGCTGGCATATCAAGGATTTTCTAACCACCCTGCGTCATAGCGCCGCCGTTAAGGTTTGGCGCAAAGCCCTGAGATCATCCGGCAAATCCGAGTTCCACTCCAGAATCGCCCCGGTTTTGGGATGCTCCAGGGCCAGAAGGTATGCGTGTAGCGCTTGGCGATCGAGGGCAGTCAAGGCGGCCTGGCTCTGCGGGCCGAGGCGGACGGCCTTGGTCTTGAAGTGAGGACCATAGATCGCGTCACCCATCAGGGGGTGGCCGATATAAGCGAGATGGACGCGGATCTGATGGGTGCGGCCGGTCTCGAGTTCGCACGAAAGCAGCGAAGCCACCGGCTTGCCGTCCGGCCCATTAAAACTCTCGACGATCTCCCAATGGGTGACAGCGTGGCGGCCGCTTTCTCGTACCGCCATTTTTTCCCGCGCGTGCGGATGCCGGTCGATCGGCGCGTCGACCGTGCCGCGCTGCCGGTTCGGCACTCCCCAGACGAAGGCGAGGTAGCCGCGCCGCATCTCGCCGGTCTTGCCGTGGTCGGCGAATTGCGCCGACAGCGACTGATGCGCCGCGTCGTTCTTGGCGACCACCAGCAGGCCGGAGGTGTCCTTGTCGAGCCGGTGCACGATGCCCGGCCGCTTGACCCCGCCAATCCCTGAAAGGCTTTCGCCGCAATGGGCGATCAGCGCGTTCACCAGCGTCCCGGTCTCATGCCCCGCGCCGGGATGCACCACCAGGCCATCGGGCTTGTCGATGACAACAAGGTCGTCGTCCTCATAGACGATATTGAGCGCGATATCCTCGCCCTTCGGCTCCGCGGCCACCGGCGCCGGCACGTCGATTGTGATCGTATCCCCGGATGCGACATGATAAGCGGGGTCGCGGACGGGAGCGTCCTTCACGGCCACCTGGCCGTCGAGGATCAGCGCTTTCAGCCGCGAGCGCGACAGCTCGCTGAGGCGCGCCGCGAGCACGCGGTCGAGCCGGGGCGATCCTTCGTTGCCTTCGACGATGACTTCCAGCCGCTGACTGTTACTCAAAGTGACCGTTATCCAAGTTGTGTTCCAAAGATGAGCTTGATGACCGAGACCGTTGCGCCCGATCCGACCCCTGAACAAGCCGCGCTGTTTGCGCGGGTGCGGCGGCTGATGCTGATCGCGGGCCTTACCACGACACTGGCGGTCGCGGCCGTTTTGATTGCCATCGGCTACCGCCTTTTCCGCTCCGAGGGAAGCGTGGCTGTGGCCGAGATCACCGCCGTCCTGCCCAAGGGCGCGAAGATCGTTTCCACCGGCGTCACTGGGGACCGGGTGGTGGTGACGCTGGAGGTCGGCGGGGCGACCGAAATCCGGACGTTTGACGCGCATACGCTCAAGGCCGCCGGGCGACTGAGGTTCGTCAGCGAGCCTTAGTGGTTTCCTGCCCATCCCCCGCAAGGGGAGGGAGAAGAGAGAGCAAACCCGCCTTGCCGAACTCTCATTTCAACGCTATTCCCTTGCCCCTATGCTCCCATCGTCTAGCGGTTAGGACGTGGCCCTCTCAAGGCCGAAACAGGGGTTCGATTCCCCTTGGGAGCGCCAATTAACTCAATAACTTAGGGCAAGGGCTTCACAGTCCTCCATCGGGTTCGACCGTCGATCGCGGTGGCGACGCCGACTGATCAACGGACAGCGTGCGCGGCCCGTTTCCGGTGCGCAACACGAAGACTTCCTCAAGCCTCTCAACTGCTACCAGTCCTTCAAGGACCTCTCCCGCGGCTATCGTCACAGTCATCGCTTCGGATGCTGCGGCGTGCGTCGCCATCTCGATCAGGTGCGCGACGATCTAGCCGATTTTGCAGTTTGCCGCTGACATGATGTCCGACACTACCTGCTCTCCAGGATATGCGTCAGCAAGACGACGACGAAGTAGATCGCGGTCTTGAACAGGATCGGCTGAATCAATAGCGCTCGATCGAAGCGGTGCAAGAACAGCAACGCGTTTGCGACCAACACGGCCTTTCCCTTTCAGCAGTGCGGCGGAGGTTACGACGATGAAGTCGGCGAACCGCACGAAGTAGTCATCGAGGACGAACTGCGTTGTTGAAGACCGTATTCCCGATGCCAAAGGCCGTCAGGTTGCTCGGTGTTTCGATATCCGGATTAACCGCAACGCAAGCGGTTCTTTGTCGCAGATTGCCCTGATCCAGGAACGGACGACGCCGTCGAACTGGTCACGCGGCGACCACAGGTGTCTAAGTTCGTGGCGCGTCAAACTCGCATTAATCAAAGCGTCCATTCAAGAAAGACCGACAGGTCGTCGGGAGCCACACACCTCTCGTGACCGCCGAATTGCAGCCCTTACCCGGCGCTGTGGCCTCAATTTGAGTTTTCCCAACCAAAATGTTGTACTATTCGCCGACCGCACATCGCCGTGCTGAACGCGTCCGGATATTTCGGCCCTTAAAAGGACGATGTCCCTCATGATGCAAGCTGAGCTAACGACTGAGGCGCCTTCCATTGCACCGTCGATCATTACGCGGCGGCTTGCTGCCATAGCCTTTGCCGACGTCGCCGGTTTTTCCCGACTCATGGGCCTGAGGGACGTCGATACCGTCATGCGCTGGAAAGCGTTGCGGACCGAGATCATGGAGCCCCACATGGCACGCCACGGCGGACGGATCGCCGAGATTGCAGGCGATGCCGTGCTGGTCGAATTCCCGAGCGTTGTAAACGCCGTGCGTTGGGCTGCCGACGTTCAGCGGGCTCAGGAGCGCGCCGACAGCGACAAGGATCCGTTCGCGCTGCATCTTCGCATTGCCATTAACGTCGACGATATCATCGACGAAGATGGAATATTGCAGGGCGACGGCGTCAACATCGCATCTCGTATCCACCAGGCCGCGGAGCCCGGCCAAATCGTCGTGACGGCGGCAGTCCGCGACTATGTCATGAATCGATTGCCGCTGACATTTCACCATCTCGGCGCGCCCGCGATGAAGAACATCACGCGGACCGTTCATGTCTATTCGGTCGAATGGACCGAGGGAGACAAAGGCCAGCAGATCGCGCAGCCCTACCTGCAATGGGCGTCCAAGCCGACGCTCGCCGTGCTGCCATTCCGCACGATCAGCGGTACCGACGACGACAGCTATTACGGCGAGGGGATCACCGATTCAATTATTACTGGCCTCTCCAGAAACCGGTCGCTTTACGTCATTGCGCGCAATTCCACACTGCGTTATCGCGCTGGGGGTAAAGACCTGCGTCAGATCGCCAGTGAACTCGACGTTCGTTACCTGCTCGGCGGCACCGTGCAACGGCAGGGTACTCGTCTGAGAATCAATACGGAGTTGACCGACATCCTGGGGAACGTCGCGATCTGGGCCCAAAAGTACGAGGGGTCGACCGACGACCTGTTTGAATTTCAAGACCGAATTGCATCAAGCATACTGTCCTCGATTGAGCCGCGCGTCCGGGCTGTTGAAACGGCTCGTGTCGGTGACCGTCCAACCGATAGTTTGGATGCGTTCCACTGCGTGCTCCGCGCGATGTCACTTCTATATTTCTTCACCCCGGAGAGTTACGAGGAAGCCGGCGGCCTTCTAGAGCGGGCGATCGTACTCGATCCCTCCTATGCGCAAGCCCACGCCTATCTCGCGTGGTGGCTCAATTTCCGCATCGGCGAAGGCTGGTCGGTGAATCTCGAAGCGGATACAGCGCGCGCCCTCGTTGTCTCGCAGCGAGCCATCGAACTCGACCATGATGATCCATTCGCACTTGCTGTCGCCGGGCATATCCTCTCCTTTCTCGGAAATTCACCGGAGGAGGCGCTAAGCCTTTTTGATCGGGCTCTCGCACCCAATCAGAACTCGCCGTTCGCGTGGGGTTTGAGCGCCTTGACCTTGGCATACTTGGGCCGGCCCGACGAAGCACTGGAGCGATTGCAGAACGTCTGGCGTCTTAATCCCTTTGATCCATTGAACTTTTATTTTTGTATTGTGGCGGGCATTGCTGAATTTGTAGCTGGGCGATACGATGAAGCGATCGTATGGCTGCGCAGGTCCCGCAGGTCGAATCCGCGCTTTGTTGCCTGCTTGCGAACACTTGCCGCCGCGCTTGCATTATCGGGCGACGAAGCGGAAGCCGAATTGGCGGCTCAACAGCTTCTCGCAATTGAACCATCTTTTCGCGTCTCGGCCTTCATTTCTTGGTATCCGTTGCGGCGACGAGACGATTTGGATCGCTTGGCGAAGGGACTTCGCGCTGCCGGATTGCCGGAATAACTGAATAATTCAAACTTCAAACTTCAAGCATCAGGGAGGCTTAGCATGGGAGCGGGTGCTGGAGCAGGCGCGGGTGCTGGAGCAGGTGCGGGAGCCGGTGCCGGAGCAGGAGCGGGTGCTGGAGCAGGGGCCGGCGCTGGAGCAGGCGCGGGCGCCGGTGCTGGAGCAGGGGCCGGAGCGGGAGCGGGTGCCGGAGCAGGCGCGGGTGCTGGAGCAGGCGCCGGGGCTGGAGCTGGAGCCAGAGCGGCGGCGTATAGCGCCGAAGCGGGGCCAGGCACGGGACGCAGCTTTTACGCCACGCCGTGGGATCTAGGCTTTCGACCGTGGGCACTCGACTTCACCCCGGATGACGCCGGCAATCCGCCGTATCCGTGGTTGGAAATTGTAAATCCCTATCAGGTCGACTCAACGGGGCAGGATGCGTTCCTCGTATGGACCACCGATGACTGGGATCCCGCGTTGCGGTTCTGGACGCTGCCATACGACGCTCAGCTCAACCAATGGCTGAAAGTCGTCGATCCCTCTCGACCGTCGATCATGGCGGCGCGGGAGTTCGGCGGCCAGCCAGATCAATGGCAATTCGGTCGGGCTGATTTGCTGGCGAACAACTGGCTGGAGCGGCTTGATTTGGCTTGGCAGCCTGATCCCCGTTTGAATCCTCAAGACCCTAACCCGTACGCCGGCGCCACGCCTGCCGGGTGGGCAACGGCGAAGGACGCGGCCTTCGCCTCGATCCTCGGCGAGATCGAACAGCTGCAAATGTTGATGCAGGACGATCGCGATCGTTATATGGCCGAAATCATCGACCAGGCCGACGGCCTTGCCGGCTATATGACAGCCTTCATCGATACCAATGAAGCACGGCGCCCGTGGACAATGGAGCTCGTCAACTGCGGGCTCGCCATCGGCAACATTGCATATTTTTATTACAAGCAGCAGTTCGGACGAGTTCGCCCATCGACGTTATGCCCGGGCCTGGCGCCTCCGTTCGGCCCCCCTATGCATCCCTCGTTCACGAGCGGCCACTCGTTCCTCGGACATCTGATCGCGCTGCTGCTCCTCGAGATACCGGCAATTCGACAGCGTTTCGGCATGTTCGTTGCTCCATACGGCGGAACGCCGGGCGCGGTGGTCGACCCCTATCCGGCCGTGACGATTTCGATCGCCAACCCCGCCGTCGTCACCTTGAGCACGTTGACTGCGCACGGGCTGAGCCCCGGAGATCCGGTCAATTTTCAGCCTCTCCCCGGCCAGGCGCTTCCGCCGCCGCTAGCCGTCGGAACAACCTATTACGTCGTGGCCGCAGGCTTGACCGCGAACAGTTTTGAATTCACCGACCTCACCGGCCTGCCGATCAGCACTGCCGGCGGTGGTGGGCCGGCGCCGGTGCCGGCCGTACTTCTGGCAAACCCGTTGATGGGGCGCGGCGAGCTCATATCGCCGCTGCTTTGGCTTGGCGAGCGTATCGCCAAGAACCGCGAACGTCTCGGCGTCCATTATCCTTCCGACTCGGCTGGAAGCCGCCACATCGCAGCCGGTATTTGGCGAGCGCTGCTGCACGACAGCACGACGAGCCGCATCTATTGTCCGACGCTCCGCACGGTGCTCAACCACGCAATCGCCGAATGGCCGACAAAGTGGAGTTGATGGGGCGATGCGCATGGGTGCGCGTCGTTGCGCTTCGATCAGCTGAAAAGAAGTGAAACGACCGGTGTCCTGCCAAGGCAACCCATCCTCATTCGGATCGCGTTAAACCGCGACGACGAGAAGGCCAAGGTTGTTATCGTTCGGCACCAAGTCGAGAAGCGCGGTCGGCATATGGCTGCACGCCAGCATTGTCGTCGGATCGATGTTGGCCTTGTCATCTGCGCAG
>Ga0210389_10001861_pt1 | contig 16903 bp, 13 predicted proteins | sample IncBWH28OmetaG_FD_160127 | JGI IMG/M metagenome (GOLD analysis project Ga0210389, IMG submission 160127) | Forest soil microbial communities from Barre Woods Harvard Forest LTER site, Petersham, Massachusetts, United States - Inc-BW-H-28-O ...
GCGCAGCTGGGAAGCGTCGGCGGCCTCGCCGGCGTCGGTCACGCCGGACAGGCTCAGCGCCCGGCTGGCCGGGGCGGCGAGGATGCTCTGCGCGCCGGGCGGGATGACCGTGGCCGCGAAGGTCCAGAGCAGGGTCGCGAGCCCGGTGGTCAGCAAGACCGTGACCGTGACACAGGCCAGGAGCAGCCGCGAGGACCCGGCCCGGCGGAGGAGGAAGGACGCTCCCAGACCACCCACGGGCCGCCCCTACCCGCCCTCGGCGGCAGCGGCGATCCCGGCAACGCTCGTGACGATCCCGTCCTCGAGCACGAGGATCTTGTCGGCCAGGTCGATCAGCGCCTCGTCGTGCGTGGCGACCAGGGCGGTGATCCCCTCCGTGCGCACCACGTGCAGCAACAGTTCCATGATCTGCCGGCCGGTCTCCAGGTCGAGCTGGCTGGTCGGCTCGTCCGCGATCAGCAGGCCCGGCCGTCCGGCCAGCGCGCGGGCGATCGCGACGCGCTGCTGCTGGCCGCCGGACAGCTCGTCCGGACGGTGCGCGGCCTGGGTGGCCACCCCGGTCAGCGTCAGCATGGCCGCGACCCGCTCCCGGCGCTCGGCTGGCCGCAGGCCCGCGATGCGCAGCGGGATCCCGACGTTCTCCGCCGCCGTCAGCATCGGCACGAGCCCGAAGGACTGGAAGATGAACGCGATCCGGTCCCGCCGCAGCGCCAGCCGCTCGCGCTCGCTCATCCGGTTCACCTCGCGGCCGTCCACCCACACCCGGCCCGACGTCGGGTCATCGAGGCCGCCGATGATGTTCAGCAGCGTGGTCTTGCCGGAGCCGGACCGTCCGCGCAGCGCGACGAGCTGACCATGCTCGATCGTGAACGAGACCCCGCGCAGGGCATGCACCGCCGTGTGCCCGCCGCCGAAGGTCCGGCGGACGTCGTCCGCCGCCACCATGGCCTGTGGCCGATCCTCCATGTCACCTCACGCGTGCCCGTCCCCGGCTGGCGATGCCCGCGGACGGGACTATGCTCACCCCTTTCCCGCGGCAACGGAAGAACGGACACCGGATCGTTATTAGCGGATTAGATAACGCGCCGCGAAGCGATTGGCCGATTCGGCGAACGCGGGCAGTCACCTGGGACGTTAAGGAAAAAATGCCCTTCTCCCTCACGTCCGTGGTGATTGCGTCACGCGAGCCGCAGGAGGCCGTGTTGGAGCACGGCGGGGACGAACAGCTCGCGGTAACCGTGTTCGTCGAACAGCACCGTGATCTGGTCCCCGTCGTAGCGCTGCACCGTGCCCGCGCCCCACCGGTCGCTCACGACCCGGGCGCCCACGGCGAAGGGGACGTCGCCGGGCGGCGCGGCCTCGGCGTGCGCGACGTCGTTGTCGCAGTTCCCGCAGGGAGGGGGATACTCCTGCCCGAAGTAGGAGAGCAGGAAGGAACGCCGGCAGCCGGCGTGTTCCGCGTAGCGGCGCATCATCGTCAGCCGTGAGCGTTCCACCTCCCCCTCGCGTTCCGTCTCCGCTTCGGATGCCCGCAGCGCGACCGCGACGGTCATCGTCCCCGTCCAGCGCACGTCGCCGTCTGCCCCCCACGTGGCCGCGCCGATATCGGTGAGCCGGACGAGCGCGGCCGTCTGGTGCCGCGAGCCGGGTCGCGCGCCCCGCCCGGCCGTGACGCCCGCCCCGGCCGCGATACTCGCCGCGGCACCAGCCACCGCCTCCGTCGAGACGCCCCGCGCGGTCAGGTAGCCGGCCTTGTCGAAGTCCTCGTAGCGGAAGAGCAGCCGTGCCTGCGCCGGCTCCGCGTCCCGTCCGGCGCGCCCGAACTCCTGGTAGTACTCGTCGGGCGAGGGCGTCGGGTCGAAGTGCACCACCCAGCGCACGTCAGGCTTGTCGATCCCCATGCCGAACGCCACCGTGGCCGCGATGACGCGGGCCCCGCCGTCCAGGAACGCCGCCATCGCCTCGCTCCGCTCGCGTGCCGAGAGCCCGGCGTGATACAGCACCACGCTCTCCCCTGACGACGCGAGCGTGTCGTGTGCCGCCTGCGCGCTGGCGTGCGTGGCGGCGTAGACGATTCCCGGGCCGGCGAATTCCCGCGCCGCGCTGACGAGCTCGCGTTCCTTGTCGGCGACGGTGAGCGCGTGGCGCGCGGAGAGCCGGATATGCGGCCGGTCGAAGTCACCGGTCACGACCACGGGATCGCGCAGGCCCAGCCGCCGGATGATCTCCTGGCGCACCGGCGGCGCCGCGGTCGCGGTCAGGGCCAGGCGGATCGTCGCCCCCATCGCTTCGGCCTGGGCGCCGAGCCGCATGTAGTCGGGGCGGAAGTCACGTCCCCACTGGCTGATGAGGTGTGCCTCATCGACGACGAACAGGGCCGGCCGTGCCCGCCGCAGCGCCTCACGGGTCTGCCCGTTCGCCAGCTGCTCGGGGGCGAGGAAGACGAACGTGCCGGAGTCGCACGACGCGAGCAGCGCCGCGGCGTGCGCGCCCGCCGACTGCTGGGAATTGAGGACGATGGCCGGCAGGCCAGCCGCCCGCAGGTGCGCGAGCTGATCGTCCTGGAGCGCGATCAGCGGCGAGACCACGATCGTCGGCCCGTCCCGCAGCAGTCCCGCCAGTTCGTAGATCGCCGACTTGCCCGCTCCGGTCGGCAGCACGGCCAGCACGTCGCGGCCGTCCGCCAGCGCCTGCGCCGCGGGCAGCTGCCCCGGTCGTAGGCGCTCGAACCCGAGGCGCTCGCGGGCGAGCTCCTCGATTGTCTCTCCGGTCGTTGGTCGCACCTCACCTGCGTCGCGGCGACTTGCCTTAGGGCGATGGTCACCAGTCGCCGGCCAGGAAGTCAAGCGGGTCGACGTCGTCACCGTCCGGCCGGTCGCACCGCACGAAGGCGACCGCGGCACACCAACACACGATGTCGCGTGCGATTGATGGCGATATTCACCAGCAATCGCGCACACTGCGCCGGGGACCGCTTCGCCGGTAGCCTGGCTGGCTATGGGGCCTGTCGAGTCGATCAGGGATGAGCGCATCGCCGTCGCGCGGTCGCTGGCCACCCGCGCCGGGCGGAGTGCCGCCGGCCGGTGCCTGGTCGAGGGCGCGACGCTGATCGGGCAGGTCGTGGCGGCCGGGGCGGCGGTGGAGTACGTGCTGTGCCCGGAGGACGCCGGCGATCCCGGGACGCTGGCCGGGCTGGCCGCCGCGGGCGTGCCCGCCTATCCCGTCCGGGACGGGCTGCTGCGCAAGCTCACCGGCACGGGCAAGCCGGCTGACTGGCTGGCCGTCGCCGAGCTGCCCGCCGAGAGCACCGCCGCTGACCCGTACGGTGATTTCGCGGTGGTGTGCGAGCAGGTCACCGACCCCGGGAACCTCGGCACGATCGTGCGTACCGCCGGTGCCCTCGGGGTGCGAGACATCGTGCTCACCGATGAGGTGACCGACTTGTTCTCCCGGCGGGTGATCGGCGCGGCGCGCGGGACGGTGCTGGGCTCCCGCGTCCGGCGTTTCCCCGACCCCGGCAGCGCGATCGCGTCACTGCGGGAGCGGGGGTTCCAGATCGTGGCGACCAGCCCGCGGGGCAGGCACCTGCAGTCGATGGCGCCGCTCAGCGGCCGCCAGGTGGCCCTCATCGTCGGGAACGAGACCAACGGCGCCTGCGAGGCCACCTTGTCGGCCGCCGACCTGGTGGTGCAGATCCCGATGGCCGGGGCCGTGGAATCGCTCAACGTCGGGGTCGCCGCCGGGATCGGCATCTACGAACTGCGGATGAGGATGATCATGACCATGCTGGCCAGCAGGATCCGCGGCACCCTGGGCCGGAACATGACCGCCGCCGCGGCCCTCGGGCGGCAGGCCCTCGACGCTCACCTGCGTCAGGTCGGCGACCTCGACAGCGACCAGGCCGTGGTGCTCATGGTGCTCGCCTGCGATCGCAGCGCGCCGCGCGAGCGGCTCCGCCGGGACATCGGCGTCGGCCCGGAGGAACTGCCCGCGCTGCTGGCGCCCCTGCGGGAACGCGGCTACGTGGCGGACAGCGCGGTCGACACCGACAGCCCCGACGACGCCGACAGCGTCACGATCACCGGCGAGGGCGAGCGGGCCATCGCCGCATTGTGGACGATCCAGGAGCGGGTCGAGGACGGCCTGTACGCGGGCTTCACCCAGGCCGAGCGCGATCAGCTGCAGGACCTGCTGCGCCGGGTGCAGGACAACGCGCTGCGGCTCACGCGCTCAGCCGGCCAGTAGGCGTTTCACCCTCCCGGGGCGAGGGCTGATCAGGTGACTCACCAGGGCACGGTCTTGCCGAACCGGTCGAGGTAGCGCAGGCCAGGGGTGCCCCGCTGGGCGAGCATGACGTTGACCAGGGCGGGAATGCTTTCCTCGATGGTGTACGGCGCGTCCGGACCGCCCAGGTCGGTTTGGATCCAGCCGGGCGCCATGACCAGTAGCGTGCGGGCCGGCTCCGGCTGGCGGGCGGCGAAGCTGCGCATGAACATGTTCAGCGCGGCCTTGCTGCCGCGGTAAACCTCGCGCATTCCGGTCTCGTTGTTGCTGATGCTGCCCTGCCCGGACGACATCGCCCCGATGATGCCCGCCGGCGGGACCAGGTCCTGCAGGGACTCGATGACGCGCATCGGGCTCAGGGCGTTCGTGATCATGACGTTCGCGAACTCCTCGGTCGTCACGTCTCCGACCCTGATGTTCGCATCGGCCGTCGTGATCCCGGCGTTGACGAAGAGGATGTCGAGCGTCCGGCCGGCCAGGCGCTCGCGCAGCGCGGCGATCTGCGCGGGCTCGTTGATGTCCACGGTCTCGATTTCGACTCCGGCGCCCGCGCCGTCCGCGGCCCCGGGATGGGCGTCGGCCAGGTCGTGGAGCCTGGTGCGCGGCCCGCCGGGCCGGACCGTGCCGATGACGTGCCAGCCCCGCTTCCGGAACTCTTCGGCCAGGGCGTAGCCCAGCCCGCGCCCGGCGCCGACGATGAGGATCGATTCTGCTGTGTTCATGGACGCGATGTTAGGATTTAGAGCGTGCTCGAAGTCAAACCGCGGTCACCGGGCGAGGCCACGGGACACGGTCACGGAAGCGGTCGCGCCCACGACCACAAGGCGGGCGCCAGCCCGGTGCCGCCGGATGGCGTCGCCATCGCCGAGGCCGCCCGCCGCACCGGGGTGAGCGCGCACACGCTCCGGTACTACGAGCGCGCGGGCCTGGTCGTCAGTCCCGTCGACCGCACGAGCGGCGGCCGCCGCCGGTACCGCGCGCCCGACCTCAAGTGGATCATCATCTGCACCAAGCTGCGCGCCACCGGCATGCCCATCCGGGGGCTGCGCCGGTACGCCGAGCTGGTCGCGGCGGGGCCGGGCAACGAGGCGGAACGGCTGGAGCTCCTGGAGGCGCACCGCGCCGTCGTGCGCGCCCGGCTGGCGGAGATCCAGGAGAACCTGGAGATTCTCGACCACAAGATCGATGTCTACCGGGGCAGCCTCGCCGCCGGCGAAGCCGACCGCCTCTGGGCGCCGGCCAGGTAGCGGCATGCCGCCGGCGACCGGTGCCACGGCCTTAACCGATGCCCGACACCGCGCAGTGCGCGGACCCGCCGGACATCGTGGCGTTCAGCCAGGCGACGAACTCGCGGTTCGCCGCGGGCGCGGCGATCTCCAGCTGGATCGCGTGACCGCTATCGGCGACGACGCTCGTGGCCAGGCAGGCGTTGGACAGCAGCGCCCGCTCGTAGGAGTAGAAGGCGCCCTGGCTCGCGCAGGCCGCCGCGATCGTCACCGGCGCGCCGATCGCGTTGCTCTCGCAGTAATGCCGGTCGTACTGGCCATCGGCGACGAGCACGGGCGTCGTGATCTTCGCGGCCTGGGTCGTCGCGGCCTGGGCCTGCGGCCGGGTGGACAGCTCGCTGGTCGATAGCGTGCCCTGTGTGCGGGCGGCGGCGGCCGCCGCGGCACGGGTCGTGTCGGGCGGGTAGAGCGAGCCGGCCTGCAGGACGCCCGAGGGCACGACGGTGACATAGCCGGCGTCCAGGTTCCCCCACTTGGCCGGGTTCACGCTGGCGGCCGGCTGCTGGTAGATCGCGTCCAGCTGCAGGGTCTGCGGGGAGACCGCCGCGCCGTAGCCGGTCAGGATCATCGCGCTGAAGTCACCGGGGTAATCGGCGGCCACGCCCGCGAGCGTTCCGGACCCGAGTGAATGCCCGATGCCGACGACCGTCCGCCACGTGCGCCCGAAGACCGCGGGGTCATCGCGCAGCGCCGCGGCCACCTGGTGCACCGTCGACACCTGGGCGTCGTAGGTGACCAGCGTGCTCGACGCGGGCAGCGTCGAGCGCCCGGTCCCGAGCCGGTCGATCGCGAACGTCGTGTAACCGGCGGCGGTGGCCGCGTTGACGAGGCTGTAGCCGGGAAGCGCCGGCATGTTCCAGTAGTCGGCGTTCTCGCCGCCGCCGGCCACGAGCAGCAGTGCCGTGGTGCTGTGCCCGGAGGCGGGAACGCACAGGTCGCCGGTGATCTGACCCGGGGACGTGCCGGGGATCGTGACCGGGACCCGGACGGTACGGCAACGCCGGGCCGCGGCGGGCGCGGGCTTGAGCCCCGACGACAACGTCCGCGACGGTGCGCGCGATGACGCCTGCGCCGCCGGGACGGCCGCCGTGCTGACCGCCAGGACGCCGGCCAGCACGGACAGCGCCGCCACGGCCCACACACCACGCCTGCCTGCCGGTTTACCGAGCATACTTCTTGTTCCTCTCTACCCTCCCGCCCCATCCTGTCGACACTCTTACCCTGAATCGGGCGTTTTAACGGTCTTTGATCGTTAGATCCGCGCATAGTGTCGACACTTTTGTCGCCGGACGGGACGGAACGAGCCGCTACCTCGCCTGCTGCGGCGACCGGTCGAGCTCGGCCAGCCGGGCCTCAAGCGCGGCCCGGATGCCCGCGATCGCGTCGCTGCCGACCGCCAGGCGGAGCGGCGGCTCGGACATCCCGGTGAGCGCGACGATCGCGTCGGCCACCTCCGCCGGGTCGCCGAACGCCGAGGGCGGCAGCGCGGAGACGTCGGTGAGGAACTTGCCGACCGTCGGGGCATACACGTCGTCGGGCATGATGACGTGGGCCGAGCCGACGAACTCGGTCGCGTACTGGCCGGGCTCGACGATCGTGACCCGCACGCCGGCCGGGGCCAGCTCCTGGGCGAGCGCCTCGCTGAGCAGCTCGACGGCCGCCTTGGACGCCGAGTAGAGCCCGGATGACGCGGGCGCGAACTGCCCGAAGAGCGAGGAGAGCTGGATGATCCGCCCCTTGCTGGCGCGCAAGGCGGGCAAGGCGGCGCGCAGCACCGCCAGGTTGGCCAGCACGTTCGTGTCCAGGACGGCCCGTGCCTCGGCCAGGCTCGTCTGCTCGACGGCACCGAACATCCCGTACCCCGCGTTGTTGACCAGCACGTCGAGTCCCCCGGCGGCCTCGATCGCGGCGCTCAGCCTGTCCTCGGCTTCCGGCGTCGTGAGATCCAGGGTGATCGCCGTGACCTGCGGCCCGGACGGGAGACGGTCCGGCCGGCGGCCCACCGCGATGACGCGGGCGCCGTCGGCCAGCGCGCGCTCGGCGACCAGCCGTCCGAATCCGGATGTCGCTCCGGTGATGAGCCAGGTTGCGCTCATGGCGTTGCTCCTTCGTTCGCAGGTGCTGACGGCTCCGATTCAACCCGTCGGCCGGTCCGTAAAAGCGCAGGAAGGTGGCCCTCTCCGGCCCACCTTCACGGACCGGCGGCTTGCCCGGGGCAGGCATGATGGAGGCATGGCCTACAACGAGGAGCTCGGTGAGTTCCTGCGCGCGAAGCGGGCCGCGCTGACCCCGGAAGCGGCCGGGCTGGCGGCGGACGGACCGCGGCGGGTGTCGGGGCTTCGGCGCCGGGAGCTCGCGTTGCTGGCCGGGGTGAGCGTCGACTACTACACGCGCCTGGAGCAGGGACGCCCGATCGTGCCCTCGGCGGCCGTGCTGGACGCCATCGCCGGAGCGCTGCGGCTGGACATGGCCGAACGGGATTACCTGCACGCGGTCGCGCGGCACTCGCCGCCGAGGCCGCGGGCGGCGGCGGCCGGTCAGGCCGTGCGGCTCGGCCTGCTGGCCCTGATCGACCGGCTGGGCGACACCCCGGCGTTCGTGCTGGGGCGGCGCACCGATGTGCTGCTGGCCAACCGCATGGCCCGCCGGCTGCTCGCCGATTTCCCGGCCATGCCGGCCCGGGAGCGCAATGCCACCCGCTGGATCGTGCTCGATGAGGGCGCCCGGTCACTGTTCGGCGACAGCTGGGCCGATGTCGCCGCCTACGTCGTCGGCACGCTGCGCATGGACGCGGCACGGCATCCGGATGACCGGCGGCTGGCCGAGCTGGTCGGCGAGCTGTCCATCCGCAGCGAGCACTTCCGCCGCTGGTGGGCCGGCCAGACCGTTGTCGAGTGGGGGCAGGGGGCCAAGACGCTGGACCACCCGGTCGTCGGGCGGCTGACACTGGACACCGAGGCCGTCACCTTCCCCGGCGACCCCGACCAGACGCTCATCGTCTTCATGGGCAAGCCGGGCTCGCCGTCACAGCACGCGCTCGACCTGCTCGCCATGACCTGACCGATGGCCCGGATGGACTATTCGTCCCGGATGGGCTTATCGTCCCCGATGGGCTTATCGTCCCCGATGGGCTTATCGTCCCGGATGGTCAGCGTGCTGGCGAGGTCCAGGTCGGCGGCCGTGCCGGTCGCGCCCGCCCGTGACAGCAGGACGGCGCCGAGCGCCGCGCTCCAGAAGGTCCGGGCCTCGACCGCGGGCGGGCGGTCCAGGCGCCAGCCGCGCTCGCGGACGAGCCGGCGCAGGTAGCGCTCGGACTGGCCGAACAGCAGGCGCAGGTGCTTGTCGATCACCGGCGCCAGGTCCGGCCGCGCGACTCCCGCCGCCAGGGCGCGCGCGACGGACGGCAGTGACGGCAGGGCAAGCACCGTGCGCGCGATGCCCCGCCGGAAGCTGCCGGCGTCACTGGCCCGGAACCCGACGGACTCGATCCGCTCCGCGTCGTGCAGCAGGCCGAGGAAGGCCGCGTGCACCATCAGCGAGTCCTTGGACCCGAAGTAGTACGTCACCTGGTTGGGGAACACGCCGGCCGCCGCGGCGACCTCCGCCACGCTCAGCTCCGCGCCGTGCCGCTCGCGGCACAGCCGCGCGGTCCGCTCGATGATCCGGTGCCGCGTCAGCCGTCCGCGCTCCAGCGGAGGACCGTCCGGGGAAGCCTGATCCACAGTCGCCATGCCGCAATTGTATGTGATACAAATCTTCCGTCGGCAAAGTTGTATGGCATACAAGAACTACCCCGGCCGGTGTGCCGGAAGAAGGAGCGGCCGCATGGCTGGCAGCGATGTCGTGGTGACCGGAGTCGGCGCGATCACGCCCCTCGGCGGCACCATGACCGCCACCTGGGAAGCACTGCTGGCCGGGAAGTCCGGTATCCGCGACGAGGCCGACGGCCTGCTGCGCGGCGCCGCCCTGCCGGTGACGATCGCCGCGGCGATGGCCACCGATCCCGCCGCGGGGCTGACGCCGGTCCGGGCACGGCGACTGGACCGGGTTCAGCAGGCAGCGCTGGCCGCCACCGCCGAGGCGTGGGCGGATGCCGGGTCCCCCGCCGCCGACCCGGACCGGTTCGCGGTCGCGATCGGCACGGGCGTCGGCGGCATCACCACGTTGCTGCGCCAGGATGACCTGCTGGAAAGCGCCGGTGCGCGGCGCGTGTCGCCGCGCACCGTGCCCATGCTGATGCCAAACGCCGCGGCCGCGGTGGTGAGCATCGACTACGGTGCCCGCGCGGGGTGCTACACACCGGTCTCCGCCTGCTCGTCCGGCGCGGAGGCGATCGCGCTCGGCGCGCGCCTGATCCGCGCGGGCGAGGCGGACGTGGTGCTGGCGGGCGGTACGGAGGCGGCCGTCACCCCGATCGCGGTCGCCGGCTTCGCGCAGGCCACGTCCCTGTCCCGGTACCCGGGAGACCCGGCGGCCGCGTCCCGGCCGTTCGCGGCCGACCGGGACGGCTTCGTCCTCGGCGAGGGCGCGGGCGTCGCGGTCCTGGAAAACGCCGCGCACGCGGCCGCACGCGGGGCGCGCGTCCGGGCGGTGCTCGCGGGGACGGGCATCGCCGCCGACGCCCACCATATGACGGCGCCCGCGCCCGACGGGGCCGGCCAGGTCACGGCAATGCGCAAGGCGCTCGCGCAGGCGGGCCTGCGGCCCGGCGATGTCCGCCACGTGAACGCGCACGCCACCGGCACCCAGGTCGGCGACGCCGCCGAGGCGGTGTCCATCCGGACCGTGTTCGGCGACGGCGTCCCCGTCACCGCGCCGAAGGCGTCCCTTGGCCACCTGTTCGGGGCCGCGGGCGCCGTGGAGGCGCTGATCACGATCCTGTCCGTCGAGCACGGGGTCATCCCGCTCACGCGGAACCTGGCGGACGCGGCCCAGGACCCCGGCATCGGCCTCGACGTCGTGACGAGCGGGCGCGAAGCACCGCAGGACGCCGCCGTCTGCAATTCCTTCGGCTTCGGCGGGCAGAACGTTGCCCTGCTCTTCACGAGCACGCGCGCGCGGTTATGCCTCCGGCCCGCGGTCGGCGGCCGGCCGTGCCTGCGCCGCGCCGGGCGGCACCTCGTGGCCGGCCTCGCAGCGGACCGTGACGTTGAGCCGTGCCCCGCATCCGGCGTGCACGAACTCGATTCCGTCCTGGCCGCCGTCGAGCCGGGCACCCCAGTCCGCCAGCGCCACGAGCAGGCCGAACAATTCCCGGCCGCGTTCGGTGAGGACGTATTCATGCCGGGTGCGGGCGCCCGGCTCCTGGTACGGCCGCTGGGTCAGCAGCCCGTCCGCGACCAGCTGCCGGAGGCGCTTGGCCGCCACCGCGACGCTCAGCCCGGAGCGCCGGGCCAGCTCGTCGAAACGGTGCTCACCGTAGAACGCCTCGCGGAGCAAGAGCATCGCCGACCGGGTCCCGATCCGGTCCAGGGCCCGCTCGACCGGGCACCACACCTGCTCGGGGCTCGCCTCCCCGTCGACGCGGGGGCGTCCCCGGGCGATCATCCCGCCGTCCGCGTCCGGCTGTGTCATCGTCATGCTTTTCATCGTAACCCTGACTATGAATATACATACCCAGGATGGTACGGTCCTGACTATGACTTTGCATAGTCAGGACTCGCACGCGACCGCGCGCTACACCCCCGCCCACGCCGTTCCGCCGCCCGATCACCGGCGCTGGTGGAGCCTCCTCGTCGTCTGCCTCGGCGTCATGATGGCGTTCGTCAACGTCTCGTCGACCATCTCCGCCCTCACCGCGATCCAGGCCAGCCTGCACCCCGACCCGAGCACCCTGGTGTGGATCACCAGCGCCTATAGCCTCGTCGTGGTCAGCCTGGTGATGTCCGCGGGCACGCTGGCCGACCTCATCGGCCGCCGGCGGGTGTTCACCGGCGGCGCCGCCGTCTTCGCCGCCGCCAGCGTGCTCGCCTTCGCGGCCCACGGCCCCGGGCTGCTCATCGTGGCCCAGGCCCTCATGGGCGCGGGCGGCGCGGCGGTGCTGCCGTCCAGCCTGTCGATCGTCAGCCACGGCTTCACCGACCCGCATGAGCGCACGAGCGCCATCAGCATCTGGGCCGCCTGCTCCGGCCTGGGCCTGGCGGTGGGCCCGCTCCTGTCCGGCCTCCTGCTCGACCATTTCTCCTGGAATTCCGTCTACCTGATCAACGTCGTGATCGGCGTGCTCGCCGTCGTCCTGTCGCCCCCGCTCGTGACCGAGAGCCGCCACCCCTCCCGCCGCCTTGACGTCCCCGGCATGCTGCTGGGCACGATCGTGATCGCGGCGGGCACCTACGCGATCATCGAGGGCGCTTCCGCCGGGTACACCGCCGGGCAGATCATCGCCATGTACGCCGTGGCGGCGCTGGGCCTGGCCGCGTTCGTGCTCGCGGAGAACCGCAGCCCCGACCCGATGCTGGACCTGCGCCTGTTCCGCAGCCGCCCCTTCAGCGCGGTCATGGGCCTGGCGACCGGGATCATGTTCGGCTTCGTCGGGATCGCCCTCATCAGCGTGCTGTACATGGAGGACGCGCGTCATCTCGACGCGCTCGCCACGGGCGTGCGCCTCATGGTCATGTTCGTCAGCTACATGGCGGTGAGCTCGGTGGCGGCGCGGATCGTGCGGCGCGTCGGGTTTACGGTCATGCTCACCTCGGGCCTGCTGCTCATGGGCGCCGGCGCCCTGGCGCTGCTCGCCACCGGGCCCTTCGACGGGTTCACCAGCATGTGGCCGGGACTGCTGCTGGCGGGCGTCGGCTCCGGGCTGCTCGTCGCCCCGTCGACGGCTGCCTCGGTGAACAGCGTTCCCCGCCTGCAGGCGGGGATGGCCAGCGCCGCCGTGAACATGTTCCGGCAGCTGGGCAGCGTGCTCGGCCCGGCCGTGCTCGGCACCATCGTCACCACGCGCTTCCCGCGCAACCTCACGAGCCGGCTGGTCAGCGCGCACGTCCCGCCGGCCACCGCGCACCAGATCACCGCCGCGGCCGTGCGCGGCGCGACGGGCGCCAGCCTCCCCGCCCCGCTCACCCGCACCGTCGCGGCGTCGGCCGCCGCGGCCTTCACCGACGCCACCCACTTCGGCCTGCTGGTGGGGGGGATCGTGCTGCTGGTCATGGCAATCCCGGTGGCCGCGTTCGTCCGCCACGCCCCCGCGCGGTCACCGGAGAAGTGAGACGTTGGCGTGCGCGGCCCTGGTTCGTTGACTGGACCAGAATATAGCTCGCGTAGTTCGGTGAACAAACCAGAGCGCGTATGCTGGGGCCATGGCACTGCCTAAGGACTACGGGGAGCAGACGTGCTCACTCGCGCGCTCGCTTGAGGTGCTCGGCGAGCGCTGGACCCTGCTGATCCTCCGTGACGCGTTCTACGGCGTCCGCCGCTTCAGCGACTTCGCCGAGCACCTCGGGATCCCGCGCTCGGTGCTCGCCGCCCGCCTGGACGGGCTCGTCGCCGAAGGGCTGCTGTCCAAGGTCACCCGCGACGACCGCGGCTACGCGGAATACGAGCTCACCGGCAAGGGCCGGCAGCTGTGGCCCGTGATCTACGGCCTGATCTGCTGGGGCGACGAGCACTACGCGCCCGGCGGGCCACCCCGGCTGTTCGAGCACGCCGGAGACGGCGGGCGCGTCACGTCCGACGGGACGTGCGCGGACTGCGGAGGACATGTCTCGCCGGACGACGTCCAGGCCGTCCCCGGTCCCGGCCTGAACCCGGCGGAGGACGGCGACGACGTCGTCACCGCCGCCCTGTCACGACCCCGCCGCCTGCTCGGCGACATCCGGGGCGCGGCCGCGGGCCCGCGCTAAGGGCGATCCCCTGCTCGGACGCCGCCCGTCCCGCTCAGCGATCCGCCTCTTCGCCCTGGTCGGGGAGGACCTCGACGTAGCCGTCGGTGCCCTGCACGCGGATCCGCTGTCCGTCCCGGATCAGCCGGGTGGCGTGCTCCACCCCCACCACGGCCGGCAGGCCGTACTCCCGCGCTATCACCGCGCCGTGCGTCATGAGGCCGCCCACCTCGGTCACCAGGGCGCTGACCGCGACGAACGCCGGCGTCCAGCTGGGGTCGGTGTAGGCGGTGACCAGGATGTCGCCGTCGTCGAAGTCGGCGGCGGCAATGTCCAGGACGACGCGGGCGCGTCCCTCGACGGTCCCGGCGGAGACGGGCAGGCCGGCCAGCGCGCCAGCTGGGACGTCGTCGCGCCGGTAATGCCCGGTGAGCATCTCGCCGTCCGACGTCAGCACCCGGGGCGGCGTGAGCGCCTGGTAGGACGCGAACGCGTCCGCGCGCTCGCGGATGAGCTGGTCATCGGCCTGGTTCGCGCGCACCACCGTGTCCAGCTCGTCGAACCTGAGGTAGAAGATGTCTTCCCGGTCACGCAGGATCCCGGCGCGCACGAGGCGCCCGGCCTCGTTCAGCAGTGCCTGCTTGTAGACGGAGTAGCGGCTGATCATGTGGTACTTCGGATACTCCCGGTAACCGCTGAAGGTGCGGGTCCGGTCGATCATCGCCTTGGTCTCCTCGGCCTTCCGCTCGCCGTCCGGCAGGGCCCGCAGGCGCGCCAGGAGTTCGCGTTCCTTCTCCAGGGCCTCCTGACGGCCTCGCTCGAAGCGCCGCTCGCCCGCGCCCGGCGCGAAGTTCCTGATGTTGCCGAGGATCAGCGGCACGAGCAGGTCGGGGCGTTCACTCCACCGCGGCCGCGTGATGTCGATCTCGCCGACGCCCCGCATGCCGTACTTGTCGAGGTAGGCACCGATGGCGTCGCGGGCCTCGCGGCCGCCGTCAAGCGCGGGCAGCTTCTCCAGGAAGTCGGGATCCGCGCCGCGTTCCAGGAACGCGACCACCGCCGGATGCGGCCGGATCGCGTCCGCGACATCGAGGAGCGCCAGCCCCATCTCCGCCGTCACGTCGCCCGGGACGGACTGGGTGAGCGTGTCGCCGGCGCCCTTCTCGCCCAGCCAGGTCTCCATCTGATCATTCAGCCACCACGTGGCCCGCATCGACGCCATGATCACCGGGAGGCCGCGCGGATCGAACATGAACCGCCGCAGGTCCTGGATGTCGGCGCGGATGAAGTCGAGCAGTTCCGGACCCGACTTCCCCTGGATGCCGCGCTTCGCGGCGGCGATGCCGGCCCGGCCGTTCTCGATCAGCTCCGCGACGATGGCCGGGTCGGTCGCGAGCGGGGCGGGCGGGCCGTCGCCCGCTGTCCGGTCGCCGGGCGCGTCCCCGGCCGGGGCGCTGCGGGCCGGGATGAAACCGTCGCGGTCGAGGATGGTCCGCAGGGCGTCCCCGATGAGCGGGTCGTGACGCCCAAGCCCGTCCAGCAGGCCCGCCCGGCTCCCGGGCGCGCCCAGCGCCTGGGTGACGTCGACGAACAGCCGGCCGCCGGCCTCCGCCATGGGCCGCGGGGTCGTCATCTGCCAGAAGGACAGGCCCAGGGGCTTGAGGGGGTCGGTCATCATCTGCTGGTGACCGACCGAGACGTAGACGTGGTTGCCCGGATCGCCGGCTTCCGGGACCGGGAACAGCGTGGTGATGGCCCGGCTCTGGACGATCATGAACTCGTCGTCGGCCCCCTCAACGGTCCCCTCGCCGGCCAGGCACCATTCGATGTCCTGCGGCTGGCCGAAGTGCGCTTCGATGCGCCGGCCCAGCGCCGCGAGCCGCGCGACCTCCTCATCGGTCAGGGCCGGCTGCTCCTGGCGCTCGGGCTCGATCGGCTGTTCCCGCGTGCCGCCCGCCGGCGCGGCCTGGATGGCGAGCTTCTTGGCGCCGATGGTCCGGGCGGCGACCTCGTACCCGCCCGCCTCGTCCCCGCGCACCTGGTAGCTGTCCGGGTTGACCAGGCCGGAGACCAAGGCCTCGCCGAGGCCGAAGCTGGCCTCGACGGAAGCCAGCTTCCGGTTGCCGGTGACGGGGTCGGCCGTGAAGAGAATGCCGGACGCCCGCGGAAAGACCATCCGCTGCACGACCACGGCCATGCTGACCATCCGGTGCCCGAAGCCGTTGCGCAGGCGGTAGGTCACGGCCCGCTCGGTGAACAAGGACGCCCAGCACCGGCCGACGTGCCGGAGAATCGCGGCCGGCCCCGCGACGTTCAGGAAGGTGTCCTGCTGGCCCGCGAAGGACGCGGTCGGCAGATCCTCCGCCGTCGCGCTGGACCGGACGGCGCAGGCCGTCTGCCCGCCGAGCCGGCCGGCCGCGCGCGTGATGGCCGCCGACAGCTCGCCGGGGATGGCGGTCTCCTCGATGGCCCGGCGGATCTCCGCGCTGAGCACGCGGATCCCCTCCCGGTCGCCGGGGTCGAGGCGGGACAGCCGGCCGAGCTGATCCTCGATCCCGGGCGCGGCTTCCATGATCAGGCGGAAGGCGTCCGTGGTCACGCAGAAGCCGGCCGGCACGCGGACGCCCTCGATCCGCGAAAGCTCCCCCAGGTTCGCGCCCTTGCCGCCCGCGAGCGCGATGTGCGTCTTGTCGATCTCCGCTAGGCCCAGCACGTACCGCTCGGTCATCGGGTTGTGTCCTCCCCCGCACGGGTCGCCTGACGGCGACGATCTCCGGTCCAGCCTGCGATTATGCGGCATGACCGGGGCCTTGCGGCAAGTCCCCGGGTGCGCTATAGATTGAAAGTGGCGGGGAGTATCGTCTCCCGGCCTTTTGTTTTCTCCTGGCCCCGCTGGCCGGGATACCGGCCGGGCTGGCCTGGGCGAGCGGAGCCGCCAGGGCAGCTCCGCTAGCTGACCACGCGGGCGCGGAACGTCCTGATGCCCAGGTAGCCGAACAGCGCCGTGCCGCCGACCAGCGCCACGAACACCGCCCACAGCGGCATGTGGCCCAGCGACGGGGTCAGCACCGCGCGCAGGCCCTCGGCCATGTAGACCATCGGGTTGACCAGCGTGGCCATCTGCAGCCAGCGGATCGTGTGCAGCGCGGACCACGGGTAGTAGACGGCGCCGAGCATCGTGAGCGGCAGCAGCAGCACCGCGAACACGGTCTGCATCTTCCGCGGATCGGCCAGCGTGGCCAGCAGGAGCCCGAGCGCGGACGTCATGGTCGCGCCGAAGATCAGGATCGCCACCAGGAGCGCCCAGTTCGTGACCGTGACGTGCGGCGCCTGGCCGGCCGCGTGCACGAAGAGCACGATCGGGAACACGACGCAGCCGCCCAGGAAGGACTGGACGGCACCGGCGATGATCTTCTGGATGGCGAGCACCGTGAGCGGGACGGGCGCCAGCGCCCGGTCCTCGATCGTGCGCTGCCAGGAGAACTCCATGACCAGCGGCATCGTCGTGCC
>Ga0210389_10001862_pt1 | contig 16899 bp, 14 predicted proteins | sample IncBWH28OmetaG_FD_160127 | JGI IMG/M metagenome (GOLD analysis project Ga0210389, IMG submission 160127) | Forest soil microbial communities from Barre Woods Harvard Forest LTER site, Petersham, Massachusetts, United States - Inc-BW-H-28-O ...
GCAAATCCGCGCGGTTGGTGATCTGGCCGCCCCACACCGGCGCGCGGAACTTGGCCAGCGATTCACGCGCGATGGTGACGATCGGACTCTCCGCGTCGTCGCGGCGCGCCGGTGCGCCGTTGAGCACGACGGCATAGGGCTTGCGCGCGGCGCGGCAGGTCTGAATGGTTTCCTGCACGGCGTTGACGTCGAAAACCCCCGGCCGCGCCGGAATGATCACCATGGTGGCGTTCTTGATGGAATCCTCCACCACGGCCGACAGATTCGGCGGCGTGTCGATGAACACCCATTCGAAGCCGTCACGCTTGGCGGCGGCGATGAGGCCGGCGACGGAATTGACCGCGGTCTTGATCGGCGGCTCATTGGTACCGCGCAATTTGTGCCACAGCATCAACGAGCCCTGCGGATCGGCATCGATGAGCAGCGTGGGCTTGGTTGCCTTATGGACATGCGCCGCGAGATGGGCCGCCAGGGTACTTTTCCCCGAGCCGCCTTTGCGCGATGCGAAAACAATGACGTTCATACCTTCGCCTCCAGATTGACCCCAGGAGGCGAAAATGAATCAGCGCGCTGATTCGTGAAAGAAGAATTTACAGCTAATTGTGGCGAAGCCCCTGATTATTCAACAGGGTTGGCTTTTGAGTCACACCGTGCGGTATTTGAGTCACACCCGGCATCGCCGGGACCAGCGAAAATCGCGAAATCGAATCGAAAAGGCGCTTTGCCGGACTCGTCGGCCGACTTTATTCAGGCGGTCAGCTCGCGGCAGGCTTCGGCTTTTTGGATTTGTGCGACTTGGCGCTGACCGGTTTTCGCGAGCTCGCCGGCCGGATGCTGAGCGGCCTGCCCGCGACGACCGGCGTGACCGCGGCCTCGGGCTCGGGCCTGAAGAACGCCCGGCATTGCGGGCTCAGCTGCGATTTGTTGCGGATCATGCAGACCGTGACGCGGTCGACATCGGGAATCTCCGGGCCGCAAAGCCGGAACGCATCGCCGCTGCAGGCCTGCTGCTCCTCGGGCGTGTAGGCCCGGCCTGCCGCAGGCCACATCGAAACCGAGACCGCCGTTGCCAGCATCAAGCCGAATTGGAACTTCCTGCGGAAAGCCAACATGATTCCCCCCAAGCGTTGCCGCTCGCGGATTGTGGGTGAATGGCGGGGGAATGGCAAGGAGGAGGGCCGGGGAACCAGAATCCGATGCGCCCGGGAACAAATCAGTTATGTGGCTACATAATACTTGTTGACGACCGGATTATGTAGTTACATAAATTTCAATGAAAACAACCTTCAACTCCGCCAAGCGCGTGTGGACTTTGGTACATCGCGGCCTCGATTTCGCGGCCGACGCGGAGAAGGTTTTTTCCGGGGAAACGGTGACGAGGGTCGACGACCGGTTCGACTACGGCGAGATTCGCCGGATCAGCGCCGGTTTCCTCGAAGGCCGAATGGTCGTGATCGTATGGACTCAACGCGGCGCGAGCCGTCACATCATTTCGATGAGGTACTGCCATGGCAAAGAAGAGAAGCGCTGGCGCAAAATACTTCGGCAAACCGCTGACCGATGATCCGGACGACGCGCCCGAACTGCTGGGCGATTTCTTTCGCCACGGCGAACTGCGCCATGGCGAAAGGCTGATCCGTCGTGGCCGTCCGCCATTGTCCGGCAAGCCAAAGACGGCCATCACGCTTCGGCTCGACGAAGATGTGGTGAAAGCCTATCGCGAGACCGGCGAGGGCTGGCAGACGCGGATCAACGCGGACCTCAGGCGCGCGCGCAAGCTCGGTATTGGGGCCGCGACGGTACCGCGCAAGGCGAAACGCGCGGCCAGCACTGCTCGCTGAACCGGCAGAAAGGAAAAGCGGGGATCGAATTACACTGGTAAAGTTAGGTGGGAACCAAAGGCTGACCCAAAAAGTATTGAAAAGACTGACGTATTGCTCGCGGTTGATGCTGCTTTGTAGCAGCTTTTGTATTTAGTCGTTCAACCGAGATACAAATGCTGCCGCTTTTCATCAAAACGAGATGTCATTCTCAAGTTCATCGAGGATGGCGTTCAACACCTTGTCAGCACCACGCGCATGTCTGAGGGCTGACGTGTACAGGTCCTTCAATTTCGCAAACCATGGCCCCCCAACTTCGCCGTTCTCATCCTTATCGAGGTCCTCGTCACTGAACCGGTCGACCGTTTCCCCAGCGCCGTTCAATAGAAAAACCGTGATAATCGGCGATCCTTCAGTTCGCCCTTCCAGCCAGTTAAGCTGCACAGTGTTGTCTCTAAAGGAGACCTGAAAGCTGGCACCAAAACCCTCCTGCCAATCAATTTCGCCTTTTTGGGTCTTGGCCAAAAGCAGGTCCACTAGTTTTTTGGATTTAGCTAGGCTCATCGTAGCCCTCCTGATTGGCCTTCAAGTATGTAAAGACGTCGACCAGTTTGTCTATATCTCGGGATATGAGCGAATTGTATTTTGCGACTGGGAAGGGGGCCTTAGTCGCGAGTGCCCTTTCAATATGGTCTTCCATTGTGCTGAGGTTCGCTATGGCATTTTGGATCACCGCAAGATGGTCGTCAGAGAGGCTTACCGAGGACCCTTTCAATATGATCAGCTGCTTTCGGATTGCTGAGTATCGTTCAGGCAGCGTCTCCGACACACCAGTCTCGCGATGCGCGCGCTTTATCTCCTCGAGAACAGCGATAGCGGTCGAAAAATCGACAATGATGTCAAACAAACGAATACTGTCTCGTGTGGCCTGTGCAGCTTCCTGCGCTGCGACAGCCGCCTTCTTTGATTTGCGGACGTTTACGAGCGTGGCCCAAAACCCAATGATTGCGATCAAGAAACCGCTAACGTCTGCCCACGTGCCCGCAAGCTCATGCTCTTTAAGCCATCCCAAAAACTGGATCAGATGTTCGCGCAAGCAAGAGTTCCGATTGAACCGTCAAGTTGCCTGATCCTTTTCATGAGAGGAATAGAAGCCTCGCAATTTACACGGGAATAATCGGACCGTATGCCCGCTGTCTCGCACCCGTTGCTGAGAGATTTAGCGCAGCCATTCCGATGGACATCTATATCGCTCTTTGTATTTGAGAGCGAGCGAAATGGTCAGGCTCTTCAATTACTTGCTGTGGCAGAAGCACTTAGGGAGCGCTCTGGTACAGTTGGGTGGGCTCGAACCACCGACCTCCTGTTCCACAGACAGGCGCTCTAACCAACTGAGCTACAACTGCATCCGTTGCCGGCCCCGAAAAAGGGGTTGCCGAACGGGGCGGAAACTAGGTGCATCGCCCGTCTTTGGCAAGGCCGATGCGGGCGCTCAGTTCAGGTGTCGTCCCTGCGAAAGCAGGGACCCATAGCCACCGGCTGGTGTTGCTGAAACGGAATTGTGCAACGGCCATCGGCGCTAACTCGCACCGTCACGGAGTATGGGTCCCTGCCTTCGCAGGGACGACACCTTTATTTTCGTTTCGACCCCCGGCAAAAAACAAAAAGCCCGGGCTGGCGCCCGGGCTTTTTTTGGGATGCTGGAATGGTCGATCAGGCGGCCGGCTTGAACAGCTTCGACGCATTGGCCTTGATCGGCTCGACGGTTTCGGCCGCGACCTTCTGGCTCAATTCGGCGAGCTCCTTGGCCTGGGCGGTGACGGCCTCGTACTGCTTCTTGGCGTGCGAGGTCCACAGCTCGATCGCTTCCGAGGGCGATTTGACGCCGAGCAATTCCTGCGCGAAATCGAGCGTCGCGGTGGTGTTGGCCTTCATCATTTCCATCAGCTTGGCGGAGTATTCGCTGTAGCCCTTGCTGGCGGACGTGAACACCGCCTCGATGGTGCCGTTGTGGCTCTCGGCGACGTCCTTGAACTTGGCGTAGCTGTCGCGCGCCTGCGACACGCCCTTTTCGGCGAACGCACGCATCTGCTCGGGGACTTCGAACGGAATGACGGAGGAGGAGAACGGATCAGAACTTGCCATGGCATGAATCCTTCGAGGATGGGGTGAATGGATGTGACCCCTTGCGCACCCGGGCAAAGGCCGGAAACGTCGACTTGGATCACGCGGCGGGAATGGTCTACGTCGGATATCCGACACTTATATGCCTATATAGTGGCAATTTTGTGCAATGCAATACGATGTGGCGAAATTTTGGGTGCAGTGCCGCATAGCTGACCCGGAGGAGATGCGGGGATCCCCCGGGTCTTCACCCCCGGCTTTGCTGGCCCGTAGCCTCTAAAACGGGATGAGTTTTGATTGAATCGGTCCTTCCGCGTGTTCGGTCCACCTCTCCCCAGCGGGGAGAGGTCGATTTGCGCAGCAAATCGGGTGAGGGGGCGCAGTTCTCACGAGACACCGTAACCCCTCACCCGGCGCTACGCGCCGACCTCTCCCCATGGGAGAGGTGGACGGGCCAGCGAACCAATCGATGGAACTAAAACTCATCTTGCCCTAACCCTTGGGCTTGGCGGCATCCATCGCGGCGCGGCTGATGATCTGGCCCATCTCGCTCGCCTGCTCGGCCAGCGAGCGCATCTGGGCCTGCACATATTCGCTGTGCAGCCGCATGATTTCGGTCAGGTCCTTGGCGTGCAGCAGCGATTGCGCATAGTCCAGCGATGCCTGCGTGTTCTTCTCGGCATAGGCGATCGCCTTGGCGCCGACATCCCTGGCGCCGGCGCGGACCGTCGCGCCGCGTTCCTCGATCGAGCCAGCGGTCGCCTGCGCGCTGCTCACGAATTTCTCGAAGGCCTTGCGGGCCTGATCGAAGCTCGCTTCCGCCGCCGCGCGCATTTCCTTTGGAATCTCGAAACGGTCACGCCCTGGTTCGCTCATGGTCCACTCCTGTTGTCCGCTCGAAGGGGCCACCGGTTCCCTGTCGTGGACCCCTGATCGATGCATGCAACACGGGCAACGCGAAAGCAGGCATCGGGTTCAGGCGAACCCGGGCGTCACTGCTGAATTAAGGTTATCGCGGCTTAGGGTGCTGCCACGGCCGCCAGGCCGTGGACCTCGCCTCTGCCGCGGGCGATACTAACGGTCCGTTAAGGCTGTCATTGTTTGGCCGCCGATATCTGGCGCCAGCATCGGGCCATCCAACAAGCCGGTCCATTCAGTGCGATGAACAACGCGGAATTCCAGTTGCGAGGCGTCGGCGATCCACGGCTGGCCGTGCATGCAACAAGCGCGCTTCCCGCATGGCTGTGGTCGGTCGACGGCGTCAGCATCCTGTGGGCCAATCCGGTCGGCGCAAAACTGTTCGGCGCCGCCAACGGCGCGATCCTTGCCAAAAAAACTTTCGGTCCGGCCGATGCGCACCGGCGCCAGGTGGCGCAGATCGCAGGCCGGTTGTTGCCATCGGGCGCGGTCCGGCTGGAGCGGCTGCGCGGCTTCGGCGTGCCGCTCGGCGCGCTCGTGACCTGCAGCTGCGCGCGACTTGAATTTGCCGATGCCCGCCACGGCATCCTGATTGCGGCCACCGAGCCGGTCGGCCGTCCGATGCCGCTGGTCGAGCGGCTGCAGCGCCTGGTCGAGGGCATCGATACGCCGATCGCCGCCTTTGCGCGCGACGGCATGTTCGTCGGCGCCAGCGACGCCGCACGCCCGCTGCTCGGCTTTCGCAATCTGGCCGAGGCCGGCCTCGAGGCAGCGCGCAGCGACGCGCTGAAACAGGGCCGCGTCGAGACGCCGATCGGAATCGGCCACATGGTGCTGCAGCGCGTCGGTACCGGCGCCGATGTCGGCCTCGTTGCGCTGATCGCGCCGGGCGCCACGGTAGCCGCGCACACAAGATTTATCGCGCCGGCATCGCCGCAAATCTCGGTGGCCGAGCCGCCGGTCGCGCCGCCGGCGGATCGGCCGACGCCGGATTACGAACAACCGGCGATGTCGGGCGAAGCGCCGGCCGAGTTCGGATTGATCGACGAATTCGCGCCATCCGCGGAAGCGATGACGCCGGCTGCGATCGAACCGGAGCCAGCGCCGGTGACGCCGCCGGCGGACCAGCCGACGCCGGACTACGAACAGCCGGCACTATCGGGCGAAGCCCCGGCCGAGTTCGCATTGATCGACGAGCCCGAGCTATCGCCCGCGGAACCCGACGTCGAATCCGCTGGGCCGGACGCGCCGGCCGAGCCTGAATTGATGTCCGTGCTGCAACTCGACATGCCGCATGTCGAAGCCTCGGCAGCGCAGCCTTCGGCGGAAGCGGCGGCAACGGATATGGACGCGCACGAGCCCTCGCCTTATGTCGAGGCCGTCGCCGACGAGCCGGCATCGCCCACAATCGAAGCGCCGATCCCGGACGCGATTGCGCCGCCGCCCGCGGTAGCGCTGTCATGGCTCGACGAGCCCCCGCCGAATACGCGCCGCAATCCGCTGCGCTTCATGTGGCAGATGGATGCGGAAGGCCGCTTTTCGCTCGGCTCCGACGAATTCACCCGCCTGATCGGCGCGCGCACCGCCGCCGGCTTCGGCCGGTTGTGGAGCGAAATCGCCGAAATGTTCGGGCTCGATCCCGACGGCCGCGTCCTCAAGGCGATCGCCACCCGCGATACCTGGAGCGGCGTCACGCTGAACTGGCCGGTCGATGGCGACGGCCGGTTGCCGGTAGAACTGTCGGGCCTGCCGATCTACGATCGCCATCGGAATTTTGCCGGCTACCGGGGTTTCGGCGTTTGCCGCGATCTCGACGGCCTGACGCGGCTCGCCGCATTGCGCCGGCACGAATTGTTCGACGATCCGGCGCCGCCCGGCCTGCCTGAAGTACCGACTGCGACATCGTCCAGTCCGCCTCAATCGCCTGACCCGACTGCTGTTGCGACTTCACCGCCAACCGATTTGGAAACACCCGTGGAAACGCTCGTGGAAACGCCCAAGGAAACGTCGAAGGAAATGCTCAGGAACGTCCTGCCGTTTCGGCCCCTCGGCGAACCGAAATCGCCTGCCCTGACGCCGGTCGAAAACAGCGCCTTCAACGAGCTCGCCCGGCAATTATCGGCGCGGCTCGACAACGAAAACGGCGCCCCGGCGGCTGCGCCTGCGTCAGCCGAAACGCCGGAGGCCGTGATCGAGCCGCCGCCGGAAAAACCCGACGCCAATGATCAGCAGCCCGGTTGGCTGGCGCAGCCCGAGCCGCCCGCGCGCGGCGAAACGCGGCGCGACCGGACGCTGCTCGACCTGCTCCCGGTCGGCGTTCTGATCTATCGGCTCGACCGGCTGGTCTATGCCAACCCGGCATTTCTGGCGCGGATGGGCTATGCCAGCCTCCATGCGCTGGAGGAAGCCGGCGGCCTCGATGCGCTCTATGTCGAGCCCGGCGTCTCCAGCGCCAGCAGCACGTCCGACACCGGCACGCCGGTGACGATTTCCGCGAGCCAGGGCGCGACCGAACACGCTTCCGCAATCGACGCGCGCCTCTACACCATCAGCTGGGACGAGGATTCCGCGCTGGCCCTGATCTTCGCGGGCGCGGCCGCCGAGAGCGCTGCCATCGCGGCCGCGATCGGACAGGCCGCGCCCGCAGACGCACCTTCGCCGGTCGGCCACGCCAATGCCGAGGAGCTCGGCGCCATCCTCGATACCACAGCCGAAGGCATCGTGATGTTTGACGCCGAAGGCAACCTCAATTCATGCAATCGCAGCGCCGAGGCGCTGTTCGGCTATGACGGCGATGAACTCGTGCAGCGGAACATCGCCGAGCTGTTCGCGCCCGAAAGCCAGCGCGTGGTCCGGGATTATCTCGAAAGCGTCAAGGGCGCCGGCGTCGCCAGCCTGCTCGATCCCGGCCGCGACGTGCTCGGCCGCGCCAGCCGCGGCGGCCTGATCCCGCTGTCGATGACCATGGGGCGGACCCGTCCCGACGGTCCGAATTTCTTCGCCGTGTTCCGCGATCTGTCGCAGGCGCAAAAAAGCGAAAGCGAACTGCAGCAGGCGCGGCGGCTCAACGATCGCTCGGCCAACGCCAAAGCGGACCTGCTGGCGCGGATCAGCCACGAGGTCCGCACGCCCCTCAACGCCATCATTGGCTTTGCCGAAGTGATGATCGCCCAGCGCTTCGGCACGCTCGGCAACGAGCGCTACGTCGAATACATGAAGGACATCCGCGCCTCCGGCGAACGGGTGATCGCCATCATCAACGACCTCACCGATCTCTCCCGGATCGAGACCGGCAAGCTCGACCTCACCTTCGCCAGCCAGAGCCTCAACGACCTGGTCGAGCAATGCGTGGCGGTGATGCAGCCGCAGGCCAACCGCGAACGCATCATCATCCGCACCTCGCTGGCGCATGCGCTGCCGCCTGTCGTCGCCGACGCCCGCGCGCTGCGCCAGATCACGCTGAACCTGATCGGCAATTCGATCCATCTCGCCAATGCCGGCGGCCAGGTGATCGTCTCCACCGCGCTGTCGGATTTCGGCGAGGTGGTCTTGCGGGTCCGCGACACCGGCCACGGGCTCAACGACAACGAGGTCGCCGCCGCCATGGAGCCGTTCCGCACCCAGGCGCCCTCCGATCAGGCCTCCGACAGTTCCGGCGTCAGTCTTTCCCTGACCAAGGCGCTGGTCGAGGCCAACCGCGCGCAATTCCACCTCAAGACCGGGGCGCATATGGGCACCCTGATCGAGGTGGTGTTTGGGCAGGAGTTGGCGAGGGCCTGAGGCAGATGGCTTCGGCCAAGGCGCAACTTTCCGTTGCTCAAATGTGCATGCACACGCTATAAATTCGAAATTCGGATGGATGAACCATGCTGCGTTTCGAATTAGAAGATTTTTTCGACCGACACGAGCACCAATCCGGGCCGATCAACCTCGCATCCAGCGATGCGCTGCCATGGGATGCCGCGAGTTTAGCCGGTAGCGGCGCCTTGGCAGACATCCTGGCCGGCACTTTGGCCTATCCTGACGTGAAACAGAGCTTGCTCCCCGGTCTTGAAGGACTCTGCAAGCCGCCGCCCGATATCGGAGTGCTGGCGACGTCGGGCGCGTCCGAAGCCATCGCGCTCGTCATCCACGATTTATTCGACGCCCGCGTCGTGCGGGATGGACATCCCATCGTGGTCCCTTCGCCCGGCTACGGCGCATTTGTGGGACTGGCGTCGCTGCTTGGGCTGCCAACCAGAAGCTACAACTATCGTCCGCACCGCGAATGGGCGCCCGACCTCGATGAGTTGCTTGAATTGTCAAAGCATTGCGCGGCGTTGATCGTCAATAATCCTCATAATCCCAGCGGTCACGTGATTCCCGACGACATTCTCCGCACCATCGCGCGGCAGCTTGCCTTGCGTGACGCGATCCTGATCGTCGATGAAGTCTTTCGGATACCCGACGAAACCGAATCTGCCATCGGGCTCGGCAGTCACGTCGTGACGATAGGCAGCCTATCGAAAATCTATGGATTGCCGGGGCTACGTCTGGGCTGGATTACGGCGAATAAGAAACGGCTCAGTCGCCTCAGAACGTTGCAGCAATATTTCACGCTGACGCCGAACGGCTTTGCTGTGGCGATCGGATCTTTTGTTTTAAAAAACCTTGATCGATTCAGCCGCGCTGATCTGATCCGCAGCAATCGAAATATGATAACCGCCTGGGCCGAAGCTTCCAAAGACTCGCTCTCGATTTCACACCCTCGCGGCGGCACCACTGTGTGCCTAACGGTAAACAGCAAGGTTCCGGCCAATATGCTCTTCAACGACTTCCTGCGAGGTGGTGTGCTCCTCGCGCCGGGCGGGAGCTGCTTCGATTTTGCCCGGGAATTGAATTGGTATCGGCTCGGTTATGGCACCGACGCAAAAAGCCTCAGTTGCGGGTTGGCGCAGATCAACCAGGTGCTCGATCGATAAGCAAGCGGGGAAAAGAATGATTTCTCGAAGTCCACCGGCAATCTTTATTTCGGACCTCCGGAACGCCGGAACCGGCAATACGAATTGGTTTGAGGAGAATTCGCCGAGGGGACTTGCCGGCAGATGCCTGCTCGATGCCCTCGAATATCTGCATACGGCCCCGAAGTACCCCGCGCGCTATTGGCACGTCGTCAATGCACACGCAATTCGCCTTGTCCATCGTTGCCTTACTGACAGCTCCCTAAATCGAGGCGACGTTCTTAACCGTATGACGAGGCATATAGAAGAAACCTGCCAGCAACTTCTCAAGAGCCGCCAACCCAGCATTCCGTTTTATGGTGACGATTTCTGGGATTGGGCGTCCGTCATTAACGCCATTTTCGAAGTCAGAAAAGTCTCACACAGCGCCGCAGAGGTGGCTTCAGACGAATTGCGATTGTTTTCCAAAGCGGTACTGGATCGCGCGTCGGAAGGCCTGTCAGTGAACGATCCTGACCGCGAATGGTACGGGCCCGCTACAGCGGCGCTTCCCCATCGCATCCTGAATAAACACCTCGACGATGAACCAGCGGGACTTCGGGACGCGCTCAAGGAACTAAAATCGCAGGCGTTAGAGAAAGTCGAAAGTGGCAAGTATCGTGGCCACGAAATTTCGCCCCGGCATGTGCTTTGGCACTACGGCCAAGTCGTTGCCCACTTCGGGGATGAGGCACGCGACCAAGCCAGCCGACTGGCAGATTTCTCATGGCTCAAGGAACCGATGGAGAAATCGGAGCGCGTTTATGTGTTGGCGCGTGTGCTGCAGGGCGCTTACGCGGCCAAGGACAAGCAAACCAGCAATAGAGCGCTTGAGGAACTCTATAAATGCCAAAATCTCGCTCGCCCACTGGGTCAAGGACTGATGGGCGATGCTGTGAAAGGATCGCTCAATGCCCTGGATGCCCTATGGCCAAATCTTGAGGACAGGGAGAAGACCAGCATTGGATCGATGCTGGATGCGTTACTTTTTCAGTACGCAAAGGCCAACACCGTTGGGTTTTTGGTCGCTATCCCTCACGAGATGGACGCGATAATTGCGGAGTTGGGCCTCCTCGGTGCAAAGGTCGAACAGAGAACCACCACCACCGCAACTATCAAGCACGCAAATTTCCGCGCAGTCATCTGCCAAGGAAAGTCCCTTGGAGAGGTCGTGGCCGCCACAACAAGCCTGATCAAAGAACACGGCGCGAAATGGGTTATCATGTCGGGCATTGCAGGATCGCTCGGAAAATCGGTCCAGCACAAGACTGCCGGCGTTCATTTTATCGGACCCGACAAGGGTGACATAGTCGTCGCGACATCGATGGCACCATTCCACATTCGGGATAAGGTTCGCGAGGAGATCGACAACGCAAACGTCCCCTTTTTTGGCAGCACCTGGATGATCATCCCCGCCGACCCACAACTTTTTCGCTTGGCGCATGAGGCTGCCGAAAGCTTATCCAGGGATCTTCGAGTGTTTTTCGAAGGAATGATTGTCACCCGTGGCGGCATCATGGACTCCAAGCCAGGCAAAGAGGAAATCCTGGCGGAATTCCCAGGCGGGCTGGCCGTTGAAGAGGAAGGGTACATGATGGGTATCGTCTGTCTTAGCCATGGCGTCCCATACCTTAATATTCGGGCGATTTCAGACCGCGCGGAAGGCGACAAGGAAAAGCAGAAGGCAGATAAGACAGTTGAAGATTTTGAGCAACGCGCGGCGGCGCGCTCCGCATCGCGACTCGCGGTCAAAGTGGCGGAACTGTTGAGCCATCGCTGGTGAACTAGTTGGACGAATAAACACCAAATAGATTCAAAGAAAATATCAATCGGGGGATTGATCCTAGTTATGAATAGAAAACCAATAGACATTTTTAGGCAAGCTCGGCGAATTGATCCAACCCTCGAGGTTTCACAAAAGCAGCACCTAGAGCTGAGCCGTCGACAGATTCATCCCGTCACTTTTTCCCGCGATGCTCTGTTTTCGTCGATGGCCGCCGGTAAGCCCTTGGTATCAACCGAAGTACCCATACGGGTCCGAGATGCACAAGAGTTCGGATTCCGTCGAGCCGTTCTGGAAGCCCTTATTTCGGGATTTCCGAGGCACGAAAGATTTCGCGCTCGCCTTGGGCGAGATGGCTACCGGCGAGAACGTTTTCGGGTCGAAGATTTAATTCGCCGGTGGAATGGCAACCGCGGACTCGTCAGCATTACCGACTTGCATATGCGTGGATCAAAATTGTTAGAAAGCATTGATTGTACCCCGCTGAGCGACTTCAACCTTCTAGCAGGCGCCAAGGGTCGGGTGGGCGCCGAGGAAATGCTGACGATGGTCGTGAGCTCAGCCGGCGTGTTCACCGACTCCCACAGCGATGATCCGGACGGTAGCAATCATTGCTTTGTCGGAAGGAAACTTTGGCTCGTGTGGGACACGTTCGAGGGAATCACTCGCGGTCTCGAAGACGTCGAACGTTCCGGAACCGATCGAGCGCAGGCGGCTTTCAGCATGTCGGCGTTCCTCTCCGTGCCCGGCTCACGATGGTTCGCGGTCGAGGACGGTCAAACGCTCTTCCTGCCGGGCCATCTCACGCATAAGGTAATCACGCTCGAGGATTATATCGGTATCGGAAGCTTCTTTGTCATGCTCCCCAGTTACTGGCGTACGCTGCTTCGATGGACCGAACATGCTCCGTTGTGGGCACTCGAAGACCATTCCACCGAAAGCCTCGCGCTGGTAGATAAGATCACGCGCCGGGTGATCCGCAAGGTGAAGTTGCTCGCGGGAAGGTCGGAACAAGAACAAGTGTGGTGGGGCCTCCCTCACCTTATCTCTGCTGTCCAGGAATGGCGTCGAACGACAGGGCCAGAATCTCTATCAACCCTCAATTCAGTTTCAGCGCGTCTGGCAAAGACTGTTCTCAATTTTCGCAGCCAGACCGGCCAGGTCTTGCCGGTTGGTGCCGCTTGAAGAAGCATTGGCCTGATGGAGGCCAAGCCCCCTCCGATCAGGCTTCCGACAGTTGGCGAGGGCCTGATTTTCTCTCGCCGTTCCGGCAGGCCCGGTTCCAGATCCGCCGCCCCGACCATGACGGAAGCATCCGAAACTTTGTGCTGGCGCAAAGCGTCGCGGGCGATTTCGATCGAGGATAGCATTCGGACCAAACCGGAGCCGAAGCCATGAGCCTGTACGTCCTGGACCTCGTTCTCTTTATTTTCGGAAATCCGCGGCCACATCCCGCAACATGACGATTCCGGCGCCGGCGCGAACCCGCTCGCCGGCAGCACGGACCGGCTGATACGGGTGTTGGCCGCCGCCGTCGTCACCATGCTGTTGCTGTCACTGGTGCTCCGGGCGGCGGTCTGGTGCGCGATTCGGCTGCTGCAGGTTCCCGGCCAATTGTCATCTCGGTCCGTACGGACCGTACCCGGCCGTCACTTCGACCCGACAACCTCGATGGTCGTGCGTTGCGGTGACCTCGGCAGCGCTGCAAGCTGCGGCGAAAGCAGGACGCGGATCTGCTTGTCCTTACAGGCCTGTGAAAGCCCACCCTCGCCGTTATATGCTTTCAGCGTACCCTCGTACCCAAGACACGCCAGCCGGTAGATCAGCTGCTGCGACAACGCACCCTGGAAGTAGCCGCCGTGCACATTCGGCTTCTGATGGCAAACGAGATAGGCGCCGAGCAGATGGAGGTGGGAATACCACCGCAGCCTGGCCTCGGGGTTGGTGCGCTTGAGGCACTTGGCAAAAGTGAGGAGCCCCACCATTTTTTTGCCGTGGGCGATTGGCTCGGCATAGTCGGTGCAGTCGAAATAGGTGAATACCTGGGGTAGCGAGGCCGGCACCGGTGCCGCCCCCGGGTGACGTCCGATCCGCGCGCTTTCCAGTCTTTCGTGTATCTCCTGCAGCGTCAGAGTGCCGATGCGCAGAACCCGCAGGAAGTTGGCTTCGGCTACATCGAGCAGGCCGAACTTGTCCGACAATATCTCGACGTTGCCGAGCCGGAATCCGTACTTGCGGTTCTTGGTCGGAAACACGAAATAATTCGCCAGCGTGGAAATCTGCCGCAGCACCTCGTCGCCTTCGTTGCTGAACAGATAGGCTTCGTCGAAGCGCGACAGTGCCGCTGCCATGAAATTGCTGCGGTTCGTCACTAACGTCTCGGCCGGAATATCCGGCGACGCCAGCACAAAGCGTTTGAGCGTAAAGACATGGCCGATATTCTGCGACGGCGGCCCGGGTTTGTCACCGGCTGACGATCCGGCCCCATACGAATTCAGGGCTTCCACCTTCCTTTCGAACACCTGCGACAGCACGCGAATGGTGTTGGTGACGACAAATCCGCCCATGCTGTGGCCGATGAAGGAAAGCTGGACATCGTTGGTCGGACTTGCGTTGCCGCGCAGATCGATGATCGCGCTGTCGATCGCGCGGATGATCTGAACCAGGTCCGGCACGGCGAAAAATGTTGCCCGGTAAGTATCCCGGAAGTAGACGATAATCCGCAGCACCGCCGCGGTCAGCACCAGGCCGGCGAATGTGAGACCGCCCAGCGTCGCAACGTGATTGAAAACGGGATGCAGGAACACCCAGGAAATTCCGCCTGGCCAATGACGCGCCAGATAAAACAGCAGAAACGGCAATACCGCGAACGCCGCACCGACATACAGGATCCAGGTCGGCAAGGTCGGCAGCGCGTCCCAGGTACCGCGCCAGGGCTGCCCCATCTTCTCCGATGGCCAGCGATAGCCCATGCAAACCAGGCCCCGTTGGTTTCGAATCGCTTCATCGGCATCGATCGCTTTCGCCGCATTGGTGTACATCCGCAGCACGTCCGGCTCCGGATTGTTGAAGCCATGAACCATCACCACGAGGTTGGGATTTTGCCCCTGCGCCAGGACCGCAGCGATCTCGCGCACCGCGTCGTCGGAATTGACCGGGGACAAATAATGATCACGCACCGGAGGCAACGAAGCCGTGTCGTCGACATTGTCCGGTGCGGTGCTTTCGATGAAGTAGGTCGGAATCGGCACCTTGTCGGCTTTGTATGCGCGGAAAAATTCCGTCATGGTCCGATCCCCCTTGGCGCCCTGCTTGTCCCTAAGGCAGGTTATAGAGAGCGCGGCCTGGTTGCAAGCTTGGGTTGCGCGTCGCTGCCGGCCCACGCGCTCGACCTCAAGCGCGGTGGCAAGATGCGAACGAGCGCTCAGGCAACGCGGAGCGAGGATGCCGGCAGGAAATCGCCGATCGCATCCAGGAAGATTTCCGGCGATTGCAGCTGCGGAACGTGGGCGCAGCCGGCGATGATCTTCAACCGCGCGTCCGGCAGCAGCGTCGCCAACTCGCGGGACATCGGCGGCGGCGTCGCTTCGTCATGTTCGCCGACCAGCACCAGGGCGGGAACGGCGACCTTGCCAAGCTCGGGCCGCAGGTCAAGTTCGGCCAGCGCAGCACAAGCCGCCTGAAACACGTCGGGGTCGGTCTTCAGGAATGCCTCACGGCGATCGCGCATCAGATCCGGATGGCTCTCCTGAAACTCGGGCGCGAACAAGCGCCGCATCGCGACGTCGGTGATCGCCTGCAGCCCTTTTGCCTTCGACGCCGCCGCCATGTTGCGAAAGGCCTGGCGTCCTTCGTCCGAAAACGCCGCGCCGCAATCGGCGAAAATCAACCTGGTTGCGATGCCGGGATGGCGAATGGCCATCTGCAGCGCGACGAAGCCGCCATAGCCGTTGCCGAGTACGATTCCCTCGCCGCCGCCGGCGGCTTCCCGCACCGCCTCCGCCATGCGGTCGGCGACGGCGGCGAGACCGCCGCCGACCGCTTTCGACCCTCCGAAGCCCGGCAATTCCGGAACGATGAGGCGGAACGACTGCGACAGCTTTGGCGCGACGGCATCGAAACTCGCCCGATCCGACAACAGCGAATGAAACAGGAAAAGCGCCAGCCCGCGGCCCGACTGCGCCGCATTGACCGTGCCGCCGGCGAAAAGCCGATCCATGCGCGTCTCCCCGTCAGACGATCGCATCTGCCAGATCCTTCATGGTCGGGACAAGAATGTCCGGCTGGTGCGGCGTCTCGCCGAACGGCCTCTCGCGCCGATCGATGAACGCCGTTCGCATGCCGGCCGATTTCGCGCCGATGCAGTCGAAGGCGTGGTTGGCAACGAAGAGTATCTGATCCGGCTTCACACCCAGCAGTTCGGCCGCCGTGGTGTAGGTCGCCACATGGGGCTTGAAGGAATTCGCCTCGGCGACGGAGATGACCCGATCGAAAGGCACCTTGTGATAATGCTTCGCCCTTTCCAGCATGTCGGGATCGCCGTTCGACAACACGACCAGCCTGTACCTGGTATGAAGCTTTTCTAGCGCTGCCGGCACCTCCGGAAACGGCTTGAGTTTCTCGATTTCGCCGACGAGATATTCGACATCCTCCCTCGTGTAGCCGATGCCGGCCCTGTCCATCACATGGGCGACGGAGCGATGGCCGATCTCGCGGTAGGGCGTGTGCTCACGATGCAGCAACGCGTCGATCATGGAGTTTTCAAAGTGCGTGCGCCGCCACCAGGTGACGAAGGAGTTCGGATTCCCGGTCCAACCCTTTGCTTTCAGGAAGGGTGCTGCGATCGCGGTCAGGCCTCCCTGCATGTCGACGACCGTTCCGTACTGGTCGAACATGCAGACCTTTATTTCTTGTTTGATGCTTTCGTAGCTCACGGAAATTCCCCGGGTTTGCACCAGACCGGTTGCCGATGCTTGACGCGCGGCGCGCTCACACCTTGGCGCTGGCGACTTCCTCCAGTCCGCGGTTGCGCGGCTCGACGCCCCAGGCCCACACCACCACGATCTGGACGAGCACGAGCCCGATCATCAGCCAGACCACCCCCGGCAGTTGGTAGGATGCCATCAGGGCGCCGACGATGAAAGGTGAGACCACGGTGGCGCCGCGTCCGAGCGTGTTGCAGATGCCGTTGGCGCGCAACCTGATCTCGGTCGGGAACAGCTCGGTCGTATAGACGCCGAACAGGATCGCGGTCTGCACATAGATCGCGGCGATC
>Ga0210389_10001863_pt1 | contig 16893 bp, 20 predicted proteins | sample IncBWH28OmetaG_FD_160127 | JGI IMG/M metagenome (GOLD analysis project Ga0210389, IMG submission 160127) | Forest soil microbial communities from Barre Woods Harvard Forest LTER site, Petersham, Massachusetts, United States - Inc-BW-H-28-O ...
GGATTTTAAGTCCGCCGCGTTTACCATTTCGCCACCCCGGCTTTTCAAGAAAGATAGCCGAACAGGATGGGCGGGACGCCGGATTCAGTTCCAGAATCCGACGGACAGGGCGAGATTCCTGTACCGGGTGGCGAGATCGCCGGCGGCGGAGATGGACACCCGGCGCTCATGTCCGCCGAGCCGAAAGGAGAAGACCCGAGCCTCGAAGCCGGCCGTGCCATGCAGCCGTGCGGACGTCTCTGGGAAGCGCGAGGCCTCGAGGTAGCTCCCCGCGCGCAGTTTCAGCCACCCGCGGATGACCTCCGATTCCAGGCCCAATCGCGGCGTCGGGCTGATGTTCCGCCCAGAGACCTGCAGCTCTTTGGCCGCGAACGCTTCCATGCCGTAGCCGTTGTCGATCGCGCCGATCAGCCCGAGCTCGAGGGCCACCGTCAGCTCGCGTTCGTCCCGATAGTCGCGGTCGATCCGTTCGTTCCAGGGGGTAGGCCCGAAGCGCCAGGCCCCCCCCACCGTGGCGTCCCAGGGGACGATGGCGTTGCTCGGAAGAATGTAGCGGTCGCAGTTGTACGGATCGCAGTTGAACCGGATGGGCCAGGTCTTGAAGGGCAGCCCGCCGCTGACCGCCAGCCGAAAATCTCGTCCCCTGGGCAGCCAGATGACGCCGCCGTCCGGGGCGGCGCCGATACGCGTGAACAGGGTCTGATGGCTGGAGTCCAACGTATAGACGTTGGGGCCGCCCACCCGCACGCCGACGCCCACCGAGATCGATTGCTCGAGGAAGGTCCGCGCCAGGCCGATGTGACCGACGATCGAGCGAACACCGAGGCCGGCGCCGGCCTCCGCCGAGATGTCCTGCGCCGTGTAGCCACCGTCGATGGAGAGCCCCCACTGTCCGTATTGGAGCAGCAGTCCCGCCGCCGAGAGGATCGACCGATGAACGCTGGTGACCACCTGGCCGCTGTCGTTCGAGTCCTGGCCGTTGGCCGCGACGTAGGTGTTGAGGGCGACGCTCCAGGCGAACTTGCCGGTCCGGGTCTCCGGTCGCACCGCCGCCGAGGCCGGGTTCGTGTAGAGCCCCGCAGCCCCCTCGGCCACGGCGTTGATCGCCCCGCTCATGGCGATGAGCCGCGGCGAGCCGAGGGCGGGCTGTTCGAAGAGGTCGATGTTGAAGTTGCGGTTGGTGATCGGTGGGAACGAGGTCTGGGCGCTCGCTCCGGCTGGCAGGAGAATCAGAACGACGAAGAGGGCTGCGCGAGCGTGCTTCGCCGCTCGTCCCGCAGGCCCCCCAAGGCAGCCATTCACTGATTCGATCATCGTCCCCGTCACCGCGCGCAGAGAACGTAAGGCGCCCCCTTGGGTGCGTAAGCAGGTCGGGGAGCAGCCGACCGAATGGGCCATCAAGGCTCGGCGCGTTCTATAGTCCGTCGATGATGGGCTTCACACCGGTTGGCTCGACGCTCGGCGGGTTGGTGCTGGGCGTCGCGATCTCGCTCTTGATTCTCTTCGACGGACGCATCGCGGGGATCGCGGGAATCTTGGGGCGGAGCTTTGGCGCGCGGGGCGCGAAGCTTTCTTGGCGCCTGTACTTTCTGGGGGGGCTGGTGGTCGGCGGTCTGCTCTGGCGCCTCGTCTCGCCGGAAGTCTTCGGCGTGGCCAGCTCGACGGGACTCGGGACGATGGCCCTCGGTGGATTCCTGGTCGGCGTGGGCACCACCCTCGGCAACGGGTGCACTTCCGGACACGGGCTTTGCGGGATCAGCCGTCTGTCTCCCCGCTCCATCGTGGCGACGCTGGTCTTCGTCGCCACCGGAATGCTCACCGTCGCGGTGACGCGGGGCCGGCTGTGAGCAACGAGAAGAAGAAGAACGCCCTGGCGGCGATCTGCGGTCTTCTGTTCGCCTTCGGGTTGGGGCTGGGGGGGATGACCAATCCGCTCAAAGTGCAGGCGTTCCTCGACGTGCTGGGGAAATGGGATCCCAGCCTGTTGTTCGTGATGGGCGGGGGAATCGCCGTGGGGTTCTGGACCTTTCGCGCCGCCAAACGTCGCGCTCATCCCCTCCTGGGCGGCGATTTCGGCTGGCCGCGCGCTACGCGCATCGACGTCCAGCTCCTAGCGGGCGCGGCGATCTTCGGCGTCGGCTGGGGGCTCACCGGGTATTGCCCGGGCCCCGCTCTGGTGGCCCTCGGCGCCGGGCGTATCGCTCCCGTCGTAGCGGTGTCGTCGATGGTGCTCGGAATGCTGGCGACGCAAGCGGTGACCCGTCGGCGCGTGGAGCACGCCTAGGGTCGTCATCATCATCATGGGCAGGGCGCGCCGCAGGTGGTGACGTCGCCGCTGGGGCAGATGACCGGCGTGCCCGCGGCGCAGTCGACGATGTCACAGCCTTCGGTGCCGGCCAGCGCCGCCGGGCAATGGACCACACAAGCGGCGCCGGCGGCACAACTGGTGTGGCAGGGTGAGGCCGAACAGGTGAACGTGCAGGTGCTGCCTGTTTCGCAGACGCACTGACCGTTGGCACAGGTTCCCGAGCAGCTGCTGTTCGCTTCGCACGTCACGTGGCAGGGCGGGGTCTGGCAGGCGAAGTCGCACGAGCTTCCGCTGCCGCAGGTGCAGGTCCCGTTCGCGCAAACCGCCTGGCAGCTGCCGTTGTTCCCCTCACAGGTCGCGTGGCAGGGCGGCGCGGTGCAGACGAACCGGCAGTCGTCGCCCGATGGGCAGGTGCAGCTTCCATTGTGACAGCCACCGACGACGGGACCGCAGGCGGCCGCCAGCATGAGCGCGAGGGCGGCCAGGAGAGCGGCTCCCAGGCGCGTGCTCGTCCTCGGCGTCATCTATTCGCAGTCTGCCACGACGACGGTCACGTTGTCCGGCCCTCCGGCTGCCAGAGCGGCCTGAATCAGCCCGTGGGCGACGGCGTTGATGTCCGCGGCAGCCCCCAGAATCCGGGCAATCTCCTGGGCAGGAACCGGTCCGTGGAGGCCGTCCGAACAGAGCAGGATCCGGTCGCCGCGACGGAGGCGCACCTCCGAGGTGATCGGCTGAACCGTCGATCGCGTCCCCACCGCCTGGCTGAGAACGTGGCGGTAGATGAAAGTACCGACGTCTTCGGGACGCAAGGCCCCGGACTCGACCAGGTCGTCGGCCATCGTTTGATCACGGGTCAACAGCTCCAGGCGGCCGGCGCGAAGAAGGTAGGCCCGCGAGTCGCCGACCTGCGCGATGAAGATCCGATCGGGTAGAACGATGGCCGCCGTGCAGGTGGTCCCCATCCCGCGTGTCTCGGGGTGTGCCTTGGCCTCGGCGAAAACGGCTCCATTGGCGCCGCAGACGGCGCTCTTCAGGGACGCGTCTGGAGAGGTCGCCACCGCCGGTCCGGCGCCGACCAGCTGCTGCTTGATTGCCTCAGCCGCGATCCGCGCCGCAACGTCCCCGGCGGCAGCGCCGCCCATCCCATCGCAGACCAACAACAAGATCCCGTGTCTCGAGAGAGGAATTTCCTTCCGGTTGCACGGATTGCTCAGATCGCCCGACTGGAGGTCGGCGATCACGAAGGTGTCCTGATTGTTGGCGCGCTCGGCGCCGACATCAGTCGCTCCGCAAATCGCCAACCGGTCGGAAGGGGACTGATTCATTTCAGACGAGGTGTTTCAGCTTCGCCACGACGAAGCCTATCGCCGAGGCACCCAGGAGCACCCGGATGGGATTGCTCTTTACGAATTTCGTCGTTCGACTGGGTAATCCCTTCAAGGTCACCCTCGCGCGCTTCACGAGGCGGGGGCTGGCGTGGAGCTGCTTCGCGACGACCGACAGCGCCGAGCCGGTCTTGTCGGTCGCGTTCGCAGCGATCTTCCCGACGGACTTGCGAACGGACTTGCTGACGGAATTGGCTGAAATTACCGATCTCTTCGCTTTTGATCTCATGCGCTCACTGTCAGCCACAATCGTGCCAGGTGGGCGGGCGTGTAAGTGAGCGCCTTAGGTCCTCCCAGGGAACGGTCTGGTAACTGGCGGAGGCAGTTCGTGACCGTTCAGCTACATCGCTTTGCGTCGCTTCAGGCTCGGACGCCCTCTGATCCGACCCGCGCCGGAAGCCCATGCTACCGTTTGACGAGCCGAGGATCATGCTTCTCCAGCACCTCCGTTACCTCGTGGCTCTCGCCCGGGAGCGGCACTTCGCCCGCGCGGCAGACGCCTGCCGGGTGGCACAGCCGACGCTGTCGGAGGGAATCAGACAGCTCGAGGAGGATCTGGGCGTCCCGATCGTCGAGCGCCGGCAGCGGTTTCAGGGGTTGACGCCCGCGGGCGAGCGCGTCCTGGCGTGGGCCCACCGGATCCTCGCGGACTATGAATCGCTCTCGCAGGAGGTCGGCGAGCTTCGCGACGGACTGGTCGGCAAGCTCACGCTGGCGGCGATCCCGGCCACGCACCCGGTCGTGGCTCGGCTGACGACGCCGCTCATCGACGCGCATCCAAAGCTGAGCATCATGGTCCTCTCCCAGACGTCGCTGGAGATCCAGCGCTCACTCGACGACTTCAGCGTGGACGCGGGACTGACCTACCTCGACAACGAGCCCCTGGAGCGCGTGAAGACGCAGCCGCTCTACCACGAGCGGTACGTTCTGGTGACCCAGGCCGATGGGCCGTTGGGACGGCGCACCGAGGTGACCTGGAAGGAGGCGGCGACGCTGAGGCTCTGCCTCCTCGCTGATTCCATGCAGAACCGCCGGATCATCGATGGAATCTTCCTCCGGGCGGGAGCGACGCCGCGACCGCCCGTCGAGACGCTGTCACTTCTGACCGTTTGCGCGCACGTCGCGCTCGGCGGCTGGGCGACGATCCTGCCCCACACCTTCGGCCCATTCATGAGCCCGCTTCCGAACGTCGTCGTCCTGCCACTCGTCGAACCCTCCGTCGAGCACGTCATCGGTCTCGCGGTGGCCAAGCGCGATCCCTTGCCGCCCTTGGTCAGGGCGCTTCTCGAGGTCGCCCGTGGCGTGACGATCGACGCCGCACGCTAGGACCCGAGGCCTTCGGCGTGGCCTATCGAGGCATCGGTCGCTCCTATTTGAGTCCGGTTCAGCGCGACCCATCGTCTCAGGAGGAGGCTCCCAATGGCGACAGTCCTTTGCGTTCTCTATGACGATCCAGTTGGTGGTTACCCGCCCCCCTATGCGCGCAAGGAGCTCCCCAAGCTGGACAAGTATCCCGGCGGACAGAGTCTGCCGACCCCCAAGGCGATCGATTTCGCACCTGGTCAGCTTCTCGGAAGCGTGTCGGGGGAGCTCGGGCTGCGAAAGTACCTCGAGTCCAACGGGCACAAGCTCATCGTGACATCCGACAAGGACGGCGACGGCTCGGTCTTCGATCGCGAGCTGCCGGATGCCGAGGTCGTGATCTCGCAGCCGTTCTGGCCCGCTTATCTCACCGCCGCCCGGCTCGCCCGCGCGTCGAAGCTGAAGCTGGCCATCACGGCCGGCATCGGTTCGGATCACGTCGATCTCGAGGCCGCCATCGACCGCGGCGTCACCGTCGCCGAGGTGACCTACAGCAACAGCGTCAGCGTATCCGAGCACGTGGTCATGATGATCCTCGCGCTTGCCCGGAACTACATCCCCTCCTACCAGTGGGTGGTGAAGGGTGGCTGGAACATCGCCGATTGCGTCGCGCGCTCCTACGACATCGAAGGGATGACGGTCGGGACGGTCGGCGCCGGCCGGATTGGCCTCGCGGTGTTGCGCAGGCTCAAGGGCTTCGATGTGAAGCTCCACTACATGGACCGGTACCCGCTTCCAAGCGCCGTCGAAAAGGAGCTGGGCCTGGTCCGCCATCCGGACGTGGAGTCCCTGGTCAAGGTGTGCGACGTGGTGACGATCAATACGCCGCTTCATCCGGAGACGGAGGGCCTCTTCAACGACGCGCTGATCGCCAAGATGAAGCGCGGCGCCTATCTGGTGAACACGGCCCGCGGGAAGATCTGTGATCGGGACGCCATCGTCCGCGCGCTCGAAAGCGGACAGCTCGCCGGCTACGCGGGCGACGTCTGGTTCCCGCAGCCCGCGCCCAAAGACCATCCCTGGCGCTCGATGCCCCACCACGGGATGACACCGCACACCTCCGGCACGACGCTGTCGGCGCAGGCGCGCTATGCCGCGGGCACGCGCGAGATCCTCGAATGCTGGTTCGAAAAGCGTCCGATTCGCGAGGAGTACTTGATCGTGAGCGGAGGCAAGCTGGCAGGGTCGGGCGCGCATTCGTACAGCGCAGGCGCGCCGACCGGGGCAGGCGCCGCAGCGAAGAAGGGCTCGGGGGAAGCGGCGCGCTTCCAGCAGCGTTGACCCAGCAGCGTTGACGAGGAAGGCGCGCCGAGGGTCGCCCATCCGGCGGCCGCCGGCGCCCGACGTCGATCGCAGATCCCCGGCTGAGGTCCCTCAGTCTCGTTCGGTTATGACGAGATTGCGAATGCTTATCGAGCCCGGAGAGCCGGCACCAAGCAGATCGTCAATTCGGAACAACAAGTCGACATCGGTTGGCACCTTGAAATGAACATCGATCGCTCTCCATTCCCCCGGATCCACTTTGGTCCGTTGATTTGCCAGCCATTTTCCCGCATCCTCGTCTTTGATTACGAACTCGAGCACGTGTCCAGCTTGCTCGCTGCAGGCTTCGCAGCGAATGCGCAGCCGCCGGTAGGACGCCTCGCGCTTTCTAAAAAACGACGGATCCTTCGGACCGTTGGGACGAAGATGGATCTCGAACTTCCCGTCGATGTTGTCCCTCCGCACGTTGATTGTTCCCTGGCCGGGAAAACTCAACTGGCCCCGGCCGACGTGCGGGGTAGGCTTGTCGCCTTTCCAGACCCGAGCTTCGATTCCACGGAAGTCGGTCGGCTCTAACCGAGGTGCGGACGAATACAGAATCCCCTCAGACTCACGGTTGATTGGCCCGATTTGACCGATGATCTGAAGAATCCGATAGCACGCATCGCCGACTGCTGCATCGAGATTGGACTGCTCCGAGTCGTAACTTGCCGGAAACACGCCCGCGAGATCGGTAGGAATGCGGAAGTTGTCCCGCTTCTCCGGAGCCACGAAAAAGCACCGCTCTCTGCCGATGCTTCCCATGAACAACCCGAGCTCGAAGAGCACGTTGTCACGGACCGTGAGTTGCTTCCTCTCTCGAATTGCCATTTCGTCGTCAGGATGAAAGACAAAGATGGCGAAATCGAACGCTTGTGAGGCGGCCAACAAGTCCTGAAGCGGCGTGTTCATTACGACGAACACGCCTTCACTCCAGAGAGTCGTGTGAGTGTCATGCCTGAGTTGAGATCGGATGGCCCGCGCAACGTTGATGCCTCCGACCGAGGAGCCGACAAACACCCGGGATTTAGCTGGCGCGTCGCTCGCTGAATCAGACATGCCTCGAAGGTAGGCCCAACTTCGCACCGTCGTCAATCCGGTCTCGGCGTCAGGTCGAATACGACTCCCGCAGCTCCGAGGCCCGCGCGACAAGGCTGGTGACGACCTGCCAGCGGAGGGTGCGATCGCTGTTTTCGCCGCGGGCCAGGCGGCATTCGCAAACAGGCCGGATGCCTTCGCCGCTAGCGACTCGCGAGGATCTTGTTCGCCGTCGTGAACGTTCCAGTCCCAGCGTACGAAGTCGTCTTATCCGTGTAGTTGGGGTCCGTGGCCGGGAGACTGGGGTTTGTCGCCGGAGTCGTGACCCGCATGATGGCCGTGAACCGACTGCCGACGAGAATCGCTTGCAGCCCGCCGACGCGCAGTACGCTCGCGGTCTGGTCCGTGGAGAGTCCCGAAATCGACAGGGTCGCTTCTCCCCCCGTGAAGGTCGACGTGCTGTAAGTCACGTTATCCAGAGATACCTTCGTCTCGTCACCAGCCACACAGCTCGCCTTACCTCCGGAGCTGAGCGCTTTTCCGGAACCGCTGATGGTGGTGGAGCTCTGACTGATGTTGGCCACGCCGGTGGGCAAGTCGAAGCTCACGGTGTCGCCGTCGACCAAGACAAAAGCTGTCGGCGAGGGTTTTTGATCGGCCATATCGACGCCTGCGCAGCATGCCCGATCGGTCGACGACCCGGAAGCGAGAACCACGCCCAGGTGTGCAACGGATTCGCAACGGCACGGTCGACCAAAAAGAAGCGCTCCCTGGACGATCGAGATGAAAGATCGTCCACGGACGCCGTTACAACTGGGGGCATCGATCCCTCGGGCGAGAATTGTTTCGAATCGACTCGGCGTTTTGCAAAATTTTTGTTTCACCGCAAGACGCCCTTGACAGCACTTTTCTCGCGAAGCTATTGAGGGGCAGTCGTTAATTGTCGTAGGGAGCGATGATTGGGGTCGTCCGCGGGACCGGGGCCGCCTCTTATTGAGGGGAGAGGACGTGAACTATGTCGACTACACGCTGGTCCGGTTGGCGGACGACTCGCTGCGCGCGGCCCTCTTCGATCAAGACGCGCTCGCTCAGCTCGCGTCCGTCGCGTTCGACGCCGAGGCCATGACGCTCGGCCCTCCCTACTCGGCCGTTTTCGACAATCTCTTCATGGGTTTGTCGGTTCCCCGTCAATCGACGGTGGAGGTCGCCTGGGGGACCAGCACCGGCAATGACCTGCGCAATGGTCGGGCGACCCTTCATGGTCTCGGCGACGACGGGGGCGTCCGGGTCGACGCCCTCTGGCGAGGTGCCGTCGTGGCGAACGCCCTGTCTCCGATGGCGCAAATCGCAAACGTCGTCTCGCAGTGGACGGACACCAACGGTATCGACGCCGCGATCGTCCAGGCGACCGGGTCGCTGCCGACCGACCCCGTCGCGCTCGAACAGCAGCGCCGCGCGCAGCTCTTGGCTCGTCTCAAGGCCGGCTTTGCCCAACCGGACGCTCTCTCGGACGCCATCTTCGATGCGTGGCTGACGGAGGTGGGCGCCACGTCGGTGGGCGACCTCATGACCCGATACCAGGGTCAGCTGGGGATGGCCTCCCTCAAGGTGCAATTCGGACCGCCTGGCGCGGCGACGTCCGCGCCACGGCGTCTGGCCTTGTCGGCGGCCATTCTGATCCGCGATCAGCCGATCTCCGTCGCCGATCTCCTCTCGGACAGCAAGATTGTCCGCGATCAGCTCGACAATCACGGAGCCGAAACGGCCGTCGATGACGTTGGCGCGGTCGTTCAGAACCCGATCGTCGTCGTCTGGATGGTTCCGGACGCGACGTTCGACGACGCCGATTGGCCCGGAGGCGAGGCCGCCACCACGACGGCGCAGGGCCGTCAGTTGCGCCGCAGCCGGGCCGGAACGTGGCTCGCCCGCGAGGGCATCGGCCTCGTGCCCACGCCCGCGCACCCCTAGATCTGGAAAACGAAAGGACCGCCCGATGGCAACAGTTCCAGCCGCCTACCCCTTCATCGATGTCACGATCGACACCTCAGGGCTGCAACCGGTCGCGCAACGCTCGCCTGGAATCATCGCGGTGGCCGGTCTTTCGAACGCCGGCGACGCTGCCGCCAACACCCCAACCGTGTGCGAGAGCCTCGACGACGCCGTCGCCCACTTCGGCACCGGCACGGCCCTGACCCAATCGCTGGGGCTGGCCTTCCTGCAGGATCCGGCCCCGAGCAAGGTCTACGGGGTCAAGATCGGCAACACGGGGGCCGACGCCGACGTTCTCGCTGCGCTCGATTCGCTGAGCGGCGTCGACGACGTCGACTTCGTTGCGTTGGCGGCGACGACCGATCCGACTCTCCTCGTCCACCTCAAGGACCACGTCGAGCAGGTATCGGCCAGTGGGAGCAAGCGGATGGGCGTGGCCATGATCGACCCGACCAAGGTCAAGACGCCCACCTACGTGACCGACATCCTGAACGGAATCCATCCGACCGCTGGCGGCGGCGCCGACCTCATGTCGAGCGTCAGCCGCATGGTGATCGTCGCCGCCCGAGGCGCCAAGCTCGATGACGGCGTGACGACGGCGGACGCGGCCGTGGCCTCGATGGCGGCGATTGCCGGCTACGCGCCGGCCACCTCGATCGTGCTCAAACCGGTCCGTGGGCTCTCGATCCCGCTGCCGAGCCTCTACAGCGCCGCCGAGATCACCGGCCTTTCCGAGGTCAACATCATCCCGATCATCTCGCCGGCCATCATCGTGGGGGGCGGATTTTACTTCGGGGAGGGGCGCTGCTTCACGAGCGACGCCACACAGCTCTACGTCGATATCGTCCGCACGCTCGACGATATCGACTTTCGGCTCAAGGCCGGCCTCATCGGGCTCATTGGTGATGCCCGCATCACGCGACCCGGCCTCACCACCTTGCGATCGGCAGCGCAGGGGATCTTGGGGCCCCTTGTCCGTGCACAAGAGATTGACGATTTCGACGTCGAGATTCCCATCCTCGACATTCTGGCCCAACCACAGAGCACCTGGTCAACGAGCGACACCAATCTCGTGACGACGGCGCGCTCCAATCGTGCGGTCGACATGTTCGTCAGCATCACCTACGGCCCGGCGGTCCACCGCCTCCAGGTGACGCTGCAACCGACGTTCTAGGCGCCGACAAGAGAAGAGAAGAGAGGACCACATGGAAAAGCCACTCGACTGGAGAACACGCCTGGCCGTGACGTACGTTGACGAGAACGGAAACAAGGTCGATGTGACGCCCATCGATTCCTTCTCGCCGACGTTCAACCTGGGCGCCGAGGTACAGCACTCGATCGAGCGCACGCACATCGGCGCGATCTTCACGCCGGAGCAGATCACCTTTTCGATGACCGTCAAAGCCATCGGCGACACCGCGGCGCAACTCACGGCGCTGGCCATGGCGGGGACGCGATTCGACATCACGCTGCACGAGTACAACGGCACGGATTGGTCGTTCAAGACGATCGTCCTCCGGGAGTGCCTCATCACCTCGGCCTCTCCCTCGAACGCCACGATTTCGGGGGCACCGAGCGCGACCTTCTCGGGCTTCAGCCTCCAGGCCTCGGCCGAGCCCAAGCAGGGCTCCGCGGTGACGATTCCGTAGCCGGGAATGGGCGAACCGGACAAAGCCCTGAAGCGGTTGCCGCCCGCCGAGCGCGGTCTCGACGTGATCGAGTATCGCTTCGAGGTCACAATCAACGTGCAGAGCCCGGCGCTCGACGAGCGCCGGGTGCGCCAGCTCATCGACGACGAGATGCGAAAGTTGCAACTCGCCGTGCAAAGTCGGACGAGGTAGCTCGGATGGCCCGTTCGAGCTGGGTGGATGTCAACGGCGCACCGTCGGCCATCATCTCCGACGGGCTGGTCACGATCCCGCTCTATGCCGTCAGCCAGATCAACCTGACCGAGTCGTACCACCTCCCGGCCATCGGGACATCGACCATGCGCGCGACGGTCGCCACCCACGACGACACGATCTCGCTGTCGGGCCTCCTCGTGGGTGACGAGCGCTACGCGCTCAAGTTCTCCCTGGAGACCCTGGCCGAGTCGTCGAAGCTCGGAACGGCCCTCGAGCGCATCAGCCAGGGCGCGGTGTCGGGCTTGGTCCTGATCTCGGGGATGACCGTGCGCACCGATCTCCAGATCCAGTCGCTGACCTTCACAGAACAGGCGCAGCGGCGCGACGTCATCGACGTCTCCATCTCGCTCGTCTACATGCCGAGGCCGAGTGTCCTCGCCAAGCTCCTCGACCTCGCCAGCCTCGGTATCGGCTCGCTGGTCGACTTCGGAGCGGCGAAATGACGTTCGTCAGGCCCATCCCGGTCAACCGGATCCTCGTCCCCGAGACGACGGACGCCGTTCCGGACGGCTTTACCAGCCTCCGCCAGACGCTGGATCTCGGCCTTCCCGCCAACCTCCCTTTGGACGCGGAGCTCTCGCTTGCGCTCTTCGTGCCGACGGGAGATCCGGTGCTGTGGCGCGAGGCGACCAGCGACGACGCTTTCGCTGACTCGAGCGATGGACGTGCGCCGCGTGCGGCAAACTTGGCTCAGGATCCGGTCGCGCAAGCGCCGGCCAGACTGGTCCTCCGGCAGGCGGGAACGAACCTGGCCGCCATGCCCCTCGTCGTGGGGGCGCGACGGCGGCTCCCCGATGACGGGGGCGCGGTCGGGGCGCTGGTCGAGATCGTGATCCTCGATTTTCTTCTCAACGCGGGCTCGATGGCGGGGGTGGGAAGCTTCGGGTCGTTCATCGCGCTCGCCTGGCGGCGCGCCGATCTCGGGGTGAGCACCTTCTCGCTCCCGCCGCTCGATCCGAGGGTCGCCGCTCGCTTCTCTGGTCTTTTCCTCTCGGAGACGGGCGAGCCATGACTCCCATGACCCCCACGACCCCTCAGAAGGTGGGAAACGATGCCGGCTGGCACCTCTCCTTCTCCACGGCCGCGGGCGGTAGCGGCCTGCCGTCCATTGGCTCGGGCGCTTATTACGCGTCGATCGAGGCGACACTCCCCTCCGGACTCGAGGGGGGCCACTATCGCTTCGTGATCGAGGGGATCACCAACGATCACTACGGCGCGCTTCACGACGTTTGGAAGCAAAAGAATCGAGTCCCCCTCTACGTCGACCTCTACCTCTACTGGCGTGACACGAGCGGTCCGCTCGGATACCTCGCCACCGTGGCGGGCCTGACCGGCACCCTGGACAGCCTCTCGAGCCAGCTGCCGGACAGCGCGCGGGTGGCGCGGCTCATCGTCACGCGGGTGAGCCGTCAGGTGGGGACGCGCCGCTACGAGGCCGTGATCGAGGCGCGCGAGACGGTCTACGAGGCGCTCCGTGCGATCCCCTCCGCGACGCCCAAGTCGGCGGACGATCCACTCGACGCCGCGTCCACGGTCGCGGACGGTCTCGGCGTGAGCATCGCGACCTATCCTTTCGGAGCGGCGAGCAGCGACCCGACACCGCCATCGGAGCCACTCGACCGGCGGAGCGGCATCTCCTTGCTTCGCCTCTTCGAAAAGGGGATGGAGCGCCAGTCAGGGCGGACCGGACGCGGCATGTACGTCATCCGCGACGGCGTGCTTCACGCCGGCCCGGGTCGGCTCGAAGGTAAGAAGGCCGAGGCGCTCGACGACACGACGGGGCTGGCGGACGTCCAAACCGATCGGGAATCGTGGAGCAACGACTCGGACGACGACAGCGACGGCGGAACCCCCAAAGGGCGGGTGCGCTACACCCTCACGCTCAAAGGGCGGCCGGATATCAAGCCGGGCGACAAGGTCACATTTGCCGACCCCTTCGGGAACACGGCCGAGGCGGACAGCACGCCGCCCACCAGCCTGGCGTCGGCGCTGTTGGGCGGCAACCTGTCGTCGACCGCGAGCACCACGGCGTCGCCCGATAGCACCGTCCAGATCTACGTGAGCGGTGTCAGCCATCGACTGTCACGGACGGACGGGTTCGTGACCACGGTGACCGGCGTACGGGCCGACCCTGGCGACGAATGGGATGCGGTGGATCCCAGCGGCGGCCAGCCCGACCAGGACCCCGGCGGCTCGCCGCACGCGGACCTCGCGCAAACGCTCGAGCGCATGAACCGCGACGCGACGACCGAACCGCTGGTGGTCGCCGAAGTGCGGGCCGCGAACCTCCAAGGCGCGAAAGAACCGCCGAGCCAAACCGTCGACGTCTGGAGCAGCCAGACGGCCGACGACGGCATTCCCCGCCGCGCACGTCGCCTGGACATCGATCGGGACGCCCAGGTGAGACGCGCAGGGGTGTCGTATTTGACGCCCTTCGCCTGGGGACGGTGTGGGCTGGTGCTGCCGCGCTATCCAGGCACCCGGGTGGTGCTCGCCCACGTGGGTGGGGAGCACGACGATCCCGTCGACATCGGCGCGCTCTGGCCTTCGGGCCATGGCCCTGACACGAACGCGGGCGACTACTGGCTCATCCTGCCGGCGGCTGTCGATTCGAGCAGCCGCCAATCGGTGGGCGACGACGACACGCCGAACGAGCCGTCGGGGAAGGCGACGAATGACCTCATCGATGCCGATGGCGCGCGAACGATCGAGGTCGGGCGCCTCACCGTGCGGGTCTACCCCAACAACCTCGCGGCGCCGGGGACCCGACCGGCGCCGCCCGACTCGTCCAACGACGTGGTGATCGAGCATGAAAAGGGCTCGAGCATCGTCATCGACAGCTCGGGCAACATCACGATCACGGCGGCGGGCGATCTCACGCTCACCTCCACCAAAGGGAACCTGAATCTCAACGCCAACAACGTTCAGGTGACCGTGGCGTCGGGCGGCAACATGAACGTCGCCGAGAAGCAGAGCTGATGGCGGGAAAGGTCGACTGAGCATGTCGAATACGCAAGGCGACGTCCTCAAGCGCCGGCTGCTCGGGCAAGGACTCGCCCTCCAGGCCGTCGATGCGCTCGGACGCGACCTGGTCTTGGCCGCCGACGGCAGCGACCTCGCCTTCGTCGACGGCCCCGACAACCTCTCGCAGGGACTCACCGTCGCCGTGCTGACCCCGCTTGGCGGGGACGTCTTCAACACCGGCTTCGGCTTCGACGGGCTGACCGCCCTGTCGCAAGAGACCTCGCCCTTGCTGCTCCGGGAGCGCGTGCGGGTCTCGATCGTCAAGCTGCTCACCAACGATCCCCGGGTCCAGAGGGTCGTCGACGTGCGCCTCGTCGACGAGCGTCTCGACACCCCTTCGACGCCCCAGCGCGTCCTCCAGGTGAACGTGGCGTTCCAGGCGATCACGGGCGACCAACTGACCCTCTCGGCGGCCAACGCCGGAACGAGGTGGACCGATGGCTGATAGCAGCGACAACTCCGTCGATCTCGCGTCGATTGACGACGCCATCTTGCGGTCGACCGACGCGCCCAACTACGGCGTGACGACCAGCGGGTTCGTACCGAAGCCGTTTTCGCGGCTGCTCGCAGAGAAGCTCGCCTTGGCGCGTACCCTCTTTGGATCGGACCTGGATCTCGGGGCGGGGTCGGCCCTGCGCAAGATCCTCGAGCTCTCCTCGCTCGAAGACGCGCGCACCTGGGCGGCGCTGGCGTCGATCTACGACAACCAATACGTCGCGTCGGCGCAGGCGGACGGGCTGTCTCGTCTGGGCGAAGAGTTGGGGCTCCCGCGCCCGTCGCTGGAAGCCCAGGGCACCATCACGCTGACGGCGCACCTGCCCGCGGGGGTGGCGGGCGTGACCCTCCCGTATGGAGCGCGCCTGCTCACGCCTGGACAGCACGACGTCGCGCTCGATGAGACCGTCGTGCTCTCGGTCGCGAGCCCGGTCGCGGTGGCCAACGTGGTGGCCTTCTATCCGGGCCCGGACAGCAACCTCGATCCCAGCGACCCCAACCAGAAGATCACCTGGTGGAATCAGGACGATCCGAAGCTCGCCTGGGACAGCAACAGTCTCCTGTCGGTCGCCCACTCCCAGAACCCGAACGTGCCACCGGAGCAGATCGTCTCGATCCAGCACACGCTGCCCCTCACCGGCGGCGAGCTCTTCTGGCCGGACGATCGCTATCGCGCCCTCCTCCTGAGCGCGCCGCGATCGCTCTGGACCGTCGACTCGATTCGCGTCGCTTTGTCCCTGGTGCCCGGGGTCCGTCAAGTCCAGGTGCGTGACCTGGCAGGTGGGCTCGACGCGGATCTGCCGATCTTCGGGCAGTTCGACTTCTTGGAACGGCTCTTCGGGGCCGAACGGGACATCGCTTCCCCCTACTACTTCGACGTGGTCGTCGCCTCGACGGACTCGGCGATCTGGGACGGACCGAACGGCCTGGCGGTGGCGCTCGACGCCGCGGTCGAGGACCTGCGGCCCATGGGCATCCGTCCTCGCATCCAGCCCGCGGATCCTGTCTACGTGGGGATCCAGGCCAACTTGGTCGTGAGCGGACTGGCGCTTCCCCGGGGCTCGTCGGCCGCTGCCATCAACGTCTCCCCTCCGGCCGTCGCGCTCAAGCAGCGGCTGCTCGCCCGGGTGGGCGCCTACATCGAAGGGCTCGGATTCGGTGAGCCGGTCCGGTTCGCGGAGGTCATGGCGACGATGATGAGCGAGCCCGGCGTGGTCGACGTGCAAGATCTGCTGCTCCTCGTTCCGACGCCGCCGCCGGGTTCGCCCACCATCACGCCGGGCGTGGGCGACAACGTCCCCATCAAGCCGACGCAGATCGCAACCTTCGTCGACACCGACACCGGCCTCACGATCATCTGACGGCCATGCTGGACGCCGATCCCCAAAGAAGCGCCTCACACGCGAACCTGATCGCGTGTCTCACCAGTCCATTCGCCGGGGGCGCCGTGGAGACACCCCTGACGCTCGCGACGTCCAACGGGACCGTGGTGACGAACGTAGATTGGATGACCCGGCAGCCGCTGCTCCTGGTAGGGACCGCAGCGGCGGTCGATTCCGTCGGCTTTTCCGTCACGGTGACCGTGACGCCGCGGGCGACAGCGGCCATGCCGTCGCCTTCGCCCCCGACCACCATTGTGCTGCGCGTCGCGCCGTTTACCGAGGCAGGCGCCTTCTTGCCGGCCTGGCCGCTCTCGGCGCTGGCTGATCCCGCGCAGGTGGCGCCCTTCGACGTGACCCTGCAGGTGGCCGGTGCCGTGGACGGTGGTGCATCGCTGCTCGACGTCCGGGTCGTCGAGGGTGTTCTCGGGCGCCTCATCTACGTCATGGGCGTCGAAAAGCAGCGCCTGCGGCGGCAGGCGCGGGAGCTGGCGGCGCTGCGCGGGCTCGAGTTCGTCTTCGATCCGAGCAACCCGGACCATGTCCGCATGGGCGGCGCGCTCGACCGCTGGGGCGCTGACCTCGGCGTCCCGCGGTTTGCCGACCAACTGACCTGGGACCCCACCGAGCAGCAGCCCACGACGGTGAACGTCGCCGAGCCGGACGAGTCCTATCGCCAGCGGCTGATGATCTACCGACCGTTCTTG
>Ga0210389_10001864_pt1 | contig 16892 bp, 12 predicted proteins | sample IncBWH28OmetaG_FD_160127 | JGI IMG/M metagenome (GOLD analysis project Ga0210389, IMG submission 160127) | Forest soil microbial communities from Barre Woods Harvard Forest LTER site, Petersham, Massachusetts, United States - Inc-BW-H-28-O ...
GCGATCATGACTGGAGCAAGCCAGCGGCGATGGCCATTCCTAAGGAGGGGTACTTCGAGCTCGAGCGGGGCAGGTACGGTCCGATCTATCCGAGAACTCCTGCCTGCTATGGCTTTTCGATCATCGCTAAGGTCAAAGAGGGGCGCGAAGAGGCCGTCCGCGCGTACGGCAAGCAGATCGAGGAAGCGATCGCCGGGAGTCCCGAGGTGCTCGCGCCGCTGCGGCTGCACTACTTGCGGTGGGTACTGTTCGACGTCGGTTCGGGGCTGCATTTTCAGTACCAGGGCATCTTCGACACCGACTTCGACAAGTACACCGAGGATGCGGTGCAGCTGTTCAGCCAGACCGGCATCACGACGGTGTTCACCAACCTCGAGGGATTCCCGGAGGACTGGAAAGAGAATCCTGACGCCTTCGTGCAGTTCGTTCGTGAGCACCAGTGCCCCAGTTTCCTGGAGTACGGGGAGTACCCCTACGTCACCGCCGACGAGATCAAAAAGGCCCTGCGGCTCAAAGCGGCGTTCTCCGACATGCTCGACCAAATGCAGTGATCCGCACCGAAACGTGCACCGATGCTTGAGTTGGACGACATCCAGCACATTCTGCTGACCCGCACGCCGGCGATGACGGGCCGCTATGAGTTCCTGTCGTTCGACGACCCGGCCGGCGGCCGGGCGTGGCTGTCCGAGCTGATCGACAGGATCGACTCGGCCGCGACGGCGCAAGCCTCGATGGACAGCACGCAGCGCTGGATCACGCTGGCGTTCACGTGGAACGGCCTGCGAGCAGTCGGAGTGCCCGAGGAATCCCTGGCAACTTTCCCGGAGGAGTTTCGCCAGGGCATGGCGGCTCGGGCAGACATCTTGGGTGATACCGGGGCCAACCATCCTGGCAACTGGGTTGGCGGTCTGGCAGGCGGTGACTTGCACGCAATCGCGATCCTGTTCGCGCGCGACGACGCCGAACATGCGCGGGCCACGGGGGAACACGACAAGCTTGTGGCCCGGAGCGACGGTGTGCGCAGTCTGTCGGTGTTGGATTTGAACGCGACGCCGCCGTTCAATTACGCACATGATCACTTCGGGTTCCGGGACAGGTTGTCGCAGCCGGTGATCGAGGGCTCGGGTGAAGAGCCCACGCCGGGGTCGGGCGCGCCGCTGAAGCCGGGCGAGTTCATCCTCGGCTATCCCGACGAGCACGGGCCGCCCGCCAATCTGCCGGAGCCAGAAGTCCTGTCCCGCAATGGAAGCTACATGGCCTACCGGCGGTTGCAGGAGCACGTTGGACTGTTCCGCGAGTATATCCGGGAGAACGCCGACACTCCGGATGGGCAGGAGCTACTGGCCGCGAAGTTCATGGGCCGCTGGCGCAGCGGTGCCCCGCTGGTGTTGGCGCCGGATAAGGACGATCCCGAGTTGGGCGCGGACCCTATGCGCAACAACGACTTCAACTATAAGGAGATGGATCCGCACGGGTATGCCTGCCCGCTGGGATCGCACGCGCGACGCCTCAACCCGCGCGACACCGCGCACAACATGAACCGGCGCAGGATGATCCGCCGCGGTGCTACCTATGGTCCTGCGTTGCCCGAAGGCGCGCCCGACGACGGTGTGGATCGTGGCATCGCCGCGTTCATCATTTGCGCCAGCCTGGTTCGGCAATTCGAGTTCGCGCAGAACGTGTGGATCAACGACCGCACCTTCCACGAGCTCGGCAACGAGCGCGACCCGATATGCGGAACCCAGGACGGCACGCTGGAGTTCAAGATTCCCAAGCGGCCGATCCGCAAAACCCTCAAAGGGTTGCCGGCGTTCACCACCCTCACGGGTGGGGCGTACTTCTTCCTGCCCGGCATCAACGCCATGCGATACCTCGCGGCGCTCGACTGATCACATTAAGGATCCACCATGGGCGCACCTCCCGCGGCGCGGACCTACAACCAAAGCCACATCCCGCGTCCGCACACCGGCGGACGGCGCATCAGCATCTACTGGACCTGGAGCTACCCGTGGGAAGCCCAACGCGAACCGACGGAGATGTACAACCGCTTCTCTACCATGACCGAAGTCCGAAACGCATTGTGGCCGAGCTACGAGACGCCGGAATACGACGAGGCGCATTTCCTACAAGGCATCGCCGGGACGCTTGAGCTTTTCCACCGCTCAACGCTGGCGTTTCAGGAGTTGGCGGGTGACGCGACGGGCCACCCGGTTGCCGTGTTTCAGCGCATCGACCAGGCCGGTTACAAACTTCCGATTGACGAACGGATCCTTGCCGACACCGACACCCTGATGGTGTTCGGGCTTGACCACATCTTATCGGAACAAGAAGCCGCACCCGAGGAGATCAGTGCCATCCGGGAATGGCTGCAGCGCGAGGGCACATGTTTGTTATTGGCACCGCATCACGACGTCGGCTTCAGCGACGATTTCGCCCAGCGTCAGGTTGAATACCACCATCACGGTGACCCGCTGGTGCCGCGCCAGCAGCGGTTCGGTCAATACACTCGCTCACTGATGAAGGCCCTGGATGTTCCGGTTCACAACAGGTGGGGGCTGCGTCCCGCCGTGGTCGAGGGCACCAAGGAGATCGCACCCCTGACCGCGTTTAGCGATCTGGACGCCGCGAGGCTGCTCGACAACGTCACCACATTTAACTTCCATCCCCACCTGCCGCACTACGAACTCACCGCGCCGGAAAGCGATTCGGTGCGGGTGCTGGGCCGTCAACGCGTCGATGCCGACAGGCCCCACCCCTTCACCGCGGCAGGCAACACCGAATTCAACGCGCTGATCTGGATGCCGCCGTCGGGCCGGCGTGCCGGCGACATCGTCCTGGTCGACTCCACGAACTTCACCACGCTTTTCGGCGGTACCGACAGCCTCAAGAATTTTTGGCGCAACCTCGCCACCAGGAAGTGACTTCCTTCTGCGACCGAGGCCTGATCATGTGCCGCGGTCGATTGCGTCGAAGGCCCCCAGGGATTGCTGAAACGGTGCGTAAGTAATGCCCAGCGGCTTCTCGAAGGGATGGTCGAGCCAGAAGACGATGAACAGTAGCAGGCCGAGCAGAAGGGCGATCGCGCTTGAGAGCACTAGGTGACCGCGCACCGGCCCGGCGCCGAGCGCAAAACATCACCGCGGGGCCCCTGTGGCAACGGATCACCAGTTTGATTTTGTCCATCGACGGCTCACATCATAAGTAAAATGAAGCCTGAGAACGACTTCGGTAGACCCGGCCTTGTCCTTGGTTACGGTCTCCGGCGCCCACCAGGTGGCAGCCACTGCACAGCGGCGCACTCCACGCACTCGTCGATGCACTCTGAATTACGCGGAAGAAATTACGACGAGCCGAACAAGTATCGATATTTTATTGACCCACTGTCAAAAATGGCGTAGGCATGGGATTGGTTCCCGGCGCATCGCCGGGGACGGTAGCCGGATCGGAGCCGAGGTGGTCGATTCACAAACCGATATCGCGACGGCCTTCTGTCCTTTCGACCAGGCGACTCAGGACGACTACGTCGCCGGGCTGGAGAGGGCCCGGGCCGAGCGGATTTTCTACAGTGCGTATCTGAGTGCGTGGGTGATAGCACGTTACGACGACATCGATGCCGTCTTGCGCGACCCGGTCAGCTTCTCGTCCAAGGGGGCGCTGCCGATGTCGGCCGAACCGGACGGCGTGGTGGCCCCGGAGGGGACGCTGATCGGCGGATCCGCCCGTCCATACCAGGCTGCGCTCGGCGCTGGGGAGCGCGTTCACACCGAAGCGCGCGGCTGGCCTCGAGCCGACGATCCGCGAGCTGTGCGACCAGCTGATCGACGAGATGGCGCCCGACATACCGTTCGATTTGCATGTGGCGTTCTCGCGTCGGCTGCCGATCTCGGTCGTGTTCGCCCTGATTTCCATACCGCCGGATCGGAAGGACTTCTGTCAGGCTGGGTCGAACGACATGATCGCCCTGCAGACCGCCGACCTAACGAACCTCGACGGGCCGCGCAAGCAGGCCGTGATCGACTCGACTCTCGAGTTCCACGGTTACATCGCCGAACTGATCGAGCAGGCCTGATGGATGATGACCCACACTAGCAGCGGTACGGGCGCGGCGGAGGAGGAGCAGATCCGCGCGATTCTCGACGGGCTGCGCGCCGTGGCGAACGCTGACGACCGTGCTGCGGTACCGTCCGCTTCAGATGCCCACGCGATTCTCGACGATGCCTGGTCGATGTTGTCGGAGGTGTTGGCTGAGTATTCGACAACGGATGCGGGCGAGCTGCTCGATACACTGCGTTGCCTGAGCCGCATCGATCAGCAAATGCTGCGCCGCCAGACCGCCCACCGGATAGGAAACGTGCTGAACAAGCTCGACATGGCGCAGTGTTCGGTGCCTGAACTACTGGACATCGCACCGAGCTTGATCTGCGAGCTGGGATTCGACCGGGCGATTATCTCTCGCATCGAGGAGGGTGTGTGGATCCCCGAGCGCGCATTTGTCGCCGATGATCCGGAGTGGACGGAGGCGATCACCCGGGTCGGCCGGGAGCACCCGAAGCCGCTGGTTCCGCAGTTGATCGAGACCCGGCTAGTGCGGCGCCGGCAGCCGGTGATGGTTTACGACGTACAGCAGAGTCCGCGGGTTCACCGCGCTATCGCGGAAGAAGCCCGTTCCAGTTCCTACGCAGCTGCTCCGATCATGTCCGGCAACCGGGTGATTGGCCTATTGCACGGCGATTGCTATCTGCATGGCCGCGACGTCGACGCCGACGATCTGGCGCTGTTGGTGTCTTTTGCCCATGGTCTCCAGCTGGCGCTGAGCCGAGCAGCCGTCGTCGAGCAGCTGCAATCGCTCGGTGACACGCTTAGAGGCGCCGCGGCCGGATTGGACGCTGTCCTCCTCGGAGTTGGCGACGTTGCCCTGGGACAACCGCGGCTTGGCGATGCAAGAGTGGTAGTCGATGCCCCAGAATTTGTACGCACGCGACTGTCAGCCAGCAGTCAGGCTGCACGCTCCGTTCGAGATCTCTTGACGGACCGTGAATTCGAGGTGCTGGAATTGGTCGCGCTGGGTCGCACTAATGCCGCCATCGCGTCGCGGCTGTTTATCTCCGAAGGCACCGTGAAGCAACACGTCAAACATATCTTGCGCAAGCTGAGGGTGGAGAACCGGGCCGAGGCGGTGTCGCGACTGTTTATTTCGCCAACGACCGCGCGATAACGAGCCGCTGAATCTGGTTGGTGCATGCGAAGATCTGCATGACCCTTGGCTTCGCGCATGTAGCGCTCGACGTTCGCTGCGCAGGTACACCGGCGGCTTCCGGGCTCCGCCGACGCCGGATGGGGTACCGGTGAAGATCAGATCATCGGGCGGTAACGGCAGAATCGCGGCCAGCTTCGCCACGATGCGCAGCACCGAGAAGATCAGGTCGCTGGTGCGGGCCTGCCGCATCACGGTTCCGTTGATGGCGCATCCGATCGCGAGATCATCAGGGGTCAGCCAACTCGTCGGGCATCACCAGCCACGGGCCGATCGGAGAGAAGCCTGGAAAGGACTTCCCGAGACTGAACTGCGGTGCCGGGCCAAGGAGTTGGCGAGTACGTTCCGAGATATCCTGGCCCACGGTCAGGCCCGCGACATGGTCCCACGCGGCCGCATCGGACACCCAGCGGCGTAGTGGCCGATTACGGCGACGAGCTCAGCCTCGAAATCGACGGTGTCGGTGGGCAGTTCCACGACAGCTTCGGGTCCGGTCACCGAGCTGGGAAACTTGGTGAAAACGGCCGGCTCGTCGGCCAGCCCTACTCCGCTTTCGCGGGCATGTTCGACATAGTTGAGCCCCACCGCGAACACCTGGCGCGGCTGAGCAGACGGTGCAGCGAGCATTACGCCGTCTAACACGAAACCTTCCGCCACATCGACAGTCTCAACCCAAGCGACGAACTCATCCCGCGCGGCGAAGATATGATCCGGCTCGTCGGCGAATTTGCCGTTGCTGACGTCCGCGGCAAAGACTGCTGGGTGCCCGTCGGGTGACGATTACGCATCCATGTGTTGGCGAAGTAGGCGTGAGCTCACCATCAGTTCGTCCGCAGCGAGGATCTGCCGAAAGGCGTTGGTCAGCACGGCCAGGGGATCGGCGACTGCACCGCGCGAACGGAATCCGATGAAGCGGTCTGGGCGCACCAGGACTGCTCCATCGCGGGTGATCTCCCGTTTACGCATCCAGGCTAGACGAGTGTCTGCGAGGTCGGCGTCGTCGACGCCAACTGTCACAGCCTCAAGCGCAAATCCCGCGCGATCGGCAATCTTACGGGCCGCGTCCACCCAAGCCGCACCGTCCTCGCCCGCGATGAGAACGAATTTGCCGCCATAAGTCAGATTCTGCAGTGGGAATGTCTCGCCGCGGCGCGAGACAATTGCGTGCGGGAGGGGATGGCCGGGCTTGGTGCTTGGCTCGTAGAGTCGGACGGCGTCAATCGGGACATGAACCGGGCTGCCGTCGTCAACGACTGCAGCGGATTCGTAAGTGAACCCGAACTCGAGACCATGATGGTGGAATTCGCGGGACTGTGCTGCGAGGGCGTTGTTGACCACGTCAAGACGCTTAGTGTGCTCAGGGTGTGACTCATTCCAGATGACTTCGAGAGCGTCCCAGTTATCCTGCGGCGTGTTCTGAGGAGACAGGCCAATGGCCGCATCGAGGCGAAAGCGGTCATCGGCCGATCTGACCGAGTTCGTGATGTTGCGCATATCGGTTGGTTTGCGCTCGGGTTCGTAGGTGTCAAGTAGCCCATCGCCGGCGCGCCCGGACAGCACCTGTGCAAGCTTCCAGCACAGATTCTGTACATCATGGACCGCAGAGTTTAGACCCAGACCGCTGGTGGGCGGGTGTTTGTGGGCGGCGTCGCCAGCCACAAACACCCGGCCGGCCCGGAAGTGGTTGGCGACGATGCCTTCCATCGTCCATATCGACACCGCGTGGATCGTGGCCTCAAGGTCCGGAAGGCCGAGAAGTGATTTCATCCGCGCCACAACCTTTTCCTGGTCGCCTGCGTCCGGGTCACCGTAGGGGTATCCGATATGAAAAACCCACTCCTCGGACTGCGTCCCCCAGTGATCGGGGCCCATGGGAGCCAGCACACCGCCCGGTAGCGTGCCACCAAACTCGGGGTTGGTCAGCCAACGCAAAAAGACCGAGTCGTCTTCGAGTACCCCTGATAGATCGGCGCTCATATGCACCGAGACCATGTCGAGGATTTGGCGTTGGCCCTCCAGCTCGATACCCACGAGCTTGCCGACGGTTCGCCCGCCATCGGCGCCGATCACGTACTGGGATCGAATCTGGTATTCCTCGTTGGCCGTCTTATCCCGGATGGTGCTGAGCACACCGTCATCGTCCTGCGTAAGACCGATCAACTCGTGATTGAACTGGATACCGCCGGGGTTGAGCTTTTCCGCGTGCGCTTTGAGGACGGGTTCCAGCCGGATCTGGGGCAGGTTGGCGGTCGGGCACGGACTGGCGTCGATATACTCCGGGTCTCGGTAGCCTGCACCCCAAATCTCGAGTCTTCCGATTTCGCGTCCGGCGTTCGGGTTGCTCCCTTTTACACCCGCGTAGAAGCCTGTATTGACCAGATTCTCCTGCGGGGTACTCCGCCGGTAGATCTCCTCGGCGATCCCGACTTCCGTGAAGATCTCCATCGTGCGCTGACCAAGCACATGGGCCTTGGGCAGGATCGACGTCGTCGGCAGCGAGCTGACGAGTAGTGATTCAACGCCGAGGCTGGAGAGAAGCATTGACGCGGATAGCCCCGCGCCGCCCCCTCCAACGATCAGAACCGGGACTGTGGTGTCGGTCATAGCGGTTGTTTACCTTCTTTCTTCCTGAACGCGACGCTGTGCCGCGGACACATGGGCTCGCTCGTAGCAAGTGATCCGACGATTTCGCCGCGCGCCAGCCGGGGCAGGAACTCCTCGCGAATGTGTGGCGGGGCGGCGTCGAGCGTGCGCCCGACCAGCAGGGCCTGACTGCCATAGAGCGCCGAGGCAACTCCCCGCGGGTCATAGGCCAACTCCGCCAGCACCTTCGCTGCGCCGAGCATTGGGTACTCTAGGCCCCGGCCGCCGACGTCGGCGTTGAACGGAAACGCGTACAGGGTGGCGTCAGTCATTTGGTGCATGATGTCGTAAGGAAAGGCTGCAGACGACTCTTCGGCTGAGTTCAGTTCGGCCGCTTGGGGTGCCAGCACCTGCTCAACGAATTCCCTTGCCTCACCACGGACTTTGACAGTTTCGGTGGGCAGCAGGATGTCGTCGTGCAGACGCGTGGAGGTTCTGGGCAGACCATCCAGCGATGACTTGGAGGCGGAGGACACGAGTGCGGTCACGTCCGCGCCAACCATCGCGTGATCTGTTGGTGCACCAATTCGTCACTGCCGACAACCTCTTGACTGATCACAAGATTGGGTGTGAACCTGGTCGCTACCCATGGGCCTGTGATGATGTCAACTCGCCAGATGTGACCGTCGCGAGCTCTCACATGGCCTGTCCTATGAGGCATGATCATGACGCTCTCCTTGGTCCAGCTCTTCGTCTACGACTGCAATCAATGCAATCACCGCAGGTCAGGGATAGTTAGAGCCCAAAGGGGACGTCTTCGTGTCCCAAAAGGGGGATACCAAGTGCTAATCACCGGTCACCGTCCCGCAGGGGCGGCTGTGGGTGATGGGCGATAACCGCACACACTCGGCAGACTCGCGCGCCCACTGCGTCAGCATCCCGGCCGACACGCTGAAGAGCCTGCTGTGTACCGGTGATCCGATGTCGGGGATGGATTCTCCCAGTTGCCGCGAGCTCGACAACGTGACAGTGCCGCTGCGGGGGCTTCGTGTTTCGGTATCTACGCCGGTGACGTAGGGCTGTGACGTGGTTGTCTTACTGCTCCGCGTCGCCGCGTTGTCGCACCGGTGAATCAAATTGATTGCGGTGATTAGAGGAGCCAGGGCTGGGCGCAAAACCGCCCACACTACGGCCAGGGGGCCTCGTCACGAAGTCGGGCTGAGTGCGCGGGCGTCAGGCAGCGGTCGGGATGCCCATGGGCCACCCACTTTGACAAGCCCTGGCGACACGCCCAGGTCTTGTCAATCTTTCCTGCACGTCGACACTCGTCTGCTGCGACGCAGCAATTTCTTTGCTATGGATGCCGAAGTGCGTTGACCCACTTGGCCGCTCGCCTCCCTACGCCAACGATCCCGAACGGTCGTCGCGGGCATGGCAGTGCAGCTCAAGGGATCTCGCGCGACTTCCGCGGGTTACGTGTAGGCGACATGAATGCGTTTGATGTGGCCCTCGAACGGGAACGGAGCACGCTCGTAATAGTCCATCGATACCGGTGAGCCCAGGCAGACCCCGATGTCGAGGCAGTCGTTCGCGGTGAACAGCAGCGGTGCACTGACCGGCACCTGGCAGTTGGCGATGATCTCCGTATCCACCCGCAGGGTGACCTCGAGCGGGCCCGCGGGCCGTTCCTCGGCATAGGACGTATCCACGACGATCATGGTGTGCCCGGCCGGCAACTTCGCCGCCGAGCGAGCCTTGGTGCGGGCGAGGATGAACAGGTTGTACTCGTAGCAGAGGTAACCGTCGTCGAGGTAGCAGGTGAGACCGCCGGCCACCCCACCGAGGGCGTAGAGCACCCCGTTCGCGTTGGCCGGCAGGTCCGCCTCGATGGTGACGGTGTTGTTCTTGTTGCCCAGCGCGGGGGCGCAGAATTCCGGCATGCGGATGAGGTCCCCGGAGAACTCCCATTCGCGGTACGGCGGTGCGATGCGCAGTTCGGGGTGGTACACGGGCACCCACAGGCCGCCGCCGACCGGGAGCACCTCGTTGCGCGCGGCCTCGATCGCGAAGAGCTCACGCATTTGCGCGAGTTTCTCGGGCATCTCGTCAGCGAGGTCGTGGGCCTGGGACCAGTCCTCGCCCAGGTTGTAGAGCTCCCAACGATCGTTATCCGGTGTCCACGTTGCGATGCCGGGAGGGGCCCCTTGAAGCCACGGCGTGCGCGGACCGAACGCCGACGCCATCCAACCGTCGTGATAGATGGCCCGGCTGCCCATGATTTCGAAGTACTGAGTCTTCTTCCCGCCGTCCGCCGACCGGTCGGTGAGGGTGCGCGCGAAGCTCGCCCCGGCGAGCGGAACCTGGGGCACGCCGTTGACCACGAGTGGTGGTTCGATGCCGAGGATCTCGTAGATGGTGGGGACGATGTCGTTGCAGTGCAGGAACTGATCGCGCGGCGCCGCGTCCGGCGCGACCTTCTTCGGCCACCGGATCGCCAGCGGGTTACGGGTTCCGCCGAGGTGTGAGGCGAGCAGCTTCATGCCCTTGTAGGGTGTGCTGCCCGCCCAGGCCCACGCCGCGTGGTACTGATTGTCGACGAGCGGAGATCCAAGCACATCGAGCCCACCCAGTTCGTCCAGCGCGTCGATGTGCTGGCGGACGGTTGTCGGAATGTTGTTCTGCGCCAGCAGTTCTGCAATGGTCCCGTTCTGTCCTTCGCCGGAGGACCCGTTGTCTCCCCAGACGTAGAAGAACAGGGTGTTGTCGGCGTAGCCGAGGCGGTCCAGTTCGTCGGCGAGCCGGCCGACCTGGACGTCGACGTGTTCGGCGTATCCGGCGGCCACCTCCATCAGGCGTCGCTGGAACGGCTTCTCGTCCTCGGGAATGCTGTCCCAGGACGCCAGCGTCTCGTCGCGCTCGGTGAGATCGCAGTCGGGCGGGATCCAGCCTTTCTCCTTGGCCCGGTCGAAGACGCGCTCGCGGTAGGCGTCCCATCCGTCGTCGAACTTGCCCGCGTACTTGTCGGCCCAGTCCTTCATGACGTGGTGCGGGCCGTGTAGGCAGCCGCTGGCCCAGTACATGAAGAACGGCTTGTCGGCCTGCAGCGCCTTGTGGTTGCGCAGCCAGCCGATCGCGTCGTCGGCCAGGTCCTCGGAGAGGTGATAGCCCTGTTCGGGCGTCTTGGGTGGCAGCACCACGGTGGTGTTGCGCACCAGGTTCGGCTCGTACTGTGAGGCCTCACCGGCGAGGAAACCGTAGAAGTACTCGAAGCCCAAACCGGTGGGCCAGTTCTCGAATGGGCCCGCCGCCGTCGTCTCCTCGGCCGGCGTGTTGTGCCACTTGCCGAATGCTGCCGTGCTGTACCCGTAGTGCTTGAGCACCTCGGCCGCCAGCGCGCTGTTGCGGGGGATACGCCCGGAATAGCCGTCCCAGTCGTTGGCCAGCTCGGCGATCTGCCCATTGCCGATCTCATGGTGATTGCGCCCAGTCAGCAGCGACGCCCGGGTCGGCGAACACATTGCGGTGGTGTGGAACCGGTTGTATGAGACCCCCTCGGCGCAGATCCGGTCCAGTGTGTCGGTGCGCACCTCACCGCCGAAGGTGGTCGGCAGGCCCGGCCCGGCGTCGTCGATGAGCACGATCACGATGTTCGGTGAATCCTCGTGTAAACGAGGCGGTGTGACACGCTGCGCGTAGGTCGACTCCTGCAGCGTCCGGCCCGCGACGCTGGCCGACGGGGTCGGCGGGAAGGGCAGCGTCGCACCGTTCGGCAGCGTCGGAGCCCCCACGCCTTCCGCAGCGTCGTTACCGTTCGTTGCGGCCGCATCGGGCATGACCGCTCCTCTCGTTGAAGCGATGCGAGCAGTCGCGGACGCGATGACTCGGTGGCCAAGTCGTGTCGAATGTACCCCCATCACCACCGGCGTTTCGCGCATTGACCGCCTGGAAAATCGCGGCTCGAGCCGAGCACAGGCTCGCTGATCACGAGCCGGCACTGCCCTACGGCAGAATCCCCGCGACGCGACATTGAGCCTGAACCGCTTCAGCGTGGGCGTCATGTTGCGCGTAGACGGCGCGACACCAGTCACGCGCGGCCGTACCACATGCGTGCTCGAGTGCGCCGCCCATCGAACTCGCGATCGTGACATTCACGCAGCCATCACCCGATCGGTCGTAGGTCGACGAGTGGCCGGTCATTACCCATGCCGTCGAGCCGGCAGCAATAACACCAACGACAACGCCGACCGCTATCAGCATGGCACGGCGTTCGCCAGGCGTGAGCGGGTCGGTCGGTGGGGTCTTGCCTCTGTTGACCGTCGGCGGCTCCTTCGTGCGGCGAACTCGACCGGTCTACAATAAGCGGATTCCCTGGGCTTGTCATAGGTTTCCTTTGGCTAAACAGTGTGATGAGCAGGTCGATCTGCTCGCGGCTGAAGTGCTCGCGTATTCGGGCAGCGACTACCGTTGGATCGCGTAGCTCGATACGTGGCGGACGCCAGCCCTTCTGCTGTGCTGCGGCATTAGCGGTGACCTTTCCGCGCACCACCGCGTCGGCGAGGTCCGCCTGCCTTCCGGCCCAGATCGGGAAGCTGGCGAGAGAGTCGGATTAACGGTCTGCTGAGCGGCCCACCGGCCGCAGGGTTTGGGAACAGATTTGGGAACAAAACTCCGCGAAACTGGCTCAAATCGCTGCGACGGGCCGCGATTATTGAGATGGACCATCGGCACTGACCTGCACTTTTGAGATCGTGCGAACAACGGAAAACTCCCAGTGCGTAGCTCATAACCTAGAGGTCGAGCTGAGCGGCGATTAGCTCTGGCGTCCCCAGGAAGCGGGCCCGGGTGACCAGAAATTGTCACGGCTTGTCACAAGTCCCACGCTTCACGCAGCCCCTGCGGGAGACGCACTGAGACGATTCGCGCAGGTCAGCGGAATTTCAGAGTCATTGTGGGACAACGGAAAACGCCTCGATTCTGACTGGGGGTCAGGCCGCCGAAGGGGAAGGCGATGTGACTGCGTATTGGGTTGGCGGGCCCCACTTGGCTAATGGGTGCCGGATGCGGCGGTGCTTGTGTAGTCGAGCGCGCAGTCGACCGCGCAGCGAAGAACGCCGCGACGCCGTCCTGGCCGCCTGCCCCCCATAACCCCGCTTTCCGCGGGGAACTTATGTTCCACTGGCCTGCATGTCCACGCCGGCGAAGCGAGCGAGTGCGGGAGGAGTGTTGTCATGCTTGCAGTGGAGTTGATCACTCGTGTCGGGTTGGCCACCGGCCTGGGTCTGGCGATCGGCGTCGAACGCCAATGGCGATCGCGGATGGCCGGCATGCAGACGATGGCGCTGGTGAGCATGGGCTCGGCACTGTTCCTGATCTTGGGCGCCTACATTTTTCCTGCGGACGCCAACCAGACACGGGTTGCCGCGCAAATCGTTACCGGCATCGGGTTTCTCGGCGCCGGGGTGATCATGAAGCAGGGTTTGTCGGTGACCGGGCTGAACACCGCTGCGACCCTGTGGGCGACAGCCGCCGTGGGCGCGCTGGCTGGAGCGTGGGCGTGGCGGGAGGCCGTTTCCGGCGCGGTGATCATCATCGCTGTAAACGGCTTCCTGCAACCGTTGGCGGCGCGAATGGACCGCCTTTACTTCAAGGCTGGCCGCGAGATACCACCCGCCGACTATGTGTTCGAGGTGGTCTGCGTCGCCGCCGCGGAAGCCGGGGTGCGTCAGCTGATCGTCCAGACGCTCACCCGACCGGGGGTGCAGCTGAAATCGTTGCGGTCCTTTGATGCGACGACACCCGATGAGGTGCGGCTGGGCGCTGAGCTGTCTGCCGCCGCGCGGGACGACAGCGTGTTAGAGAACGCGCTCCAGACGTTGAGCATGGAGACCGGTGTCCGTTCGGCCCGGTGGGCGCTCCAGAACGAGGCCGCCGCCAGCTGGACCGCTCGCGGCAGCGACTAGGGCGTGTCTGAGGCGGCGTCGAAGAATAGGTTTGATCCACTTTCCCTTAGCTAGTGAGGTCAACCCGCGGGTCGGTCTCTTGGTCGAGGCCTAAGACCCGCACGGGGGCTGACTTTCCTTTCAGGACATGAAGTCCCCGGTCAATGAGTCCGGGCGGTCGAGACGCTAAGGCGTCGACGCAGTCCTGGGTGAGAAGGATCGCGTCGCCGGCGGTTTTGGTGAGTTGCTCGACGCGGGCTGCCACGTTGACGGTGTCACCGATGAGGGTGAACTCGAGCTTGCCGCCGCCGCCGATCGTTCCGGCGATCACCACACCGGTGTTGATGCCGATGCCGATGCGAAGCTCCCCACCGAATCGCTCGGCGACGCGGCGGTGAATCAGCACCGCGGCGCTCACCGCGGCGTCGGCATGCTCGGCAAGGTCGTTGGGGGCACCGAAGACGGCCAGCGCCCCGTCGCCGAGGAACTTGTTGACGTGCCCACCGGCGTCGACGACGGCAGGCGCGACGATCTCGAACAACGCGTTGAGCCGGGATACCGTGTCCTCGGCAGTGTTTGCCTCGGTCGCCCTGCTCGAGCAGCCGCGCCGCAAGCACCGGATCGACGTAGGTGCCGAACGCCCCCTGAAGTCGTTGCCGCTCCGCCAATCCGGCCTGCATACGGTTGAACGATGCCGCGAGCGCGCCGAGATCGTCGTCTTGAACCACCGGCAGGCGTTGGCTGTAGTCGCCGGCCGCAACACGTTTCGTTCCTTCGGCAAGATCCTCAATTGGTTTCAGGGCCGGCGAGAAGGAGGCGAATACCGTTGTCGGCACACCGAATCCCAGGGTCAACCCGAATCCGATCACGACCCAAAGCGCGGGAATCTGACTCGCCCGGTCGAACACAGCGGTGAGCATCGCGCCCGAGACAGCAAATGCAAACGCCACCCCCAGCATGGACAGGTTCGTCCAGGCGGCGAACGTGGGGCGAGACCGCGGCAGGGAGTCTCCGATTCCCGTGCCACCAGCGAGCGCGACCCTTACCGGCCGCGCGGCTGCCTCCAATATGCTGTGCACCCCGATCAGGTGGCAGGCCGGCCCGAAAATGGCGCCCAAGATCCCATACTGGCCAAGCCGCGATCCGGTCGCGCCGGCAATGACACCGACAATGACCGCCAACACGCCGCCCACGACTGCGGTGACCCCTAATGCTCGCGCGGTCCCTTTGCGAGACCAGACATACGTGGCCTCCAGAGCGCTCACCTGATCGACCTCCTGGCCCGCAGCCCATCGATCGACAAGCCGCCACGCCCCCAGGCCGGGAAGAATCAGCGCGTACACCAGCACCAGCACCGCGACAACGCTCACACCGGCCGACTCGCTGTAGCGACTGGACTTTTCGAAAGCCACGATGATCAACGCCAAGACTAGGTAGACCGGGAGCGCTATAGGGAAACCAATCGCGCAGATCACCCACGAGTACCTCGGTCCGTGGCGATCCCAAGCCCACTGCCAGACACGGTCCATGCCGCGAGACTAAACGGCTAGCCGCCCTTTCATCCGGCTTTGAACGCGCACGTCTATCAGGTCGCCGACGGCTTGGATCCGCGCCGCAGTCTTCGTCCTATTGGCGAATGACGTCGTTGCCGGTGGCAGCTTTTCGCGAAGGCGTGGCGCGGACGCCGAACACAGCGGCAACAGTGCCCGCCCTGTGAGCGGCCCGTGCACTGCGAAACGAGCTGATGCACGCGCTTGCGAGATACGCCTGTACGAGGGTGTGCTCGGTCGGGTGCCTGGGAGTTTCAAAACTAACGTTGTTAGTTTCTCAAAGATCGCTGCAAAACTTGGGTGTCACGAAGGTGCGTCGCGCAGTACTCTTTGCCGATGATCGCGGGCGAGAAGGCGCCTAACTTCACTCTGTATGATCACACCGGTCGGCCTCGGACACTGTCCGCGCTCCTTTCCGAAGGGCCGGTTGTGCTGTTCTTCTTCCCAATAGCGTCCTCACCGATCTGTACAGCCCAGGCTTGTCATTTTCGGGACCTGAGCAACGAATTCGCCACGCTGGGCGCCCAGCGGGTCGGCATCAGCACCGACACCGTCGACAAGCAGGCCCACTTCGCCCAACAGCGCTCGTTCGACTATCCGCTGCTCTCCGACGCGGACGGCGTGGTGTCCGAGCTGTTCGGGGTGCGCCGAGGCAGGCTCGCCAAGCTGCGTAGATCCGTCGTGGCGCGTGAGGCGGGCTGGCGTGGCCGGCACACTCGGCGCCGTGGCCTGCTGGCCCGGCTGCTGCCGGTCAGACGGACCACATTCGTCATCGACACGGACCGCACCGTACTCAAGGTCGTCTCCAGCGAGGTGCGCGCATCGGTGCACGCCGACCAGACCTTGTGGTTCTTGAAGAACCACAACGTGCCGCATAGTTCGCCACATATCCGGGAGAAGCACACCGACGCGCATCAGCAGTCGGAGGGCAAGGGCGACCCGATCGGCGACTTGTTCACAGAACCGGAAACCGCGGACGAGCCGAGCTTGGTCCGGCCATACACGCTGACGGCAGACCGTATCGACTCTGGTGTCGAACTGGCACTCGAGGCTCCGGTCGAAGCGCTGAACACCACAGCGAAGCCGCCGCGCTGGCCGAGAAATGATGTGCGGGGCCAGATCCTGACGTGGTGCGTGCACAGCACCACGGTCGCAGAGATCGCCGCTCGTCTGTCCTTGCCGCTCGGTGCGACGCGGTTCCTGGTCGACGACCTGGTGACACAGGGTTATTTGCGGGTGCACGCCCCCCTCGGTGACTCGATGACAATCGACGAACGACGTGAACTGATAAGAAGGACCCTGCGTGGCCTACGAGCACTCTGAGGGTTGGGCGCCGCCCGTGCACGGAATTTACTCTCCGTCGGGTCGCTACAGCCTTGTAACTCCGTGTCACCAATGTCCTGAGACACCACAGCTAGTTCTTCACGAACATTAGCGACGTCGACCAAGTCGGCACCGAACTCCTGCAGCGTCGAAGAAGAAGCGCCGGCGTTATTCGGCACCGAAAGTGCCGATACGGCAATGGGATCCGCCATATTGAATGCAAAAACCCATTCCGACATATGC
>Ga0210389_10001865_pt1 | contig 16891 bp, 13 predicted proteins | sample IncBWH28OmetaG_FD_160127 | JGI IMG/M metagenome (GOLD analysis project Ga0210389, IMG submission 160127) | Forest soil microbial communities from Barre Woods Harvard Forest LTER site, Petersham, Massachusetts, United States - Inc-BW-H-28-O ...
GATCGCCAACAGCGGCGCGACCTCGTAGTTGATCGAGAGATAGCCCGAGGTATAGCCGCCGATCGCCATGAAGCCGGCTTGCCCAAGGCTGACCTGTCCGGCATAGCCCATGAGAACGTCGAGCCCCATCAGCGTCATGAAGAGGATAGCGGCGATCACGAGCCCGCTCATGACGCCGTTGTCGGTGACGACAAGGGGAATGAACACCGCCACCAGAAGCGCGAGCGCGGCCAAAGGCCAGCCGAGCCGCGCGGGAAGCTTGGCGGCATGGCCCGCCGCTTTGACCTCGTCGCGGGTATCCTGACGTCTTCCCACGCCGGTCTGAATGAGGCCCTGCGGCCGCCAGATCAGCACCACCAGCAGGATGAGCAGCGAGATCGCGGTCGAAAACAGCGAAGAGATGTAGGCGGTCGAGAGCTGCGTCACGAGGCCCAGAAAAAGCCCGCCAATGACAGCGCCGGGAAACGAGGCGATGCCGCCGATGGCGGCCGCGACGAATCCCGAAATCGTGAACAGGCGCCCCGTGTCGAATTGCAGCGAGGTGGTCGGCGCGACGACGACGCCGGCGATGGCGGCAATCAGCGTGGCAAGCGCGAAACTCAACAGCGTCATCCGCGGCACGCCGATTCCCATCAGGCTTGCGGCGGCGGGATTTTCCGCGCAGGCCCGCAGGCCCTTGCCGAGTTTTGTTCTCGCAATGAGAAACCAGAGACCTGCGATGCACACGGCGGTGGCGCCGAACACCCAAAAAGCTTGCGTGGGAATACGGATCGGGCCGAGCACCAGCGGCGTCTCGCCCAAAAATGGCGGCATCGCATAGGGCTGGCTGCCCCAGATCACCAGCGCGGCCCCCTCGATCATGGTGAGGATCCCCGCCGTCAGCATCAGCACATTCGCGTTCGAGAGCCGCGTGAGCGCGGGGACAAACGTGAAGGCCGCCAATGCAACGCCGATCGCAACCGTCGCCGCGACGGCAGCGGGAATCGCCACGGCAAGCGGCCAGCCCCAGGCGACGCCGAACGTATAGCCGATCATCGCGGCAACGATAGCAAAGCCGCCCTGCGAGAGATTGATCGCGCCGGTGACGCGATAGACCAGCGAGAAGCCAAGCGCGATTGCGGCATAGATACTGCCGACGACCAGCCCGCCGATCGCGATCTGCAGGAACTCAAGCACTAGTGGTCCGATTCTAACATTCGCATCCCTTCTCAGCGGCCACTCTTGCGAATGTTAGAATCAAAGGGACCACTAGCAAATATAGGTTTCAAGTGGAGTTTTGGATTTGACATTCGCATTACGAGTCCGCGGCTGGGAGGGTAGCGAATGTCAAATCCACTCCACTTGCGGAGCCTGTTCGTATCATTCTGCGCGGGGAATGCCGAGGGGGTCGCTCACCACGACCCAGGTCTGCGCGGCCGCATCCCAGCGCGTGACGACGACATTGGACTCATCCAGTCCGCGATTGGGCACCGCCTTGAAGTCGTAATGGCCGTTGATGCCGGCAAATCCCTTCAGCCCGCTCAAATATGCGCGCACATCTTCGGCGGATGCATCCGCCTTGAGTTTGCGCAACGCTTCGACGACCAGAAGCGCGGGATCCCAGGCATAGGTCGAAGGACCGTCCGGCTTGATATCGGTGCCTTCGAATGCCTTGTAGAACGCCTCTTTGGCCGCTGAGGCGTCATCGGCCGGCGCGGCCTTTGTGGATTTGAGAAAATCCGCGGCCGGAATGTAGAGCTCCTTGGGCAGGAAGGCGGCGTATTGCGCCATCTGCGCATAGGTCTGGTTGCCGTTGGTGGTCCCCACCGGCACTTCGACACCGGCATCATGAATTGCCTTGAAGATGGTGCCGATCGGCCCGCCGGTCGACCACGCCACCAGCACGTCCGGGTTGGCGCCCTTCAGGCGTTGAATCTGTGCCGCCGCGCTGACGTCGGTCGGATTGAGCTGCGCTTCGGCGACGAGTTCGACATCCTTGTGGCCTTCGGAGCCGAACAGCGACTTGAAATTCTTGTAAGCGTCCTGCCCGCTCGCGTCCGTCGAGGTGATCAGCGCGACCTTCTTCCAGCCCTTGCGGCCGAAATAGCGCAGCAGTGCGGCGGCCAATTCCTTGGTCGAAATGCTGGAGCTATAAACGAAGCCACCATCGACGGGATGGATGCCGGGCGAGAAGCAATACAGCACCGGCCCTTGCTTCATCAACGGCGCCATCGCGTTGCAGAGCGCGACCAGCGCCGAGCCGAGAATGACCGGCGGATTGGCGGCCTTCACCTGATTGGCGAGCTGGACGGCGACCTGCGGGCTTGACTGGTCGTCGTGGAAAACGAATTTGAGGGACTGACTGTGGATGCCGCCACTCGCGTTCGCCGCCTTCTCGAATTGCGTCAGCGCCTGCTGCTCGGCCTTGCCGAGAAACGCGCCACCGCCGGTCAGCGGCAGGATGACGTTGATCTCCCGATCCGCGGCCTGCGCAGAAGTCAGTCCGCAGAAAAGCGCGGCAACAAGAGTGATGCGGACGCCCATCGATCCTCCCGATTATTGGCGCTGGCGTTTTGGTCTTTGTAATGACTTATCCCCGAGGAAACCAGCCGCGCTATGCAACAGCAGCGGCCATTTCCTTCTCGGTCTCGTCTTCCTCGAGGCCGGAAAGCACCTTGACCTCCTCGTCGGAGGCGCCAAGCGTGCGCCAGGACACCGTCTTTTCCACCACTCCCTGGTAGGAGCGGAGTTTTGCTTGCGGCAAGCGCGGCTGGACGTGGCCGATCACGCGCCCTTCCTCCTGGAAGGCTCGCACGGCGTCGATCATCAGGCGGCGGAACTGCACGATCGCGATATCGCTGGCGCCAAGGCGTTCCTGCGTACGGTCGGCGATCGTGCCCATCGATTCCCACATCGCGATATCCTGATTGGGAATGCCGAGAATGCCGGTGAAGCTGTCGCCGCCCGCCATCGCTGCACGGTCCTGCAGGTAGTTATTGTCAGCGTGCCGCTTGATCGGGCGAAACTCGCTATCGACGTCTTGGCCTACTTCAAGCACGCAGAACTTCCGCCAGGCTTCGGTGGCAATCCCGGCCTGCTCACCTTCCGCCCAGGCGATGAAGTGGAAATAGCTCGAGGTGTCGTTGCGCGGCACGATCACGCTCGTGACGTTGTAGGTGCTGTTCGGCGGTATCAGCGCGGTAAAGGGGGCGACATAGGTCGTGATGCGCACGTAATCGTGCGAGTTCGCATTCACGATCGGACGGCGGATCGCGGCATAGCGCATGCCGTAATTGGTGAGCTGCACCTGGATGCGCGGATTCTTGTCCGTCGATGGCCGCACCCAGTGATCGCCCTTGGCCGCCGCATCGCCCTTGGCGGGCCGCATGTCGGACGAATGCAGGGTCGAGGAATGCGCCGAGTCGATCTGGCCCTCCATGATCTGCGCCCAGTTGCAGGGCAGCTCGATCTTGGCGATCGCAACGCGCGCCTGTTCATGCGGCGCCTCAAGGTGAGGTGACCATGGCGGGGCTTCGAATTCGGGCATCGCCTCAGGCGGTCCCATATAGGTCCAGACGAAGCCGCCGGCCTCGCGTGTCGGGTAGGAAAGATGTCTGGCTTTTTCCGGCAGCGCGCTGGCCTTCGGCTCCGACGGCATGTCGATGACATTGCCTTCGGTGTCGAACTTCCAGCCGTGATAGAGGCAGCGTAGCCCGCACTCCTCGTTGCGGCCGAAGGCGAGCGAGGCCTTGCGGTGCGGGCAGGATTCGCCGAGCAGCCCAAGCTTGCCGTTGGAGTCGCGGAAGGCGACGAGCTTCTCGCCGAACAATTGCACGCGAACCGGCGCGCCATCCGGCTGCGCGACCTGTTCGGACAGAACCGCCGGCACCCAGTGGCGGCGCATCAAGCGGCCCATCGGCGCATCGCCCTCGACCCGGCACAACAGTTCGTTTTCAGATGCCGTCAGCATGCTATGCTCTCCTCGGAAAATCCTTAGTCTCCTAAGTATATAATCCAGGCGCGGCCGTCCCGTCCAGAGGTGGCCGCAAGCGGTTCCAGGAGGATTTACGGTCAGTCGCCCGACAGCAGCCGGCTTTGAGGCTGCGCGGCAGCCAAGCGTGAGGGTTAAAGTGGCGCATCAAGCAAATGACGCGCCCCTGCTGGGGGCGCGTCATCGCGGTCAAAACTTCTCAGGTAAGTTGCAGCGCCGCGAAATCAGTTCCGACGTTCGCACCAACGAGGGCAGCTGTTCGTGAGACCGGACTTCTGGCATTTCACCATGCACTTATCATATGCCGCGCCGCTGTAAGCCGATGCGGGCGAAACGGTGACGGTCGTTGCCCCTATCAGGGCCGCCACGGCAACAAGTGCAACTGAAAATCGAAGCATCAAATCCTCCTCAAAGCAATTCGGATGGGTTTTGAAAAAATTTGGCAGCCTCCGCCACCGCCTTATGGATACGACGGTCAGGCTGAAGCCTTATGACTTTAAATTGTCCGTTGCGAGGTTCAAGTCGAACAGCCCGGGTTGCCGCCGAGGCCATTTTACAGAAATGACGATCCGGTTGCTGCGCTGCGCGAGCGGCCTTTCCAGAAAGGCCCACGCCTGAAAGTCGAAACGCGCCGTCCTTAAATCCCGAGTATCCAGACCGCAACAATGGCGCCGAGAACCGCCAGCCCCGACACGGTCCATCCCGCTGCGTAGGCCGCATTGTCGGTTTCGGGCTTGTCCACCATCTGATCGCGCCAGCCGGTCATGGGAGCCTCCTTGAGACAGCCTCTGCCGATAGGTCGCGGCCCGAGGCCCAAGGTTCAATTGAGGGTCAATCGCTGAACCAATGCGGGGAGGTCTCGTCTGGTTCCATTGATGCCGCGCGTTCCAATCCCTCCCCCCGCAAAGCGCGGGGAGGACGACGTACCCGGCAGGACCGCAAAAAACGGGCAGTGCGCCCCCTCTCCCCGCTAGCGGGGAGAGGGTTGCGGTGAGGGGGTACAGGTTAGTCCGTGGATACTCCCCCTCACCCGGCGCTTGGCGCCGACCTCTCCCCGCAAGCGGGGAGAGGTGAAGGAAAACTAGTCCGCTTCCTGCTAAAGCCGCCTCTTCAGCGCCGCCACAAAGCGGTCGGCGTCTTCCTCGTCGTTGAAGACATGGGGAGAAAGCCGCATGCGTGACAACCGCGCTGCAACATAGATGCCCTCCTCGGCCAAGCCCTCGACCAGCCCGGGCGGCAGGCCGCCGCCAAAGCCGAGGCTCAGGATGTGCGGTGCACGAAAGCGCGGCTCCATCAGGCGGACGCTGGGCAAATCCGCACGCGACAGGCCATCGGCGATCCGCGCGGTCAGCATCGCCAGGCGCTCCTCGATCGCGGGGGCCCCCCATTCGGCCATCATCTCCATGCCGATGGAGGCCATTTCCATCGAGATGAAGTGGTCGCGCTCGCCCATGTCGAAGCGCTTGGCGCCATCGACATAACCGGTGTCGGCGAAATAGACCTCGGCTTCCGAGCGGACGCCGCGGCGGCCAAAGCCGGTCTGCTCCAGCGGGACGCCGTCCTGATGGCGCCTGGCGATGTAAAGGAAGGCCCGGCCATAGGGGCCGAGCAGCCATTTATAGGTCGGGAAGATCACAAAATCCGGGTCGAGGCTTCTGACGTCCATTGCCAGCACGCCGGCGCCCTGCGTCGCATCGATCAGGAAGACCGCGCCTTGCCGCTTGAGCGCTGCCCCTACCCGCGCCACATCGATGAGCCCGCCATCCGACCAATGCACCGACGAGATCGAAGCGAGCGCCACGGGACCAACGCCGGGCCGTTCGATCGCGGCGAGAGCCGCCGATGTCCAGTCGCCATCCGACGGCTGCGATACGGTCTCGATGGTAAAGCCCTGCGCCTCGGCCCGCGTCTGCCATTCCAGCACCGGCGAGGAATGGTCGTTTTCCAGCACGACGGCACGCGCGCCGCGCGGGATCGTCAAAAGCTTCGCCGCGGTCGCAACGCCATAGCTGATCGAGGGAATCAGCGCGATATCGCCGGCCTCGGCGTTGATGAGGCGCGCTGCCGCACTGCGGGCGCGTTCGTGCTCGCGGTTGGCAAAGGATGCATCCAACGTCCAGGGCGCGGCCTTGCGGCCGACCGCGGCGCGCGCGGCGTGCTGGGTGCGCAACGGCAGCGGACTATAGGAGGCTGAATTCAGGTAACAGATATCGCGCGGCATCTCGAAGAGGCCGCGCTGCAAGGCAAGCATGTTGATCTCTTCGTTGAGACCTTCAAGCTTAGCCTCTCCCGATCGCGCCTGTCACCCTGCTTTGGAAACGAGCGGCGGTTGCGCAGAGCCGGGCTGCTCCAACGGAGCCCCGCGCCAGTGCGATTGATAGACCTCCAGGATGCCGCGGGACATGCGGGGATCGGCCCGCTTGAACTCGCCCTTGAGGTTGTCGAGATCGCTTGCGGAAATGCGGTGATTTTCGGCGCCGAGAAACAATAGCGCCATCGCGGTTTCCCATGAAAAATCGAGCGCCTTTGAAAGCACCAGGATCATGTCGCGGTTGTTGAGAAGGAGAATCTGTTCGATGATATCGAGCGGCAGCGAACACAACAGCGACAGGCCGATGACGGTTTCTTCGTGCTTGTGCGCGAGCGCATAACCCAGAATGCTCTTTTCGTTCAACCGGCCGGACCGGTGACGCTCTGTCACGGCCTGCTTCAACGCGAGATAGCTCGCCTGCCCCGGACCGAACTTCGAATGCAGCTTGCCGGCCGCGCCCGTCACGCTGGCATGAATTTCTTCGGTCAGGTCCGGGCGTTCCTGTTCGAGCCTGCGCTTGACCTCGTCGGAGGCCTTCGCGATCAACTGCCGGAACATGTGCCGCGGAATTTCCCTGCGAAGGCCGACCTGCTCCGCCAGTGCGGAATCCGTTTCCGACCGCTTGATTATCTGGCGGAAGCCGAAATCAGAGAAGCTGGCGCCCTCGTTTGAAACAACCGACTGCACGACTTCCTGGTTGCCGCGCGTCACCAGTTCGTCCGTCACCTCGACTGGCACGGAGCCACGATGCGAGATAGCCAGCAAATGCAGCTGGCTCTTCGTGCGGATATTGGCGATCAGCGACTTCGCGTCGAGCCGCGGCGAAAATTGCAACACCGGCCCTGCGACCTCGATCGAATCGTCGAAAGCGAGCATCCGGATAACCTTGGGCGGCGCATTCTCGGAATGCGCCAGCCGGCGTGACAGTTCGGCCCGCGCCTCCTGCTCGATTTCGTCGGCAAGCCGTCCGATCACCTCGTCAAAAACGAGGATCTGCTCTTCGCTGTACTGACCATCGACGAGAATATCGGTGGCGTGCCACAACGCCTTCGCGCGGCTCTCGGCAGAACCAAGCGAAATCGCCTCGTTCAGATCGTCCAAAACGTGGCTGACCTCGGTCATCAAGCTTCCTCACGACTCCGCTATCTAAAATTATGAGGAACTCTTAAACGCCAAATTTTAGTACCAAGTTTCGCATTCGCTCAGATTTTGGCCGTTCCTGCTACCGCTCATTAACTTTGAGCGCAGCCGGCGGCACCCTGCCCCGCTCCGCAACGGCCAAAATCGCATGAAAGACCGGCGCGGCGCGGCGATTTGACAGCCTGTTTGCCGATCGCTTACCTCAGCCGGCAAATTGCGGGGCGCAACGGGACCGCAAACCGGGGGGCTTGGCGGCAAAACCGTCAGGCGGGGTTAAAGGGGGCTTAAGACCATGGAAGAAACGACAACGCCATCGAACGGCGACATAACGCCGCGCCCGACCGCAAACGCGATCGCCATTGCCGCCATCGCGGTGCTGATCGTCTCCTATGGCGTGAATGCGATGGACCGAACGCTGTTTCCGCTGATGCTCACCGACGTGCGGCGCGAATACGGCTTCAGCCTGCCGCAGGCCGGCTTGATGTCGACGATCTTTACGCTGGGGATGGCGCTCGCCGGGATTCCGACCGGCTATCTGATGTCGCGCTTTTCCCGCAAGACGGTGATCCAGGTCGGCATTCTGATCTATTCGGCCGCCACCATCATCACGGTCGCGGCGGTCGGCTTTGCCGACATGCTGTTCTATCGCGCGATCACCGGCATCGGCGAGGCGATGCAGCTCACAGCGCTGCTTGCGGTCTTCTCCAGCTACTTCTCGCGTCATCGGGCCGCTGGTGTCGGCATCCTGAACTATGCCTATGCCGGAGGTGCTGCGATCGGGCCGGCGCTCGGCGCAAGGCTGCTCGTCGATTACGGCACCTGGCGCGCGCCCATGATCATCTATGGCCTGATCGGCTTTGCGATGATGATACTGATCGCGGCCGTGGTGCGCCCGCAGCTCAGCGAAATCAATACCGCGAAACGGCAGGATAGCGGCATCGCGGCCGGCGGGGCGCCGTCGCTGAAAAACCTCAACACCATCGTGCTCGCGACCTTAAGCATTCTGTTCGGCCTCGCACTCTACGGCTATCTCGGCATGTATCCGACGTTCATGCGCGAACAGCTTCACTATGCGCCCGCCGATGCCGGCCGGGTGATGAGCATTTACGGGCTCGGCGTCCTGGTGTCGCTGTTCACCGGATGGCTCGGCGACCGCTTTTCGCCGCGCCTCGTGGTTAGCCTGAGTTTTCTCCTCGCCAGCGCCGTCTCGGCGCTGCTGTTCAACGGCCCGGCTGACTTTGCGACCCAGGCTGCGTTATCCTTCGTGTTAGGTGCGACCTTCAGCGGGACCATCTTCGTCAACCTCGCCGCCTATCACGTCAAATCGGTCACAGCCAATCTCGCCGGCCGCGCTTCCGGCCTGTTCGTTACCTGCGTCTACGGCTCGGCGACGGTGACGGGCTATATCATCGGCTGGATCGTCGGCCTCGCCGGCTGGACGGTGGCCGGCAATATCCAGCTCGTACTGCTGTGCCTTGCGGGCGCGGTAATCGCGCTGCTGCTGCGCGGAGATCTGATGGCAACGCAACCAAAGCAGGCGGATTGAAGCTGATGCCATTACAGGCCAACGATCTTTCGCTTCTTCGCGTCAACGTCTTTCCCGGCGGCTTCAACTGGGGCGTCTATGTCGGGCAGGACAGGGGCTTCTTTGCCGAACACGGCATAGCCATCGAGATGCAGGGCACGCCGAACTCCGTCACCCAGATGACGGATTTCTCGCAAGGCAAATTCGATATCGCGATGACGGGGGTCGACAACATCGTCGCTTATGTCGAGGGCCAGGGCGAAGCGCCGATCGGCCCGCAACCGGATTTTGTGGCCGTGATGGGAAGCGATAGCAGCTTTCTCAGTCTGGTTGCTTCGCCAACGATCTCGAAAATCGAAGACCTCGCCGGCAAGACCGTGTCGGTCGATGCGATGACGACCGGCTATGCCTTTGTGCTCTACGAGATCCTGCGCCGCCGCGGCCTCGACAAGGACAAAGGCGACTACGAGATCGTTCGCGCCGGCGGCATGGTGCAGCGATGGAATGCCTTGCGCGAAGGGCAACACGCCGCGACGCTGTTGTCGGCGCCCTACAACATCATTGCGAAGAATGCCGGCTTCACCGAATTCGTGAAAGCCACTGACGTGATCGGCCCCTATCAGGGCAATGTCGCCGCCGTGCGCCGGCCCTGGGCCAGGGAAAACGGATCGAAGGTCAGCGCCTATATTGGCGCTTACCGCAAATCGATCGCATGGCTCTATGACGAGGCCAATCGCAATGAGGCGATCGCGATCCTGCGCCACCATCTGCCGCAAATGACGCAAGCGATGGCGGAAGCGAGTTACGTGGAGCTGCTCGATCCCACGAGAGGGTTTTTTCGGACATGCGAGATCGACCGCACGGGGCTTGAATGCGTTCTGAACCTGCGCAGCCGTTACGGCCTTCCGCCGAAGCAACTGAACGATCCGGCGAAGTATTGCGACCTGAGTTTTGGTTAGGATCGAGCACTTATCCCTCCCCCGCGTAGCGTGGGGAGGAAAGGCCGAAGCGAAGCGGCGGCCAGGGTGGGGGCCTTTTGTTATAGCGATCCCCCCACCCGGCTCATCGTTCGCTCGCGCTCACGATGATCCACCCTCCCCGCAAGCGGGGGAGGGATAAAAAAATCACACCGCCGCAATCGTCTGCACCTCGACCAGGAACGGCTCCTTCACCAGCCGATCGACAATGAGCAGTGTGTTCGGCGGATACTTCCCGCTCGGAAACATTTTCGGGAATTCGCGCAAGCGATACGCCATGAACTTCGGAATATCCTGCGAGTGCACCAGATAGGTCGTGAACTGCACGACATTGGCCCAGGAAGCGCCGGCCGATTTCAGCGCCGCCTCGACATTGCGAAACACCTGCGTCGTCTGGGCATCGAAATCGCCCTCGCCGACGACGTTGCCGGCCGCATCGCCCGACAGCATGCCCGCGATGAACAGGAATTCGCTCGCCTTCACCCGCGTCACATGGGTGTACTGCCCCATGGGCGCGCCGAGTTCTTCGGGGTTATAGATATTGAGCTCTGCTGTCATGAATTTCCTCGCCTCACGCTGTTTGGGTCGGCGGCTGCCGCCTGCCTAAGAGGATACCGCGCCGGGCGGCGGTTCTCAAACGGCTCTCGTCTTGCCGTTGCTCCCGCTATTGCTGGGCCGCGAGGTGCGGGCTAGGCTCCAAAAGACATCATTTCAGGAGGCACGTGTGACCCCATCGGACGACAGCAAGATTTCTGAGGATCGCCGCGAAGCGTTGCGTTATGCGTTGGCGATCGGCAGCGGCGCCGCGATCGCGTCTACGCTCGCAAGCCCGGCCTCGGCGCAAGGCGCGGCCGACAACACGCTGGATCGTATTCGCGCCAACAAGGTCTTGCGCATCGCCGTGCTGCCGGGAGAGTTGCCCTATTTCAACAAGGACCTTGCCACCGGCACCTGGTCGGGCTTCTCGATCGATATGGCCAACGACATCGCCAAGATCCTCGACGTCAAGCTCGAATACACGGAATCGACCTACGGCAACTCGATCCTCGATCTCCAGGCCAACAAGATTGATCTCGGCTTCGCCCTCAATCCGACGCCGCAACGCGCATTGGTCGTCGACTTCACCAACCTTGTCTTCCCGCATCCCTTCGGCGCGATGCTCAAGAAGGGCCTGGAGGCCAAGACCTGGGCCGATATCGACAAGCCCGAGGTCAAGATCGCGGTCGACGTCGGATCGGCCAACGAGGCGGTGGCGCGCCGCTTCGCGCCGAATGCCACCATCAAGTCGTTGAAGTCGCGCGACGAGGTGATGCTGGAAATGGCCTCGGGCCGCGTCGACTGCGTCGTCAACGCACTGGTGCTGGGTCTCACCGCGATCGCCAAGAACCCCAATCTCGGCACCTACAAGATCCTGCAATCGCCCTCCGTCACGGTGGCGAGCAGCTGTGCGGTGCGCCGCGAGCCCGACAAGCGCTGGCACGATTTCCTCTCGGTGTGGGTCGACTATAACCGCGGCATCGGGCAGATGCGCGAATGGTTCGTCAAGGGGCTGGCGCTTTCCGGCGTCAAGCCCGAGGACGTGCCGGTGGAATTGAGTATTTGATGAGCGCGCGAAGAACCTTGTGTCCCCTCTCCCCGCTTGCGGGGAGAGGGTCAGGGTGAGGGGGAGTCTCCACGCACCGATCTCTTGGAGAGTCCCCCTCACCCGCCCGACTTCGCTGCGCTCCGCCGGGCGACCTCTCCCCGCAAGCGGGGCGAGGTGAAGGGAATTCCACAGATAGGTACTTGCTCACGCCTTGTCGTAGGTCATGCCGCGTTCGAGCCGTCGCGCGACAAGCGTGGCCGGAAACAGGATCGCGAAATAGATCAACGCCACGATGGTGTAGACCTCGAGCGGCCGGTAGGTGTCGGCGTTGATCAGGGTCGCGTTGTAGACGAGGTCGGGAACGGCGATCACCGACACCAGCGAGGTGTTCTTCAACTGCGTCACGGATTGGTTGACATAAGGCGCAATCATCGGCTTTAGCGCCTGCGGCAGGATCACGAGCCGCAAGAGCCGCCATGGCCTTAAGCCCAAGGCGCGGGCGGCGTCCCATTGTCCGCGCGAAATGCTTTCGATGCTGCCGCGCACGATCTCGGCATAAAACGCCCCGCCATAGAGCGACAGCACCGTGACAGCGGCGACATGCGCGGGGATGTTGACCCCGATCACCACCGGAAAGGCGTAGTAGAACCAGATGATCTGCACCAACAGCGGCGTGCAGCGGAACAATTCGATATAGGCGACGAGCAGCCAGTCGATCACCGGATAACGCCGCAGGCGGAGAATGCCGACCACAAGGCCGATCAGTGTTCCGATCAGGATGGTGCCGATGGTGTACGCCATGGTCCAGCCGAGCCCCACCCAGAACAGATGGCTGTATTTGGTGAGGATCGCAAAGTCCCAGACGTAGCTCATGCCGGCACCTTCTTAGTCCCCGGCTCGCATGTACCGTCGAAGCGCATCAAATGTACCGGCTCGGTGCAAACGCAGCGACGTCGAAGGTCGGTTTGTGGCCTGATATCATCGCGGCAATCGCAGCCCCCGTCGCAGGTCCCGTGGTGAAACCGATATGCTGGTTGCCGAATGCGAGCCAGAGGCCGTTATGCCGCGGCGCAGGCCCGATCATCGGCAGGCTGTCGGGCAGCGTCGGCCGCGCCCCGCGCCAGGGTTCGCCGACCGCTGATCCGAACTCGACGACGCCGCGCGCCATCGGCACCACCATGTCGAGTTGCGCGAACGACGACGGCGCATCGCGGTCGGTCAATTCGACGCCGGAGGTGACGCGGATACCCCGCTCCATCTGCGACATCAGGAAACCGCCTTCGGCATCATGGATCGGACGCAGCAAGGAACGTGCCGGATTCGGCACGAACTCCCGATGATAGCCGCGCTCGGTGGCGAGCGGCACGCGATAGCCGAGCGGCCGCAACAGATCGGCGGACCATGGGCCGAGCGCGACCACGACATGGCGCGCCGAGACCGCACCATCGCCGAGCAACACGCGCCAGCCCTCGCCGGCGGCTTCGATTGTCCTGATATCCGACCGGCGCAACTCGCCGCCGCCACTTGCAAACATCCGCGCATAGGCCTTCACCACTTCGCCAGGTGAATCGACCGAAGCGGTCTGCGTGTGCAGGAGGCCGGTCTTGTAGACCGGCAGGATGTTCGGCTCGAGCGCGGAAATCGCCTGACGGTCGAGCAACTCGCTCTTGACGCCGAACTCGGCGAGGAAAGCCTGTTCCTGCTTGGCCGTTGCGGTAGCCTCGCTGCGCCACGCCTTCAGCCAGCCGGTCTCGCGGATGCGATTGCCGGCGCCGGCTTTGACGATCCATTCGCGGTGCAGCTTCAACGACGCGCCGATCAAGCCGTGCAGCGCGGCGGCGCGCGGCCTTGTGCGGGAGGGCATGGCATTGCCGAGGAAGCGCGCGATCCAGTCGATGTTGCGCATCGCCCAGAGCGGATCCCAGCGCAGCGCCGCAGTGGTATTGGCGAGATATCCCGGCAGCGCGCTCCACAGCGACGGCTTGTTGAGCGGCAGGATCGAACCGCTGGAGAGAACGCCGGCATTGCCGTAGGAGGTTTCGCTGCCCGGTTCGCGCCGATCGACCAGGATGACCGAGAGCCCGCGTTGGCGCGCGGCGAATGCTGCCGACACGCCAACAATGCCCGCTCCGAGCACGACGACGTCCGCTCGCCCATTCGTCAAACCATCAGACATTCATGTTGATCCCTGTCATGGTAGCGTCAGTCCGCCATCGACCGGCAACAGCGCGCCCGTCACATGCGACGCTTCTTTCGACAATAAGAACGCGACGACGGCTGCGACTTCATCCGGCTCGGCCAGTCGCGACATCGGATTGGCCTTGGCGACCGCTTCCCACCCTTGCGCATCCAGCGCACCGGTCAGCCCTGCATCCTTGCGCGTAAAGCCGGGCGCGACGATGTTGGCCGTGGCGCCGGAGGGCGCCAACTCGATCGCAAGACATTTGACCAGCACTTCGAGCGCGGCCTTGGCCGAGCCCGAACCGGGATAGGTCGATTCCGGCGTGAACCGATGCGCGGCAAAACTCGAGACGGCGACGACGCGGCCATGCGGGCTTCGCTGCAAATCCGGCAGCGCCGCGCTCGTCATTTCATGAAACGCGGCGGCCATCACGGCGAATGCCCGCTCCAGGCTCTCGCGCGGCAATTGCGTGAAGCTGCGCCGATCGGCAAAGCCTGCGGCATGGACAATTGCGTCAATGCTTCCGAACGCTTTGCGCGCCGCGCTGACGAGTCCGGAGGCCGTGCCTGCCTTGGCGAGATCACCCGTAGAGAAGGCTACTTTGGCGCCGGCGCGTTCGCATTCCGTGGCAACACCTCGCAAGCGCGCCAAGCCCGCTGCGTCGCTGCCCTGACCGTGCAGCGTCAGGCACGCGCCGTGTTGTGCCAGACGCCGCGCCACCGCAGCCCCGATTCCGGACCCACCCCCCGTAATGATCGTAACGCTCAAAAACCCGGCCCTCGTGGCAGCACCAGTGTCCCGATTCCGAAGTTCCTACACCAGGACTATAGGAGCCACGGATTTGCCACGTCAAAGGCAAAAGGGCACCTGTGGCGGCGCGTCCGATCAGGCAGCGAGCGCGCGCATTTCCGCGCAGAGGTCTGATTTTCCTTCGAAGCCGATTCCAGGCAGGTCGGGCATCGCGATGTGGCCGTCGACCACCTTCACGCCGTCGGGAAAGCCGCCATAGGGCTGGAACAGATCGGGGTAACTCTCGTTGCCGCCGAGCCCGAGGCCGGCTGCGATATTGAGCGACATCTGATGTCCGCCGTGCGGGATGCAGCGACGCGGCGACCAGCCGTGGGTCGCGAGCACCTGCAACGTTCGCTCATATTCGACGAGACCGTAAGACAACGCGCAGTCGAATTGCAGCCAGTCGCGATCGGCGCGCATGCCGCCATAGCGGATCAGGTTTCGCGCATCCTGATGGCTGAACAGGTTCTCGCCCGTCGCCATCGGCCCGGGATAATATTGCGCGAGCGTCGCCTGAAGATGATAGTCGAGCGGATCGCCGGCCTCTTCGAACCAGAACAGCGGATAGTCGCGCAGCATCTTGGCATAGGCGATCGCGGTATCGAGATCGAAACGGCCATTGGCGTCGACGGCAAGACGCGCTTGCGCGCCGATCTCCTGCAACACGGCCTCGATCCGGGCGCGGTCTTCCTCAATCGCGGCGCCGCCGATCTTCATCTTCACAACGTTATAGCCGCGATCGAGATAGGAGCGCATCTCGGCGCGCAACGCGTTGTTGTCCTTTCCGGGATAGTAGTAACCGCCCGCAGCGTAGACAAAGACGCGCGGATTGGCCTTCATGCCGTGCCGCTCGGCCAACAGGTGAAACAGCGGTTGGCCTGCGATCTTGGCGGTGGCGTCCCACACCGCCATATCGATCGTGCCGACCGCGACCGACCGCTCGCCATGGCCGCCGGGCTTTTCATTGCCCATCATCGCCGCCCACACCCGGTGCGGATCGAGATTGGTGCCGGTCTCGTCGAGCAGGCTCTCCGGCTTTGCTTCGAGGATGCGATTGGCGAAGCGGTCGCGGATCAGGCCGCCCTGGCCGTAGCGGCCGTTCGAGTTGAAGCCGTAACCGACGACACGCCGCCCATCGCGCACTGCATCGGTGACGACAGCAACAAGGCTCGTCGTCATCTTGGTAAAATCGATATAAGCATTGCGGATCGGCGACGAAATCGGCTTCGTTATTTCACGCACTTCCAGGATACGAACCGACATAAAACCTCCCTTGTAACTGTTTTGCCAAAGCAGCCGTTTCTACGGCAGGACCAGCAGCGCGCCCGCGACCAGCATGGCCACCAGCGACGACAGTGCGAGCGACCAGTGAATCCCGATCATACTTCCGACCAGGCCGACCGAAATCCCGCTGAAGGCGCGCAGGCCCAGGCTTGCCATGTTGAACAACCCGATGACGCGTCCGCGCTTGTCCGGCGGCGCATCGAGCTGCACGAGACTTTGTGCCATCGCGTTGAACGACAACTCGAGGAAGCCCGCGGCCAGCAGGAAGCCGAGCGCGAGCCAATAGGCGTTGGCGAGCGAAAAGATCGTCAGCGCCGCACCCCACAGCAACGCCAGCACCATCGCGGTGCGCGGCTTTGGCGCGAGCCAGCCTCCGCCTTCCAGCACGAGACCTGCAAGCAGTCCACCGGCGGCGTCCGCCGCCAGCAACATGCTGTAAGCCAGTCCGGGATCGCCGTGCTGAAGATCGGCGGCGAAATTCGGCATTTGCGCGCTATAGGCGTTGCCGACAAAGAACGATGCCGCGCCTGCCAGCAGGATCATCGAAACGATGGTCGGAAAATTCTTGATGTCGCGAATGGTGGTGATGATATCGTTCAACCCGCGAACCGCGCGGCGCGGCGCCGGTGTACCGGAGCGAAAGCGCGGACCGTAGGGCGCAGCGACCAGCCACAGCACCAGCGGCAGATAGAACACCGTGTTCAGCATGATGCCGGCGGCCGGCCCGAAGGCGAGAAGGATCGCGGCGCCGACGGCTGGACCCGCCAGCACGGCAAGATAACGCGCCATCGCGTTGAGGCGTACTGCGCTTTCCAGTTCGCTCGGGCCGACAATGTCATAGAGCAGCATCTGGTTCGGCGTCTGCCACAGCACGCCGGCGCAGCCGTGAATGACCAGGATCGCCATCGCCTGCCACATCTGCAACGTGCCGGTGATGAAGAAATAACCCCAGCTCAGCGACGCCAGAATAAAGAGCGCCATGCCGGCCTGAATGACGCGCCGCGGGTCGAAGCGCTCGGCGAGCGCGCCGGAAGCGACCGAGAACAGTAAAAACGGCAGCCAGTGCGAGACGACCGCAAAGCCTCCCAAAGCCGGCGAGTGAAATTTCTGGAATACGACCCAATA
>Ga0210389_10001866_pt1 | contig 16887 bp, 12 predicted proteins | sample IncBWH28OmetaG_FD_160127 | JGI IMG/M metagenome (GOLD analysis project Ga0210389, IMG submission 160127) | Forest soil microbial communities from Barre Woods Harvard Forest LTER site, Petersham, Massachusetts, United States - Inc-BW-H-28-O ...
TAGGGGCGGTAAAGCGCGTCGACCTCGAACCGCAGGCTTAGAGGCAGATTGACCTGCAGAGCAGGACCGATCGTGAAGTTCGCGCTCTTCGAAACGAAGGTGAAGCTGCTCTGGTTAAAGGAACTCACCACGTCGGTGAACGGCGCGCCTCCGAGCACGCCCACAGAAATCGCCTGGGCGCTGGCGGCGGCGCAGAAAACAGCAAATAGTAATAAGGTTTTGATGACAGACATGCCAGAAGGACGGCCCGAGCGCCGCCCGCGTTGCAATTCACACTCCGATGACGTGGAGAAGTATGTGGCGGACTTGCGGATCCGAGCGGTGCTCGAAGACGTAGATGGCCTGCCACGTGCCGAGGCCCATGCCTCCATTGCGAACCGGAACAGATAGCTGGGTCAAGGTCAGGGCTGAACGGATATGCGAAGGCATGTCATCAGGGCCTTCGGTGGTGTGGCGAAACCACGGGGTGCTTTCGGGAACGAGGCGTTCGAAGAACTCCGCCATATCGCGGCGAACATCGGGATCGGCATTTTCCTGGATCGTAAGTGATGCCGATGTGTGACGAATGAAGACCGTCAGCAGACCGCTCTGAATCTGTTGTTCGTTCAGCCATCGGCGAACGTCGCGCGTGATGTCGTAGAAGCCTTTGCCGCGAGTCGAAACCTTCAGGTCGCCATGCGCCTGTTTCACTCGACGGTGACGCTCTTGGCGAGATTGCGAGGCTGATCGACATCGCAACCGCGCCGCACCGCGATGTGATACGCGAGCAGCTGCAGGGGCACGATTTCGAGGATCGGGGTGAAGAGGTCGGGGGCCGCGGGAATTTCGATCACGTTGTCGGCCACCTTGCGGACCTCGGTATCGCCTTCTGTCACTATCGCGATCACCTTTCCCTCGCGCGCTTTCACTTCCTGGATATTGGAGAGCGTCTTCTCGTAAAGCAGCGTGCTTTCCTTGTCGGTGGGGTCATGCGTTGCGAGCACGACTACCGGAAGATTTTCGTCGATCAGCGCGTTGGGCCCGTGTTTCATTTCGCCCGCGGGATAACCTTCCGCGTGGATGTAGGAAATCTCCTTGAGCTTGAGAGCGCCTTCGAGCGCGATGGGGAAATGGATGCCGCGTCCGAGGAAGAGAAAATCGTTGGCGCGGAAAAGCTTTCGCGCCAGGTCTTCGTAGTGCTGGTCGTTGGCGAGGATGGCTTCGAGTTTGCCGGGAATCCGGACCAGTTCGTGCACCAGTTTGCGGGCGCAGTCGTCTTCGATTTTTCCGCGGATTTCCGCGAGATAAAGAGCGAGAATCGCCAGGGCGGTGAGCTGGCAGGTAAAAGCCTTGGTGGAGGCGACGCCGATCTCGGGGCCCGCGTGTGTGTAGATGGAACCGGAGGCTTCGCGCGTGATCATGGAGCCGACCACGTTGCAGATGGCGAGCGTCTTCGATCCTTTACGCTTCGCTTCCCATTGCGCGGCGCGGGTGTCGGCGGTTTCGCCCGATTGCGAAATCACGACCGTCAGCACGCTCGAATCGATGATGGGATCGCGATACCGAAACTCGCTGCCGTAGTCCACTTCAACAGGGATGCGCGCCAGTTTTTCGATCATGAATTTGCCAGCGAGCGCGGCATGCCAACTGGTGCCGCAGGCGATGATCTTGATCTGGCTGAACTGCTGGAATTGAGCGGGCGTGATGTCCATCTCATCCAGAAAGATGTGGCCGCTTTCCTGACCCACGCGGCCGAGCGTGGTGTCGCGGATGGCGCGGGGCTGCTCGAAGATTTCCTTGAGCATGAAATGCTTGTAGCCGCCTTTTTCCGCCATGATCGGGTCCCATAGAACGTGTTGGACCTGGCGATTGACGGGCCTTCCGTCGAAGTCGGTCATCTGCACGCCCTGGGGCGTGAGAACGGCCATGTCGCCGTCGGCGAGAAAGAACATGTCGCGCGTGTGGTTGAGGATGGCAGGGACGTCGGAGGCGACGAAGTACTCACCCTTTCCCAGGCCGATTACGACGGGCGGACCTTCGCGCGCGGCGACGATCTTATCCGGATCATTGCGATCAAGCACGGCAAGCGCAAAAACGCCGCGCAATTGTTTGACGGCACAGCGAACCGCGGCTTCCAGATTGCCGTTGAAATATTTCTCGACCAGGTGCGCAATGACTTCGGTATCGGTTTCGGTTTTGAAGACGTGGCCTTCGCGCTGCAGCTCCTCTTTCAGAGGAAGAAAGTTTTCGACGATGCCGTTGTGGACGACGACGACGTCGCCTGAACAATCGCGATGCGGATGCGCGTTTTCTTCGCTGGGGCGTCCGTGCGTGGCCCAGCGTGTGTGGCCGATGCCGTAGTTGCCGTCGACGGGATCGAGGCGCAGAACGTCTTCGAGATTGCGGAGTTTGCCCGAGGCGCGGCGCACACCGAGGGTTTGATCGTCGCAATAGACGGCGAGACCCGCCGAGTCGTAACCGCGATATTCAAGACGCTTTAAGCCGTCGAGGATGATCGGAACGGCGCGTTGGGCGCCGACATAGCCGACAATTCCACACATAGATTCATTGTAAATGGCTGTTTCGGGATTGAGTGGTTTTCAGGACGCGGCGGTACTGTACCCCGCGAGCGTGGTTTGTGCGGAGCGGCACCGCCCCGGGTTGTGCGGCGGTTTGCAACCGCCGCATCGCCTTTTCGTTTTCTCGTTTTCGAGGTTTGAGCTTTTCTTCCTTTTGAGTAATTGGGGTACCCCATTGCCTGATAACCCTCAGTACAAGGGCCGTTGTTGGTCTCCCGGACGGGACCGGGGCCGCACCAATGACGGGAGCGCCTGCCGCCCATTGTTTTGACATTCACCATGCAGAGCCGCGCGGAACTACATGGCTTAGTGTGCAGGAACATCATGGGTACGTCCTGCCTCTCGATTGCACGGTAGCAGCGAGTTTGGCGAATTCGAGAGCGGAGTGTTGGGGATTGGCTTGTAAGTTACTGGTATGGAACGTTGAAATAAATTCCGACCCGCGGTCACCGGCGGCGCATGCGGTGTATTAGCATATGCGCTAATGACACCGAAATTGGCTCATAGAAGTCAGGCGGGCGTGAAATTCGCGCGGATTGTCTTCTGGATCGCGGGCGCGTTTGGGGTGGCTGCGCTTGTACCTTTATATCGGGCTCCGGGCAATGCGATGTATTACGGGTTCCTCGCTACACTTGTGGCGTGGCAGTGCGCGTTTTTTGTAATTGGGTGGGAGCCGAGGCGATTCCGGCCTTTGATGATCCCGGCGGTGCTGGAGAAGTTGCTTTGGATGATCACGCTGACCGTGTTGCACTTCCAGGGGCAGGTGAGTCCACTGGATCTTGCCTTGAACGCTGCCACCCACGGGTTGCTCGGAGTGTTGTTTGCGATTGCGTTTGTCTGGACGAAATAGGCGGGTTTGGAAGGGCACCCCAAGGTTCTTGCAGCGTCGCACTTTCGAGGAGTTGGCTGCCGGTCAAGGTGTCCTTCCGGTAGAGGATTTCGCCAGTCCCGGGAGATCGTCCTTTTGATAGCGGCTGGTAAAGTTCGGCGACGCACCTCAATTGCTTAGTGCGCGTTTGAGCCAGATACGGCTGAATTCCCAGTCTCGCTCGACGGTTCGCGCGGAAACGTTCAGCACCTCGACTATTTCATCCACGTTCATTCCGCCGAAATAGCGAAGTTCAACGACGCGCGCCTGGCGAGGAGCGATCTTCGCGAATTCTTCCAGGACGTCGTGCAGCGCGAGGATGGATCGATCCTGTTCCGGCGAGAGCACAGGCACGTCCTCGACGTTGACCTTGACCCTCCCCGAGCCGCGTTTGCGTGCACCCCTGGCTCGTGCTGTGTCGACCAGTATTCGCCGCATCACCTGCGCGGATAACGCAAAGAACTGGGCGCGGTCGCGCCATCCCGCGTTCTGCACCCCAGCCAGCCGCACCCACGCTTCATTTAATAGCGCTGTCGTCTGGAGCGTGTGCCCGGGCTGCTGCGCCCGCATGTAACGCCGGGCCATCCGGAGCAGATCGTTGTGCACGATCGACCACAGGCGGTCGAAAGCGGCCTGGTCGCCATTCCGCCATGCGCGTAAGAGGACGGTGATTTCAGCAGACCCCCCGGTCATTACAGGTTCCTTCAAAAAAGATTATTACCCCATGGCAGTTTTCGCGCGCGACTTCCGTCTGCCCGGCCGGAGGTTCGATGGCAATGAGAATTCCGGGCATGACAATCGTAGTGATCCTGACGGCGGCTACAGCTTACGCGGGTCAACCGGCCCGGCTCGCTCCATATAGAGTCGCCGTTTGCAGCGATGTGGGGAATGGTTTTGTAATTGCCAAGGCCGAGACGATTGCCGCGGGAATATTCAATGAGATCGGCGTCGGGATCGATTGGCACCAGCCAAACTCCTGTCCGCCGGACGCGATCCACATCGATTATTCCGATGACACTCCACCCGCCTTCCTGTCGGCATCCCTGGCCTATGCCAGGCCTTACGAAGGCATCCACATTGTCGTGTTCTTCGATCGAATTAAAAGGCGCAACCCGCCGCGGCTGTTGTCTGTCGTGCTGGGGCACGTGATGGTTCACGAGATCTCCCACATTCTGCAAGGCGTGCAGCGGCATTCCGAAAGCGGAATCATGAAAGCGTGGTGGAATCGCAACGATATCAGCGAAATGGCATTCCACCCGTTGTCTTTCACGGACGAAGACGTGAACCTCATTCACAAAGGCCTCGAGGCAAGAGAGTCCCGCGTGGCGTCTTTGCGTTGATTATACGGGCCTGGATCGGATCAACCCTCGTGGCAAAGCCATCTTCCTGGCGCTAACTACTTTCCGGCGCGAAAATGTTAAACCTGCGCTCAAGGACCACTTGCTTACGCTCGTGGCCCAGAGGGCGCTATTGATGATGCGGGACTTCATTCCGAGCCGCCACGGCTGAGGGGCGGTTAGCCTTCGGAAAACGGAATTTGCGCTGGAAAGTAACAACATCGTCAGGATGTCAATCCTGACACCCGCGATGGATCTGCCACGGATACAGGAAAGCGTTGCTGCGCCTGGTGCGGCCGTACGGAATCTGTAACGTCGGAAGTACGTATAATTGTTTGATTCCGCAAAAAGGAGCCTTCCTTGAACCGACGTTTCATTGGCCCTGGCGTTTTGATTATCGGCGTTATGGCAGTCAACATCCGTGGCGCTGGAACCAACGCTGCTGACGAGGCAGCAATCCGGAAGCTGATCGCAACCGCGGATCAAGTGTCGAGCAGCATCACTGGAATATCGAGATTACCGAATGGTATTTTCTGGAGCGGAGCAATTAAACGCCCCATCGTTGGCAGCCAAAAAGGGATACCTATGGACCCCAGCGATGCGCCGAATCGCGTATCGCAGAAGACCAGGATGGAACCCCAGAGAATTGTTGTTGCCGACAGCCGCGACCTTGCGTACGAGTACAGCACCGGGACACTCGAATACGATTTAGCGAATGGTGAGCACAAAACAAAGGAGGTGGCGTTGCTGAGGGTCTGGCAAAAGCAGAGCGGCCAATGGAAGCAAACGGCCCTCTTCTCGCGAGCATTCGATGAATAGATAATGCGCGGCTGATTCCGGCTAAAATTTAGACTGCACGGACGTCGCTCCTTTAACGGATAGCTTCTCCTCGTCCGATTCATTCAACCAAGGCTGGTCTTGAGCACGGCAGGTCGACACAATGCCCAGAAAAATCCCACGGCGTTGGCGCAGTGCCGCGATGCTGCGTTTCGATGAATTTCCCGTCCGCCCGCGTGGGAGCCAAGGCTGACAAAATTCCCCGACAGTGCTACCTTCATTCATCAGATGTGATCGGGAGCACATTCATGGATGCGGCGCGGTTACAGCGGATTCAGGAGATATTTCACGCGGTCAGCGAGAGCGCGCCATCCGAACGTGACGCCTTTCTGGCGGAGGCGTGCAAGGGTGATGAGACTCTTCGGGAACAGGTGGTTTCATTGCTGGCCGGGGTCAGTTCGGAGAGCGGGCCCTTTCAAAGACAAGCCATCAGCCTTCTTGCGGAAGCGATCGATATCGATTTGTCCCCTGGTGAGTCGCTTGGACCATACCGCATCGAATCGCGCCTCGGCGAGGGTGGCATGGGTAAGGTCTACAAGGCTCGGGACACCCGGCTGCGCCGCATAGTCGCACTGAAAATCTCAAAATTCGAATTCAATCAGCGATTCGAACGCGAAGCCAGAGCCGTAGCCGCACTAAATCATCCCAATATTTGCACTCTATACGATATTGGCCCAAACTACCTCGTCATGGAATTTGTCGACGGCGTTGAACTAAAGGGACCGTTCCCGTTCGCCAAAGCTATCGACTACGCCTGTCAGATTCTCAGCGCGCTCGATGCGGCGCACAGGAAAGGCATTATCCATCGCGATCTGAAACCGGCGAACATCCTGGTGACAAAGTCCGGAGTGAAGGTTCTGGATTTTGGTCTGGCAAAAAGCGCCGCATCCGAGGAAGAACTGTCGGCGGGTAACGCAACAACGGCGATCACCAGCGAGGGTACTATCGCTGGAACTTTGCACTATATGGCGCCGGAGCAACTGCAGGGAGGCGAGATCGACACGCGCGCCGACCTCTTTTCATTCGGCTGCGTGTTGTATGAAATGCTCACGGGCAAACGAGCGTTCGACGGTTCGAACGCAGCGAGCGTCATCGCCGCGGTTATGGAGCGTCCCGCTCCTTCCGTGTCGAAGATCGCCCCGATATCTCTGGATCGTGCGTTGCAACATTGCCTTGATAAAGACCGGGAAAACCGCTGGCAAAATGCACGCGATCTGATGCTCGAATTGCAGTCTCAGGCGGAAGCGCCGCCGCCGGTTTCCAGGCCCCGGCGCGAGCGCATGCTCGCGGTTGCGGCCGCCGGATTGTTGGCCGCTGCCGGTGCATGGGGATGGCTGCGGCCGCGTCCTGCCGGGACCAGGCCCCCTGCGCTGGCATTCACGATCAGCGACCCAGTTCCATCCTCTAGTAGACGACCCGCAATCGCGCCCGACGGCTCTTATATTGTCGATGGTGTTCTGGTGCGCCCTCTCAATTCGGTGAAAACGGAAGTGGCCCACAACCTATTAGGCGGGTCGACGGGGATAAGGGGGGAACCATTCTGGTCTCCCGATTCAAAATGGATGGCCTTCCCCTCAATAAAACAGCTCTTAAAGGTGCACATGCCGGACGGCGCTCCGGAAGTGATTGCCGACCTTCCGGGTGCTCTGCGCGGCGGAGCCTGGGCGGCCGACGGCTCAATAATCGTTGCGGTTACCGGTGGTTCCGGAGACTTATATCTGCTTCCGCCCGAAGGAAAGCGATTCGAAAGGCTGAACGTTCCGGACCTGAAAAACGGGCGCATCAGCTTTCCGGAGTTCGTGGCTGGCGGACCCGATTTTTTGTTTCTCTTTCAGGAACTGGATTCGGACGGCGAAATCTATCTGGCTCGTCTGGAGAACCACAAGGTGGGCGCCCTGAAGCGAATCATGAAAAACCAGACGGCGCCGCATTACGACGTCGAAGGCGGTCGTCTCATGTTCGTCAGCGGCGACAACCTCTACGCGCAGGAACTGAGCCTCAGGAAACGCAGCGTCATCGGAGAGCCCGAGCTGATCCAGAAAGGAGTGGCTTCCGCGCCCGGGATGGGATTGGCCGACTTCGCCGTCTCGCGCTCCGGTATCCTGGCATGGCGGCCGGGCACCGCGGCCGCGTCGCGATTGACGGCCTTCGATCGAGACGGTAATCCAACTGGTATGACCGGGCCCCCCGGCGAATTCATTGGCGTGCGAATGTCACCTGATGAATCGCATATTCTGACTTTATCCGCAGGCGGCAGTTCGCAACTTCTCGGAATCGGCCGGCCCGACTTGCTCAAACTGGGTACGATCCGGTGGCTCGCGTGGTCCGCTGATGGTTCGCGTCTGTTCGGTTCCGACAACTCGCGGATTTTTGAGCGACTAGTAAGCGGCGAGGTCGAGGCCCGCCCGGTGGCGGCCACTCCCGACATCCTTGCGGTGGAGGATGTTTCAGCCGACGGTAAGATGGCTTTGTACACCACCAACCGCTTCTCGGTATATACGGTTCGTCTTGACACCGGCTTGCAAACCAAGCCAAAACCGGTTGTCGACACGGGCGAACTTATCTACAATCCTCGTTTCACGCCGGACGGAAAGTCGATCACTTACGATGTGATCGCAGAAAACCAATCGCTGGGAATTTTCATACAGCCGCTTGGCGGCCCTGGGCTACGCCGGCAAATCGTAGAGAGCGGCAGGTACGCAGTTTGGCGGGGAGACGGCAAAGAGATTCTCTACGTTGATGGGACCCAAATCTGGTCGATTCCGGTTTCCGGGCCCGCAGGCAACCCGCAATTCGGAGAACCCCGTGCCCTGTTCAAAATTCACCCGGATAGCGAGTCGGTAATTGGTCGGGAGTTCATAGCGGTGTCGCGGGATGGCTCGCGAATCTTCTATCCTCAGGAAATCGAGCAACCGCAAGATTCGAAAGTGATCCAGGTGCGGTCAGGCTGGGAGAAAAGGCCGTAAACCTTCCGGATCGATTCGTTTTCAATCCTCCAGCGTTTTCTTGTAATCCAGAAACGGGCCTAAGGGCAGGCGTAACGGGCAGGATTGAGAAGCGTTTGAAAAAAGCTTCAGCGGGTTGGCGGTTTTCGAACGTATTTTCCGTCTGCGTGTTGGGAGTTCTTCAGGGGAATGATTGCCGGTCCGATCAAGGCAGCCGTGGCATGGCGAGGCCACGTTCGTCCGCGAACCAATCGGGCCGGCATAGCCCATCCGCGATCAAATGCCGGGAGGAGGCACTGGCTCGCTCACGCGAGACCCGCTTGCCGGATGCCCCAGCGGGTTCCAGGCGCATTTCCCCGCCCCGGATTGCTTCATTGCGCTGAATTTCCCCTTTTTTTTCAATCTCCAAAACTGGCTGACAAAATTCTCCGAGAGTGCTACCTTCATTCATCAGATGTGATTGGGAGCACATTCGTGGACGCGGCACGATTACAACGCATTCAGGAGATATTTCACGCAGTTCGCGAAAGCGCGCCATCCGAGCGGGAGTCCGTCCTTTCGCAGGCTTGCCAAGGCGACCAGGATCTGCGCAAACAAGTAGTTTCTTTGCTGGCCGGGGCCAGTTCAGACGACGAACTCTTTCCGCGACAAGCCATCAGCCTGCTCGCGCAGGCGATCGCCGTCGATTTGTCCCCTGGTCAGTCGCTCGGACCCTACCGCATCGAAGCGCACCTTGGCGAAGGCGGCATGGGTAAGGTTTACAAAGCTCGGGACACCCGGCTGCGCCGAACCGTCGCGGTGAAAATCTCGAAATTCGAATTCAATCAGCGATTCGAGCGCGAAGCCAGGGCGGTTGCCGCGTTGAATCATCCGAATATTTGCACTCTCTACGACATTGGCCCCAATTACCTCGTAATGGAGTTCGTCGAAGGCTCCGAGCTGAAGGGTCCGCTGCCGTTTGCGAAAGCTGTCGACTACGCCTGTCAGATTCTGGGTGCGCTCGATGTTGCCCACCGGAAGGGAATTGTCCACCGCGATCTGAAACCGGCGAACATTCTGGTAACAAAATCCGGGGTGAAGGTTCTGGATTTCGGGCTGGCAAAAGTGCCCGCGTCTCAGGAAGAGGACTCGGCGAGCAACGCAACGACGGCCATTACGAGCGAAGGCACGATTGCCGGAACCTTGCACTATATGGCGCCCGAGCAGTTGCAGGCTGGTCAGATCGACACGCGGGCCGACATTTTTTCGTTCGGCTGCGTGCTGTATGAAATGCTCACGGGCAAACGAGCGTTCGACGGTTCGAACCCCGCCAGTGTAATCGCCGCGGTCATGGAACGTCCCGGTCCCTCCGTGTCGAAGGTTGCCCCGGTGTCCCTCGACCGGGCGCTGCAACGTTGTCTCGAAAAAGATCCGGAAACCCGCTGGCAAAACGCACGCGACCTGATGATGGAACTGCAGTGGATTGCGCAAAAAGCGGACGAAGCAACGGCATTGGTGTCCAAACCGGGCCTTGAGCGCTGGAGTCTGCTGGCAATCGCCGGATTGTTGGCAGCGGGCGCCGCATGGGGATGGCTCAGGCCGCACTCCCCGGCGGCGAAGCCTCCGGCGCTGGCTTTCACGGTCACGCCGCCAGCGGGAATGAATCTTGCAGCTGTCGGCAATCAGGTCGGCGCTCCACAGGTTTCGCCCGATAGCGCCTATCTAGTCGAGGCCAACCTGCTGCGCGATCTGAATTCGTTTCAGACGGAGGCGATGCCGGCGTGGCGCGGCATGACAGGCGCCGAGTTCTGGTCGGCGGATTCCAAATGGTTGGCTATCCCATTTCCGAAGAATCTTACGAAGGTGCACCTTCCGGACGGCGCTCCGGAGACGATTGCCGATCTGGCAGGACCAACACGCGGAGGCGCATGGGCTGCCGACGGTACAATCCTGCTGGCATTTGCGGGGGGCAAACCTGGCTTGTATTTGCTGGCTCCCGACAGCCGCCAATTCGAAAAGCTTTCGATTCCGGACCTGACTGATGGCCGCTTTTCCTGGCCGGAGTTCGTGGCTGGCGGGCCTGATTTCCTGTTCTTCTTCCGGGAACTGAACTCGGATGAGGGCGCGGTCTATCTGGCGACCCTCCAGGGCCGGAAGCTGGCCAACCTGACGCGGATCATGAAGAATGAGACGGCTGCGCATTACAGCGCCGCGGACGGCCACCTCTTGTTCGTCCAGGACGACAAACTGTATTCACAGGAGTTCAGTCTGAGGCAACGCAAACTTATCGGCGAGCCCGGACTCATCGAGAAGAGTGTAGCTTCGGCCCCAGGCGTCGGTCTTGCAGACTTTTCGATTTCCCGCTCCGGTGTTCTGACGTGGCGACCCGGGGTTACGGCCGCTTCCCAGGTCACTGCTTTCGATCGCGACGGCCAGCCAGCAGGTTTGACCGGGCCACCCAGCAACTTCGTTGGACTGCGCTTGTCGCCTGACGAAGCTCATCTCCTCACCCGATCTGGCGATGGCAGCTCACAGATTCTGGAAGTGGACAAACCAGGCGTACTCAGACTGGGAAAGATTCAGTGGCTTGTCTGGTCTTCTGACGGTTCACGTTTATTCGGGAGCAATGGTTCGCAGATCCTGGAGCGCCCGGCGAACGGTGCGGGTGACACGCGTCCGGTGGCTACGACGCCGGATATCCAATTTGTGGAGGACGTATCACGTGACGGCAAGCTTGCTTTGTACGTGACCAACAAGCATTCGGTCTTTTCGGTTCGACTCGACGGCGACTTGCAAAGCAAGCCAATGCCACTCGCCGATACCGGTGATCTCATCTCGGCCCCACGTTTTCTGCCCGACGGACAGTCCGTTATTTATTCTGTCGCAGGGCCAAATAACCGAAGCTCGGGAATCTTTGTCCAGCCGCTCGCCGGCTCCGGATTGCGCAGACAAATCCTGAACGGCGGCATTAACCCGATTTCGCGAGGTGATGGGAAGGAGATTCTCTACGTGGATGGCCCTCCGGCGCAAGTCTGGTCTCTGCCGGTGAGCGGGCCGGTCTCCAGTTTGCGGTTTGGAACGCCCAAACCGTTATTCCGGATAAACCGGCTGGCCACGGACCTCATATCCGGCCTTGATTTTCTGGCAGTCTCCCGCGACGGCTCGCGTATCTACTTCCCGCAGGAAGTTGAGCAGCCGGAGGATTCGAAAGTGATTGAAGTGCGATCGGGCTGGGCCAAAACGCCGTAAGCAGCCGAGGCAGAATTTTGTGAAAGGAAGATAGATGAGGTTCCTGACGAGACTCGTTTTCGTAGCTGCACTGGCATTCGCGGCCAAATCGCCCGCGCAAACTCTTTCCACCGGTGAACTCACCGTCACCGTCACCGATCCCTCCGGCGGCGCAATCACGACAGCCACCACCGCACTGACCAGCCAGGCGACAGGGCAGCAGATCTCAATGCCATCCAGCTCCACAGGCGAGTTTCGCTTTTCATTATTGCCGCCTGGCGCTTATACGCTGAAAGTCAGCGCCTCCGGCTTCGAGACATGGAATCAACAAACCACCGTTGAATTGGGGCAATCTTCCGATCTGAAGGTCCAACTCGGAGTCCAGGCGCAGAAAGGGCAAATTCTGGTCACAGGCGAGGCGCCGCTACTTCAGGCCAACAATGCCAATCTGGCGACCACCTTCGACCAGCAAGAAATACAGAATCTGCCGGATCCGGGAAACGACATGACGGTCTTCGCTTTTACCGCTCCTGGCGTAACCATGAACACTGCAATTGGCTCGGGGAATTTTTCTGTGTTCGGATTTCCCTCGATCTCGAATCTCTTCACCATCAACGGCACCGATGTCACTGACCTTTATGCGAACGTGAGCCCGTCGGGCGCGACGGGCCTGATGCTGGGTTCGAACGAAGTTCAGGAGGCAGCTGTGGTGATGAATGGATATCTGGGTCAATATGGGCGCCTGGCTGGGGCGAACGTTAACTATCTGACCAAATCGGGAACGAACGGATTCCACGGGAATGCCAGATGGCAATATAACGGCCGGGACCTGAATGCAAACAACTGGTTCAATAATGCGACGGGAACGCCGCGGCCATTTTCAGTGTCCAATGCGTGGGCGGATTCGCTCGGCGGGCCGATTCTCAAGAACAAGCTTTTTTTCTTTGTCGACAATGAGGGTATGCGCTATGTGCTGCCCGGGGGAGGCCCGGTTTACATCCCGACTCCGGCGTTCTCGACCTTCGTGCTCAATGGGCTGACGCAGAATAATCCAGCGGCAGTCCCGCTCTACACGAAGATTTTTGACCTCTATGCGGGCGCTTCGGGCGCGGCGCGTGCCGTCCCAGTAACCCGGGCGACGGATCCTCACCTGGGATGCGGCGATCTGGCGGATTCGGTCTTCGGTGTTTCTCAACCATGCTCCGAAACATTTCGAGACACCCTGGACAGCCTGACCACCGAATGGCTGCTGACGACAAGGGTGGACTATGCTCTCAGCCGGAACGACCGCGTGTATTTGCGTTTCAATACCGACCACGGCCAGGCGACCGCTGCAGACCCAATCAATGAGGTATTCAGCCCGAACACTCACGTGCCATCGTACGGTGGTCAACTCGGGTATACCCGGGTTATCGGCTCTCACGGAGTAAACACCCTTCTGCTCGCGGCAAGCTATAACTCCGGCGTGGTCGGCCCAGCCAATCTGAGCGCCGCTCTGCAGACCTTCCCCACTACGTTCGGCTTTCCCAATGGACTGATGTCAACTTTGGGTGGTCTCGACAACAGTTATCCTGCCGGCAGAAAAACCCGAGAGTGGCAGCTGGTGGACGACTTTTCGTTCATCCGCGGACATCACACTTTCAAGGCAGGCGTGAGCGTACGCAAGGGCTTTGTCAGCACTTACTTTTACGGGGGACTGACCAGCGGTCAGGTCATTTTCAATTCATTCACGGATTTTGTCAATGCCTCGCTGGCACGAGGTTCCTTCTACTCCCAGGCGTTCGCGACTGTTGGCGCCGAAGACATCACGTTCTACAGCGCCGGGTTCTATGGGCAGGATGAATGGCGAATCCGGCCGAATCTAATGGTCACGCTGGCCCTGCGGTTCGACCGCAACAGCAACCTCCGTTGCCCAGCCGGCTGCTTTACCGAGTTGGCCGATCAGGGATCATTTGATACGGTCGCGCATTCAGCCACGATTCCGTACAATCAGACCATTCAAACAGGTTTGAAAAACGCGCTCGGCAGCATTGATCCGATCAGTCCCGAACCTCGTGCGGGCTTTGCCTGGAGCCTGATGAAATCGACCGTGCTTCGGGGTGGCGTTGGCCTCTTCGCCGATGTCAATCCGGGCCTCCTGTACGACCGGTTCATCACCAACGCTCCCGCCGAGTCGCTTTTCACCACGACTTCCGGTCTCGTGGCCCTGAATAATCCCGCCAGCATCTTCGCAAAGGTAGAAAGCTCAGCCAACGCTCTGCAGCAGGGGTTCGCAGCCGGAGCGACGCTTGGGCAACTGCAGGCTGAGGTCCCTCTCGGTTTCACGCCTCCGAACTTTTTCACCATCTCCAAGCCCGTGCACACGCCCAAGTATGCCGAGTGGAACGTAGAGCTGCAGCACGCTTTGGGCGAGAGATACCTCCTATCCGTAAATTACGTGGGCAATCACGGTTTCGACGAACTGATTCAGGAGGTCGGCGACAACGGTTACTCGAGGGCCGGCTATGCCGGACTGCCGACGAGCGCTCCAGACCCCCGCTTCGGCCAGATCATTGCGTTGAATAATCAGGGGTGGTCCAACTTCGACGGCCTGGTTTCTTCGTTCAAGTGGAGAATGAATGCCCAGTTCGCCGGTCAGTTCTCTTATACCTGGAGCCACGCGCTCGACATCTGTTCCAACGATTGTGTGCCTGCTCCGTTTGGTGCCGAGAGTTATCGGTTCCAATTCAACCCCCTCAACCCTGGATCGCTGAACTACACCAATTCCGATTACGATGTCCGGCACTCGCTGAACGCCAGTTACATCTACACCGTTCCCACGGCGCGGCTCGGGAATTCAATCCTCAGAGGAGTTCTGGGGAACTGGACGGCGGCAGGCTCCTTTTTTGTCCACAGCGGTTACCCGTTCAGCATTATCGACACAGCCGTCCTCAGTAAGTTCACCAATTTCAGCGGCAAAGTTACCCAACCCATCCTCGCGGACTTTCTCGGGAGCGGCTCCTACCCGAGTTGCGCCACGCCCAATGTGGCGTGTTACTCGACGTCGCTTTTCGCAACCGCCGTTGCGCAAAACGACTTTGGCAATATCCCGCGAAACTCGTTTCGGGGTCCGGGTTACTTCGATACCGACCTGAACGTTAGCAAGGCAGTACCGATCCTCGAACGGTACAGGCTTCTCATCGGCGCCTCGTTTTTCAATATTCTCAATCACCCGAACTTCACTTCGCCAGTGAATAATGTTGCGTCTGGCCTTTTCGGTCATATTACGTCGACCGTACCGGAGCCGACTGCCGGTTACACAGGGGCCAGCGGCAGAGTCATTCAGACTATGGTGAAATTTATCTTTTGAACACACTGACAGACGCGCTGGGCCGCATGGCGCTGGCCGAGACTGAGGTTTCCTGCCCGCCATAATGAGTGAAGAGGTTGGCGGCGGCCGCTGGCGGTACACCGAATCCATAATGCTTTTGCCCCATTCCGCCGATATGCATAGCAGTGGGCAAAAACGCACTACTGATCAACGAATCTCCGCTGCTGGACCGGCTGGTTTCGCTTCCGGGCGGCCCGGAATCGATCCAACCTTTGAAATTGGGCCAGGATTGTGAGTATGCGAAGGAATTGCGCCGGCTGCAAATCGAACTCGTCAAGCTTCAGGAATGGGTGAAAACGAAGGGTCTGCGGCTCGCGGTCCTTTTTGAAGGGCGAGACGGCGCGGGTAAGGGCGGCACTATCAAGCGCATTACCGAAAGCCTGAACCCCCGGATCTGCCGGGTGGTCGCGCTCGCGGCGCCTACCGAGCGCGAACGGAGTCAGTGGTATTTCCAACGGTATGTGCAACATCTTCCTGCGGCTGGGGAGGTCGTTCTTTTTGACCGAAGCTGGTACAACCGCGCCGGCGTGGAACACGTCATGGGATTCTGCTCGGAGAAGGAGTATCTCGAATTCCTCAGCAGTTGTCCGGATTTCGAGCGCATGCTGGTGCGGTCCGGTTTGATCCTTATTAAATACTGGTTCTCTGTCAGCCACGAGGAACAAGAGCGGCGTTTTCAGGATCGCCTGAAGAATCCAGCGAAGCGGTGGAAACTCAGCCCTATGGATATGGAATCGCGCACCCGATGGGTGGAATATTCGGTGGCCAAGGATGAGATGTTTGCACATACCGACATCCGGCAGGCGCCGTGGTATGTCATCGATGCGGACAACAAGAACACCTCGCGGCTGAACGTTATCCGTCACTTGTTATCGATGATTCCTTACGAAGATCTGACACCGAAGACGATCAAACTGCCGCCGCTTGATCGGAGAAAATACGTTCGACCACCGCGTACGGAACAGAACTTTGTGCCGGCCTGGTATACGTAGAATTCCGATCATCGCGCTTTAATCCCAATTCGACGCATCGCCTCGCGCCCTTGTGCTACGCTGGCCGCAGAGAGCGCGCGGTGCGGCTGAAAATCTGCATCGCGATCACCGCCTGCGGACTTCCGAGGTGGCCCCGGGGGATACCGAAGCGGTGACTTTCTCGCGCGGTGTTCTCTGTTATGACTCTCGAGGAACAACTCCCGGAGGGTTCCATGACTGCCACCGACGATCGCGAGAAACAACTCGAACGCGCTATGGCGCGGCACCATTATGCCGGCGACGCGCTGATCGAAGTTCTGCACGCCGCGCAGCAGTTATACGGCTATCTTTCGAAACCCCTTCTCGAACGCATCGCCCGCCAACTGAGGCTTCCACCGAGCAAGGTACTTGGTGTCGCTACCTTTTATCATCTGTTTCGCTTCAAGCCGGCAAACCGTCATAACGCGATTGTGTGCCTGGGCACGGCTTGTTACGTCGCCGGCGGCACGGAGCTGATGGGCACGCTGAAACAACGGTGCGACGCGAACTGGAATCTGGCAGCCGGCCGCTGCGTGGGGTCGTGCGGGCTCGCGCCAGTGGTCATTTACGATGGCGAACCGCTGTCGCGTGTCACCGTTTCGCAACTTGAAGCGCGGCTGGAGGGATCGAAATGACCGCCGACAATCTGCGCACGATTGAACAAACAGAGCAGGAGCGCCGGGGCAAACTCAAGGAACGCATCCTCTGCTGCACGGTGGCGGGGTGCCTCTCCGGCGGCGCGCGGTCGATTCGCG
>Ga0210389_10001869_pt1 | contig 16863 bp, 10 predicted proteins | sample IncBWH28OmetaG_FD_160127 | JGI IMG/M metagenome (GOLD analysis project Ga0210389, IMG submission 160127) | Forest soil microbial communities from Barre Woods Harvard Forest LTER site, Petersham, Massachusetts, United States - Inc-BW-H-28-O ...
TGCAGGCCCCCATGAGTGGGAGCGCATAAGGCGGGTTAATGCCACGGCGTGGGACCTGGCCCTGGAGCTGGCCGGCGGTGACCTCTCGCGCATCCGGGTCATCGATGCCCGGACCGTCATCGTCCGGTGAGTCCCCATGAATGACCGGATCACGCCCGAGCTGGCCGTCGTGTTCGGCAGGCTGCTCGCCACCTGGCGGCATGTCAACGACATCTCGGGCGCCGCGTTCGCCCGGGAGGCCGGGCTCGGCGACAAGCACGTCGTCAGCAGGATCGAGAACGCGTCGGTGCTGATCACCGTTGGGGAGTACATCCGGCTTAGCTCCATCGTCGGCGCGGACGCCAGCGGGTCATTCGAGTTCGCGGGCTACACGATCACGGTGACCAGGACGGCCGTCCGGATGTGAATTCAGGGGCGTTTCTTGTGATCGATCCTGATCACGAGCCGTCCGGCTTTACACGCGCTGAGCTGGGGAAATGACCCGTTTTGTGACGCACGTCACAGTCTCCGGAAGTTGAGTAAGACGATACTCCAAGGATCGCGTCGTACACCCGTGCCACGCTCGGCCGCGTGGTGTCGATCTCCGGCGGAACGTGCTGCGGATCCGCCTTCGCCCATCCCATGTCCTGCCCCATCCAGGCATGATAGCGCCCGGTTAAAAGCCGTCGGCATATGCCCGGCAAAAGGCAAGAAGGGGTTACCCGGGCTTCCGCATGGGCTGCCAGCTGGACCAGGACACCCCCGCCGGGACGGTCGCACCGCCGGTTGCGACCACGCCTGCACTGCCGGCGCCGGCCGTGGTCGCATCGCTCACCATGCTGCTGGATGTGTAGTGCAGCGTGCCGTCGGCCGCCAGCGCGCACAGCACCTGCCGGCGGTCCCGGCCCTGGGTCAGCATGGGGCTCGCGGCGATGGCGCGCACCGGGCCGCCCGCCGCCGGGAGGCGGGGCATCTCAACTGACTGGGAGATCCCTGGATCCGCCGACAGCGACTCGTAGTGCACCTGCCCCTTCCGGTCGAGGACGAACAGTTCCCCGTCCCAGTCCAGGGGCGACAGCGCGACGTCCACCGCCGAGGCATTCGGCCGCATGACGGCCTCCCAGTCCTGCCACTGGCCCGACTGGAACTGCCGGGTGCGCCAGACGTCGCCGCCGGCCACCACGACGAGCTCGGCGGTGACGCCGTAGCACGCCGCGATCGCGGTTACCGGGCGGCCGGCCGGCCCCGGGATGGCCGACCAGTCGGCCGGGCCGTCGCACGCCCGGTGATGCAGGCCGCCGGCGGAGTCCAGCGCGAACACGCCCCACTGACCGGGGTTGGAGTGCGCCGCGAAGGCGAGGTCCACGACCGGTTGCGGCAGCGGCCGCATCGCCTCCCAGGAGGACCAGCCTGCCTCCGGCCCCCGGCCCCTTGGTCCACCTGTCTCCGGCCCCCGGTCCCTTGGTCCGGCACTGCCCGGGGTGCTCGCCGACGACCCGCCATCTTGCCAGCGCTGGTACACGGTGCCGCCGACGGCGACGGCGATCCCCCGGTGGAACTCATACCTCGACCGTTCCCAGCTTGCGACCGCCCGCGCGGCGCCGACGGCCAGCGCCGACACCCGCCCGGCCGGCAACTGCATGCCGTGCCACCCGTCCCAGTCGCCGTTCACCGCTCGTCTCGCGTGCAGGAGGAGATTGGAATCGTTCAGGAAAAAGGTCTCGAATCCTCCCCGGGCTGACCACAGGCAGCCCACGGGCGCGGCGACCTTGACTCCCAGCGGCGGCGCGGGCGGGTCGGTCGAGCGGGCCGGGTAGCTCAGCAGCTCCCGGAGCATGCCGCGCAGCGCCGAGGAGACGGCCGCGGCGCTGGGCGGCCGCCGGGCGGGGTCCTTGGCGAGCAGGGACATCACCAGGTCGTTCAGCCGCTTGGGGACCTCGTCGCGGCGCTCGCGCGGTGACGGGGGGACCACCTTGAGGTGCTGGTTCACCACCGCGACCAGGGTCCCGTTGAACGGCGGCTCCCCGGTGAGCATTTCGTACAGCACGCAGCCCAGCGCGTACAGGTCGCTCGCCGCGGTCGCCGGCTCGCCCTCCCATCGCTCGGGGGCCATGTAGAGCGGGGTGCCGATCGGGTGCCCGACGGTGGTCAGCGTGGTCATGTCGTCCTCGCGGGCGATCCCGAAGTCGGCGATCTTGACGCGGTCCCCATGCTGGATGAACAGGTTCTCCGGCTTCAGGTCCCGGTGCACGATGCCCTTGTCGTGCACCGCCGACAGCGCCCCGGACGCCTGGCCGACGATGGCCATGGAGCGGCCGACCGGCAGGCCGGACGGGTTGCTGGTCAAGACCGCGCGCAGGTCCTGCCCGGACAGCAGCTCCATGACCATGAACAGCTGCCCGTCGTGCCACCCCGCGTCGTGCACGACGGTGATCCCGGGGTGCTGGAGGCTGGCGGCGATGACGGCCTCACGGCGGAAGCGCTCCAGCATCTCCGTGTCCGACAGCGCGCTCAGCATCAGCTTGACCGCGACCTCGCGCCCGAGGATCTTGTCGTGCGCGCGCCAGACCTCCCCCATGGCACCGCGCCCCAGCTCGCTGTCCAGGCGGTACCGGCCACCGAGCTCCGTCCCAGGCTTCACTCCACCCCCGCTCAGGTCCCGCGCGCCCAGACAGGCGACGATTACGTTCATACCATTCTGTACGGGCCCGCACCTACTCTTGGCCGGGTGCCTGGCTCGCCTCCTGAACCAAGTCGGCGTCCGGCGCGAGGAAGACTGCCTCGGTCAGCAGCCCCCGGTAGCGCTTGCCGCGGGCGCGGCGGGCCAAGGCGACCGTCGCGAGGATGCTGGCGCGGTAGTCCGCGGGGAAGTCGGCCTCCATCAGGGCCGGGCGGCACAGCGGCTCCACTTCCGTGTACCTGCCTCGCCGCAGGCTGGCGAGCGCCATGGTGTGCTCCGCCACTACCAGGTTGTCGTCGTCGGCGTGGTGCTCCAGCACGAATTCGACCCGGTCAGCGGCGACGTCAATGACGTCCGCGGCGACATCAGGCAGCAGGAGCACGTTGTACTCGACGTCCTGAATCGAGCGCAGCAGCCCGGGGGCCTGGAGACAGGCCGTCAGGTCTTCTTCGCGCGTGCGGGCGATCCACTCGTGCAGCTCCAGCAGGTCCGCTACCCGGCCCGCGCGGCGCAGGCACCACGCGATGGACCCCGCGCCCACCCGTGCCATCAGGTCGCCTTGCCGCAGCAGGGCGAGCATCTGCTCGGGATCTACGGTCCACCGCAGCTCTGCCATCCTCTTCTCGATCACCGTCCGCGGCAGGACGGTTCCGGCGAGCACGTCCTCATGCGGCCGCCGGAGCGCCTGCCGGGCAACGCACATGACCGCGGCTGCCTCCTCCTCGTCCCCGTAGTTGCGCCGGGACGCCTCCAAAGCCGCCGTGAGCGCCTGCTGGGCCAGCGCCTCCGCCTCCGCGAACCGCCGCTCTTGCAGCCGAAGGTGGGAGAGCGTCAAGCAGCCGGGAGCCTCGCCCTCGCCGCCCCGCACGAATGGCATGAGGAACTCCAGGCGGCGCTCGATGAGCGCGATCGTGTCCGCGGGCACCCGCGGCAGGAAGGACACGGCATACTCGACCTCGACCAGCAGCCGCGCCTGGTCGGCGGCCAGCGTCCCGCCCGGAATCCCCTGCTCGGCGTGCAGGTCCAGTAGTTCCGCGGCACGCCCGGCGCTCTGCAGCCGCCGGGCGGCCCGCAGCAGCACGCGCTGCCGTGCCAGCCGGGCGTCCGTCCGCAGTCCGGGCAGCCGGGCACCGTCGGTCAGGCCGCCCTTGCGCGTGCGGTACGGCATCAAGTTGGCGAGTCCGATCGCGGCCATTCCCAGCCCGACGGCGATGGCTGGCGGTTGCGCCGGCTGCCCCGTCAGCACCAGGCACGCCAGCGTGACCACCAGGGCGCCCGCGACCAGGTCGGCCGCCGATCCCGCGATGGCGACCACCGCGCGCCGCCAGGCGCTGAGCACGCCCTGGACCTCCACCTGCCCGTGGTACGGGAAGCCGAGGGAGAAGTAGACTCCCCGCACCCGGAACCGGAGAGCACCACGAGGGCCTCCGAGGCGGAACGCGCGGATGTCCGCCCCCATGGCAAGGCCGGCCAGCAGGTGCCCGGCCTCGTGCACGAGGACGCCGGCCCCCATGCCCGCCAGCACGGCGATATCCGGGACGGGGAGATACCACGGCGGCAGCCTTTGCCCGGCCTGCAGGACGTGAAACGGGAGCCACACCGCCGCCCAGAAGGCGGCAACCACGATGCTCCCGGCGAACGTCTGGCCCAGCCCGTACACAAGTCGCTCACGCACAGGCCTGCACCTACTCCCGTCGGGCGCTCGCCCGGGGATCCCCGTAGACGGCGTAGGCGAGCCACGTCGGGTCGCCGGCGCCGAGGGCCGCCGCCGCCCGCGCCGCCATGACCGCCCTGCCTAGCGTGAACTGGTACCTCAGGTGGTCGTAGAGCACGCTGGCGAACTCGCGGGCCGCGGAGTCCCGGATCGCCCACAGTGAGCCGATGAACGCCCCCGCGCCCGCCTGCAGGAACGTGCTCGCCCAGCCGTCCAGCCCGTGCAGGCCGGGACTGGCCCCGGCACTGCGGCAGGCGTTGACGAACACCAGCGGCGCGCTCGCCGCCAGCGCCTCGTCAATCACGGCCGTCGTCAGGTGCCGGGGCTCGAACTGCCGCTTGTCGAGGGTGATCGCCGAGCCGCCTGCCAGGTCGAAGTTGTTGTGGCAGGCGAAGTGCAGCACCCCGAACTGCCCGCCGCGGATCAGCTCCAGCAGGGGGGTCAGCTCGCTGATGATCCCCGGCTGCGAGTGCGCCGCCAGAAGCGCGCTCAGCGCGGTGACCTCCTCGCGCGCTTGCTGGGGGGCGCCGCCGGGAAGCACGAACCATGCCGGGGCCAGGTGCAGCCTGCGGGCCGGGCGGCGGCCGGACACCAGCCGGGTCACCGGGAACTGCCCGACCAGGAAGCCCTTGTCATGGCCGCGGTCGCGCGGGTACAGCAGCTCCCACGGCACCTTGTCCCCGGTGGCCAGGATGGCCAGTTGCCGGACCCGCGCCTGCCGCTCCCAGAACTGCTCTCGCAACTGCGCCGGGATCAGCTCCTGCCACAGCTCCGCGCCGGCCTGCCGCATGTAGTCCAGCGCCTCATCGTTGCTGTAGCCCGAGCGTCCCTTCGCGATCCGGTCCAGGTCCGCGACCAGCCGCTCGACGCGCGGCCCCGGCTCGTAGGCGAGGTTGCTGGTCACCTCGTCCGGGTTGTCCACGTCCCGGAATTCAAAACGGTAGCTGTTGTTCCGGCTGTCATAGCGGACGACGAGGCTCACCTCTCCCGTGCGGGCTTCGTCATCGATCTCCTCGACGAAGTCCCGTGGCGGTCGCCCGTGGTCCGGGGCGTCGCGGAGCACGGTCGTCTCGATGGCGAGCCGCCCGAGGTAGCTGCCCGCCTCCCAGGCCGAGATCTCGAAGTGCACCGGCCCAGGCTTGTCCGCCCGCAGCTCGAACATCACCGGCTCGGAGTCCTGGCCAGGCCGGGCCCGCACTCGCTGGCGCTGCGGGCCCAGCACGGCGAGCCCCGGCGCGTCCAGGACGAGCCGGATGTCGGTCCCGGGCAGGCCGATGGGGAAGCGCCTGAGCCTCGCGGGGAGGCCTCCGGTCGTGGCGGTCCGGACGATGCTGGCCAGCACGCTGAACGGCGCCCCGGCTCGCACGCTCTCCGGGCACTGCCCCCGCAGGTACCGCGGCGCCTCGCCGGCCGGCCCGGAGGCAGGGTCCGGGACCCCGGACCACGCTGCCGGCTGTTCCGCTGGCCGGTATCCAGCCGGCTCCTGCTCATCTCCCGGCGGTCCCGCGAGCGGCGGGCTAGCCCTGCCTTCGCGTGGATAATCCGTTTTCAGCTGGCTGAGTGCCGCGTCGATGGCCGCCTGGGCCGCGGTTGCGTACCGCCGGTACGCCGCCATCGCGTCCGGCCCCGGCGGGCTGATGCGGTCGCGGACCTCGGCTGCGGGCGGCCGGGCGGCCGGATCCAGTGCCAGGCAGCGCCCGATAAGGTCGCGCAGCCCGGCGGGGACGCCATCCAGCCGCGGGCCGTCGTCGTGTGATACCAGCCATGCGCCCGCCCGGAATTCCCGCCCCCCGAACGGCAGTTGCCTGCTCGCGGCGAACGCCAGCGTGGCCCCCAGGCTGAACACGTCACTCGGCGGCCCGACCGCGCCCTTCGCGAACTGCTCCGGCGACTGGTACACGGAAGCCTCGGTCGCAGTGCTCCCGATCAGGAACTCGGCCAGCAGTGGCCCGTCAGCGGGCAGGCGCACGTTGCGCGGCTTGACGGCCCGGTGCGCCACGCCGGCCTCATGCGCGGTAACGAGCGCGTCGGCCAGCCCGTATGCGAGGACGCCCAAGGCTAGTTCGGGAAGCGGGCGGTGAACGGCAACGGCGCGCTCCAGTGAGGGCGCCGCCACGTGCTCCGTCGCGATCCACGGTTCGGGCGCGTACATGTCGACCTCGGCGATGGCGACGACGTGCCGGCTGCGCACCCGCCGCACCGCGGCGATCTCGACCGCGAGCCGGTTCGGGCCGCCGGCCTCCGCGACCGTCTCGGGCCGCAGCACCGTGAGGTCCGCCTGCTGGCCGGCCCTGATCCCCGACTCGGCCACGGCCAGGTACGTCGGCCCCAGCGCGTCGCCGCCCGTGGCCCGGATGACCCGGAACGGGCCGTAATGGCGCGGCTCCCCGCGATGTCCTGCGCCCATTGCCCCTCCAGGCGCTAACGTTCGCCGCAGCGTGAACGGGTCATCGCCCTCGGCGGCCCTGGCCAGCACGGCACGCACGGTCTCGATCGTCTGCGTGATCTGCCGGGTGATCGCCGCGCCGAGCTTCACCTTCATCCCGATCGCGTTCTTTACCGACGTGATGAGGTCATCCACCGGGATGCCGACATCATAGGCATCTCCCCAGTTACCCGACAGTGGCACGCAGATAACCATACTCGGCCCGCGTCGGTGACGCTTGGCTCGCTTCGGGGACCAGACCAGCTCACGATGTCCTTGCGCTAAGTCAGGCGGCTTGCTCCTGGCGTCGAAGGGCGTTGACCTCGGCGTTGTGGAAGGTGACCCGGATGGCCTCGTGGAGGTCGAGGCGCTCACCGGAGTGCGGGGGGATGATGGTGTGGTAGGTGATGGTGGAGTGGTGGCTAGTGGTGATGTCGCCGTCGGGTTGCGGCAGGGATGGGCTGCGCGGGATGGGCTGGCCGTTCGCCGTGTACAGCTCTCCGGCTGGGGTGATGATGTGGCCCTTGTCGTGGATGATGCGGTGGTGCCGACGGCACAGGCTGGTCATGTTGTGCAGTGAGGTCTCGCCGCCGCGGGACCAGTGCCGGATGTGGTGCAGGTCCACTTTCCGGGACTCGCAGCCCGGGAAGCGGCAGCGGTGCTGGTCGCGTTCCAGGATGGCGCGGCGCAGCGCCGGGGGTGCCTTGCGGGTGCGGCGGCCGACGGCGAGGATGTTGCCGTCGGCGTCGTGGACCATGGCAGAGATGGTGGCGTTGCAGCCGATGTACTGCAGTGCGGCGGGGGAGAGGGCGGGTCCGTCTTCGATGTGGCAGCGGTCCGCGTGCGCGGGGTGGGTGACCGGCCATCGCGGCTGTGGCGTTTCCGCGGAAACGTCCCCGGGTGGCTCGGTGTCGTCTTGGGTGATGGCGGCGGCGCCGGCGTGGATGATGACCTGGTAGACGTCGGGGTTGTCGGCGGTGGCGATCTTGGCTTGCAGGGAGCTGGCGCACACCTCGACCAGCGCGTCGGCCAGGTTCTCCGCGTGGTGGGGGTGATCGCGGTCATCGGCGCTGGCGCGCAGCGCCTTCAGCACGACCGCGCCGTCTTCCGGCGGCAAGGTGGCGCTGATCGTGATGGTGCCGTCCTCGTTGACCCGCCACGTGAGCCGCCGCCTGCGCTGCCGGGCTTCATCTTGGCTACGGGAGACCTTCCGGTGCGCCTCAGCGAACCGCTCCAGCTGCCCGGCGGTCATGCACTCGGCCATCTCCGCCAGGCCCGCCTCAGTGTCCGGGGTCGCGATCCGGGTCAGCGCCCGGACCTTGGAATAGGAGAACCGGCCCGCCGCGAATTCCGCGCGGATGACCGGCAGCCCCGCCAGCGCCCGGGCCACCCGCACCTGCTCCCGGGCCGTGCCGGGGGCGACCTGGCACTTCCACGCCAGCCACGCCGCGCACGACGGCATGTCCCACGCCGCCCACCCCTGCCGCGCGTCAAAGTCGGCCACCAGCAGCAGGTACCGGCACGACGCCGCCGCCATGTGCCCCGCCAGCTCGCAGATCCGGGCCTCCAGGTGCTCTGCCGGCATCAGCACCGGGTCATCGGCATCACACGGCACCCCGCCGATGAACGAGACCGGCTTATCCAGCACAGAAGCAGAAGAACTGATCATGTATTCGATAATAATGAGAGGCACTGACATTCGACGCGACCACGCGTTCTATTGACTAGGACCAGAAGCTGACGCGCTCGGTCGCTATCAAGACGATGTGTGCACGGGCACATGCTCGGCCTGTCTCGGTGACGCCTGGCTCACAAGTTGGACCAGGTCGGCGCCGGTGCGAGGAAGACCGCCTCGGTGAGCAGCCCCCGGTAAGGCTTGCCGCGGGCGCGGCGGGCCAAGGCGACCGTCGCGAGGACGGTGGCGCGATTGTCCGCGGGGAGGCTGGCATCCAGTCCCGCCCGGCACAGCGGCCGCACTTCCTTGTGCCTACCTTGCCGCAGGCTGGCGAGCGCCAGGCTGTGCTCTATCGCGGCCAGGTGGTGGTCGTCCCGCGAGGGGTGATGGTCTCGCACGAACTGGACCCGCTCCGCGGCGATGTCGATGTCGTCCACGGGGATGCCAGGCAGCAGGAGCACGTTGTACTCGACAACGTGCATCGAGTCCAGCAGTGCGACGGCATGCGGACCGGCCGTCAGCTCATCGCGCGTGAGCACTATCCCCGCGTGCAGGTCCAGCAACTCCGCTACCCGGCCCGCGCGGCGCAGGTACGCCGCGATGGACCCCGCGCCCACCCGGGCCATCAGGTCGCCTTGCCCGGCGAGGGCCAGCATCCGCTCGGGAGCCATGGCCCACCAGAGCTGTGCCATCATGATCTCGATCCTCGATCGGGACACGGCGGCACTGGCGAGCACGTCCTCATACGGCAGCCCCAGCGCCTGCCGGGCCACGCCGGTGAGCGCGGCCGCGAACTCCTCCCGCGCGGTGTTCCGCGTCGGCGATCCCGAAGCCGCCGCGAGCGCCCGTTGGGCCAGCGCCTCTGCCTCCCCGAATTGCCCCTCCCTCAGTCGCAGGCAGGAGAGCGTGGAGCAGGCGAGAGCCGCGCCCGCGCCCTCTCCTGCCATGGGCGCGAGGAGCCCCAGGCGACGCTCGATGAGCGCGATGGTGTCCCCGGGCAACTCCGGCAGGAGGGCGACAGTGTTCTCAACGGCGATCAATGCCTGAGCCTGATCCGCCTGCAGCGGTCCAGCGGGATCGCGCTGCCCGGCATGGAGCTTCAGCAGTTCCGCTGCCCGGCCCGTTCTCTGCATCTGCTGGACAGCCTGGAGCAGCCTGCGCTGCGATTCCAGCCGGAGGTCAGTGCGCAGCTCAGGCAGCCGGGCTCCGTCGGTGAGGCGGCCCTTGCGGGTGCGGAACGGCATCAGGTTGGCCAGCCCGGTCGCGACGATCCCCAGTCCGATGGCAAAAGCGGGCGGGCGGGCCGGCTGCCCGGCCGGCATCAGGGCCGCCAGCACGACCACAAGGGCGCCCACGACGATGTTGGCCGCCGATCCTGCGACGGTGATCACCACGCGCCGCCAGGCAGCGGGCGCGCCCCGGTACTCCACCTGACCCCGGGTCGGGAAGCCGATGGATACGAAGACTCCCCGCACCCGGAACCTGAAGGTCCTGTCCCAGCCTCCAACGCGGAACGCGCGGACCTGCGCCCCCACGGCACGGCAGGCGAGCAGGTGCCCAAGCTCGTGCACGATGCATCCGATCCATGTGCCGGCCAGCACGGCGACCGCCTGCACCGGGGCATACACCGCGGCCAGTTGCAGCCCTCCTGGCTGGGTGTGGGCCGGGAGCAACCACGCCAACAGGTAGGCGGCAACCCAGATGATTTCGGCGAGCACCCGGCCCAGCCAGTACACAAGTCGCTTGGGCACGAACAAATAGTGTCATTGCATGACACGCGGGTCGGTGCGATTGGCCAGATCCGCCTGCGGGGCTAAATGAGGCACTCGCATCGGAACCCGCAGTGGCGCGATCACGTTAGCACGAGAAAGTGCAATTGCAACCCCGTAACGTTCTGTGACGAACGCGTAGAGTAACCTTTGAGGACATAAAGAAGTGCCGGCCTGGTCCACCCGAACGGACTCCATCTGACCAGTGATTTCGGCCACCAACTGGCCTGCGGCGACCGGTGCCGCCATGCAGACGCGGTTCCGCCCGGCCTGCTTGGCCTGGTACAGAGCGGAGTCGGCTGCTGCGAGCAGGTCGGTAAGCTCACGCGGGTCGCTGCGCTCCATCGCGGAGACGCCAATGGAGATGGTGACCTGGACGCGAGGCGCCTCGGGCCGGTCGTCAATGGGCACCGACAAATCTCCGATGTGCTGCCGGAGTCGTTCGGCGATCCTTACCGCGTCCCCGTCGTCGGTCTGCGCCAGGAGGAGCACGAACTCCTCCCCGCCGAACCGCCCCGCCTTGTCGTAGTCTCGCAACTGTCCCTTGAGGGCATCCGCCACGGCGCGCAGGACCCTGTCCCCCACCAAGTGCCCGTACGTATCGTTGACCCGCTTGAAGTGGTCGATGTCGACGATCGCGAGGGCGGCGGCATCCCGCGTCCTTACCGTCCGGGAGAGCTCAACCTCAGCCTCCATCTCCCACGTGGACACGTTCAGCAGGCCGGTCTTGGAATCGATCTGGGACTGGGCCAGCAGGATCGGGTGCACGAGGAACCGCCGGACGAGCAGCACGGTGGGGACCGCGAGCACTACCAGCGCGGGACTCACGCCGACGGCGAGCGTGATCAGCACGCCAAGGTCTACTTCCACGAACAGCCCTTGCAGCGCTTCGCGATTCTTCTCCATCTGCCAGATGGGCACCGTCGGGTCGGCCATCTTCACGGCGCCGACTATCAGGAAGTGCTGCAGCCGGCTGGCGAGGAAGTAGCAGGACGCAACGGCAAGAGCCCAGGTCAGCGCGTGCAGGTCGGCCCCAACCGAGTTACCGGCGATGGATGCCGGGAACCACCGGAATGCGGCGGAAGCCGCGGCGTAGCTGAGGCTGATCGACGCGGCCGTGAAGATCTTCTTGTAGAGGACCCCTCGATGCACCCACAGTCGCATTACGGTGATGATCGGGATGGGGATCAGGGCGGCATAGACCGGCGGCAGCAAGACGGCCGTCGGTAGCACCCACATCGTGCAGAAGTCCCGGGTGAGCCCAATGCCGCTGGTGTACGCGATGCGCGGCGTGGAGGCGACGGAGATTGCCGCGCAGCACGTCAATATGGCGAACCTGATGAGGTCATATGCACGCCAGTCAGTCCGGATGGCAGCCACGCCAATGACCACGGCAGCCGCGAGAGGCACGGCCGCTACATAGCAGCGCATGTTCACCGGAAGCCGCCACCACGCCCAGCCCCTGACATCCATGCCCCGCCTGATGCGGGTGGTTAGGGGCGTGGCTTGCATGTTCCACCGTTCCACGTGTGACACCAGGTTCTGCCTTCTAGTAACAGCTCACCGTAAATGACTAGCTGCGTATAGCTACCATAACCCATCCTTGCGGGTCGAGGTAGCCATTGATGCAAGTTTCATGGACATCGAGTGACAACTAGGTCCTTAATGGTGCGTGCCGGGGGTGCTCGGATACGAAATTGCAACACAGGGGTAACAGTGGACGCGGAGGCGAATAGCGTCTGCTGTGACTGGAGGGAAGGAGAGAGCGGCATGCGCAACACCATCTGGCTCTGACAGCAGCAAATGGTCATCGCAAGCAATCCCAAACACACAGAAAGGACCAGCTTCGATGCGTGACACCTGGGTCTGAACCGCAGTCAGCAGTCATCCCGCTAACCCCTAACTGAGATCTGGACCGGTTCTTGCCTGGTAACTGAGGCCTCTCGGCCGAGATGCCTCGCAGAGTGGCGACCGACGGTCGGCGACATGCGCCGCCAGCGGAGCGCCAGGCCACAGGCAATGACGGCACCGAGTCCACCCGCTAGCGCCACCACCGTTGAGGGCGGTACCACCTCCGCGACAGCGCCAGCAATCGCCGTAGCCACCCCCTGGCCGACGACCAATCCGGCGTTAGCCAGCCCGAATGCTTGAGCCCGACGTTCGTTTGGCACCCTTTCAACGAACGCGGTGTTCGCGGCGATCTGATAGACGGTGAACACGTTAGACACCGTGAAGATCGCCATAGAGACGGCGAGACTTGGGCGGAGGACCGCCAGCACGAGCACCATCTGGGTGCACACGGCCATCGGTCCCATCCAGCGTAGTCGCGTCAGCGGCCCGATCCGCTTCGTGAAGTAGGGCATTGCCACTACGGAGCCGATCTGGGTGGACGCGATCAGCAGGCCGGCAGCGACCGGTCCTCCGCCGAGTTTGCCCGCGTAGGGTGCGGCAAGTCCCGAGGGGACCTCATAGAACGCGGCCAGCCACCCGAGCAGCATCAGCGTTCGCAGCGCCTTGTCCCCGAAGACGAGCCTCGTTCCCGACACCAGGTTGGCCAGCGGCCGCTGCCGCGGGGCCGCCGAGGCCGCCGCCCGGGACCTGAGAGCCACCTGCAAGATCAGCCCCGAGGCCGCGAACGAGGCCGCGTCAATGCCCAGCGCCCAGCGTGCCCCCAGGAAGGCCACCAGGACGCCTCCTACGGCCGCTCCAGCGACGATCAGGACGCGGAACGTGGACTGGATGATCCCGGCCGCCAGGGCGAACTGCTCCCCCGAGACGATGTCCCGGATGATCGCGGACTTCGCCGCGTCGAAGACCGGCTGGACCGCCGTCACCGCGTACAGCAGCGCGATCAGCGCGTCCAGCGGCATCCTGGGGACGAGCATGGCGGCCACCAGGATGAGCCGCACGACGTCGGTGGCCACCATCACCGAGCGCCTGGGGAACCGGTCCCCCAGGCCCGCCAGGAACAGCGCCCCGACGAAATACGGCAGCGTGCCGGCGGCGAACGCGATGGCCGCCAGGAACGCGGAGTGGGTACGGTCGTAGATGAGGAGGGTCAGCGCGACGAGGGCCAGGCGGTCGCCCCCGACCGACAGGATCTGGGATGCCCACAGGGCGCGGAACTCGCCCACTGCGAACAAGTCGCGAAAGGATGCACGTTGTGCCGGGCCCGAACGCGCTAGGGACCTGCCTGCACCACGGCTCATGGCTGTACCTCTCGCTACCGGCAGGCGCGTGAACTGCCACGCAGGGGGTTCTACCGGTTACAAGAAGCCATTATTTACTGATATATCGACGTGTCGTACTGCTTTCGTCACAGTTGGTGCCCGCGTGACCAAGTTGATGCCGATGAACTACGCATATTGCCCGATGAATAGTCATTAAGGACTAGCTGGGCTATCTCCGGCATACACGATAAAGCTACATTAACATCATCAACAACCATCTTATCTGACATATCACTCGTACTGTTAGATATCTCCAGAAACGTGCACCGCATGAAGCGTTGCAAGTTTCACCGGTACCACCAGTGACAGGACGCGGGACCGGGGGGCCGGAGTCGTTCTGCATAAGGGGTGCTGACTAGCCCTTAAGAACTAGTTAGCGCGAAATCGCCCCGGCGGCCCACCCAACTTGTACATCAGCGTACGTCCATGTACATTGGCTTCATGGCCGTTATGACAGTGAGCGAGGCCCGCGCGGCGCTTCCGGAGGTGCTCAACCGGGTCGCCGCGGGCGAAGAGGTGACGATCACGCGGCACGGGCAGCCCATCGCCGTCGTGGTGAGGCCAGATGTCATGTGGAGCCGGTCGCGTGCCGAGGCCGTCCTTGGCGAGGCCGACCGGCTGCACGCCCTGTTGTCCGCGTCCGCGGACACGGCACCGGGCGCAGGGCTGAGCATCGAGTATGCGGAGGAGCTCGTCGCCGCGATCCGCGCTGACAGAGATTCTCGGTAAGCAGGCCGCCCGGTAAGGAGGCAGGCAAGCCAAGGAGAAAGACGATGGACGCCTTCGACGCTGACGTGCTCATCTACGCGGCGGTCCCGGATCATCCTCTCGGCGGCCGGGTGCTGGCGCTGTTCCCGGCAGGGCCCGCACGGACCGTCGGGCGGGTGGGCGTCGGCTCTGCCCTGCTGCTTCCCGAGGTGCTGTCCAAGCCGCTGCGCGACGGGCAGGCAGGCGCGCTGACCATGCTCAGCGCACTGCTCGCCCGGCTGGACCTGCGCCCGGTCGACCGGGCGACGGCCGAGCTCGCGACGGTGCTCGCCGCCCGGTACCGCCTGCGGGCGGCCGATTCCGTCCACCTGGCCACGGCGGTCGCGATGGGCGCCAAGCGCTTCATCACCAGCAACCGGCGCGACTTCACGCAAGACATCACGGAAGTAGACGTCACCTACCCCGACGATCTTCCCGACCCGGCCCTGTTACTAGTTCTTATCGCCCGCGCTGCTGCATTTTTCATTGCATCCTCGCCTTCATTTCCAGTGCAGGGTTTCCATTCACCCAACGGACAGTTACACTCAATGTGACCGAAGCGTTGCGAAACGCATCGGATAGAAGAGGTGATCACGAGCAGGCGGTGATCATGAGCACAGCCGAAGCCGGCACGGCACTGGGAGCCACCACGGCACCAGGAGCCTGGCTGAAGCGACAGCGCCAGGCGGCGGGCCTTACCCAGGAGGACCTGGCCGAACGCTCGGGGGTGAGCGTCCGCACGATCGCGGACCTCGAACGCGGACGGACGCGCAAGCCGTACCCCAGCTCGCTGCGCGCACTCGTGCGTGCTCTCGGGCTGCCCGAGGTCGCCGGCACCGACCTCGTCGCCCGGTTCCGCCTCGATACCGGCTCATCAGTGCCCGCCACCGGTGCACCGGAACTGCCCGTCACCGGTGCACCGGAGCCTGCGGTGCCGGTTCCCCGGCAGTTGCCGACCGCCGTGCCGTACTTCGCCGGCCGGGCCGGCGAGCTGCGCGAGCTCGATGATCAGCTCGCGCAACTCTCCGCCGGCACCAGTGACCGCACCCGCAGCCGGGCCGGCACGGTCGCCATCACCGCGATCAGCGGCACGGCCGGCGTCGGCAAGACGGCCCTTGCCCTGCACTGGGCGCACGCGGCCGTCCCCAGCTTCCCCGACGGGCAGCTCTACGCGAACCTGCGTGGCTTCGACTCCGCGAGCACGCCGACCGATCCGGCCGACATCCTGCGGGGCTTCCTTGACGCGCTCGGCGTGCACCCGGCGCAGCACCCGGCCGACCTCGAGGGCCTCGCCGCCCTGTACCGGGGCAAGGTCACCGACCGGCGCATGCTCATCGTGCTCGACAACGCAAGCGACGTGGCCCAGGTGCGGCCGCTGCTGCCGGCCTCGCCGATGATCTTGGTCATCGTCACCAGCCGGTGCGAGCTCACCGCCCTGGCGGCCGGGGAGGGCGCCAGGATCCTCAGCCTTGACGTGCTCACCGAGCCGGAGGCCAGCGACCTGCTCACTGCCCGCCTCGGCCCCGACCGTATCGCGAAGGAACCGGAGGCCGTCCGCGACCTCGCCCGCCTGTGCGCCCGGTTGCCGCTGGCGCTCTCCGTCGTCGTGGCCCGGGCCGCCGCTCAGCCGAGGCTGCCGCTGATCGCGCTGACGGCCGAGCTGACCGAGATCCAGACCCGGCTCGACGCGCTCGACGCCGGGGATCCGACCGCGAACGTCCGGACCGTCATCTCGCTGTCCGACCAGCACCTGTCCGAGCCGGCCGCGCGGATGTTCCGGCTGCTCGGGCTGCATCCCGGCCCGGACATCACCGCCCCGGCCGCCGCCAGCCTGGCTGCGGTCACGCACGGCCACGCCCGGGCCGCGCTGCGCGAACTGACCCGCGCGAGCCTCATCGCCGAGCACGTCCCCGGCCGCTACGCGTTCCACGACCTGTTGCGCAGCTACGCGGTCGAGCAAGCCCTGGACTCAATTCCCGACGCCGAACGGGCCGACGCCAGCCATCGCAGCCTCTCCCACTACCTGCACAGCGCGCATGCGGCCCGGGTACTGCTGTACCCCGGGCATGACACGATACGGCTCGACCTGCCCGTTCCCGGGGTGCGGCCGGAATGCTTCACCTCGCAGCAGGCAGCGCTGGAATGGCTCGAAGCCGAGCATGGCGTGTTGCTACAGCAGATCGGAATGTCCGTTCGGGAGAAAATCGACGATTATGCCTGGCGTTTCCCCGTTGTCTTGTGGACGTATTACTACGTCTGCGGGCACTGGCACGACGGAGCGGCGACGCAGCACGTGGCGGTGGAGGCGGCCCGGCGACGGGGCGAGCGCAACGGCTACGCGCGGGCGATGCGCGGGCTCGGCGGCGCGCTGGCGCAACTCGGCGAGTACGTCGAGGCCGAGGACTGGCTCCAGCAGGCGGCCGCCATGTTCCGCGAGATCGGGGACGGCGTCGGGCTGGCCCGGACCTACCTGATCATCGGCCAGGCGTACGAGTACCGGGGACGGTACTCCGACAGCCTGCGATGGATGGACGAGGCGCTGGGGCTGGCGTCCGCGGCACCGGGTGACCCGGACATGCAGCTCGTCTGGGCAGCCGCGCTGAACAACTGCGCCTGGTGCCGCGTGCACCTCGGGGAGCTGGAG
>Ga0210389_10001870_pt1 | contig 16861 bp, 12 predicted proteins | sample IncBWH28OmetaG_FD_160127 | JGI IMG/M metagenome (GOLD analysis project Ga0210389, IMG submission 160127) | Forest soil microbial communities from Barre Woods Harvard Forest LTER site, Petersham, Massachusetts, United States - Inc-BW-H-28-O ...
TTTGGTCCTCGATTCCACAGGGAAAATTATAGTCCAAGCTGACGAAAGGACGCCGCTTAGCTACCCCAGACCAGGCTGGACCGATTTCGATCCGGAGCTGATTTGGCCCGCAGTTTGCCGCACCATCCGGGCCGCGGTCGCCAAGATTCAGCTACCCGATCGCATCAAAGGGATTGCCGTATCAGGTGTTGCTGAATCGCTATTTCCGATCGATAAAGCCGGCCACTCGTTAGGACCGGCGATTGCCTGGTTTGACCTCAGGACGACTGCTGAATTTGCCTGGCTCCGAGATCGGATCGGCTACGATCGCTTGTTTCAGATTTCCGGCCTGAATCCGGATCCGATGTTTGGACTGTGTAAATTGCTATGGGCTAAGAATCATCAGCCTGCATTATTCGAGAAAGCAGTACGGTGGCTCCACATGGCGGATTATATCGCGTATCGGCTGTGCAACATCCCCGCGACGGACCCGAGTTTGGCGTGTCGCACCCTGGCATACAATCTGGCCGAGCGAGCGTGGGAGACCGGACTGCTGACCGAGATAGAAATCGATGCCGATGTCTTCCCACCGATCTTACGAAGTGGGATGTTACTTGGACCGGTTACGGCGGCGACAGCTAAAGAGACCAATCTCCCTGTTACCTGCCAGGTTTGTGTTGGCGCCCATGACCAACTCAGCGGGATATTTGCGGTGAGTGGTTTGGCCAAAGAGGTGGTGACCGATAGTCTAGGGACCTCGGCTACAATTCTTGCCATTGCCGAAAAGCCCATCTTTAGCAGGGCCCTTCCCGACCATGGTTTAGCTCAAGGAGCGGTCTGGATCGATGAGCCGGCTTTTTATCTTACCGGTGGATTGTTTACTGCCGGCGCCGCCATCGAATGGTTCCAGCAACAGTGCGGAGGCAAAGCCGACTTTGCGACTCTGACCGACGAAGCAGCGGGCGCCGATCACGCCGTACCAATTTTTCTTCCGCATCTCGTGCGTAGCTTGACGCCGTTTCCGGATGCACACGCTGCCGGATCGTTTGTCGGATTGCGCTCAACCACGACCCGTGGAGCGATGTTCAGGGCGGTCCTGGAAGGAATCGCATTCGAAGAGAGAGCAATCGTTGAAGCCATGGAAACCGTGGCCGGCCAACCGCGACCGAAGGAGATCATTACGATCGGAATCCCCATGCAGAACCGGCTACTGGCTCAGATTAAAGCCGATGTCTACGGTTTGCCGTTAAAGATTAGTCCGGTTCGCGAGGCCGTCGCGTTGGGGGTGGCTCTATTAGCCGGCATCGGCACAGGTGTATATGCCAATGGTTCGGCTGCCGCCGCCGCAGTCCGGCAGGAAGAGATTAGTTTGGAGCCTAGGGCGGATCAGGCCAAGGAATTGGAGGCACGATATCAGGTTTATCGAGACCTTTTCTCGCAGCTCCAACCGATCAATCATCGGTTGTATCGGTAGCTCTGCACATCGTTCTCGTACTCGTCGTCGTCCTCGTCCTCGAAACCATGTTGGGCTGATGCGATCTGTATCGCCCAACGCCTGGAGGGGAGCCGCTTTTAGAGTGTGTATCGCCCCCTCCCAACATTCGTCGTAACGCGAATCCCGCCAAAAACGTGTGAGAACGGGCGGCTCCCGCGAATCACCCACGATGATGCATTTACCCGGGAGCTTTCGATTCTTTTCGATTGAGCTGCAAAGCCTTGAAAGTTCTCGGGAGCCGCCCGCTTTTCGTATTTTTTCGGCCTGATGCGCGGTCACATCAAATGACGCGAGGGTGGCGGGATACGGTCCAAAGCGGCTCCCGTCCAGGCGCGATGGGTATTCACAAGTGACCTGCCATTCACGAACCTTCGACGACAGCCTGCCCGACGTAGCCTTGTTTAAGGCGACGGGGCGAAGTCGGGAGGACGACGAGTACGAGAACGATTGGGCGCCCTCGCTCCCCTCAAAACAAATCCGTCAATGTCGGGTACAACGATGCTGGACCTGCGATAACGCGGTTCCCTTTCCAAAGACCGTCGTCGGCAAGGAAATCGTTGATGACTCCGCCGGCAGCCTGAACTACGGCTAAAGCACCGAGACAGTCCCACGAATTGATATGAGGTTCGACATATCCGATCAGTCGTCCAGCGGCCACGTAGCATAATGCTAAAGCGCCGCAACCTTCCCGATAAAACATCGATCCGTGTTTCAAAAGGCGCGAGAAGAGCGGAAGGAATTCGTCCGGTTTTACCCTTGGTGAGTAGCCAACGCCGAGAATGCCGTCGGTGAGACGCGTCGCGTTGCCAACTTTAATTGGGTTCCCATTGAGAGTTGCAGGTCGGCCCTGGCAACCTTGAAACAGTTCCCGGCGAGCGGGTCCATAGACCAAACCCATCTCCAATGTTCCATTTAGTACGAACGCTATCGACACGCACCACCCGGCGAGACCGTTAATGAAAGGCTGGGTGCCATCGATTGGATCAACCACCCAAACCCCTTGTTCAGGCGAAAACTCGGTCCGCCCTGTTTCTTCACCAAGAAAAGCATCCTCCGGGAACCGGCTTTGCAGGCGGTTCCGAATGAGCATTTCAACGTTAACATCTGCTTCGCTGGCCATGTCTTGTTCTCCCTTCTGTTTGATAGTCAGGGTCCCCAGGCGATGGAAGTAGTCGAGCGCAAGCTCTCCTGCGTCCTTGATAAGCTCGGAGGCAAATTCGTAGCGGGCAGCGAGGTCGGGCATAGGAGAGAAGAAGTTCAGGAGTTCAAGGAAGAGGAGCCAGAATCCAGGAGTCAGGAGGTCAGGGGTTGAGCGCGGGTGGGGCAGAATCTGTTTTCAGCAATGCTTCATCTATCCTTTCCGGTTACTGATTCTAGTCACACTGACTACTCTCAAGCGATTCACCTCGAGACGGTGTTGCTGCTTGCGCCTCCTACCTCCTGGATTCTGGCTCCTGGCTCCTCTTTCCACAGCCAAGCGGCACCGCGTACTCCGCTCGAATCGCCATGGACTGCTTTGCGGATGGGCGTCTCAAATACGGTGGAAAAGGTATAGCGCGCGAGTTGCGCGGGGAGTTCGGTGTAAAGCTCATCGACATTGGACATGCCGCCGCCCATCACAAGGATGTCGGGGTCAAGCGTGTTCACGACGATCGCTAAGCCGCGAGCGACTCGGTCAAGGTAGCGTTGCCAAACCAGCCGGGCGAGATGTTCCCCGCCGCGCATTATCGCGATGATCTCTTTTGCCGCTAAATCCATTCCGGAGTGGCGCGCGTAATCAGCCTGAAAAGCACGGCCGGATACCCAGGTCTCCATACAACCGTTCTTCCCACAATAGCAGGGCGACCCTGGAATTTCACTGGTGTTGGGATACGGCAACGGGTTATGGCCCCACTCGCCGCCGCTGTTGTTTGGGCCATGATGCGCCTGTCCATTGATGGCAATACCGGCGCCGGCGCCGCTTCCGAGAATCACCGCAAACACAAGCCGATATCCAGCTCCCGCTCCATCAACGGCTTCAGATGCCGCCAAGCAGTCAGCATCGTTCTCCACCCGGATCTCTCTGTCTAGCGCGGCTCTCAGATCGCGTTCTACGGGCCTGCCGAGCAGCCAGGTTGAGCTCGCTCCTTTTCCCAGCCGTGATTTGGGTTCCAGTGAACCCGGGATCCCGATCCCGATTTTACCGCGAGATCCGATGTCGTTCTCCAGACGATTGACCAGCTCAACAATGATTCGCAGGCAACCTGCGTAGTCGTGGCGGGGTGTCTCTTCACGGAGGCGGAGCAGCTCTTTCCCATCCCGAGTCAAAGCAATTCCTTCGATCTTGGTGCCCCCCCAATCAATGCCGATGAGGACATCGTTAATGCCCTTTTGGGTGTGATCATTTTCCATCTTCGTGGTGGATACAGGCTTAGTGAAAAAGGAGGTCGCGATCTCTCGCGAAGCCCGCCAGGAGCGGCAGGCTGGCTGCTCCCAGGACGCGTGCGTCCCTCCCGATTGTGCCTTCGACAATTTCTGCCGGCGCAACTCCTTGTAGATCCATGCTTGCAAATCGCTCGCGGATCCGTTGGACGACTGCGGATCGAACCGCTCGAGGGAATGAACCATCGATCACAATCGCTTCGAAATCGATGATCGAGATCGCCGAGCCGATCGCGATGCTGACGCTAGTAGTGGCCTGCTCGATCCACGCGTCCACCGTTGAACCGACGCTGCTCCAGTCGTCTGGCGATCGCCACAGGATTGAAGGGTCTTTGCCCTCGTTTCTCAAAATATTCTCAAGAATGTAATTGGAGGCACAACGAATTAAGCTTCTGGCTGTCGCCCGGTTTGAATCGTTCCCATCCGGCACCAATACAGAGCCGAACGCGCCTGCATAACCGGCCCGCCCGGGATAAAGTGCCCCGTTCAGCACGATCCCGCCCCCGATCAGGGTGGCAAAGAATATGTAAAGAAAATTTGTGTATCTGGCTTGGTTACCAAAGGCGACTTCGGCGGCGCACGCTGCCGTGGCGTCGTTGCAAAAGTGGACCGGCCATGGCACCAACCGTTCCACTTCGGTCTTAATATCGTAAGTTCGCCACGCTTCTTGCACTTCGTGGGGCGCGCCAACCTCATCTTCCCAGCCCCACATTTCGAAGGGAGCAGCGATACCTAACCCGCAGATTCGTTTGGTTTGCTCCTCATCCAACTGCTCAACAATCTCGGCGACTCCGGAACGCACAAATCGTTCGAGCTCGTTTGGAGTGGGGTAAGCATAGTTCTCGCGCAATACACTTCTGACCTTCCCGATAAAGTCCATCAGCACAAGATCCGCGCTACGTCGGCCGAACTTAAAGCCGATCGAGAAAGCGCCCTCCGGATTGAGTGACATCGGCACAGAAGGTTGTCCGACCTTACCGCGAATCGGTGCCCCTTTGACGAGCAGACCGTCGTTCTCGAGTTGCTTCATGATCACCGAGCTTGTCTGGGTCGAGAGACCGGTCCGCCGGGCAATCTCGGTTTTTGAAAGGCTTCCGTGACTTCGGATCAGGGACAGAACCAAACGCTCATTGTAGAGCTTAACTCCCGATTGATTGGTTCCCCGGCTTGGATCGACGAAGCGGGGTGGGGCAGCCGATGAGAGTGAGGATAAAATGTCGGGCATTTTTTTTCCTTATCCGACGGATCACTAACTGGCGGCCATTCGAGGTTGGGGGACGAATTCGTGCTGCCGCGGGAAGTCTAGAAGAGTCGCTAGTGAGCGGTCAAATAATAAATCATTCCGATTTATTTAATGGTTGACAGCCATCCTTCTCGCAGTGCAAAAGTTGGAAGCTCCTATTCCCCCAATCAAACCCCCGACAAACCCCACTATGCGTATTGATATCCGCCGTTCGACTATGCTTGCCGCTGCCTCCTTCCTCGGCGCGGCGACCGCGTTCTTTAGCCCAACGATCCCGACGGCTAAAGCCGCCGGAGACCAAGTTGTTATCGGACTTGTCACTAAGACCGAGGTGAATCCCTACTTTGTTAAACTGCGCCAGGCCGCAACCGCGGAAGCGGAAAAACAGGGCGCGAAACTGATCGCCCGATTCGGCAAGTTTGATGGCGATAACGAGGGCCAAGTAGCCGCAGTCGAGGCCCTGATCAGTGCCGGGGCGAAGGGGATACTGATTACCCCTAACAACTCAACCGGTATGCTGGGCATAATTAAGAAAGCCCGTGACAAAGGAGTTCTGGTGATCGCCCTCGACACGGCGACGGATCCGGCAGACGCCGTTGATGCAACTCTGGCAACGGACAATTTCGAGGCGGGCGTACTTCAAGGCGAGTATGCGCGTAAGGCGTTGGGCGACAAGGAGCCAAAGCTGGCCATGCTGGACGGCACACCCGGTGGTACCGTTGACAATCAGCGTCATGATGGATTTTTGAAGGGCTTTGGCATCAAGGAAGGTGACCCGGCAATCGTCGGAAAACAGAACACCCACGGAGCTCAGGATGAAGGTCAAACCCAGATGGAAAACCTGTTAACGGCCCACCCGGACATCAATGTGGTCTACACCATTAACGAGCCGGCGGCTGAGGGAGCGTATGCAGCGATCAAGGCTCGAGGCAAAACCAAGGACATCGTTTTGACATCGATCGATGGTGGCCGCTTGGGTGTGCAGTACGTTCAACAAGGGAAGATCGCGGCGACGGTCATGCAATTCCCCAAGATCATGGCAACCAAAGGGGTCGACTATGTGGTTGACTACGTAAAGTCCGGCAACAAGCCAAGCGGCTTTATTAATACGGGCGCCAGCTTGATCACCGACAAACCGTTCAGCGGCCTGGAGTCTAAGGACACAAAGTGGGGCCTGCAAAATTGCTGGGGTTTGAACAGTTCAGCAGCGTCCAAAGACCGGCTGCTTGCATTGATCGCCCCGTGAGGCGAGGCGCGGCATTCCCTAATCCGTGTTGGTCCGTTACAGGGCCTACACTGGTGGGGCGAGGCTTCCAAACCGACTACAATGTCGCGAAGCGCTATACGACGCTCGCGTTAAATCTTTGCTTTCAACTAACCAATGAGCACAAGCGGTCTAGCAGTCTCCAAGGGCAAGACTAGCGGCCTGGGCCGGTTGATCACAACGCCGACCTTTGGCCCGCTGATCGTGTTGATTGTCTTTTGCGCCGTGTTCTCATTCGCGACTAAGACTTTCTTTGCTGCCGGCAATCTTTCGCTGGTAGTGCAGCAAAGCGTGATCGTCGGCACTTTGGCCATCGGACAAACGATGATCATCCTGACGGCCGGGATTGACCTGGCCAATGGGGGCATCGCCGTGTTGGGAACGATCCTCGCCGGCCGGCTAGTCGTCGAACAGCAAAATCCCGTCTTGTCTCTGTTGTTCGCGCTCTTCATCTGCACCGCGTTCGGGTTGACCGCGGGGTTGCTCGTTAGCCGGCTGATGCTGCCGCCATTTATCGTAACCCTGGGCCTACTTGGTATCGTCACTGCGATCACCCGATTGGTTGCCCAAGGCGGCGCTTTCCCCGTTACCGACGATTTACTTTCCTGGCCTGGAAACGCTTTTGCCGTCGGCGATAGCTCGATCACCTACGGCATGATCGTCATGTTCGTTCTTTATGTTCTGGTCTGGTATTTACTGACTCAGACTGCTTGGGGACGGCATGTTTATGCGATTGGCAACAACCGCGAAGCGGCCCGGCTAGTTGGTATTCCCGTGCAAGCCCGGTTACTCTCGGTCTATACGTTTGCCGGGTTGCTGTATGGAATCGGCGCCTGGTTAGCTCTGGGGCGAATTCCGAACGCCGATCCTAACGCTCTGCAGAGCGCGAATCTGGACAGCATCACCGCAGTGGTCATCGGTGGAACCAGTCTGTTTGGTGGGAGAGGTAGCTTATGGGGCACTCTGATTGGGACCTTAATTGTGTCTGTGCTACGAAACGGTCTAACCCTTACCGGCATCGATCCGTTGTGGCAGGACCTTATAACCGGCATTCTGGTGATTAGCGCGGTGGCCCTGGACCAAGTTTCGAGAAAGAGACAACGATGACGACGGATGTCACAACCAAGGTAACATTGCCGCCGAAAGGCACCGTGGTGTTGGAAGCTCGGGGTATCACGAAGCGATATGGGCAAGTTACCGCCCTGGACCACGCGAACCTCGATTTGAAAGCCGGTGAAGTGTTGGCGGTGGTAGGCGATAATGGGGCCGGGAAAAGCACTTTGATCAAAGTGCTGTGCGGCGCAGTTGTCCCCGATGAAGGAGAGGTTTTGCTCGATGGTAAACCGGTGCATTTCCGTAGTCCGCTCGAGGCCAGAAAGCTCGGAATCGAAACGGTGTATCAGGACCTTGCGGTTGCCCCCGCGTTAGACATTGCCACGAATTTGTTTCTCGGCCGGGAACTCCGGCACAAAGGACCGATGGGGACCTGGTTCAGGCTGTTAGATAAGAACCGGATGCGACGTGAGGCCCAGCATGAAATGGATCAATTGAAGTTTCATCTGCCGGCTATCGACAGCGCGGTGGAGAAGCTTTCCGGCGGCCAACGTCAGGGTGTAGCCGTTGCCCGCGCGGCAATATTCGCTCGCCGGCTGGTCATTATGGACGAACCAACCGCGGCGCTCGGTGTCCGCGAATCCGGTCAGGTACTGAACTTGATTCGCACGATTCGGGATCGAGGACTCCCGGTCATTCTCATCAGTCACGATATGCCTCATGTTTTCGAGGTGGCAGACCGGATTCAAATCATGCGTCTCGGACGCCGGGCGGCCGTGACCACGCCGCAAAAGAATACGATGTCCGAAGTGGTCGCAATTATGACCGGCGCAGCCCGCGGGGATGAACCCGTTGAGGGCAACGGGGCGTGATCCTTTTGGTGGGGCGAGGCTCCGACAGGAGCCATATGGGCCCGGTAGGGCGAAAAACTCGGCGTGCGCAGGACACGCTACTACAAGGTCGACTTCGCGCCGGTTTTGAGCCGCGCCGAGGGGTGTCGCGATGTGTTCCGATAATGCGACCTTTAAATCAATTGGATGAGAAAAGAATTCATCCTGGGGCAATGTCACGTCCACGAATCGGCTCAAAGCCAGCGCGGGTAAATCTCAATAGTTAGCCACACAAAGGGGCGCGCCGAGTTTTTCGCCCTACCGGGCCTACCTGGACATTCGGGAGCGTCGCCCCACCAAAGAGATCTCGCTCCCCGCGCCCATTCGCCTCAACTGACCATTGCCGCTAGCTTCAATGTCGTATTCCAATTGCGTCCTGTGCCTGGGCTGCCCAGGTGCTTTTCGATCAGTTTTGCGGTCAATTTCGATTGTCCGACTCCCGCGGGATAATAAATGTACGCCTGCTTGCCGTTGGCTTGCACGATCTCTGGCCCAACAATAGCGGCCCTAAGTGATTCAACCTCTTGATTGCTGGGGGCACGTTTCAGGACAACCACCAAAAGATGGCCTGGATCACGACGCGCCTGATCGGTCATCGGGTTCCGGTCGATGATCGATTTCCATTCTTCGGCGGTTCGTACAAAAAACTCTGTCGGGCGCCCTGCTCGCTTGGCGAATTCCGCTTCCAACAGCTCTTCGAGGTCCGCTCCGGTGGTTTTTCCACGGAACACGACATTCCCGGAGTTGAGCAACGTGCGCACGTCTTCAAGCCCGAGATCGACTGATAAAGCCTTCAAATCTGTCATGCTAACCTTAATACCGCCGACGTTGACGGCGCGGAGAAGAGCGATTTGAGGCGTCATTGCATGTTCAAGGTGGGTTGTTACGAAGATTCCTTAGCTTTAAACTCCCTACACGAACCAAGAACTGAAATTGTCGGTTTGCTTTGAACGCTGTGTCGGGAAATGACGAAAATGTCAAATTAAACACATTGACCTCTTGTGCCCTGAACTCCTCTGCTTTCAAGATGGGCTTCAGAATCTGGACGGGAACGCTGGACGTGATTTTTATCGCATTCGGCCTTGTCCTTGCAAGTACGACCGTCTGCTCAGCACAAGGGGTGAATTTCGGTAACCCGGCGGCACCACCGCCGCCACCGATATTTGCCCCAGTCCCTTCCCCGCTGACCAGTCTGACAGGCTTACGCAAAACGCTTGACAACTATGGGGTAACGATAAGCGGGATTTACACCACAGATGTTTTTGGAAATGTGAACGGCGGAATACGAACGGGAGCGACTTACCAGGGTCTACTGGAACTGGATCTTGATATCGACCTGGCAAAAAGCATTGGCTTGAAAGGAGGGAGTTTTCACATCTCGGGGTTCGAAATTCATGGGGCAAGCTTATCGAAGGGCTATACGGGGGACCTCAGTACCGTCAGCAATATCGATGCTTATGACACAGCCAGGTTCGCGGAATATTGGTACGAACAATCGATGTTCGATGACCGGTTCTCGCTCAAAATCGGCCAGTTCCTAGCCGACAACGAGTTCTATTATTCTGACTATTCGAATCTCTTCATCTGCGCCTCCTTCGGCGCTTACACATTCGTGGTCAATAACTATCCATTTGTGCCTACTTACCCGCTATCAGCCCCTGGAGTTCGCCTACTCTGGCACCCAATCCCACAGCTAGATATCAAAATGGGCCTTTACAGTGGGAGCACACTTTCTGAAAAGACAAACAATAGCGGGCTTCCAAATATTAGTGGGAGAGACGGAATAATGACATACTGGGAAGCCGATTATAAAATAAACCACGAAGCCAATGCGAGTGGTCTTCCGGGTACTTACAAACTGGGATGCATGTTCCATAGCAGATATGACGGCTTCCTCAATTCCAACTCGGATTCATTCGATCGAAGCGGGTATGGATTCTACGCGACCATTGACCAGGCGATTTGGCAGAAAACGGTAACAGATAAGCAGGCGAAGGCTCCCGGCCTAGGGCTCTTTTGTAGGATCGGATTTATGCCGCCGGAGTTCGGTTTTGTATCGCGCTATATCGATGCCGGATTTAATTACAATGGCCTCTTCGGAGGTCGCAATGAAGATATCTTTGGCGTTGGAGTAACGCATAGCGGTATCAGTCGAGAAGCGAACCGCAACAACCAAGGAGGGTTGCATTACACCTCTGAAACTCTGATTGAAGTGACGTACGCGGCCAAGCTTACCTCCTGGTTAACTTTGCAGCCGGACTTCCAATACATTGTCAATCCCGGAGCAACCTTTGCTGCGCGAAATGCCACGGTCATCGGACTACGCTCGACTTTGACCTTTTAGGGTAGACTGGTTAAACGTTTCAGGTTGCCGAGTGCGCGCTTGAATAATATTTCGCGAGTTTATTATAGCATGTGTTCCCACGCAAGCATAAACAGGTCGGACAGAGTCTAGAAATCACTGATTTGTGAGCAGTAGCATTAAAAAGTGTTGCCTGGTAATTGAAGATGAGGCGGATACTGCGCGCTATATTTGCAACGGACTACGAGAGGTGGGTTTCGATGTCAGTTGGTCCCAGGACGGCATTGACGGCAGGAACCAGGCGGCGGACGGAAAGTGGGACATAGTGATCCTGGACAGATTGTTACCCGGTAATATCGATGGGCTTTCTATCGTGCAGAGGATGCGCGATCTCGGTAAATCGACGCCAGTCTTGATTCTCAGTGCGTTAGCGAGTTTGGATGAACGAGTCAAAGGGTTGCGCAGTGGTGGCGATGATTATTTGACCAAGCCTTTTGCGTTTGCCGAACTGCTGGCACGAGTTCAGGCATTACTGCGTCGATCTGCCATGCATCAGGAGGTTTCGCAGCTGAATATTGCGGACCTCAAACTCGATCTAAGAAGACGCCGGGCTGAGCGGGCGGGTAAAGTGATCGCGCTACAACCGCGCGAGTTCCGCCTCTTAGAGTACCTGGTGAGGCACCAAGGCCAGGTGGTTACCCGGACCATGTTGTTGGAGGCAGTCTGGGAGTACCATTTCGATCCACAAACGAACGTCATCGATGTTCAGATCAGCCGGCTCCGGCAGAAGATCGACAAAGGGTTCTCTCCGCAGTTACTCCGCACCATACGCGGCATGGGCTACATGATTGCTGTTCATGATTAGGCTCTTCAACACGGTCGCCTTCCGCTTGGCGATGGGGTACGGCGTTCTGGTATTGGGCGCCGTCGCGTTGATCTGCACGATCCTGTATGTAGGGACGGTTGGTGTCCTGGACCGCGAGATCAATTCCAAGCTCTATGGGATCTCGGATCGCTTGATGACCCACTACGAAGAGCGCGGGCTGGAAGGTGTTAAAAAGGGGATAGATCGGCTCTTAACTGACGGCGTCGACTCGGATACCGAAGTCTATCAGTTAGTCGGGCCTGATGGCAGAACGATCATCGGCAATATCAATCCGGTCACTGGCAGCACGATGCAACTCGATCGTCTCATTGACCGTCCGGTGGTGCGGTATGGCCGGCGTTCAGAGAGCCGGTTGCTACTTCGGGAATTACCAAATGGCGCTTTTTTGCTTGTGGGTCGTGACATGCAAGACAGTCACGAGATTAACCAATTGGTGCTGCGTTCACTGGCTTTTGGTGGCGTCCTGGCAGTATTGATCGCTGTCGGAGGCGCGATTTTATTTCGTAACCAGCTAGAGCACCGAGTCGCTGGTATCCGGCATACGGTTCGAGAGGTCGAAGCCGGCGATCTCAGTCGTCGCATTCCCGTGCTTGATTCCGACGACGAATTCACGCGTCTGCACCACGACATCAATCGTATGCTGGATCAGATCCAACATTTGATGGAGGGCGTCAGAGATGTTTCCAATGCGATCGCCCACGATTTGCGGACTCCGCTGGGCCGGATCCGAAGTCTGCTGGATGAGGCGTTGCGCGACGATCGCAATGTGGAAAAGCTTTCCGCCGCGGCTAGGAATGCGATTCGTCAGATCGATGATCTGACCATTGTGTTTGATAAACTGCTTCAGATTGCCGAAGCTGAGTCCGGCACGCGGCGCCAATCATTCGAGACGGTGGCACTAAAGGAAATCGTGACGGATGTCGTCGAATTTTATGACGCGGCCGCAGAAGCGAAAGGCGTTCGTTTGAGCATTGGGATCGAAGGCGAACCAACCACGCTCGGTGACAAAGACCTTTTGGCGAGCGCAACTGCCAACTTGGTCGACAACGCGCTCAAGTACGCCGGCCACGACTCCACGATCGGAGTCCGAGCAGTCCAAGACCGTAACACGGTATCAATTGTGGTTCAGGATAACGGGCCAGGTATTCCCGCCGAAGAAAGAGAAAAAGTTATGACCCGTTTCTATCGGGGTGATCGCAGCCGAACTCTGCCCGGGAACGGACTCGGTCTACCGATAGTAAGTTCTATCAGCCATCTCCACGCCGGAACCTTTACCCTGGAAGACGCCAATCCCGGTTTGCGAGCTCGTATTGTTTTACCGCGGGTCCGGGTGTGACGGCGAATGGGCGAATTGGTGGTAGGGCGAAAAACTCGGCGCGCTGAGGGTGTGGCTAACCGGATAGGCTGATTTCGCGCCGGTTTTGAGCCGTGTTGCAGGTTGGTTTCGTCGCGGCGTCTCGTAAATCCGTCGTTAGGGCCGCACCAATCGTGCGTGGACGGTACGTCGTGGGTCGCGGATCAAAACCGGCGCGGAGAGATCGTAGATCAAACCAGACTCTCGGCGCGCCGCGTTTTTCGCCCTACCGGTTGCGGCGCTGATAGCGCCTTTTCCGAGAGCGTTCACATTAGCAAGTATCAATATCCAGTACACGTCCGGTTAGGTCGGCCTGCTAGAGTCCGCCGCGGCGCGTGGACGTGATAGCTTAGTGGATCGCGGCGATCACAATGCATATCGCACATATCGCCTCTTAGGAACTGGCGCGATTTGCGATTGGAAATTCAAACATCGCCATAGGAGATCCAATAAAGTCTTGCACCTAAGAAAGCCCGTTTCCCTCGAAATGGCTTTCAAAAGCTGGCGCTTAGGCGGTCAAACACTGGTTCGAATCATGCTAGTAGCGCGCTCAAAACTCTACCGATGGCGCTTAAAAGATTACCAACTGCTAATGTGCTTGAAAAGTTTCCTTTGAGTAATCTTATGGCCGCCTTCATCCGAAACTGACATCTCATGCCTCATTCACTGTCTCCGAAACTGCCTAGAGCGATGCAGGTGCTGATAGTCGCGGCGATCGTCGGCGCAATCGTCGTGGTTTTTGGCCTGCAGTCGATCATGGGTTTATTCACCGGAAAACCGAAGGGTGAGGCCGCTGAGGCTCAACCGAGTTCATCGCCCGATTCGTTTCGGCCAACCGATTCTCAGTGGCAAAGTCTCAGGGTCGAGACGGTGCAATCGAAAACTTTCCAGGACCAGCATGCGACTGACGGGAAAATCGCGAATGACGATGATGCGACTACACCCGTTTTTTCTCCCTATTCAGGGAGGGTCACCAAACTTTTCGCAAAGGCCGGCGACGCGGTTAGCCAGGGGCAACCCTTGATGGAAGTAGAGGCAACCGAATTGGTGCAAGCGCAGAACGATCTGATTAGCGCGGTGTCAACTCTCCACACCGCGCAAGCGCAACTTAACTTGGCTCAAACGACCGAAAAACGGCAGCACGATCTCTATGATAGTAAAGGTGCGCCACTCAAGGATTGGCAACAGAGCCAAGTCGATCTGGCGACTGCTGAGGGCTCGTTTCGATCTGCGCAGACTGCTCTCGCCGCGGTTCGAAATCGACTGCGCATTTTGGGTAAGAGCGATTCTGATATAACCGCGATCGAGAATGCGTCCGATGCGCTAAACCTAAGCCCGGAAGCGCTGGTCTATGCCCCCATCGGCGGAACTGTAACCCAACGTCAAGTTGGGCTTGGTCAATACATCACGAGCGCGTCTAACGGTGGCACTACCGCGATTTTTTCAATTGGCGACATGACCAGGGTTTGGCTCTTGGCCAATGTTCACGAGGATGACGCGCCCTCCATGCGGGTAGGTGACCCTGTAGATGTGCATGTGCTGGCGTTCCCTGGGCGCCGGTTCAGCGCCAAGCTCATTTATGTCGCCGCTTCCATCGATCCTAACACGCATCGGCTACCGGTCAGAGCAGAAGTCGAAAACTCAGACGGAGTGCTCAAGCCGGAGATGTTTGCCAATTTCAGAATTATTATCGGGAATTCGGTGGAATCACCTGCGGTACCGGAGGAAGGCGTCATTTATGAAGGTGAAACGGCTCGGGTATGGATAGCCGGCAAAGATAAAACTTTGAGTCTGCGCCAGATTCGGCCTGGCTGGGTTCAAGATGGAATGGTTCAAGTTCTGGAAGGGGTCAAGGCCGGTGATCAGGTCGTCACCAGCGGTAGCTTATTTATCGATCGCGCGTCGCGCTCAGACTAGGGATCTTTTCGGCCGTAAAAGGGAGCGGTTACTAACATGATGAACGGCATTGTTAACTTTGCTCTGAAGCGGCCGACGATCATTGTGATCCTGACGGTGTTACTATTCGGCGCCGGCATAGTCTGCTTCATCCAGCTCAACATCGAAGCTTATCCGGATCCCGTGCCACCGCTGGTGGAAGTTATAACGCAAAGCAGCGGGCAATCAGCCGAAGAGATCGAACGTTACATCACGATACCGATCGAGATTCAGATGGCTGGCATTCCTCATGTCACCTCCGTCCGAACTATTTCACTCTTTGGCCTCTCCGATGTCCGGATCGCGTTTACCTATGATTTTACCTATGAAGAGGCGGAACAACGGGTAATCAACCGTTTGTCCCAGTTGCCGCCGTTACCGAACGGGGTTGTACCGCAAATCTCGCCCGAGAGCCCAATCGGTGAAATCTATCGGTATCGCTTGGTTGGCCCGCCCGGTTATTCCGTAATGGATCTAAAAACGCTTCAAGACTGGGTCCTGGAGCGGCATTTCAAGGCGGTTCCCGGAGTTATCGACGTGAGCGGCTGGGGCGGTAAAACCAAAAATTACGAGGTTATCATCGACCAGAAAAAACTGCTCTCTTACGGAGTCACGATTCCTCAGATCCAACAAGCATTAAACAATGCCAACATCAATGTTGGCGGTCAGACCGTGAATTTCGGACCGCAAGCAGCCGTCGTTCGTGGCGTCGGGCTGATTCACACGGTTGATGATATCAAGGATACGATGGTGAGCCAAAATAATGGGTCACCGATTCGAATCAAAGATGTAGCCCAGGTTCAGATTGGGTATCAGCCGCGGCTTGGGATTGCGGGTCAGGATAAGGATGATGATATCGTCCAAGGCATCGTTTTAATGCGCCGTGGAGAAGAAAGCCTTCCTACCATTCACCGGGTTGAAGCGGAGGTGAATAAGATCAATACCACGGGGATTCTTCCGCCCGGGGTACATTTGGAAAAGATCTACGATCGCAGCGAACTGATCGGCGTTACCACACATACCGTCCTTCATAACCTGGTTGTGGGAATCGTACTTATCTTTCTTGTCCAATGGGTCTTCCTCGGCAATCTGCGCAGCGCGGTGATAGTCGCGCTAACTATTCCGTTCGCGCTGTTTTTCGCGATAATCATCATGTTGGTTCGAGGCGAATCGGCCAATCTGCTCTCTGTCGGTGCAATCGACTTCGGTTTGATTGTTGATGCGACGGTCATCATGATGGAAAACATCTATCGGCACCTCGCCCAAAAGCCGGACGAACGTTTTGCTCATTCGAACGTCAGGAACCGGGTTTCGTTCGAGCTGCGAGGCCGATTCGCGGTGATCGCCAATTCTGCGAGAGAAGTCAATCAGCCGATCTTCTTCTCGGCTGCGATTATTATCGCTGGGTTCGTTCCCCTATTTACGCTGGCCGGGGTTGAGGGTCATATCTTCGGGCCGATGGCGAGGACCTATGCTTATGCGATTGCCGGGGGTTTGATTGCAACGTTTACCGTGACCCCGGCAATCAGCGCTCTTTTGCTTCCCGAACAGGTCGAAGAGAAGGAAACGCTCCCCGTGCAGTTGATCCGGCGACTGTACACGCCAATTCTGAAATTCATGTTAGCGAACCGAATCGTGGCAATCGGGGGAGCTGCGGTTTTGGTGGTCGCTGCCCTTTTCGCGGCACGGTCGCTCGGGTTGGAGTTTCTCCCCAAGCTTGAGGAGGGTAACTTCTGGATTCGCGCGACTTTCCCTCCGACGATCTCGCTCGAAGCGGGTGAAAGTTATGCCAACCGGATGCGGCAGATAGTAAAGAACTTTCCCGAGGTTGTGACGGTCGTATCTCAGTTGGGCCGGCCCGATGATGGAACAGATACCACCGGGTTTTTCAATCTTGAGATGTTTGTTCCGCTTAAGCCGTTTGATTCATGGCCGCCGGGCCTAGACAAAGAGAAGCTGACCGAACAATTGAATAAGGCGCTCTCCGAACCATTCCCCGGAGTCGACCTCGAGTTTTCCCAAAATATTGAGGATAACGT
>Ga0210389_10001871_pt1 | contig 16858 bp, 18 predicted proteins | sample IncBWH28OmetaG_FD_160127 | JGI IMG/M metagenome (GOLD analysis project Ga0210389, IMG submission 160127) | Forest soil microbial communities from Barre Woods Harvard Forest LTER site, Petersham, Massachusetts, United States - Inc-BW-H-28-O ...
TGGCCGAGACCGTTTTCCTTACACCGCAAGCAAATTAGCTCGATCGAGCGTGCGCAGTTGTACGCGTGCGACGGCGTGTCGTCGTACCGACACGCACGCTCGCGGCTAGGCGGTAGGCGGCTAGGCCAGCAGCGGGCGTCAGCCCAGTGCCGCCAGCGCCGCGTCGTAGTCGGGCTCCTGCGCGATTTCGGGCACCAGTTGCGCGTATGCGACGTTGCCGTCGGGGCCGATCACCACGACGGCGCGGGCGAGCAACCCGGCCATCGGGCCGTCGACGATGCTGACGCCGTAGTCCTCGCCGAAGCTGTCGCGGAATGCCGACGCCGTCGTGACGTTCTCGATGCCCTCCGTCCCGCAGAATCGCTTCTGAGCGAACGGCAGATCCTTCGACACGCACACCACCGTGGCACCGCTTCCGGCGGCACGCTCGTTGAAGGTCCGCACGCTCGTCGCGCATACCGGTGTGTCCACCGACGGAAAGATGTTCAGCAACACGGGCTTACCGCTGAACTGCTCGCTGCTGAGAGCGCCCAGGTCGGCGCCGGTCAAGTTGAAGGCTGGGGCCGGAGATCCGACGGCAGGAAGCTCGCCGACTGTGTTGATCGGGTTTCCACGCAAGGTTATCTGTGCCATGCGCACAGTCTGCCAAGGCCGGCGCGGCGGCTTCGGGTCAGGTCCGCATGTCCTAAATGGTGGGGTACCCGACGTAGACGCCACGCGCCGGTCGGGCCAACACTAAGACGGTGACCCGCAAGGTGGTGATCGTCGGCTTTCCGGGCGTCCAGGCGCTCGACGTGGTGGGGCCCCACGACGTCTTCACCGGTGCGTCGCTGCTGACCGGCGGCGGATACGACGTCGTGATGGCGTCGGTCGACGGCCAACCGGTGACCACCGCGACCGGCCTGGCTTTCCTGGCGAAGCCGCTGCCGCAACCGGGCGACCAGATCGACACCGTCGTGCTGCCCGGCGGCGGTGGTGTCGACGCCGCGCGGTGCGACCCCATGCTGTTGGCGTGGATCACCGCGGTCGCCGCAACCGCCCGCCGCGTTGTCACCGTCTGCACGGGTGCGTTCCTGGCCGCCGAGGCGGGACTGCTGGACGGCCGGCGGGTGACGACGCACTGGGCGTTCGCCGGGCGACTGGCGCGCGAGTTCCCCACCGTCGACGTCGATCCCGACCCGATCTTCGTCCGCAGCTCGGACACGGTGTGGACGGCCGCCGGTGTCACCGCGGGAATCGACCTCGCGCTCTCGCTGGTGGAGGACGACCACGGCACCGAGGTCGCGCAGACGGTTGCCCGCTGGCTGGTGCTGTATTTGCGCCGCCCCGGCGGGCAGACGCAATTCGCGGCGCCGGTATGGATGCCACGCGCCAAACGGACCTCGATCCGCGAAGTGCAGGAGGTCATCGAGGCGCAACCGGGCGGCCCGCACAGCATCGGCGAGCTGGCCCGCCGGGCGGCGATGAGCCCGCGACATTTCACGCGGGTGTTCACCGACGAGGTCGGTGAGGCGCCCGGCCACTACGTCGAACGCATCCGCACCGAAGCCGCCCGCCGGCAGTTGCAAGAGACCGACGACACCGTGGTCGCGATCGCCGCCCGGTGTGGCTTCGGGACCGCGGAAACCATGCGGCGCAACTTCATTCGCCGGGTCGGCATTTCGCCGGATCAATACCGCAAGGCTTTCGCGTAACCAGAGAGGACGACACCGATGTCCAAGATGACCCAGATCGCCTTCGTGGCCTACCCGGGATTCACCGCGCTGGACATGATCGGCCCATACGAGGTGTTGCGTAACCTGCCCGGCGCCGACGTGCGGTTCGTGTGGCATGAAACCGGACCGATCACCGCCGACTCCGGTGTGCTGGTCGTCGGCGCCACCCACCAACTGGCCGAAACCCCTTCGCCCGACGTGATTCTGGTGCCCGGCGGCCCGTCGACCCCGGTGCATGCACGTGACGAGGCCCTGCTCGACTGGCTGCGTCGGGCCCACCGGACCGCCAGTTGGACGACGTCGGTGTGTTCGGGCTCGGTGATCCTTGCGGCCGCCGGGCTGCTCGAGGGCCGGCGCGCGACGTCACACTGGCTGGTCGTGCCCATGCTGAAGGCGTTCGGGGCGATTCCCGTCGCCGACGAGCGGGTCGTGCGCGAGGGCGACATCGTCACCGCTGCGGGCGTGTCCGCAGGCCTCGACCTCGCGCTGTGGCTTGCCGGGCAGCTCGGCGGCGAAGGCCGCGCGAAGGCGATTCAGCTCGCCATCGAATACGACCCGCAGCCCCCGTACGACTCGGGTCACCTGTCGAAGGCGTCGGCGACCACGAAAGCCGCTGCCACCGCGCTGCTGTCCAGGGACAGCGTCAAGCCGGCGCACCTGAAGGCCTCGACGATGCTCGCGTGGCAGCAGGCCCTGGCGGCGGTCCGGTCGCGCCGCCGCGGGCGGGTGCCGGTTGGGTGATGACTGACACCCCGAAGCGCTACGTCTTGGGCGCCAGGATCTCGGTAGAGGCGAGCTCGCCGCCGGCCTGCATCCACGCGGCGATCACACGGGGCGCGTCGCGGTTCGGGTTGTAGATGTCTTCCTCGCTGGAAAACAGGCCCTCACCGGCGTAGACGAGCCGGGTCCAGTTCGGGAACCAGAACGGTTCTCCGTTCGGGTCGGTCGGGTGGTCGAGCAGGTTCTTGATCAGCACGACGACGGCGTCGTTGTCGTCGTCGTAGGCAACCCAGTCATTGGGAAAGCGCATGTGCGGGAACGGTTTCATCACCGCCACGATCCAGTGCCGGACCGCCTCGCGCCCGTGAAAGACGCCGTAGTGATGCTCGGTGTAGACCACATCCTCGGTGAAGAGATCGGCAAAAGGGCGCCAGTCGCCCGACCCGCTGCACCCCTCCACCACGGCGGTGTAGTTCCCCAAGGCTTGCTCGATTTCGGCCCTGCTGAATTTGCCCATAGCGGACACACTAGAACGTGTTCCGGTTTTCGGGTCAGTCGTCTGGATGGGGTTAGCGAATGAACGTGTTGGGCTTGTTCGATTTGCATGGCAAGAGGGCTCTGGTGACTGGGGCGTCCAGCGGTATCGGCAAGAAAGTGGCGCTGGCCTACGTCCAGGCAGGCGCCGAAGTGGCCATCGCGGCACGGCATTCCGACGTCTTGGACGAGGTCGCCAAGGAGCTCACCGCGGCCGGCGGCAAGGTGGTGCCCATTCGTTGCGACGTGACGCAGCCGGACCAGGTCACCGAGATGCTGGACCGGGCAACCGCGGAGCTGGGCGGCGTCGACATCGCGGTCTGCAACGCCGGGATCATCTCGCTGGCCCCGCTGCTGGAGATGCCGCCGGAGGAGTTCCAGCGCATCCAGGACACCAATGTGACGGGCGTGTTCCTCACCGCGCAGGCCGCGGCCCGGGCGATGGTCCGGCAGGGACGGGGCGGGGTCATCATCACCACCGCCTCGATGTCCGGTCACATCATCAACATCCCGCAGCAGGTGGGCCATTACTGTGCGTCCAAGGCGGCGGTCATCCACTTGACCAAGGCCATGGCCGTCGAATTCGCGCCGCACAACATCCGGGTCAACAGCGTCAGTCCGGGTTATATCCTCACCGAGCTGGTGGAGCCCTACGCGGAGTACCACGCACTGTGGGAGCCGAAAATACCGATGCGCCGGTTGGGTCGGCCGGAAGAACTCACCGGCTTGTACCTCTACCTGGCCAGCGAGGCGTCCAGCTATATGACCGGTTCCGACATCGTGATCGACGGCGGCTACTCCTGCCCGTGAGACTGGGCGGTCACCGGACCAGGCGGGGGCGGCCGAAACGGGTCCGCACGCCGGGCGAATAGAGCGCCCGCAGACGCTCGCCCGCCGGCCGCACCGCGGCCGCTTCGAGCAACTCGTCCTGCAGCTCGACGACCTCGGCCGCGCGCAACGGCCACGGACCGTGCGCGTTCGGCACCCACCACGTCCGGCCGGCCTTGCGGGTATGCGCACCCCATCGGGCCGTGAGCCAGATCTCCAGCGGCGTCGGTTCAACCGCGTCACCCAGGGCGACCGTCAGCCTGCTGCGCAGGCCGCGGCGCGGGCAACGACGCACGCTGTCATACGTGATGTAGTCGCCGCGTCGCGTCATCCGCATCCTCGACCAGGCGTAGGGCACGCCGAGACCGATCCGGATGGCGGCCGCCGCGGTCAGCCGAGCCGCGTCCAGCGATCGGAAGAGGACGCCGTGTCGTCCGGCGTCGTCGATCGAATAAAGCCGGACGTTCGTCTCCGCGAAGCTGCCGAAATACGGCAACGGAAGCGCGGTGCCAACCGTGATGGCGTTCATCGCAAACGGGACGAGCGCCACATAGGTCATCCCGTCGTCGAAGACGTCCGGGCGGGTTCCGGGCGGGAACAGGTCTTCGACGCTTGCCGGCCGCACCGGCCAATGGAGGAAGGTCAGATCGGCCCAGCGCTGCTCGAAGGTAACCGGGCCGCGCAGGGGTGGTGCGATGACGGGGAACCCGGCAAGAGCCGGGCTGCCTGAATCCGCGGCCGGCGGGCGGGGCATGGCGGTCATGCGACCATCGTGGCACAAGGATCGGGCACGCCGACCCCTCCGTCACGAGAAGTCCAAATCGTCAACAAAGAAGCCGCACATCGGCCGCTTTGGCGTCAAATTCTTTGGAAACATTTGGTCGTTTGCGGCTTAAAGTATGTATTACGTCGGGCGGCTTCGAATGGTCTGGCCGCTCAAACGAGAGGAGCGGAGGACCAATGAAAATCACCACAATGATGAAGACGGCGATAGCGATGGTGGGCATGGCCACGATTGCCCTCGCGGGCGCTCCGATCGCGACGGCCGTCTATCCCATGAACGGCAAATTCGGCAGCGAGCTGACAATGACTGACACGGTTGGACAAGTTGTCCTCGGCTGGACGGTCAACGACCTGAAATCCAGCGCCGACACCATCCTGAATTATCCGGTGGCCGGCCAGCTCTGGGAAGCCACCGCGACCGTCAACGCGATCCGGGGCACCGTCACTCCTGCCATCTCTCAGTTCAATGCCCGTACCGCCGGTGGCACCGACTACCGGGTCTTGTGGCAGGCCTCGGGTCCGAACACCATCAGCGGGGCCACTATCCCGCAAGGCGCGCAATCGACCGGCAAAATCTACTTCGATGTCACCGGTCCGGCGCCGACCGTGGTCACCATGAACAATGGCATGGAAGACCTTATGATTTGGGGGCCGTAGCACGCTAGACCAGCGGCTCTAATGCGGGCCGCGATTCACCTTGCGGCTCAATGAATTACAGGCCGTCAATAACGCGCCGTCGCGTTCGCGTCGTGACCATCGGGAAAATGCGGAATCTTGACTGGCGTAAAGCGCGATCCAGATATTCGGCCACATCCGCGACATGCCAGCCACGGCGACTTTTTGATGTCCGTTTAGCGAGCCGGCCAGATCGCGCATGCGCGAATAAGAACCCATAGCTCAGCCCTCCAACTGGCCCGAGATCCCACGTTCGATGCTGGCCCGCGTCGTCGATGGCAACACGACGATGCCGTCGAGCTCTTTGCGGGCCAGGTCGTAGGCATTCTGACGCTCCTGTGGCGTCGCGGCGGGGTCCGACGCCACCCGCAGCAGGCTCTGAGCTCGCGCGATTCGCTGCCGGCCCGCTGTCGAGAAGTCGCTGCGGCGCCTTCGTATCGCCTCCGCCTCGGCCGTGTTGAAAGCGGTCACGTAGTCCTCGACCGCGGCGCGATACTGCGCCGCGGCGTCCCGGTCGTCGAGGAGTTCTTCGGCTTTGACCGGGCGCAGGAAGTCCGCCCGCAGTTTGGCCTTGTGGAAGCCGATCGTGAGCGGATCGCGCATGTCGGTCATGAGCGGGAAGTCGAGAAGCTTGGCGAAGTCGAGTTCGTACTCGAGCCAGCGCGCGTCGGTGCGGCTGTGCTCGTCGATGACGCGTCGCAGCGAACGCCATTGCGCCGCTTGACTATTGCCCGCGTGCGCGGTGGGCGGGATCACTGCGTCGGGTGTCGGAGCCCGATCGACGCCCCGCGGCTCCTGGGCGCGCCGCTGGTAGGCGCCGAATGCCTTGATCCCCGCGATGATCACACCCACCAGCGGCAGGATCATGATCAGCAGCTCCGCCAAGCGGAATAGCAAACCCACACGGCCAGGATGCCACCACTGCGCCGGTGCGCGGGTCCGGTGACGGGCAGTGCCGCCGGTTATGTACTGCTGAGGTACTCGGTGCGCGAGGCCCGGCGGGCCAGCTTGCCGCTGGTGGTGCGCGGGATCGCACCTGCAGGCAGGAAGCGCACGTCGGCGATGGCCACACCGTGCCGTTGCGACACCGCGGCCCGGATCGCCTCGATGGCCGGCAGCGGATCGTCGCGGCTGGTGCCGGCGGCACGTTCAGCGATGATCACCAGGCGTTCGCCGGTGTCGGCATTGCCGGCGCCTGAGCCCGGCAGTCGGTCGGCCGGCACCGAGAACGCGGTCACGTATCCGCGCCGCACCATCGGCGAGGCTTCCGCGACGGTGGCCTCGATGTCTTGCGGGTAGTGGTTGCGGCCGTCGATGATCACCAGATCCGCGATCCGACCGGTTACGTAGAGCTCGCCGTCCAGATACACCCCCAGGTCGCCGGTGCGCAGCCAGGTGCCTTCGACGGTCGAGCCCTCGGTGTGGCTGCCCGTGCCGAGCCGGGTCTGCAGCTTGGCGCCGAACGCCAGCTGGGTTTCCTCGGGCAGTCCCCAATAACCGCGGCCGACGTTTTCGCCCTGCAACCAGATTTCGCCGACATCACCGTCGGGCAGTTCGGTCCCGGTATCGGGGTCGACGATGACCGCCCACAGGCTGCGAGCCGTCCGGCCGCAGGACACCTGCGCTACTGCGGAGGGGGCGTCTTCGGGGACGCCCACCGCGTGACCGACGCCCAATTGTTCGCGGTCGAAATAGACAACCGATGCCTCAGCGGACGGCTCGATGGTCGCCACGAACAGCGTCGCCTCCGCGATGCCGTACGAGGGTTTGAACGCGGTGCGCGGCAATCCGTACGGCGCGAACGCCTTGTTGAATGTCCTGACCGCATCGATGCTGACCGGTTCGGAACCGATGATCATCACCACGTTGCGCAGATCGACGTCGTCCCCCGGCGCGGGCAGGCCGCGCTGTGCGGTCCACTCGTAGGCGAAGTTCGGCGCGGCGGTGACCACGCGGCCCTGCCGCGACCCGGCGGACAGGGCATGAATCCAGCGGAGCGGCCTGCGGACAAACGCGGCGGGCGACATCAGTGTGGAGTGTCCGCCGTACACCGCGGGAAAGCCGATCATCGACAGGCCCATGTCGTGGTAGAGCGGTAACCAGCTGACGCCGTGGGTGTTCCGGTCCAGCAGGTCGATCGACAGAATCATCTGCACCAGATTGGTGCCGACCGCCCGGTGAGTGATCTCCACGCCGACGGGGGGCCGCGTCGACCCCGAGGTGTACTGCAGGTGGGAGACGTCGCCCACGCTGAGCTCGGTGGGGACGAACAGCTCCCCCGCCGAGTCGGGTATCTGATCGATGACGATGACGTGCGGCCTGCGCAGCCGCGGTACGCCGGCCAGAAAGCTCTCCACCGCGTCCTTGGCCGCGGTTGTGGTCAGGACCGCCGTGGGCTCCGAATCGCGAAGCGCGGTGTCGAGACGTTCGGCATGGCCCGGCAGCTCGGGCGCGAAGAGTGGGACGGCGATGGTGCCGGCCTTGATCGCGGCGTAGAAACCCGCAACGTAGTCGATGCCTTGCGGCGCGAGGACCGCCACCCGCTCCCCCCGACCTGCCACGTGTTGCACGCGCGCGCCGATGGCCTGCAATCGGGCACCCAATTGGGTCCAGGTCACTTCGGCGGCCCGCCCGTCGGCCGTGCGGCTGTAGTCCAGGTAGCGATACGCGATCGCGTCACCGACGTTGGCGATGTTGCGGTTGATAAGGGATATCAGGGTGGCGTCCGACGGCAAATCGACGCCGCCGTCGGCATCCAGGCAGTCCTCGATCCGTAGCAGGCCGGGCACACCAGGGGCGACGAGCCGGGAACTGCAATCCATAGAGCGCAGTCTAGGTGCCCGCGCCGACCGCTTCGGGCCCCGTGCGGCGTTCCAGCGCGCACCCCTGCGGCGCCCACGCGATCCTCCTCCAGGCTCACCGCAAGATCGGCCGGCGGCCGAACAGCGCGAGGAGCCGGTCACCGGGTGTGGCCGTTGTCGGGGCTGCCAGCGGTTCGGCGAACACATGCCCGCCCAGCCCGGCTTCGGCAAGCGGTGGTGAAACCCACAACAGCGCCGAAGCAAGGTCCGCGGGAATGGGTCGACGAATTCGGCACGCCTGGCCGATATCCCAGGCGTGCAGCACCATCTCGATCTCGCCGACGTGGACAACGACCTCGGCGGGAAGGGGGCGACCATCGATCTCACACCAGCGACCCGCGGTCGGTGGCAGCGTCGACGCGATGAGGAAGTCGACGACACCGGCCCGCAGGGCAGCTACCGGATCGGCGCCCGCCGGGTTGGGGCCGGGACCGGTAGTTCGGCGCAGTTCTGGGACCGCCAGCACGTCGGTGACGTCCCCCAACGAGGACCGGACGTGGCGCAGCAGGCCGCGCAGGTCCCAGTCCGTGCAGGGTGTGGGTGCTGAGAGATCGGGCTCGCGAACCCGGAGCATGCTCCCGAGCAGATACCGGGTCGCCTCGGCCAGCAGCAACAGTTCGTCGGGATCAGGCAAGGTCGCAGCCTCATGTCCCGGCGATGCCTGGACGAGGTGGCGTTGCGGTGATCGTCTCGGGCAGGCCGAACTTCGCCACCAGCGCCGGGTCGTTGAAGGCAACGATGCGCGCGATGCGACCGCCGATCACATACAGCGCGTCCAGGCCGGCGGCACGGAAGGAACCGTCCGGCGCCCGCCGGTACAAGGCGAACGCCGGGGCGCCATTGGCCCGGGTGTAGGCCAGCCGCCATTGATCCGGGGCGCGCAGCACAACCCGGGCCAGGAATTCGCGCACCGCCTCGCGTCCCGTGAACCACGTTGGAATCGGTGGCATTTCGAGCTCGACGTCGGCTCGCAGCAGCTCCGCCAGCATGTCGACGTCGGCGTGTTCGAACGCCGCCATATAGCGGTCCAGCACGTCGCGCACGTCGGCGTCGGCGGGTTCGCTGAGCTCCTCGAGCATCGGGCGGGTGTTTGCCAGTTGCTTGTGGGCGCGCTGCAGGGCGCTGTTGACGGCCGCCGTGGACGTTTCCAATATCTCGGCGACTTCGCCGGCCTGCCAGCCCAAGACATCGCGCAATACCAGAACCGCACGTTGCAGGGGCGACAAGTGCTGCAGCGCAGCGACAAACGCCAACCGCACGCCGCTGCGGTGGGACACCACGACAGCGGGATCGTCGGTGGCTCCGAAGAGCAGACTATCCGGGGCGGGCTGCAACCATGGGATGTCGGATTGGGCCGGGGCCAGCGCGACCGTGCCGTTGCCGGCCGGGGGGCCGAGCCCCGAGGGAAGCGGGCGCCGCTGCTTTGTCCGCAACGCGTTCAGGTACGTGTTCGTCGCAATCTTGTAGAGCCACAGTCGCACTGACGATCGGCCCTCGAACCTGTCGTAGGACTGCCACGCACGCAAGTACGTGTCCTGCACCAGGTCCTCGCACTCGTCAACGGATCCGAGCATCCGATAGCAGTACGCCCGCAATTCAGGTCGATAGCGTTCGGCAAGTTGGGCGAAATCATCGCTGTCGATGGCCGGCATCGCCCACTCCGTCTCCCAGCGCCTGCGGATGTAACCCTGTCATGGCGCGTTCCGCTCAGTTGCGCTGTGGCCGGGGGTCGTTGGGGTCGCGCTCGCCCGGATCAGGGTCTGCCCACCATTGCGGCGCCTCATCGTCATACGCGTCGTGCCAGTTCCACCACGCGTACGCCGGGGACTGCGGGTAGCCGTCCGGGGAGTCTTCCCAGTCCTCCTGGCGTCCAAGTGCGGTCATGTCCAGGAAGCTCCAGGTGGTTCCCAGCGCTTCATCGCCGCGATTATTGATGAAGTACGTGCGGAACACCTGTGCGCCATCGCGAATGAACGCGTTGGTGCCGTGCCACTCGTCGACCCCGAAGTCACGGTCGAAGTCGTCGGTGATCGTGTACCACGGTATCTGCCAACCCATCCGGGACTTCACCCGCGCGATGTCGGGCTGGCCGGCGCGGGAGGCGAACACCAGGGTGGTGCTGCGGGCATGCAGATGGGCCAGGTTGCCAATGTGGTCGGCGATCATGGAACAGCCGCGGCAGGCGTGCTCGGGCCAGCCGTCCACCCCGGGCTCCAAGAACGCCCGGTAGATGATCAGCTGACGCCGACCATCGAAGAGCTCGAGCAGGCTCACCCTTCCTGCGGGCCCGTCGAATTGGTAAGCCTCGTCCACCGCCTGCCACGGCATCCGCCGGCGCTGGGCGGCCAGCGCGTCCCGCTCGCGGACCAGCTCCTTTTCCTTCGCCAGCAGCCGCTGGCGCGCAGCCTCCCATTCCGGCGCCGAGACGATCGGGGGCGTCTGCATGTTCATAGTCTGGCCTTTCTGGTGGTTTTCAGTGGTTTTCGGTCCTTTTGTCTGAGGTCGCGCCGGTCAGGCGGGCTTCCGTAGCCCGGTGCCGGTCAGCAGATAGCCGGGAGCGACCGCGGCGGTGTCGGCCCGCATCAGCTCCACGACGGCGGCGCCGGCCACCTCCGGACTGAGCGGTACGCCGAGCTGCCTGACGTACTCCTCCTCGGACTGGCCACTGCGGGCCGCGTACGCCCGCACGGCGGGGCGGCCGAGCTCGGTCAGCGGGGTGATCCGGGGCATCACTGCGGTGAACGCGATAGCCAAACCGGCGCGGTTCGCCTCCTCTTGCGCGTAACCGGTGATAAAGCGTTGGGTGGCTTTGGCGCCGGCGTAGCCGCCACTGAGCGGTGATCCGGCCAAGGCGGCGCCGCTGCTGATGACCACCACCCTGCTGCCGGGCCGCAGCGGCTTGAGCAGGGCCTCGCGCAGCCAGTGGAATGCGATGCGCACGTCGGCGTTCCAGTTCGCCGAGAACGTTTCCCAGGTGTGGTACTGCAGCGGACGCACCAGCGGGCTGGCTCCGGCCACCAGGACGAGAACGTGCGGATCGTATCGGTCCAAGAGGCTGCCGGGCACCGATGCGTCGGCCGCATCGGCGATCACCGCTTGGATGCTTCCGGGCCCGGTTGCCGGCTCGGGAAACGTTGTTGCGCTGCGGGCCACGGCGATCACCGCGGCGCCGGCCTGCGCTGCAGCCACCGCGATGCCGCGGCCCAGGCCCCGGCTTGCGCCCACGACCATTGCGGTGCGGCCGGTTAGGTCCATCGCTGCGTGTTCGACCCCGTTCATGGCGTTACCCCTTTCCGAAAGACGAAGCCCTTCTAACGACGAAGCCCCCGCACTGTGGCGCGGGGGCTTCGAGGACTTCTCGATATATAGACAACTCGCGGCGCCGAAAATCATCGCGACCGCGGGCCTCGCTTTTTTTCCGAACCTGCGGTGCACCGTTCGATCTGTCGAGCGCTGCCGCCGAGGGGCGTTCGGAGTGCTCGAAATTCACCCGCTCGAAACGTGTTTGCAGTTGCCTGCGGCTGGGGTTCGATTAGGCAACCAGAGAACGATGCGGGCGAAGAGACAGCACAGAAGGGAAACGATGAAAACGAGACAGGGACGACGGGGCGAGCGACGCGGCTTTATCCAGGGCCTCACCGCGCTCTGCGTGCGTTACGTGGAACGGCTCATGCCCGACCCCTATTTGTTCGCGGTCCTCCTCACCCTCATCGTGGTCTTGCTCGTTGCGTTGCTGGTCCGGGGCGCGACGCCGACCGGCGTTCTGAAGGCGTGGTACGGCGGAGTGTGGGGTGCGCAGAACATCTTCACGTTCGCGTTCCAGATGGTCCTCGTCCTGGTGACGGGTTACACGTTGGCCGAGGCGCCCATCCTGAAGCGGGCCATCATCAATGTCGCGAGTAAGCCGACCAACCAGGTCCAGGGAGCCCTGCTGTGCTTTGGTGTCAGCACCGTTTTCTCCCTGCTGAACTGGGGACTCGGGCTGGTGTCGGGTGCGCTGGTCGCCCGCCAGGTGGCAAAGCGCCTGTCGGGCGCCCACTTCGGCTACCTCATCGCCAGCGGATTCATGGGCTACATCGTCTGGACACAGGGCCTGTCGTCCTCGATCGCGCTGGCCAACACCGACACCACCAGCCCTATCAACGTCATTCACAAGCTGACCGGCATGACCGTGCCGTTGACGTCGACGATCTTCCAGCCCTACAACTGGATCGCCGTCATCGTGGTGGCCGTGTTGCTCGCCCTCGCGATCTGGCGGATGGAGCCCACGCAGGGTCTCGAACCCGATCCCGCGGTCTTCGAAGAGGAACCGGCACCCAAGCGCCCCGAAGGCAAGCGGACGTTTGCCGAATGGCTGGAGAACTTGTGGATTCTCAACGTCGTCGTCTTCGCGGCGGGCATCACGTACTTCGTGCTGAGTGGCTTTGCGCTGAACATCTCGTCGATGATCATGCTGTTCACCGTCACGAGCGCGTTGTTGCACGGGACGCCGATTCGCTTCATCCGCGCATTTTCGAACGCGGCCAAGGTGTCTGGTCCGTTGCTACTGCAATACCCCCTGTACGGCGGCATTGTTGGTCTGCTGGGTTACCTGCCGACAGGATCGGGCAAGGCGCTGCAGACGGTGCTCGCCGAGGCGGTGGTGCGCGGCGCTGATCAGTACACGCTGCCGTTCCTGACATTCATCGGGTCGGTCCTCATCTCGTTGTTCGTGCCTTCGGGCGGCGGGCACTGGGCGGTGCAGGGTCCGATCGCGGTCGGCTCGGCGCAGGCCATCGGTCAGCACTCGCCGGCCTACCTCGGGCTGATCTCGATGTCGGTCGCGGTCGGCGAGGGAGTCGCGAACATGATCCAGCCCTTTTGGCTGCTGCCGGTGCTCGCCATCGCGAAGCTGAACGTCCGTCAGGTGATGGGCTTTACGGTGATCGCCTTCCTCATCGGTTTCGCGGTGTTCAGCGCGATGGTCCTCATCGCGCCCCACGTGCTCTGACATCGTCCACACGAGCCCGGGCGGTTGGGCGGACGAATTGCGCGGGTAGGGTACGCGGCAAGTTCCCTTTTGGGTCGGTGCGGTCTTAACCAGGGAGTCGGTCATGTCGGGTCGTACGTATTCGTTCGAGATCAACCGGACCAGCAGCGCGTCTGCCGCGACACTCTTTCGGCTGGTGGCCGACGGCGCCAGCTGGTCGACGTGGGCCAAGCCGATCGTCCTGTCGTCGAGTTGGGCGCGACAGGGTGATCCGGCACCGGGCGGCGTCGGTGCCATTCGCAAGGTTGGGGCGTGGCCCGTGTTCGTCCAGGAGGAAACGGTCGAATACGAGCAGGATCGGCGTCACGCCTACAAGATGGTCGGACCTCCGAGCCCCGCCAAGGACTACTCCGGCGAGGTGACCTTTACGCCGAACGCGGCGGGCGGCACAGACATCCGCTGGGCCGGCTCTTTCGTCGAGGGTGTACCCGGCACGGGCCCGGTGATGCGGGCCGCGCTGGGCGGGGCGGTCCGGTTCTTTGCGGATCGACTGGTCAAGGCGGCCGAGCGCGAGTCCGGCGGCGGCCGATAGCGTTTACCCCGGTGGCTTAAGGGGTTTCGCGCTGTCCTGCGCGCGGAACCGGCTCGGCGGAGCCGTAGATGAATCGCGACGTCCCGGCCAAATATCAACCTGTTTCACGTAGCGCATGACGGCCGCACCAAGCGGCCGCCACGCTTCGACACAGGACTAAGGGTTGTTGGCTTGCTGCTCGTCCATCTGAGCCTGCTGCATGCCGTCGAGGAACTGCTGCTCGGCCGCGTCGTTTTGTTCCTGGGCCTGCTGCATGTCCTGTTGCATCTGCTGCAAGCTCTGCTGCTCTTGTAGTTGCGCTTGGTCGTTGCTGTCGTCGGCGGCAAAGCCGTTCCCGCCGGAAAGGTTGGGCGGTGTCTGGGGGAACTGCGGGCCGACCGGGCCGCTGGCGGGCGCCGGCAGGTCAACGGCCATGTCCGCCAAGCGGACTGAACCCGATCCGAGCATGGTTTCGGTGGTGTCGGGCCGGGCGGCGTCGAACAGCGCGAGCATCGCGATGGCCGCGGCCCCCGCGAAAATCAATTGCATCACGCGTAATTGCCGACGCCGGGTGCCGGCCGCGTGGGTGTGACGCGACGGCTGGTGAGGGGTGGTGGTCATGCATCATGTTTGCGCCTCGTTACTAGCTGTTGGCTGAGAAGCGGCTATCGCCCGAATGTGAGATCACTCGCTGTCAGGCGGCCAGACGGTTGTCGGGGCCACCCCAAACTCGTAAGCTTGGCTAAGTGGTTGATGTGGTGATCGCGGGCGCTGGCCCGAATGGGCTGATGCTGGCCGGCGAACTGGGATTGGCCGGGATCCGGCCGGTGGTGCTGGAACCGATGCCGGGGCCAAATCCGCAACGGCGAGCCAACGGCATTGTCGGTCAGGGCGTCCGGATCCTGGACCATCGCGGTCTCTACAGCACGATCACCGGCTCGGCGGAGCCGCCTCGACTCAACCCGCGCGCGATGTTCGCCGCCTTCCCGCTGGATCTCGCGCTGGTGCCGGATTCGCAGCTGTTCCTGCTGCCCGTTCAGCAGCCCAGGCTGGTGCAGGTGCTCGCCGATCGCGCCGCCGAATACGACGTCGACATTCGTTGGGGTCACGCGCTGACCGGTTTCGATCAGGATGCCGACGGGGTCACGGCACATGTCACCGGACCGGATGGCGTCTATCAGGTCAGGGCGAGGTACCTCGTCGGCGCCGACGGCGGCACCAGCATGACCCGCAAGCTGGCCGGCATCGATTTCCCCGGCATGTCGTCGTATGACATCGTCGCCCGGCTGGGATTCGATGTGCTGCCGCCGGGCGAATGGATCGACCCGGTCAGCGGAGGGCTGGACGTACCGGGGTTTGGTCGCGTGCCGCCCCTGCAATTCCACCGCGCCGAGCAGGGCGTCTTCGCATTCGGCGCGCTCGGCAGCCGGGCGGCGGTGATCGTCTTCGAGCTGGGCACAACGCCGCGCGAGGAACCCCCCGCCGACAACGTCGACGGTCCGCCGATGAGCCTGGCGGAGTTGGAGGCCAGCGCCAAGCGGGTGCTGGGCGCCGACGTGCCGCTGCGGTCCTCATCGCCCGACGGGCCGCTTGATCTGCGCCGGTTCTCCGGCATCAACTCGCGCATCGCATCCCGTTACCAGGTAGGCCGGGTGATCCTGGTCGGCGATGCCGCGCACGTGCACTCCCCCATGGGTGGACCGGGACTCAACCTGGGGCTGCAGGACGCGGTGAACCTGGGCTGGAAGCTTGCCGCCGTGCTCGACGGACGTGTGGATCCGGCTCTGCTGGCCACCTACGAAGCCGAGCGCCGGCCCGCGGCCGAACGGGTGATCGTGCACAGCAGGGCGCAGCTGGCTCTCGTCCGGCCCGGGCCGGAGGTGACAGCCCTGCGCCAGCTATTTTCCGAGCTCGTCACCGATCCCGACATCGTGCGTCGCCTCGGCGACCTGATTTCGGGGGCCGAAAACCGTTACAGCACAGGCAGCGCGCATCCATTGGCCGGGCGGTGGGTGCCCGACTTCAGCGTGGCCAACGGCCGTGGGACGACGCGTGTCGCGGAGCTTGCCCGCGATGGACGGCCGCTACTCGTCGACCTCACCGAGCGCGCTGTGGTGGCGGCAGCTGTGGCCTGCGACGGTGATGTCGCAGGCCAGCTCACCGTCGCCGCCGGGCGCCCGGTGGGCGACGTGCCGGCCACCGCCGTGCTCGTGCGCCCGGACGGCTACGTGGCATGGGCATCGTCGGCGGCCACGCCCGACCCCGAGGAATTACGGGGAGTGCTCGCGCGCTGGTTCGGGATCTGAGCGGCTACTTCGAACCGACCTCGTCCCGTAAACGAGGGATCAGAACTGTTGCCACCCGACAGCTACGGGTCACCGAGAATTTGACGCTCACGCCCTAATTCCGGCCCCTAGCGTCCCGTAGGCGCGACGCTCGAGGCGGCTCTGAGCCGAGGTGTAGTGCCCGTAGCTTGAAATGTAGTGTGCTGCAGTGCTTTTCGCGACCATCAACCGCGGGCGTTCTCGAAATAATGACAGTGGGCCCCGCGGCCAGCACGAGTGTGCGGCCGCTCAAGCTGAGCTGCTGTTGTCTTGAAGTACCTTGCGGCAGGATGGTTTTCGAAGTTCGACGGCAGCGATCGGGCGCTGGATCGTCGAGCAATTCGTCAGACGCGTTGCACACCTGCCGCGCGGAGGTCGGCGATGCTGGGGTAGCCGTCGACGGCCATGAGTAGGTCCAGTTCGGCAAGCACGGCGCGCAGTTGAGACACGAGACCGTCGACACCGCCGATAGCCAGGGCATAGAGGTAGGTGCGGCCCAGACCAACGGCGGTAGCGCCTAACGCCAAAGCCTTGGCGACGTCGGAACCACTGCGCACGCCTGAATCGAACAGCACCGGCATGCCGTCGGCCGCCTTGACAACGGCCGGTAGAGCTTCCAGTGAAGGAAGACCACCGTTGGCCTGGCGGCCGCCGTGGTTGGAGCAGTAGATGCCGTCGATACCGTGATCGCGCGCTTTGCGCACATCGTCGGGGTGTTGAATACCCTTGAGCAGCATGGGCAACTTGGTCAATGACCGCAACCAGCCCAAGTCCTCCCACCGTACTGGAAGGCCAAATACCTTCGCCCATTCCAGTGCCGCCGCCTGAGGATCATCCTGCGGCGATTTGGACAGCCGCGCCAAGAAGACTTCATCGGT